>BNJS01003506.1_pt1 | contig 107201 bp, 120 predicted proteins | sample 8540461 | NCBI WGS metagenome assembly BNJS01 (sample SAMD00202454, study PRJDB9452) | human saliva metagenome | isolation source: human saliva | place: Japan
AGTTACGTATTATTGCTTTTCTACAAGATAACCCGAACTACCTCTAAATCATCATCAAAAGGAGTGAAACAGGAATGCAAGATAGCGACGCTTAGCACGGCAATTCTATTGATAATTTAACTCCATGCGCTCGATCCACGATCCTGTAGTCGAGTGGTTTTTAACCTCAGTGGTCATGTTCATCGCTATCCAGCAAAAATATACACTTTATTCAAGAAGGCGATGATGCCGATTCACTTTACCACGCATCATAAATCTAAGTCTCAGTTTCCTGTGTTTGTCAAAGACGATGAACACAAAGAGATGCTGTTAGTAACCAACTTAGGGCAAGGAGAGTTTCTAGTGCAGGGTGTGAAAGCTTGTTTGAAGAGAAAAGCCCAACCTCGCTTTGCAGCTTTGGGTAGAAAACCAAAGAAAGCTTGCGAAATTGCAGAGAGTTTCTTATAAAAATTCAAACATCAGTCATCCATATGGATCGGGATATTTTAATGTATCTTTCTGCGCAAATGGCGCGCCGTCTCAGACCAAACCTCTCGTCGAAGCGAGTAACCCAGCTATCTACTTAGATGGCTGTGCAGAATTGCACAAACATTAATGAATCTCGACGAAGCAACCCGATGCAATGACCCATCCTGAAGGTGTTATGCAAATTCGCATTACCCGTCAGAGATTGGACAAATGGTTGGCGTGCTCGCGTGAGCGATTGGTTACAGAATCTTATAAAAATGCCAGAAGATGACGGTCTCATTTCTGCGCATGGTGGTAAAACCATCGTAGATGTATCGCGCTCACTTCAAACGATTTTAACGTTTATTCATCAAGCGGTTAATTCTACTAAACTTGCAAAAGTTAGATAAAAATTAACCGCTTGTCAACTCAAATATCACAAAGACATCCGCTGAGTAAAGCGGCATATCTTACGATTGCCTTTCTCAGACATACTCTCACTAAGCTTCAAACTTAATTATTTGATGATTTTTCGCTGCAACAACACGCACCTACCGTACTGCCGCACCTGCAATGAATCGCAGAAACGTAAACCTTCCACATCCATCGCGATTGCGTTGGATTAATCGATACTGGTCATTTTGATGCTATCGCTCGGCATACCATACTCTCTGCCTTCCGGTAACCTCGATTGCGTGCCTGTGTTACGCGACAAGTTGTACGGAAGTAGAAACCGTGGACGGTACGCCTTTGAAGAATGGAGCGTGACGACCACCTTCTTCTTTTGATAATATGCCGCACTCCTGTTCTTCGAAGTCATGTGTGGAGTGATTGAGACCGAGTTTCGCTAACACTTTTCTGACCATCGTTCGATTTCTTCACGTTTAGCGTACATCGCAATAATGCTCCGCATGTCTTCACCGCAACGACCTTCGTCTCATCAATCTACGGGAACATCTCTACCACCAGTTACTGTTGTTTTCGCGGTATCTTTGATACCTACGATTTCAACTTCATCACCAAGTACGGATGATTACCTGCGGCGCCTCAACACGACCTGTTACTACCTGTACCACGACCTGAGATTGAGAATACGTCTTCGCTTTCAGGCTAGCACTAAGCATGGTTTCTCAATACTTTGCTCTAGCTCTGGAGTTTCTGGAATGGGCATCTAAGTGGTTTACGGGTTACCCAGGATTTTTCTTCCCATTCTGCAACACCGCTTTAATGTTGTAATGCAGAACCAGGTACGTGGTGTATCGTCACCTGGGAAGTCATGTATTGTGAAAGAAGTTCGACTGAACTTCCATCTCAACCAGTTCTAATAACTCTTCGTCATCTACCATAAAGTCGCATTTGTTTAAGAATACGATGATGTTAGGTAACACCTACTTGGCGGACCCCTAATATGATGTACTCACGAGTTGTGGCATTGGACCATCTGTCGCTGCTACTACTAAGATTGCAGCCGTCCATTTGTGCCGCACCGGTAATCATGTTTTTAACATAGTCCGCGCGTGTCCTGGGCAGTCAACGTGTGCGCGTAGTGACGGGTTGGAGTGTCGTACTCAACGTGTGAAGTGTTGATGGTGACACCACGAGCTTTCTCTTCTGGCAGCGTTATCGATTTGTCGAGATGCACCGCGCTGTAGACCACTCGTAGTAGCTTTGCTAATACAGTTGTAATTGCAGCTGTTAAAGTTAGCTTTACTCATGGTCAACGTGACCGATTGTACCCATCGCTTTACATGTTTTGTACGTTCAAATCTTTAGACACCTTTGATAGCTTTACCACAAAAGGAGCCATAGCCCTGTGCTGCGGCTCAAGTTGTAAAATGATTATTTCAGCTTTACGCGTTTCAATGATTGCATCAGCAAACGTTTCGGTGCTTCAGCTATTACTCATCGGTTCCATTGAGCATGATGCACGACCTTGAGCTTTGCAGAGCGTAAGTCTGTTGCATAACCAAACATTTCTCGATAATGGAACTTCAGCGTGATCTTAACAACGCACTCTGTTGCGTCTGACCATTTACCATCGCACGACGACGACCTCTAAGTCACCACCGCTGCATCGCTCAACGTAGCGTCTGGTGGAGTTTCCACCTCTCAACTTTCATGATTGGCTCGGGCAATGCGGGTTAGCTTTTGCAACGCCGTTTTACAAACGCCGCACGACGCGGCAAAGTCTGAACGCCAATTCAGATGAGTCAAGATCGTGAGCGTTAGTGAACCGAAGTGTAAACGTACACGCGATGTCTTCACTACTGGGTAACCGCTAATGGACCCAGATAAGTTGTTCTTGGATATACCTTTATCAACTGCTGGGATGTATTCGCCAGGGATTACACCACCTTTGATTTCGTTTCACTGAAACTCGCGTAACCGGGACCTTCTGGGTCTAATACGTGCTCAGTGATCGATTACAACGTGACCATGGCTGACCACGCGACCACCAGATTGTTTTGCGTGTTTACCTTCCACATCGTTAACACGACGTAGTACCGGATAGCTCACGGTAAGATACTTGTGGTTTACCAATGTTTGCTTCCACTTTAAACCTCCACGTTTCCTTACGGTCAACGATGATATCTAAAGTGCACCACTCATTACCAGAGATAATGGTTTCACTCAGATTCTTCATCAGTGTGAACGCGGAACGAAGGGACCTCGTGCTGGGAAACGACCCAATGCTAAGCCCATTTTCTCTGGTCTGCCTTTGGTTTTTGGTTACTGTCAGCAACAGAGAGCTACCGGCTCTGGGAATTCCATGCGCAACTCAAGAATGTGGCGCATCTAACGCACACAATGTGTCGCAGCACCTCACATCTTGCCCAAGCCGATTGCTGCAGCGACATCGCCTGCACGAACTTCTTTGATTTCTCCTTTCTCACGTTTGTTGAAGCGCGCATCTGTACGTGATACGGCAAAAACGTTCACGTTTTTGTTTAACTATGAGTTGTAAAACAGTATCACCAGAGTTAATTACACCCGAGTACACACACGGAAGAAGGTTGCTGTTACCCACGAGATGGGTCGGTTGCGATTTTGAATGCTAATGGAAGGCAAATGGCTCATCATCGCTGCGTGACGCTCACCTTGTCAGTGTCATCTTCATTGATACCTTTGGTGCTGTGACATCTCGTTGGTGCTGGTAAGTAATCAATCACCGCATCGCAGCATTGCTTGAACACCTTTGTTTTTATAATGCAGAACCACAGCAAACTGGAATTCGCTTTCACCCCGCTAATTTCACGTTGATCGCAACGCTGTTTGATGTGTCTTCAGTTAACCTTCTTCACCCAGAGAAGAATTTGTCCATTAACTCTTCAGATGCTTCAGCTGCTGCTTCATCAAAGGTTATTACGCACATTCTTCACATCGCTTTCCTAACATATCCGCTGGGGATATCATTCGTCTGCAAGGTGAATGTCATACCTTGGTCCAGCTTTCGTTCCAGTTGATTGCTTTCATTTTGATTAGTCTGCCACACCTTTGAAGTTTCTCTTCTGAACCAATTTGAGGCTGAAGAGGAACTGAGTTACCACCCAAACCGAGTTTTGATTTGTTCCAACACACGTAAGAAGTCTCGCGTACTCAGTGCGGTCCATTTTGCTGGCAAATGCAATACGTGGAACTCGATATTTGTTTGCTTTGATCAATACACAGCCTTTCTGATTGAGGTTGAACTGCCACCTTACTGCACAGTAAACCATTACCGCACCATCAAGAACACGCGTTGAACGTTCAACTTCGATTGTGAACGCAAACGTCGTCGAGTATCGATAACGTTGATACTGATGCTGTTGGATAACGTGCGCACATACCAGACCAGAATGCTGTTGCGGCAGCGAGGTGATGGTACGGTCTACGTTCTTGTTCTGTTCCATCCGTCCATGGTTGCAGCAATCTCATCGTGAACTTTCACCGTGCGTGACTCTACACCTGTATAGAAAAGAATGCGCCTGCGAGGGTAGTTGTTTTCACCTGCGTCGATATGAGCACCGATACCGATGAGCGCTGATAGCGCGCTCAATAGGAGTTACACGAGCCATACTTATTACCTTGTTTGGGTTTAAATTCTTAACTGATATGTGGAAGGCTTCACCTACAAAAATCAGAGATGAAGCCCTGGCGTACTTGCTTACTGAAAGCAACGATTACCAACGGAGTGTGCGAGATGCTTTGTTCGCTTTCCAGCCATACGGTGAACGTCTTCACTGCTTTCACTGCTGAACCTTTGTTGTCAGTCAGCGCGTCAGCTAATTCGTTTTGCTAAACTGCCAATGCCATTGATTTACCACCACGTTTACGCTGCTTCGATAACCCAACGCATTGCTAATGCATTTACGATCGAAGTTGGACGTACTTCCAACTGGCACTTGGTAAGCTGAACCACCCACTACGGCATGTGATTTAACTTCAACAGTTGGACGTACATTTTCAAGTGCAGCATCAAAAGCTTCTAAAGCATCTTTTGCCTGTCGTTGTGATAAGGTTTCTCAAAGCACCGTAAACGTATAGCTTCTGCGTAGATACCATCAACCATTAAAACGTTGATGAATTTCTGGGGCACTCAGAACCGAACTTTGGATCTGGAAGGAATTTTTGCGAGGTTCGTAGCTGACGACGACGTGGCATTGTAAAATACTCCGTTTATATATTCAGGATACTCGCAAAACTCATCTATGGTGCTAAGCACGATTGGACTGGCTATGGTATAAATTTAAAATTTAGACGTTTGCGCTTACTTAATCTGGAGTTCCATTAAGCTGGGACGTTTAACGCCGTTTTGCATTAGAACGACCTTGTTTACGGTCTTTTAACGCCTCGCACAGTTCTAATGCGCCGCGTGTACGGTGTGGTAACGCACACCCGGTAAGTCTTTAACACGACCACCACGGATTAACACAACACTGTGCTCTTGAAGGTTGTGACCTTCACCACCGATGTATGAAGTTACTTCAAAACCGTTAGTTAAACGAATACGGCAAACTTTACGTAATGCAGAGTTTGGTTTTTTAGGTGTAGTAGTGTATACACGAGTACACACACGCCACGTTTCTGCGGGCAAGCTCTCTAATGCGGAACGTTGCTTACAACCTCACACGCGGTTTGCGTACTAATTGGTTGATAGTTGCCATTTAAAAGCTCCAGTTAAATTATTAAAAATAAAATTACGTCCTTTCGATTTGAAAGGACGCTAAATTCTAGAGGGATTACGATCAAATGTCAAGCATAGCGCAGCTTGTTCATGACTATCACTTACCTTCAGTCCACCATAATATCTATCTGAATAGCTGATAGCTGAACACAAAAGATTTCCCTCTTTATCATAAATTTCTCTTATCTATTGATGATACTTTACTTTTTAGAGGTGGTTTGCTATTAAAAGTACTGCCATAGTTTATCGTGATCATAATAATCTCTTTAAAATCAGTAGGTAATTCATAGGCTTGTTTGGTGATTAAAATCTACTCGTACTACACCTATGAGCCCTATCTAGCATTCCATTGTTCAGCACCACTTAAACTATTATCGCCAACAGTATGTTTTGTAATCTATAATTGAGTTCTACGATAAAAACCATCTATTGATTTTAGATTTGAACGAATTTTCGGTTTTTACACTCAACAGACATTGGATTCCAACGCCATTCTTCCGAATAGCAACCCGTAATTGCTTTTCATTTTTATTGTCAACAGCAATGAATCCAACGGATATCCTTCTTCATGTACCGCCCTTCCACCCATCAGCAAAATATAATTGGAAACCCAGTGCTTCTTTCCAAGCTGAACCACCTTCGCATTACCAAGATACTTGTCTTCATCTTTAAATAATGGGTGTTTATTTAATGCGTCAACATCGCCATTAATATACTCTTGATTTTTCTAACTCCAACCATTTAATGATTTTTGAAAGTATATAAACACAATTCTTCATTAAAACTTCTCGATAAACTTAAGCTATAGTTTCAGCGCTAAATAACGTTTTTCGCCGTTGCTAGTTTGAATATCTTTCAAATCATAATCAACATAATGCTCAATATCCCCTGAAACAACTTTCCATAAACCCTCTTTTTATCATAGACTGCATAGGGTAAACTTCTTTTGAGAATATGCTCACTGAATTCTTTATCACTCAAATTCATGAAACTTGAGCAATAGCGTTTGCAGTAGCAGTATTGGTTAAAGTTGGCTGCAGGTTTTGTACTGGGCTGTTAGAAGGCTAAGAACAGCAATATGATAGTCGCATGAAAACGATTTCCTTATAATTTTAAGTGTGATTTACTCAAGAAGGGAGTTAATGTTTTGGAAGTCATCAACAAATATCCCCATATTCAGATAAAGCTTCCAAACCTTACAAACGCGATACGGTAAAATGCTTTCCATATTATTTCCGGTTAAATAATGCTGATTCTACCATACGCTATTAGTTTCGGGTCAGTTGCGCCGTATAAAATGATTCGGTTTATCCAATGCTGCGGTTAAATGGACTTAATCCTGTATCAACTGATACGACTGCTTTTGCATGCAATTTTCAACGCAACTCAGTCAACACGACAATCGCACCACAACATCTGCGGACGCCTCGCCAAAGCTGTTCAGCTCGCCTTTTCTTTGCTCATTTCCCAAGGTGCAAATCGTACTCTGCAAACCCTATCGCGGTTGTTGACCGAATTAAATCCGCCCAATGAGTCTCAGGCCAATGCTTATCAGCAGCGTAGTGGCATGAATCATCACTACGTAAGCGGTCGAATTTTCTCTAATGCAAAATGTTGGGCGTGACTGCCATAATCCCTATTTCTTCAGGCAAGGTATAATCTAGCGTCTTGGCAAAAAGCTGACGAATCCGCGCGACGGCATGTTGTTGATAAGGAATATTGAACGTTTTATCAATAAAAACCAACTGCTCAAGCCTTCTCGTGCAGAATATTTGTCGTAGCCATGCTTTCACACCGTTTGCTTGCTTTGTGACTAACACCGCACTTTTAATCAAGCCTTGTGCATCAATCACCGCATCGTCTTTTCTGCTCGCAATAAGGTTAAATATGTCGCCACTCTCGCCATGCTTTTGCCACGAAAAGATTTTTCCGCCAACGGCGGGATTGCAACACAGGGATATCATGTTTACCGCTGAATGCCACTGTGGAATTTCTGCAAAAATTCTCTTCTACAACCCAATCAAACTGAATATCAGGAATAAGCTTTCTGGGCATCTGTTAAAGCCGGTAAAGTATGAATAACATCCCCCATGGAAGAGGTTTTAACTATGGGTACTTTCATTCACTTTATTGGTTAAATAATCTTGAAAACGCTGGCATTGCTCTCACTGTTCAAATCATGATTAGGAATAATAAACATTTTGAAGGAATTTGTAACAATAATCAAGTGTTCACTCATGCTATCACTTTATTGGGCTGAGAATAACTCGTGATTGAATAATTTTCTTCATCAAACTGAAGCAAAATACCCTTTTTCTAAAAGGGTACAAGTGTAACGATGTTCTTATCAACGGGAAATGAAATCGAAACCAAGCGCGATTGCTAAGGTATGGGCGAATGCGGTTTGTATATACCGCATGCATAATCAATCCAATCATCGTCAACCAAATGGCAATTTCAAAATCTTGAAGTTCATCAAACCCATAATGATCAAGGAAACAGAGATGTAAAAATATAAATAGGCAAATCCCAAAAACAGACCAGTAATGAACGCCACACAAAACTCAAAAATGATACATGCGGTATTCGAGCGTTTACAAATTGCTTTACAATTTTTTCTATAAAGTCGATACTCGTTTTGTTTATTTGCTAAAAAGCTGACTTCCATTATTTTTGCATATTTCTGCTCCAACAAGCGGGCTAAATCTAGCAAAAACATTTGCAAAATTTAACCGCTTGCCTCCAGAATCTATATACCAAAATTTAATTCACACCAAAATTTTTAAGCGCAGCTAACACGCTATCCGGCGTAATATCTATCATGCTTTGATGATAACCTTCCGCACCTTCACTTTTTCGGATTTTACCAGCACCTTCAATGCGAATGACTTGAGCATTTGATAAGCGGCGGTGTTGTTGGGCTAGTTGGGCCATATAAAGCAACCAAGGTTTATTCAGCGCTGCGGCAATGTGCATCAATCCGCTATCATTGCTAACTACTGCCGTACACTCTGCAATTAAACGTCAACCGCTTGGTTTTAAATCAGTTAGCCCCGCCAAATTCAAGCAATAGGGTTGTAACGATTCCGGCATACTTTTGACGAATTTGCTCTCCAACTTCTTGGTCTTTTTCGATCCAAATAGATAAATTGCATAACCTCAATTAACATTTCTGCTAATTTTGCATAATGATAATGCGGCCAGCGCTGTGGGCCAAATTCTGCACCAGGACGAAACCAATTACTGCGCGGTTTTCGGTTTGTTTAGCAAGGTTTCAAATTTTGCTTTTGTTGCTGCGAACTTTCGACCGCTTGCGTTTGCAAATAGGAAAAGCAATCGGCAACCCTCTCAGCGCTCAGCACTCGCCCTTTTTCAAAAGCTAAGGCAACATGCGTTGCACCATCATTGGATAGTCATTTTATTGGCGCGCAAATCATTTTAATAAGACATAACGACTTTCCTTTTCAACCACGGCGCTTTGGAATTTTTGCAGGAATCAGCGCGGATTTTTAACAATTGGGTAACACGATTGCTAAATCATATTGATTACGTAGCGCTTTTGCCTAAACGATAACGTTCAGCAAGACTGAAAGCAGCACCAATTGGCATGGAAATAGCATTCTTACCTGTGGCATTCTTGCATTGAACGGAGCACCAATCAGGCGCCATCACATCAATTTCACAGTTGGGATAATTTTCACTTTTAGTTGTTGATAAAGGGCGCGAGACATCATCATATCGCCCACCCAAGAAGGGCCAATCACTGAATATTCATGCTTTAATTCTATTTCTTTTAGTACAATTTTTCTGCCAACGGTTTTGCAGGGATTCTCAAGTAATGTTGCTTTACCATTGCGAGGTTCCCACCATGTCCAGCGCATATTGCTATATTTCTTACCGTTTTTCGTCACTGTTTGAGAAAGTGTGTGAGAAATACCGTTGTAACTTACAGTTACACGATTGCTTTTAGCGTTACGACCATTTTGTTTTTTCAAATACGTTACGCGTACTTGCCGATCATTCTGGCAAAACAAAACGGCTTTCCGTTTGCGCTTTAGCTTTTACTGACTTTTCTGTAACTTGTGCGCTATGGCTGTGGCTTTTATTAGCTTTTTGGACTTGCTCAACTGGAGATGGCTCAATCTTTTGCGCATGCAGAAACTAAACCAATGCTTGAAAGAAAGCATCATAATTTGAAGGGGCTTTTTGGCAATAAATGTCATATACACTCCTAGGATAAAAAACGCAACGCGCAGGCGTTGCGTTTAGCAAAGACTTATTTTAAAGATGTAAGAACCATCAGCTTGGCGAGTAAATTTTACCGCCTGAGCCAATACTCATTTTCTACAACACGATTGTTTTTATCTAAACGAACCGTATTTTCATTCTCTTTTAATTTGCTCACGATGCCATTTGCTTTGCTCATCGCATTCACATCGAGGATGTTCAGTTTATTATCATGAATACCCGCATTACAAAGTACTTTTTGGTACCGTCATCGTTTTCCTAGAAACTGCTGCATTATTTGTTGATGCAAGTTGCTGATTGCTGGTGCAGATGTCGTCGCTGTTGAGTTGGTTTTGCTGCTGTTTTTGCTGAGCCTGTAGTTGTTTTTGGCACAGGTTGCCTGCTTCAACATTTCTTTCACTAACTGATCCATTCTGCATTTTTCGCTTTTTCTCGGTAAATTCCAGCCGCGGTCCTTGGCTTTTACAGGCGGTTGTTTTGCGTTGCTTTCATGCTCAGTTGATGAATCACACTACCTTGTGTTTTTGGTTTTGTGTTTTCTGTAACTGGCGATGTTGGTAATCCAGCATTTGCCGCTGTTTGCGTTGGCTCAGTAGTGGTGCTTTGTCGCATTTGGTGTTGTCGGCTGAATTGGCGTTTTCGACGCTGGTGTTTGACCAATTGTTGCCGGTGGCGTTGCCCACGTTTGAACTTGCCAGTTGGTTGAGTCGCAGCTGTCGTTTCACTTTGAGCAGGTTGTTGCGCTTGTTGCTGTGCTTTCTCAGCTGCTTCACGTTCTGCTTTTAGCTTGCGCCTCAGCACGTTGAGCTTCGCTTCCCGTCCACTGGACGGAATTCAATTGTGAAGTTGCCACCTTGTTGTTGCTGCAACTCTTCCACCGTTCTGGCGTGCTTGGTTTTATGTAGAAGAATACTGCGCAAGAATCGCGGCTAATACGCCACTAAAACCTAAACGGCGACCTTTTGATGGAGTCGCAGCCGGTTTTGGGCGCTTTGACCTGCATTAACATTTGGAATCACTCGCTCTGCCGCAGCTGTTGCAGCTTGCTACTTCTTGCACTGCACTGCAGATTCTTCAGCATTTTTAACCGCTTGTGCAGCTGCCGCAGCTGTTTTCTCTGCTCTGCCACAGGCGCAAAAGTAAATCCTGTCGTTTTTGCGGTTTTCAGCTACTTCTTCAGCTTTTGGCGCTTCTGTATTTGTTTTCTGGACGTTTTAAGCTGGCACAAAAGTGCGACCTGGGCTAGTGTTCGTACGAAGTGAAGGCGCATTAGGTTTTGCATTTTCTGCTTCAGCTGAAACGTTTGGGGTTTGTGCATTGGTTTGAAGGTTCATAAAAGTTGGCTCTTTACGAAAATTATTCTGAGACATAATTTGATCCGATAGAAGATAAAAATTACCTTTATTCTAAATTATTTTCCGCCTTTTCGGCACGATTTTACGAAAATTTATATTTGCAAGCGGTCTGTTTTTCTGATTTGTGACAAAAACGCTTTTATTTTCACTAATTCAGCCGTGAAAACTCGTGTTTGCCTATTTTTCGCGATCTCGCTCGAAAATTACAATTTTTGCTGCTGAGCAAAAATATTGCCCTTTGTATGTGTCGCCACTTTTCAACACAGAAGGAAATCTCATGAAAAACGACAACACTTTATCAAAACTTGCTTACTTAGTGGGCTAATTATGTCTAGCCATGCTTTTGCAGAACAAATCATCCCTGCAACCATGCCAAACACCGCACCTGTTACACGAACTGTAACGCAGCCTGCTACTGCCCTAGCACTGTTGCCGCTAATCCAAATCAACTAAACATCAATACAGCCAGTGCAGCGAAATCCAAGATAAACTAGTTGGCATCGGCGCCAAAAAGCGCAAAGTCATTATAGAATATCGCACCTCAAACAGGGCATGTTTCAAAAGTGTTGAACAACTCAAAGAAGTTTTCTGGTATTGGAAACGCCACACTTGATCGTGATCGCATTGTTTTACAATAATGCCCATACCATTTTTCCTATTAACACCAAAATCTTCATAAGTGCCAATCTTTATGAAGATTTTGTTTTTCCAACAAACTCCAAAAAGTACAATAGAAAAGTGTTCAAAAAGACATACATTAAAGCCCTTTTTCTTGATGTAAATCGCTTTAAATACCACTTAAGTATTAAAATCATTCTCATTATTCATAAACTCTAACTTATTTGATAGAATTTTCAGAAATTTATCTATTTCCCGTAGATGGATCTTAATGGGTTTTATCACCTATATCTTCAAATCAAAAGTGTTAGGAGCAATCATTATGATGATAGATAAACGCCTATAATTAACACGGTGGCCGACAGTATGGATTGGCATCACGGTGTTATGGAATTGGGTGGCGTTAATTGGCGGGATTACATGCGTCGTGTTTTCTTATAGTTTTACAGGCGGCTTATTTTTAATGAGATTGGGCCCGATAAAGTGCGGTCATTTTGGGCATCGTTTTTAATTGCTGCTTTTGGCGTTGCGTGCCTTTGCAGGTAAAAATCGGTGCAGGCCTCTTATTTTGCCAGTACGAAAGTCAAACATGAGGCTGCGTAGCCTCATCTATCGCAAATTGGCTTAATGCCGCTTAACCAAGTGAATCAACAATCTACTTCAAGCATTATCCAAGCGGCCTCAGAAGGTGGAGCAGCTGAAATCTACTTGGGCGTTATTTGCCTCAGCTTTTATAGCTTGCTGCCCTGCTCACTCTTTGCTTTTCCTGATCTTTTCAGCTTTCAAAACAGCCGTGATTTTTGCTGATTTGCGTGCCGTTGATCGATGTCGATTATTGCGGTGAATAAAAATTGCGAAAAACTCTTGGCTAAAATATTGGTCTATTTATGTGGGATTAGGCAGCGGTTTCTTAGATAACCTACAGGGTTTAATTACACGAAAAATCTATCAAGATGATGCTTAGAAAGCAAAAGCAATGGATGAAGAAGAACGGAACATTTCCGCAAAATCACCATGAAAGTGCTCTATGCAGCTTAATTCAGTATCGCTACGGATTTACTTGCTTACGGTGGTGCGGCAATCAGATTTTTAACGGCTTTATTGCAATTCCAAGCCGATCAGTTAACCGTATTGAGTGTCATTTTATTTATTCTGCTTTCTTCAGAATTCTTTATTCCACTTCGTTTATTGGGTTCTTTCTTCCATGTGGCGATGAATGGTAAAAGCGCATCAGATAAGATTTTCACATTGTTAGATACGCCAGTTGAAACTCAAACACAAGCGGTCGATTTTGCAGCGAAAAATGCTATTCAGGTGGATATTCAAGATCTGCACTTTGCTTACAGCGAAGAGAAACCTGCGATTGTTGGCTTCAGATTTAAGCATCTTACCGATCAACTGTTTGCATATTGTGTGCGTAAAAAGTGTTTGTGTAGTAAATCCACCTTTGGTTTCTACCATTAGCTTCTAATCGGCTTTAATCAAAGCGCAACAAGGCAAAGATTCTATTCAACGGCCAAGAAATTCAAGAGATTGATCGCCATTCGTTTTTATGAAAAAGTCTCTTTGGTGAGGCCATAGCAGCTAGTGTATTTTAAGGTACGCTACGTGAAAATATGACGATGGCGAAAGTTGATGCCACACAGATGAGCAAATTTATGCGTGTTTAGAACAAGTCGGTACCCGCAGTACCCGTACGAGATAATGGCGGATTAGATATGCCGCTAATCAGCCGCGCGCGCGAATTCTGAGTCTGGCGGTCAGTTCAACGTTTGGCGTTGTTAGCTCGCGCGTTATCACACAATGCGGCTCTTTATATGGACGAAGCGTCCAGTGAACATTGATGTAAAAAGCGAAAGATTAGTTTTTGCAGTTCATTCAGCAATTTAAACAACAAAACCATTGTGATGATTTCCCATCGTTGGCCAATGCCGTGAATGCCACGTACTAACGTGTGCTAGCGAACAAAGGCAAATTGATTGAGCAAGTTACGCACATAAAGAGCTCATGCAAAACACAAGGTGCGTATATGCGAAATGTCCAACAACAAAAGATTTAGAAACAAATTAGAGAGGTGGCAAATGCGTAAAATGGTTTTGTTGTTGTAATGGGGCATCTGTTGAAACTAGTGACCCCATCAGCGCATATCATGGCGTTTACCATCACGATGGAACGCTCGGTTTTCCTGGCTGCCATCTTTATTATGGTGCGTGGGCGATGGGGTTTAGTGAATGTTGTTAAACTTTGGTCACTATTTAAGTTTTTCTGGAATTTTGAGCGCACCCTCGTCGTAGTTAGCGGTGGCTCGTGGCGCGTTGCGTTAACCCCAGAGCAAAATGTCAGGGCACCATATTTGCTTTTTAAATTATTGGCATTATTGCGTGATAAAGCGTTTTCTTCTTTACGCCGCTGCTTTTGCGGAAGTTGCGTGTATCAAGCAAGCGTTGGGCGAATTAGTGTCGTTGAGTGACTGACGATGTCGTAAATTGTTCTCAGGCGTTTCGCGCACACCATCGCACCGATTATGATTGCGTTCTTTACTTCTGCGATTATTGTTGGTCTTTCGCTCATCTTTCCAGGCTGGTTTGGTTGTGGCATTAGCCGCTTATCTAACGGTGGGCGTGATTTTACCCATTATCACCACCAAATTGGCGCGTGAAGATGGCAGACGCTATCGTGAATTAGTAGGCGAAATGAATGATTTCTTCCTCGACAGTGTGCGTGGTATGAAAGAAATCCAACTTTTGTTACGCAAAACAACGTTTAGATGAAATTCAACAACGCAGCCAAAAATTGATGCAGCTTTTCGAACGCATTAAAAGACCAAGAGGCAAAGTGCGCGTTTACACTGAAGTGGCGGTATCGGCGTTTAACATCATTATGTTATTCACGGGCTTAATTTTGTTTTAGCCTAGATAGATTGATTTTTCTGCCTTTTAATTGGTGTGATTATTGATGTCGAGCTATGGCGGTTAGTTGCGTTACAGTAACCTTTCAAGCAACTTGTTGCAAACCCGGCTTCAGGTGAGCGTGTATTGAGTTTGCTAGCAGAAGAACCCGAATTAAAAGACGTAGAAAAGTGCGGTCGATTTGAAAAGAGGTTTCTCGCATTGATGTAGAGAACGTAAGTTTTGCTTATGAGTGAAGAACAAATTTTATCGGATGTCGGCTTATCTGTGAGGGTGAAATCTTAGGGATTCATGGCAGAAGTGGTAGTGGTAAAAGCACCTTGTTAAAACTACTGATGCGTTTTACGATCCTAAATCGGGTAGCATTAAAGTAATGGTGAAAGCTTACGAATATCAACACCCGTAGTTGCGTGACAATATGATACTTACCAGCAAACCTATATTTTCAACGAAACGATCGAGGAAAATATTCGCCTTGCACGCCGATGCCAACGTTAGAAGAAATTATGAGCTGAAATGAAAGCTGTCAACTCATGATTTCATTTGAAGCTGTACGCGAAAGGTTATCAAACGAGACGACGGAATTGGGCGGTAACCTTGTCCGATGGTGAAAAACAGCGTATCGGTATTGCCTCGTGCATTCTTGCACAATGCGCCGATTATTTTACTCGATGAAACGGACCAGTGCTTGGATAGCTTTAAACGAAGCGATGATGGAAATCGTGTTGAACGTGAAAGCAGAAAAGTTGATTACTCACCGCTGAGTCATCGCCAATCGACCATGGCTATTGCGATCAGGTGGCACTGCAGCATTGAGAATGGTAGAATGTCATGTGAGGTAAGAGATAAAAAGAAAGGCTAATGTTAAACAACCCAACATTAGCCTTTTGATTTCTAATTTCGCAAATGATGCGATCTCACCGCTTGCGTAATATTACTTTATTGGTACTTTCAGTCCAAACAGTACTACTAGTTTTATTAAAATCTGACGTTAATACCTTTCACGTTGTAGCCAAACCCACGGTATCGCCCAAATCTTTGCTCGCCCTCGGCATACACGTAGCTACCTTACACACATGATAAATAAATGAATACCATCGTGTGCAAGATAGAAATTCTGAAAACATCAAAATCGTTTTTTTTTCGTAAACGCCCTCATCTTTATTATACGACCATCATCCGTATAAAAACTCTAATAATTCTTTAACTTCAGGGAGCTTTTCGTTCAATAATATCGGAAAGTGTTAGTACTTTTATGTGTGTAGTCACATACCATCAAGTTAAACATTCGCTCCCCCTGACTATGTGTTCCCGCATAATATAATACTCCAGTAAAAGTCGCTAATTTTTTTTTTGACCAACAATGTTATCCAAACACATGGAGAAACTCAGCTCATGTTCTTTTCTAAAGATGCTTTTACATCATTCAAAATTGTTTGATATTCAATTTCTGCACCCGATTCAGGTTTTAGTATTTTCTCCGACCTTAACCACTCCAGACCATTAATAAATCATTTAACCGTTGTTATTGGTTTTAGCCCTAAAAGACTAGTCAATCACTTCCCTTCATCAATAAGTAAACCAACGCTCCTGTGATTTTTGAATATTTAATTGTTTCTACTTTTCAAAAATAACATCTTTTCCGCAAAAATAAGCGTGAATAACCTTCTCCGGCCGCCTTTTCTTTTTCAGCTTTTAATTGCGTATTTTCTGCCGTTAGTTGTGCACTGTTCGCGTTTACAGCAATGGCTTGCCTTTCGTTTTACGCCTCGCAACCTGTTGCCGTAAAAGTGCGGTTAAAATTAGGGCTGAAATAAGTGTTTTTTTCTATGTTATCCCATAAATCAAATGTATCTTTTATCACGTAGAATGTATCATTGCCTTACGGCAATCCTTTACCTTCTTCGCTCGCCATTCTTTAATTAAGCGAGCATGTTAATAAATGCTCTCATCAGAAAACGATCTTTACGATTGGCGTGAGACAGCCTAATTAACATTAGCCTTTGATTTTAATTTGCACATGATGCGAAATTCCCTCACCGTTGGGTAATAATACTGTTAATTTGAGATTCGCTAGCGCGAATCCGGTAGCGTTTATTCAACATACAGAGAAATCACCGATTGCCATAAACTAAACCACCAAACCAAATCCAACGAATAAATGGTTTGTAGTAGTGGCGTAAGCATGAGGCCATATCTTCGCTGTTCGCCGCGTGCTGCGTAAAGGTCACGAGAGAAGCCCCAATCAATAGCCGCTTCGGTCATTCCCATTTTTGCTGACATTATAGAAACGTTTCGTAGATGAAGCGTGGTTTGGTTTACATATTTTTAGTGATCGCAATATCTGCCGTCCCACCTTGATAGTTTGTAACCATCTGTGATTTTTCAAGCCTTAAAGTCAAATTGGTAATCCAAAAATCTGTACGCTGTCACCTTCACGCATTTCCCTGACATCTTTTTCAATACTGAAGTTTTTGGCTCACGTGCAATACCGAAAACTGTCATTGCGGACACCTAAAGTGGGCTAAAAGTCATGCCCCAATGTGAACGCGAAAGTTTAAAATACACCAGTTAAGAATGAATGACGAGCTGTCGCACGCGTGTGCATTTTCATAAAGGCTTAAAATCACAATGATTGCCGCCATCATGACACCTAATACGGCAGCAGTTACAGTTAAGCGATCACCAACAAGATATGGTAAACCAAAACCTAGTGCCACCATCATAATCAGTGAAATAATGACTGGCGTGCGAATCGCAGAAAACTGATTCTACGCCATTTTTACTCAACGGGCCAATCCTCTAATAAAAAGTGAGAACGAGCACCATTAAAAATTAAGAACATTTGTCAAAAGAAACGGTGCACCAATAGAAATGCTGCTCTAAACCAATTTGTTTATGAATTAACGGTAAAATCGTGCCTAAAAAGACGACCGATAAAAACGCGTGATAACATGATGTTATTAAGCATAACAAGCTTTCACGCGAATAACGTTGATAGTTATTCAGGCTTTTAATTTTTGTTTCCTTGAAGGCATAAAGCAGTAGTGAGCACCAATAACCAACACTAAATAAGCCAAAAATATACAAACCACGTGTTGGTCAGAAGCAAAGGCATGTACAGAAACCAAAATGCCTGAACGGACTAAGAAAGTCCTGCAGCAAACACAATGAGAAAGCAAGAATAGCTAATAATACTGTCCACGCCTTGAACGTACTTGTTTTCAGTAACAGAAAGCGAGTGAATCAGCGTCGTACCCGCTAACCATGTGCATTAGAGATGGATTTTCAACTCGTCCCAGAACCACCAGCCATCCCCAGCCTAATTCATAATATGCGTCACCATGAACCCAAAATGATACCGAGCGTTAAGAAAACCCATGCAGTATTTGTCCATGGACGAGACCATTCGTTCAAGCGGTATCTAATCGCCACCATCACGATGCAATGGCAGCAAACGCCACCGAGAAAACCTACATAACCCATATATAGAGCAACGGTGGGTGGAAAATTAAGCCAACGTCTTGCAAACATTGATTCAACCTCGCGCCCATCTGCAGGGAAATCTGGGAGTACGGCAAAATGGGTTTGAGCTAAAAATAATAAAGACTAAAGCCAATGCTCACTAAGCCCATTACGCTTAATACGCGAGAGCCACCGCTTTCTGGCATCTTACGGGTGAAATGCTCACAATCAACTGCCCAGAGTGAAAGCAACCAGATCCATAGCAATAATGAACCTTCGCGCGAACCCCACACCGCTGATAAACGATATTGCAACGGCAATAGTGAATTGGAGTTATTCACGACATATTGCACGCTGAAATCATTAACGGCGAACAGCAAAATAGCGGCACCGAATGAAAGGCTCAATGTTAAAAACATTGACCAAGTCAGTGGACGGGCTAACGCCATCAATTTCACATTTGCTTTTTCAGCACCAATCAATGGAAGGACTGTTGGAAAACAGATAAAGTTAGTGCCAATGCCAAGGCGTAATTGCCAAGTTCTGCAATCATTTTTGTTCTCCTTGCACTGCTTTATCGCGTGCAGATTCCCCTTTCATATCAGCATCAGAAACACCCATTTGGTTATGTTGTGATTTTAATTTATCACCCAACTCAGGTGGCATATAGTTTTCATCATGTTTTGCCAGCACTTCTGTTGCACGTAAGCGAGTTGTTCAATCAACTCCCTTGTGCCCACAATGCCCCTGACCTTCACGGAAGAGATCCGGTAAAAATACCTTCAGTAGTTCGACAGAAATCGCAGGCCCAATATCATCATCAAACTCTACTTTCAAAGTCTTCTCATCATCGTTTTACCGAGCTCTTCAACCACCGCCTACCACCAACACGAATACGCTGACCTACACTTGGTTTTCTTTGGTTCGGGTCATTATTTTTACCCTGAACGACTTCGAAGGTGTGGTAGATCAGTCAATATTTTTGGCTTAATGCGTAGCGTTAGCCAACTGCTACCGCTAATCCAAATAAGATCACAACCACCACTTTTAATCGAGATTTACGTCTGATTCATCTCTACCCCATCAACAATGAATAGTTAAAATTGAAAAATTAAATCTAAAATGGTGTTAGCATAGCAAAAATCGGCCAACATACTTCAATTTGTTTAATAGTTAGAACCAATCCTTTTGCTTTTTCGCAAATCAGATAATCCTAAAGAGGTATAACTATTCAAATTATTTTTATCTTTTTCTAGTGATTTTATGCAGTTTAATTGCATGAAAAATGCATAAAAATAGAATAAGATCCAAAAGCAACCGATTCATTGACAAGCGCTTTACAAATCTTGCTAAAATACGCGTCTAAGATAAATCATTATTTTTAGATAGGCTGAAAATGCTCACTGAACCCAATCTTTTCTGATTATACCTCCCTGTTGTTCGGTCCCTTTTCCCTTTTCTATTTTTCATTTTATCTTCACAAATATTTTCTCTTTCCTTCCTTTTCTTTTTACTCATCACAAGCGGTTTACTTTTTCTTGCTTTTTACCAATGCTTCTCAGAGTTAAATCATGGCATTCAATTTTAAAAACAGTATTTATTGAGTCTTGTTAATCATACTGAACGTGAAATCAAATTTGCTTATTAGACCTTGCAAGCGTATCTGAAACGCGCCAAACACACCGGCACGGAACAGCTTATTATTAAAAGGCACATTGCTTTTTAATCTTTTTGAGAAGACCTCAACCCGTACCCGTTGTGCTTTTGAAGTGTGCTTACGATCAGGGCGGCGCGCATGTGACCTATATTGATCCAACTTCATCACAAATCAGGGCATAAAGAATCAATGAAGAGACACGCGCTCGCGTATGGCAGGAATGCGCCGATGCCATTCTCAATACCGTGGTTTTAAACAACTGTCGCGTAAACAATTCGGCAGAATACGCTGGCGTGCCCGTTTTTCAATGGCTAACCGACGACTCCACCCAACACAAATGTTAGCAGACGTTTTAACCGATGATGGAAAACAGTAGGAAAGCCATCAACAAATTAGCTACGTTACATTGGGGATGCGCGTAACAATATGGGTAATTTCCTGTTGCTTATTGGCAAAATTAGGCATGGATATGCGCACTGCACCCAAAGCACTCTTACCCGAAGAATCATTAGTAGCGATGTGTCGTACCTTGCAGAAGACGTCTGTGGCACGTCAGCTACCGTTCTGAAGATATTGATACCGCCGTTAAAGGTGTAGATCGTTCGTGCATACCGATGTTTGGGTATCAATGGGCGAGCCACTCAGAAGCTTGGGGCAAGCAGATCGATCTGCTCATGCCATATCGGTCAACACCCGGTTGATGAAAACGCACTGGTAACCCGAAAAGTGAAAACTCATGCACTGCTTACCTGCTTTCCACAATAGCGAAACGAAAAGTCGGGAAAAAATTGCAGCCCCTCATCCTGCCTTAGCAAATGGGAAGTGACTGATGTAGATGTGTTTGAATCACCAATGAATGTGGCATTCGAGCAAGCCGAAAACCATGCACACCATTAAAGCAGGAGTTGCAAGCCTGCTAACCGCCATGACATTGTTGTCGCTACGCAAAACTTTTCGCAAAAGTCCCGACCGCTTGGTGCGCGGACTTTTTCAATAAAAACCAGAGATAAGTATTAAGAGCCAAAATGAGAATCGTCGGCTTACCAGGTGGAAACGCACATACTAAACGGGGCGAGTCAATGACCGCCCAGAATCAATCGCGCTAATATTCGCTTTAGCCGCAGAACAGTTGGCAAAAGTCAAAACCCAAGAACGAACTGATATCTTTCTCATGGCAACGGTCCGCAAGTTGATTATTAGGCGCTGACACGCCGCTTATTATGCACAAGATAAAATCGAACCCCTATCCATTAGATGTGCTGGTTTCACAAACTGTCGGCATGATTGGCTATACAGCCAGCAACAAGAAAGCTACCAACTTTGCTTCCAGGACGCCGACTCAAACGTTAGTTACCCGTTATTGTTGATGAACACGATCCGCCTTTTCCAAACCAAGCAAACCGATTGGGCAAGTTTATACTCAAGCAGAAGCTGAAAAATTAGCCGCAGAGTGCTGGACGGTGATGCCAGATGGGCAATATTATCGTCGTGCCGTACCAAGCTCCGAAACCACAAGATGTGACAGCATAAATGCCGTGAAAGCATTATTAGCTCAAGATCACATCTGTCATTTCTGCTGGTGGTGGCGGTGTACTTGTATGAAAAATTTACACAAGGGCAATTAACCGGTGTAGAAGCGGTAGTGGATAAAGATCTTGCAACGGCCGTCATTGCTAATCAGCTTGATGTCGATTTATTTATTATCGCCACCGATGTAATGCCGCTTGTAAACTTCAAAAGAAGGAACGCAAAATTGCTAAAAGCCAATCCTGCTGCTCTTGAAGCATTAAAGCGCAGATTTGCAGCTGGTTCTATGGGACCAAAAGTACAAGCTGTGATTAACTTTGTGAAAAGCGACAGGCAAAGACGCTGCGGATTGGTTCACTCGTCGACATTGAAGACATTGTGGCTGGAAAAGGGGAACACGAGGAGTTTATCAGCAGATGAAGTGGTCTTTTATGACAGTGACGAAAAAGTGCGGATTTCATCCACGCGACTTTCTTTTGCTGCTAGTTAGTCGTTTTACCAAAACAAATTAACAATTAAAAAGGCAATTAAACCTAACAATACCGGCACAATCGCATGGAAACCAAACGGACTAAGTTTAAACGTGTAATGATGATAAGCTACTTAATCCCACCAACCATAGAGCTTAACGCACCTATTGCATTTGCCTTTTTCCAATAAACGCCTCAGCACACTACCCACAAGAAAGTCGATTCTAAAAACCGCCTAATGAAAGCAAGTTCAGCCAAATCAGCATATCTGGCGGATCAAATGCCGCAACCACAAGCAATACGGTAATGAGTAACGTGGTGATAGTTGAAAACGTTTTACCTCGCTTCCTCATGCACCGCCTCTGGCTTCCAAGCCAAATATAAATCTTTAATGAGCGTAGAAGATGATTGAATCAATAAAGAGTCAATACTCGACATAATCGCAGCAATCGGTGCAGCTAAGAAGACACCCGCAGCCATTGGCGGAAGCACTGTAACATCAATGTTGGAATCACTTGATCTGGCACTTTTAAATCTGGTACGACTGCTGCCCTAACACGCCAGCAAGATGCATTCCTCAATACCGTAAATAAACACTGCGGCAGTACCAATCACTAAAGCTGATGTAGTGAACGGCTGTTTATAAGCCATGCCACGCACAGCTAATTGCGGTAAACCAACCATGCAAAACAAACCAACACCCAAATGACGTCAGTGGGTAAAATCTGACCGGCGCTCATCAATCCCGTCAAAGGCTCAAGCAGTTGTGGATTGATTTTCTCAGTGTTTCATCGGCAGGGTGTGATGCCATCTAATGCATAGATAACGCCACCAATAGCAAGAGCGTTCCAATTACCATCACCATGCCTTGAATGGTATCGAGTTAACACAACGGCACGGAAACCTCCAATGAAAGGTAGTAAATCCCACAGTAAGCGCGAAAATTAAAAATTGCGCTCTGGTAAGAAAATCCCAAACGTGGTTTCAAAACAGTCGACCCGCACCGATAAATGTACGGTCATCATCGCAAAGAGAAAGAGAGAATTAGGGCAAAGCTGGCAAACCAAACAATCCATTTATTTCTGGTAACGAGCGAATAATAAATCATTAACCGTGACTGCTCGATAACGACGCGCTAACAAAGCGAATACCTAAGCCGCTCAACGCTAATAACACAGCTGGGACTTTGAATCATGGAGCGAAAGCAGCACCAGCCTAAAACCATATTATAGAAGCAGCCCCCAGGCTCACTCAATCAAAAGAGCTTGCACTTAAGTAAGTGGCTGCTGTATCGCCAGTACAAAACCCGACATCGAGCGAGATTGCAACGAAATACTTCTGATAAAAGCTGCCGTTGCTCGTTGACGATAAGCGTAATACGCCACACCACAAAAATAGGTAGGCAATCAGCGGTATAACTATTTCAATTATTGCCATCTGACTGCTCCAAATCAATCTCTTGATAAATGTTTTTGACCACTGAGATCAAACCAGTGGTAAAAATCAGTGGCAAGAATAAACAGGAGAGTTCAAACCAAATGGAAAAGCCGAATACCTTTCCCTTTTATGGGGAAAAATAAGCAAAGCCGACCCAGCCTAACAGATAAATAAGCGATAAAATGAATGCGCAACGGGCTTCACGATTTAATTGATAGTGCATAATTAATTGCCTCGTACTGCGAAAAGAAAATCGAAAGTTAAGTATTCCCCAGTTATCAGTGATCTCCCAATGCTCTCGCATTTTTAGTTTTGCCTCTTCAGGAATCTCATTACTGCGCTCTCGAGCAAAATCTTCATCGCAGTGTGTAACGGTTGGCCTGTAAAGGCGCTGGAGAAAGGCTTCGCATAGCATCACGCTTGGTTGCATGTAGGGCGAAGGTGCGATCTAACGTCATGAGTGCGCTCGTTGGTTAAGATCTCTAATACTTTAATCGGAATAGAGACCGTAATCTCACCTTGTTCGCTTTTTGCCATGTTCCGCGCGTACGGGCTGACATATTCACCGTTCCAATCAGTCTTGCTTGAATCCCAATGCACAACAAAAATGCGCCCTATTTTAATCAGTAATCTGACTCAGATTTCTCTACCATTGTTTACTTGTATCGTCGATTGTTAGCTAGAATGGCAGCAAAATTTGTTTTAAGGAATCTTCTATGAAATTAAAAGTTATTTTATTAGCGCAAGTACGCGGTTTGAGGCGTGTTCTTCTCTATCGATCCTGCAACAGGTCAGCGCAAAGATCCTCTTGAAGGCTTTTAACCGCGCAATGTGGAAAGTAAACTACGAATATATCGATCCTGCGGTTTTAAAACCCTGTCGCAACGGGCTGGCGTGATTATGTGCCAGCTCCAATCAAAAGCAGGGTTTAGTCAATGTTGCAAATAACTTAGATGAACCGGCTAGTTTCGTAAACCGTTTATTAGAAGGCGAAGGCCAAAAGCGATGGTGCATTTAAACCGTTTCTGGATTAACTCTAGCCGGTTTAGGCGGTTTTAATTGACTGGGCAAGCAAACACCGAGATTTAAAATCACCAGAAACGGCGAGCGTGAATTTTCGCGACACCATGGGTAAACATGGTGTTGGATAGGGGCGCTAGGTCGTCAGTGCCTCGGGCTATGAGTTCAACGACCCCACGCCGGGGCGGTAGGGTGCAGGACCTCTTATCCCGTCTTTATCACCGTTACCACGCTGCTGGGCGATTGCACTTGCTGCGCAAGGTGTAGACACGCGTGCAAACTTGCTGTGATCAAGACGTCATCGCGTGCATCATTCTGACCTCCTACACGATGTTTAGAGAAGCTCTTACTTCCAAAACCCAGAATTTTGCTGGGTCAATGATGGTGAAGTCGCTGGAACCGAATGATTGGAAAGAGACGCTATCTGAAGAAGAATTGAAAAAATATCGACTTAATTATTGAGTAAGCGGTTTAATTCGCAATATTTTTGCAGAATTAAACCGTTTTGTATTAAATAATCTATTTTGTAATTTAGGAGATGACTATGAAAATGTATTGACAGTTACCAGCTACCTGTCTGTTTTGATGCTTTCGAGCTGTGTGCAACCTACTTATTATGGGAAGGTAAAAGTAATCTTTCTCATCAGGATAAGCACATGAAGAAACTCATGAGAAGGACCTTGGTACGGATAAAAATTGTGGCTTTGGGGCAAGATAAACCCAATAGAGTCCTTATTTTTAGTACTGAATATCTCACGACATATAACGCCAGTTTCCTCAAGAAGCACAAAACTTACCGCCGCCAAATTAACAATAGCTTTTATGTAGATAAAGAGATCAAATCAACCACACAAGCATCATTCTTGTCAACGCAAAACTTCCCGTTGTATTGGCTAAAGCATAATGAATCAGAGTGTGCACCAATTAGCCACGTAGCAAGCCGAAATTTGGTTTCATAAAACCTTTGGATCTTTCTTGGTGATAGCTATGACTTAAAATCTAGTGAAAAATTCACCGCCCGGGCGGTCAATAACTGCCTGACCGTTACCATTTACTAAACAAAAACGAAGAACATGGCGATAAGAAAAGCTTCCACAAAGTAGAATAGAAGTCGTGGCAGCAACAGCCCCATTTGGCATTGGCGTTTCATGGCCATGCCCCCAATCCAAGTGTTCTTGCCGTCGACTTCGCATTAAGCAAGTCTGGACAGCGGTCTGACGGTAAAGATTTTACAAATCAGCACCGCTTGCTATTTATTACGCCAAACTAAGCTATTTTTCACAAAGCGACGTCACGTCCTGAAAGCGCTTCTTCATCTCTACCTCGTCATGACCCTCATCGTTCTCTTTCGTCACGACAACAATTTGGATGCTCAACATTGTGCTGAATGGCTGCGGTCTTTGGTTTTACCGGTCCAACCATCCGGCATGCCACGAATTCTCTACCCGCACTCACCCGCTGGTTCAATCGTAGACCATGCCTTCTTTAGCACAACACCGCCATCATCTCGAATTATAGTGCAACACCCGCGGGTCACAGTGGAATTGAGTGCCAATGCCATGTCCGGCACTATTCACGGACCGACTGAAAGCTTCCTTTCTTTTTCAACATAGGTGAATGGCTCCAATCTCTTTAAGCGAAGGCCCGGTTTTGGCCTCGTGCAGTGCCGATATCACAGTGACTCTATGACGACATCCACCAAACGCTGGCTGCGAATACTCGTTTCACCAACCACATACATCATTGAGTTATCACCGAACAACCATCTTTAATGACGGTCACATCAATATTCAAAAATATCGCTGCTATAAGTTATTTTGTCCATAGCTTGGAACACCGTGGCAAACCACTTCATTGGACCGGAACACAAGCCGCATCTCGGAAAGCCGTGACAACTCCAAAGCACGCTGGAATCACTTTTTGCTCATTAACCATATAATCCATGGCAAATTTTTATCTCACTCGCCTGTGCTAACGCCCTTCACATCAGGGCAATCATCACTAATACATCAGTAGTCAATTTGCAGGCTTCATGCGATTTTCTCAATTTCTGTTCGCTTTAATGGGAATTTGCCCATAACATCGCCTCTTAAACTTTAGTAAAATAAAGCGATTATACCTCGGCATAATCTCCAAACCGATTCAAAGTTACTGATTTTTGTTTTGCTAGTCACGTTTGCCCAATACAACAGAAGACACAGAGAGAACGCCACGGCAAACTGAAATCAGCATGCCAATAGCGTACATCGCTGCTCGTCTGGCTTTGACAGATGCGGAATACTTCAGATCCTGCTGCAGCCTAATGCACCATTGCTTTACGTTAAAATGCCGCAATGAAAGCACTGCCAAACCCGGAACCAATCATCGCGGCAATAAATGCATGACGATAACGTCAGTTCACGACTACAGCTGGTTCAGTAATCCCCAATCACGCAGAGATACCTGATGGACTGTTAAACCGCGTACTTTTGCATCTTTCTTCATCCGTAAACTGCTGGCTCAAACAGGCTGCACTCTGTAGCAATATTAGACATTGCAGCAATTGGGAAGGATGATGAAGGCGGCCCGCCCGTGGCTGCGCTACATCTCGCTAATACTGCTTTCAACCGCACAAAGGTTTGCGCATGGGCCAGTATTTAACGATTGGCGCATAGAACGCCCCGAAGACAACCACCACCGATAAAGCTTCCATCGTGTCATATAACCAAGTTAACCTTGAGAAATTAAGCTACCCGCTTGACGACCAGACCAATCACACCCACGTGCAGCGCTTAAGAAACCCGCACATGAACACTGAGAAACATTGAGCACAGGTTATTCTAAAATAAGAAGGAACGAAATTATGGACCTCAAGCGTAGCGAGTAGCACCATGGCACATCAATAGTTGGAATCACGGTGCCTTGCAGCTCCACTTCTTTCACCCCTAAACCAAACTACGTTCCAATAGGTACTTTGCCTTCCTATTAAGGTTGCTTTCGCATAGCTCCAAACCATCTGCTAATGCAGGGTGAACTAAAAGCTATCCCTACTGCCGCACCTGAATCGCTTTCACCGAATTTCCGAGGGCAGAAAGCCAAGTAAGACAGGTAAGAACACGAACGGTGCGTTAGCAATCGTGTTAATAAAATCAACCAAATCAGAAACGCCCGGATATTTGGTAACAACCGAATGCCTTCCCAGAAAAAGCCGATGGAGGTCAACATTGAGTGAATACCATCAGCAAACCGCTCTGCAGTCGATTGCAGGAATACTGAACGAAAATATCTGCAAGTCCTTTTCACAATCCGTTCGTAAAAAGAGGTTGGTTTGCAGCGCCAGCAGCCGCTACTCTACGCTGTACTCATATCACCAATGCCCATCTGTTTTTGCATCTCTGCATGGACTTTGTTTACCGTGCCTGAACCAAAAATAATTTGGTATTGGGCCGCTCGTTGAGAATTGACCTTTTACGCCTTCGATGTTTTCGATAGCTTCTTTATCCACTCTGATTCATCGCGCTAAGGTTAAACGTAAACGGTGGCGCAATGAGCAAGGGTAGTAATATTTTTCTTTACCACCCATCCTTTGCAATAGTTTGTTCCGCAATTTTGGGAAGTTCATAAATCACCTCTATAAAAGGATTACATAAATGATAAAAAGTACCATGGCGTCATTCTAACTAAAAACGGTGAAGCAAACAAAGTAGCTAAAATTCAACTGTTTTGTAGAAATTGTGATATAGATCGCACTTTTCTAATCCAATAGCGGGAAAACCTGCCCTTCTCGAATTTCCACTACCCGTGTAAACAAGTTTTTCGTTTCTTCTAATTGGTGAGTTACCATTAAAAGAGCGTTAGGTTTCGCTCAACGCAAATATCTAAAAATAAACTGTTGTAATTCATGACGGCGAATAGGATCAAGCGCAGAAAAGGTTCATCTAATAGTAAAATAGGTTTATCGCGTAGCAACGTTCTTTTGCTAAAAGCAACACGTTGTTTCTGCCCGCCAGAAAGTTGATCGGCACGACGACCGAGCAAGGGCTCAAATGCCTATCAGTAATTTTCTCTTACTGTTGCTGTGTTGGAGTAGTATTTAGCGATAGGCTTGGCACTGAAGCGCTAAACCAATGTTTTGCGCGACCGTTAAATGAGGAAAAAGGTTGTTATCTTGAAACAACATTGAAAACGGGTCGCTCAGCGGGCTGAGTTTGCGATGATCGCAATCATTTAGCAAAATCTCGACCGCTTGCAGGCGTTTCAAAGCCCGCGATCAAATTTAATAACGTACTTTTCCCCTGCCCCACTTTCACCAATAATTACTAGCCTTCTCTCCTTGTTCAACTTGAAGAACAAAGTGCATCGGGCTATTTTCAGGTTAAAAATCAGATCTAAAATCAATCATATATAACCTTTTATTTTTCATTAGTACCCAGAATGGGAAGTGCAGAAATGGCCATTAACACAACGGCTGTCACAGCTGCGTATCTTCCATTCGATAACTCGCCAAGTTGCTGATAAAGCAAGCAAGGCAGCGAACTAAAAATCTGGACTACCAAAAAAGCGATAACCGCAAAACTGCCAAGACTTCTGAGGACATCGCCAATGCAAAAAGCATCCAACAATGGACGAACAAGATAATTTTTCTCAACAATCCACCAACGACGAAAACCACTTAAACCAGAGACTTTTTCGCTAATTTATCTTGGCGAGTCAGCGTTTGCCAAAGTGCATCAAAAATCATACTGTAAATATATAAGGTAGCGTAACAATACCATTACACACATCAACTAAGTAACAATAGCTGTAACGTCGAAAGTTCGCTATTTTGAAAGAAGAAGAAAGCCCAACCGAAAGCATCGGAAAAATAAGTGGATAGACGACCGTACTTGCTAGAAATGCATGGTGAATAAATTGCTTTTTGATAATAAAAATGACGGGCGGCTAACGCGACAGAATAAAGCGACACAAACAGCAACAATAGCAGCAATAAATCCAAGCAATAAAAGAATAAGCCGTCGCCTTCCATAACATGGGATTTTGTAAACGTTCCATTAAATACGAAACGCTAATACCTTCCCAAATGACGCTGCATAAAGGAAGAAGTAAAGCAAAACCAAACACCCCAAGTATGATTTTTAAACTACGTTTTTCTAAATTGGATAACTGCGGTATCCAACTTTCAACATCTGGTGTTAAAACGATTTTTTCTTGTTTTGGCGTTACCATACTGAGCAATATTTCAAAACTACCGCCACAACAACTTGAACTGCAATCAACATCACCGCTTTTTGCAAAATCAAACTCAAAAATTGACCGCTTGGAAGATGGCGACTTCAAATGTGCTATATTTTCGGCCCACCGCCCAACATTAACACTATCGGGAAACTGGTAAAGCAGATTAGAAAAATCGTCATAAAGCCAAAAGGTATTCTCTTTTTCAAGATTGGCCATTCGACCAATTAAAACGTTGCCAGCCTGTGATGTTCAGTTGCGCTGCCAATTTATGTTGGCTATTAGGTATCAGCTTTAAAAGAGCATAACTATATAGCATCCCGCATAGGATATTAAAAAGCAATGTGCGAGTAAAATCTACTAAACCATAAAGCGAAAACTGCCACTCTAACCCTAAAAGCTGAAAAATTTGTGCAACCCAACCTCGAATTACCCCAAACACCAATCACGGCAAAATAACAATGAGCGATGGAAGTGTCTAAATGAAGGAAAAAGTTTTAAGTAAAATATTTACCTTTAAAAGTTTAAATAGAAAAATGCACGCCCCAAAACACAATCCGAAAATGGTAGAAAGAATGCGGATAATCCAGCTTGTAAGATGCTATATTTCATGAATGGTAAATGCATCCGTCCAAGACCAAAAGCGTTTCGTCTTCGGCGGTGCAAGATAAGTTGCAGAAGCTGAAGCTATATACCAGCTTAAATAGCATCCCCGCGGGAGCTGAAACAAAATCGACGCATAAATTCCTCAAAAATAATAAGCGGTCTGATTTTTAGCATTTTTGCAAATTTACTCATTTACAGAGTTACAAAATTGTAAATTTTTATACAGTAGGTTTGTTAAATTTTCGGTTTTATCCATAAATGTTCTTAAAACAACCCGATCTTTGATCATTATTTATGCACCGTTCTTTTTATTTTTATTCGTGAATTTATATCCATTTTGTAGCAAAGTGAAAAAGATTAGGTGTTAGAGGCTAACTCTTTCCAGTTTTAACTTTACACAACAGGGGAAATCCTATGATCATACGCTAAAAGATGTTGTTATTACCGCACAGTGGCTTACATACTCGTCCAGCAGCTGAATTTGTAAAAGCAGCAAAACAATTCTGCTTCGGACACACAGTCACTTCTGGCGGTAAAAGTGCGAGTGAGAAAGTTTATTCAAACTGCAAACATTAGGCCTAACACAGAGGTACAAATATTACCATTACTGCTGAAGGCGAAGATGAGCAAAAAGCGGTTGATTTCTTAGCAGATTTAATCCCCACATTAGAATAATCGACTTTTCTATGGCAAAGTTTCGGCTTTGCCATAGTTTTTCATTCAACAACAAAAGGATCTTATTATGGCTACAGGTATCGCAGCTTCCAGGGTAGTGGTGCAGCGATGAGTTTTAAAAGAAGAGCCTATCGTCCTTAACACCCATTTTCAGCTGACCAAATTGATGCTGAAGTTGCTAAATTCTATGCTGGTCGTGAAAAACCGCAGCACAACTCAATTCTATTCATGAAAAAGCGCTACGTACGCTAGGCGCTGAAAAAGCCGCTATCTTTGAAGGTCATCTAACGATCTTTAGACAGAGAAGAGTTAGAAGAAGAAATTCAGCTTATCTTAAAAGAAAACCTTGTTACTGCTGATGTTGCAACAAACAAAATTATCGACCAACAAGTTGCCGTATTATCTGAAATTGATGATGAATACTAAAAGAGCGTGCTGGTGATATTCGCGATATCTTTGGTAACCGTTTATTACGCAACATTTTAGGCATGCATATTGTTGATTTAGGCGATATTCAAGAAGAGTCTATTCTTGTTGCGCTTATGATCTAACTCCATCTGAAACCGCACAATTAAACTTAGACAAAAGTATTAGGTTTTATTACTGATATTGGTGGGACGTACTTCGCATACCAATTATGGCGCGTCTCATTAGAACTACCGGCAATTGTGGGACTAACGATATCACAGCTCATGTCAAAACAGGTGACTTAGTCATTTTAGATGCCATTAGCAGAACCAAATTCATATCAATCCGTCTGAAACTGAAATTGCAGATTTCAAAGCGCAGCAAGAAAAATTAGCAGCAGAAAAAGCAGAATTAGCAAAATTAAAAGAGCTGCCTGCTGAAACCTTAGATGGACACCGTATTGAAGTGGCCGGTAACATCGGGACTATTCGTGATGTCGATGGCGTATTACGTAATGGTGGTGAATCTGTCGGCTTTACACCGTACTGAATTCTCTTGCGGATCGCGTCATACCAGGTGAAGAAGAACACCCTGAAGCTTATAAAGAAATCGTTGAAGCGATGGAAGGTAAACACATTGTTCTTCGTACCATGGATATTGGTGGGGATAAAGAATTACCATACCTTGATTTACCAAAAGAGATGAACCCATTCTTAGGCTGGCGCAGTGCGTATTGGTTTAACCTCGCCGTGAAATTTTAGACACACAATTACGTGCAGTACTTCGTGCTCTGCTTTTGGTAAATTAGCGGTACTGTTCCCGATGATTATCTCAGTAGAAGAGATTCGTGAATTAAAATCTATCGTAGCCGAATTAAAAAGCACAACTCGCGCAGAAGGTCATGCCTTTGATGAAAACTTACAATCAGGTGTAATGGTTGAAACCCCATCAGCGGCAGTGAATGCGCGTCATCTTGCTAAAGAAGTTGATTTCTTTAGATATCGGTACCAACGACCTAACGCAATATGCCTCGCTGCTGACCGTGGCAATGAAATCATTGCTCACTTATATAATCCACTAACTCTGTCTGAATTTAATCAAACAAGTTATTGATGCTTCTACGCTGAAGGTAAATGGACTCGGTAATGTGGTGAATTAGCCGGTGATGTCCGCGCCACCGCATTGCTACTTTGGTATGGGCTTAGATGAGTTCAGTATGAGTGCAATTTCTGTGACCACACGTGAAAAACTCGCTCGTTCAATCAGCTATGCAGATGCAAAAAGCTTTTAGCAGATGAAGCCTAGCACAACCAACTGCAGCAGATATTGAACGTTTAGTTAACGATTTTTACGCAAAACTTGAAGCTAATTATTGATAATTTAGCATACAAAACAGAATTCTCGCATAAAACAGATGGGAATTTTTGTTCTTTCACAAATGGAGAATTTATGGCTTTAAGCAAAATCTTTTGGTTCAAAACAAAAAGAATCAAAAGAAATTCAAATCTTTTTCACCACTTTCAGGTGAAATTGTATACACTGAGAGATGTACCTGATGTGGTTTTCTCTGAGAAGATTGTAGGTGATGGCGTGGCTATTAACCCAAATGGCGATACTATCAGTTGCACCAGTAAATGGTACCATCGGTATTTTCGAGACCAATCACGCATTCTCTATCGAATCAGAAGACGGTGTAGAATTATTCATTCACTTCGGTATTGATACCGTTGAATAGGCGAAGGTTTTACGCGTATCGCTGAAGAAGGTCAAGTGCTAGAAGTTGGTGACCCAGTTATCAAATTTGACTTTAGAAACCCTTTAAGAGCAAAAGCAAAATCTGTATTAACGCCGTTGTGATTTCAAACATGGACGAAATTAGCAACCTTAACACTGGCGAAGTTGTTGCTGAGTGAAAGCGTAGTATTAACCTTTAAAATAAATAATACATAACGATAAAGAAAGGCTAAGCATCGACTTAGCCTTTTCTTATTTGGCAGGTTCTTTGATTATGCTATAATTTGCAAAAACCGTAATAAAAATTAAAAACCGCTTGTAGCGTAGCATCAGGAATTATATGACCTCAGAAAAATGCGATTCTTACTTTTGAAGAACTCGACCTCTCTCCCCAATTATTAAAAGCTTTGGCACAAAAAGCTACAAACGTCCCACTTCTGTGCAAGAGCAAACTATTCCTTACGCCCTCAGATGGCAGAGATTTATTAGGCTCTCGCTCTACTGGAACAGGAAAAACCGCGGCATTTTTACTACCGGCACCAGCATTTGCTTGACTCACCCGCGCCGCAAAACCTGGTGCCCCCGCATTTTGATCCTAACCCCCACCCGTGAACTCGCGCTATGCAGCAAGTTGCGGAAGAAGCCCAATCTTTTCGCCCAATTCACCAAACCAAGCATTGCGACGATTACAGGTGGTGTGCTTACCAAAACCACGGCGAAGTATTTAATAGCAACCAGCATTATTGTTGTCGCAACGCCAGGGCTGTTTAATGCAATATATCAAAGAAGAAAACTTTGATGCCGTGCGGTAGAAATTTTGATTTTTGATGAAGCAGACCGTAGGCTGCAAATGGGCTTTGGGCAAGATGCGGAAAAATCGCTGCAGAAACCCGTTGGCGCAAACATACTTGGTTATTTTCGCTACGCTTGAAGGTGAATTATTGACCGATTTTGCTGGAGCGTCTGTACAAGATCCTGTACAAATTGAAGCAGAACCAAGTCGCCGTGAGCGCAAAAATCTCATCAATGGTATTATCATGCCGATAATTCAGAACATAAAAACCAAATTACTGGCGCGTTTGATTCCTCAGTTTAGAGATGGAAAAAGTGATTGTCTTTTTGTTCGCCGTCGTGAAGATGTTCGTGAACTTAGTGAAACGCTACGCAAAAAGAGGGTTACGCTCAACCTATTTAGAAGGCGATATGGCACAAGCCCAGCGAAACCAAGCACCAACCGCTTAAAAGGAGGTGTGGTTAACGTATTGGTCGCAACCGACGTTGCAGCTCGAGGCATTGATATTGACGATGTTGATTATGTGATTAACTTCGACTTACCTTATAGCGCGTGATACTACCAGCACCGCATCGGACGCTACTGCAGCGTGCTGGGGAGGTTCTGCGATTTCTTTAGTAGAAGCGCATGATCACATCTACTTGGCAAAATCAAACGCCATGACAGAAGCATTGAAACTCGCGCTGTGGTAGAAGGTTTAGAGCCACGAACTCAAAAGCACCGAAAGATGGCGAACTGAATACCACCAGTAGAAAAGAAAAAGCGCGATTAAAAACGCAAAGAGGCGAAAAAGCAGCCGCAAAAGCGAAAAGTCAAAAGTGCGTCATAAAGATACCAAAAATATTGGTAAACGCCGTAAACCTGCGGCAGAAGTCGCAGCAGATAACAAGCGGTCGTATTTTTGCAAAACATTGCAAGAAAACGACCGCTTTTCTATCTTCCGATAATCTGGAGGCATCATGGATTTACACAATATTCGAGATGAATACAGCAAACAAAAGCCCTTTCGCAGTCAGTGCGATCCCAAACCCGCTTAAACACTTTGAGCGTTGGCTCAATGAAGTCTATCCATGCAAAAGCTAACGAACCAACTGCCATGCAACGTGGCTCACATGCAAAATGGTAAACCAACCTCCCGCATGGTGTTACTTTAAAGAAGTCAATGAACAAGGCTGTCTTCTTTACCAACTACCAAAGCCGAAAAGGGCAAGCATTAGCGAAAATCCGTATGCTGCACTGACCTTCTTGGCCAGAATTAGAAACGCGCTCGGTGCGCATTGAAGGCTGTGTCAGTCGCTTAAGCGAGGTGAGATCAGATGCCTATTTTCAATCGCGTCCATACACCAGCGTCGTATTGGTGCTTGCGGCAAGCGCACAAAGCCAAGAGTTAGAAAGCAAAAACGTGTTAGTTGCCAGCAGCACTTATTGCCGCGCAATATCCATTTCATGTTCCACGCCCTACCTCACTGGGGATATTTAGTGAAACCCGAACGCATTGAATTCTGGCAAGGTCGCTCAGCCGATTACACGATCGAATTTGCTATCAATGGCAAGATGCATAATGGGTAAAAAGTCACGCCTTTCGCTCATAAAAACAGGGCGAAGAGTTAACCTCTTCGCCCTCATTCATTTCCATTCCACTACCAAGAAATAACGATAAGATAAGCTGTCTGCCCATACATCTTGGAATCGATAACCCAGTTGTTCAAGATGGTGAGTAAGCTCTGCTTCAGAACCATATTTTCCATCGTGAGCAGCCAGAATATCGCCATAATCTGCCCCATGCGCACGGTACGAATAATGAAATATCCCGAAAGTTGGTTAGTGCTTTTCAAGAATTTTTAGCAACGCACCTTAGTTCTGGGAACTCAAAACGGTAGAGTTTTTCATTTTACCTGACGCCGCACGCCCGCCAACCATATAACGAATATGCGTTTTAGCAATATCATCATCTGAAAGATCTTCGACATTGTAGCCGTTCTGTTGAAGTTCTTTAATGATCTCCATCTTCTTTGGCTGCCGTTAATCCCGAACACCAACAAAAATGCAAAGCGTTACGATCATCTGCATGGCGATAGTTAAAGATTTCGGTCACCGCACGATTGCCTAAAAATTTGGCAGAATGTCAGGAAACTCACGCTGTTCTGGAATGGTAACTGCTAATAAAAGCTTCATGTTTTTCGCCAATTTCACAACGTTCTGAAACAAAACGTAAGGTATGGAAATTCAAATTCGCCCCAGAAAGAATGAAAGCAAATTCTACCTTCGATTTGGTGTTCTTTCACGTACTTTTTCAAACCAGTCAACGAAGCCGCACGCCTGACGGCTCAGCAACTGCACGCACATTTTTCAAAAATATCTTTCAATGCTGCACAAATTTGATCGTTATCTACCAATACTACATCATCAACATACTGCTGGCACGAGACGGAAGGTCTCCTCGCCAATACGTTTTACCGCAATCCCATCTGCAAACAAGCCAACACGCTCTAAATCTGTCGGCTGCTCCTGCTTTTAATGCTGCATATAGCAGGCAGAATCTTTCGATTCAACACCAATGACCTTAATTTCTGGTATCAATTGTTTAATCAGTACCGCAATCCCAGCAATCAAAACCACCGCCACCAACTGGCACAAAAATACGGTCTAAATCGCCACGTTGCTGGATGAGTTCCATTGCAATCGTACCTTGTCCGGCAATACATCGGGCGCATCAAACGGATGCACGAAAGTCGATATTGAGCTCTTCCGCAAGTTCTATTGCTTTAGCTGCTTCACTCAAAATTAGCGCCAAAGAGTAAGACTTCGCCGCCATAACTACGTACCGCATCAACTTTAGTAGACGGTGTGTTTGTGGCAACATATCAGTGCATCGTAACCCCAAATGTTTTTGCAGATAACGCAACCCCTTGCGCATGATTCCCAGCAGAAGCTGCAAATTACGCCTCGCTTCTTTCTGTGTTTCGACAGATTAGAAATCATCGCAAAGGCACCACGTAGTTTGAAACTCATGTACAGGCTATGACGATCTTCGCGTTTAATCAAAAATGCTATTTTTAAGCGCGCAGAGTTTTTCCATCTTGTAATGGTGTCACTTGTGCCAAGTCGCAAATGTTTGAACTCAAGATTCTACGGAGATAGTCCGTATTGATTGGATTTAGTGTCATAATATTGGATTTTTAAATAATTTTCCGAAGACAGGAATTGAAAGACGCTAAGATTAAAGATGAAAAGGGCGTGTGCAACACGCCCCTTACCTCAAAACAGAGAAAATTAGTGACCGCCGCAGCCATCTGACCATGACCATGGTGCATGATCGTGATATGACCCACCGCCACAGCAGCTGTGACCTTCTTCATCGTGGCCGCGACCACCACAGCCGCAGCCATGCTCGTGACCAGAGTGAATATGACCATGTGCAATTTCTTCGGTTGTTGCTCACGGATACCAACCACTCACAGAGAATAATAATGATTGACCTGCTAACATGTGGTTGCCATCAACAACAACTTCATCGCCTCTCACTGCAGTAATCACTGGTAATGGACCAATGTCAGCATCTGCGATAAAACGCATGCCCACTTCTAAATCATCCACAACCCATGAAAACTTCTTTTGGTACACGTTGTACCATGTTTTTACTAGTCCGCCGTAGCCTTTCTTCTGGGCTTACTTGCACTTCGAATGTTTCGCCAACTGCTTTGCCTTCTAACGCTTTTTCAAACCTTCCACCAGTTGTTACTGACACGTGTAAGTATTCTCAAAGGTTGATTCGACTGGCGCTTCAATCGACTCACGCCATCTTGTGTACGAACTTGTAGCAATGCTTAGCACAAGGTTTTTTGCAATTTTCATGTTGAATCCTTTATTGGGGTTAAAATCTTTCGCATTGTAACGGTTTAATGCAGATTTGCAAACGTTCAGTCAAAATCGACCGCTTGATGGTTGAAATAATCAACCCAACACAATGCTTAAACTAAATAATAAATCAGTAATCAGCGCCAAACCTGCCATCTGCCCCAAAATAGGACGGAGTTCTGCAGGATGGATGACGATAAACAATAACGCGTGTTTTGCCAACAGCGGTGTGGCTAATAAGAATAGGTAGTTATACCAATGATGGAGCTCTGTTAAAGCAAAAACTAAATAAGAAAGCATTGCTACCACTAATAACGCCACATGATATTTCCGCCCATTTGCTGAACCAATACGCAATAATCAGCGAGCTTTTTGCCAGCTTTTCGGTCTTGCTCAATATCGCAAGTTATTGATATTCAATACAGCAACTGAAAGCAAACCACACCCCAATGCGGGTAAGAAAATTTGTGGTTTAATCTTCATGCGCCTGTAACATAAAACACGCCAACTAACAGCGACAAAGCCAAAAATATCAGCACAAACAAATCGCCTAAACCTAAATAGCCCATAGGCTTACCTACGGTATAAGTAATAGCTGCCACAATCGAAATCGCGCAGCTATGCTAAAAAGACAATCAAATCTTTGAATCGACTCATAAGCATAAAACCGTCAATAAAAGCTTGCCAGATAAAAGGAGAATCGAGTAAAATGAACCGCTTGTTTAAGTTGTGCCCCGTACTGCGCCATGTTGAATCGCACGCAACGGCCCAATACGCTCAGCGGTGTCTGAACCTTCACGTGATCGCCATAATCGTTGGCAAAAATTCGATAACACCCTTGCAATCAAAAATCGTGGTAATAAATGCTAACAGTGTGGTGATTAGATCAAATTTTTCCTGCCCAATAAGCCAGCAGAACCGATAATACTGATGCCAACGCAAGCGGTAACGTGCGTGGGCGAGCGGTTGTGAACCAGACAGAAAAAGGCTGTTTTTGTTCATCTCATCTCTTTGGTTTAAAAAGTAGTCAAAAATGAACCGTATCTCAACAGAAAAGCCCATACGATGTTAGAACCTCTTACACTTCCAACTCACTGCCGTTGTGCATTCGCCTTATGATGAAGAGTTCTCCGTACCACGCCAACCCACTTGGTTGCACAAGGAAAAGGCTTTATCCGCTTACTGCCGCCTTTCAACTCACCCGGATGCGTGTGGGTTAGAAGCCTCTAGCCATTTATGGCTGATTTTTCAATTTCATCAAATTCCTGAACGAGGCTGGCATGCAACCGTACGTCCTCCTCGCTTAGGGGGTAATCAGCGTATTGGGGTATTTGCCTCCCGTGCAACCCATCGCCCCAATCCCATTGGGCTTTTCATAAAATAGAAACGCATTGAAATTGCTAATGGCGAAGTTTTTCATTCGCATTTAGGCAGCATCGATTTGAGTTAACGGCACACCTATTTTTAGATATTAAGCCTTATATCGCTTATGCAGGACAGCGAGCTCTGATGCTCATTCTAGCTTTGCACAAGAAAAACCGCCCGCACCACTTACCGTTTCCGTTTCTTTTGCTAAAAGCCGCCCGAGCGAAGCGGTCGAAAATCTCGCCACATTTTGCAAAAATTCGACATTGACTGATCCACTAAACTTTATTCGAGAGGTTATCGCCCAGGACCCTCGCCCAGCTTATCAAAGCAAGGGCAAAAATTCCGAACGGATTTATGGCATGAATTTGGCTGGATTAAACATTCGCTGGCAAATGGAAAAAGATGCTATTTGTAAAGCGATTGTAATAGAAATTAAAGATAGGAACTTTTAAAGAACCAGAAACTCTAACTGCCAGTTTTTGTGCACAACTAAAGGATAATGAAACCAAATCTATACTGGGTTGCTCTACCACTAGCAATGTTACACTTTCATTTATGGTTCACTGCAGAAGGACAAACCATTGGACATGTTTGTTTGAAGAACAGGCTAAAATGATGACAACAAAAACCGAGTTCCATTTCAGTACATGATGTGACACGTGAAGTAGAACAAGATTCGGATGCAAAGCATCCTTATCTAGTCGGAAAGAAGGTAAATCGGTTAAAGAATTAAAATCCCAAGTTAACGAAAAACTCAACAAAGTGATGGATTTAATTAAACAATGTCCATCGATTGAAGTCAGTAGCAATGGTATCTCGAACTTACCCTACTTACTATACTCATGGTAAACGCCTGATTGAAAACTGGGTCGCAGAAGGCGAATTAGTATTAAAAAGTAAAAGATTTAGAATCAATGGCAAAAAGTATTAGATAACCTTGGAGATAATGCTTCTCATTGATAATGTTTCATTTAGTGTGTCGAAAGAAAAATTAGCTTCATTGGAAGATGAGATGACCTCAGAGATCATCCAACACCCAAGCACAAAGCTGAAATTATTCAAAAAGGCTTAAATGCTATCACATCGTTACAGAATGTTCGCTTAAATACGCCAAGCGATAGAGCAAGCTTTTTCCGATGGTTACTACTTCGCAGAAGAACGAGGCACTATCTCAAAAATGGCACCAAGTTCGAAGCTAAGACATTTCTGAGCGATGATTCTCATCCCCGGCAAACAAATTATTAAAGCGAGCGCAGATGCTCAATTCAATTTTGAATAAACGATCTGAATAACCTGTCTCATAGCAGGTTGATGTTTAGGTGAACGGCTATTAAATAGCCAATCTCCATGGCACATGATGGTGCCGATATATATTTTTAAGGAATCTACATGATATTTCGCAGAATTTCGGAACATTTTGGTTAGTATTCGGTGGCTGTGGTAGTGCAGTTTTAGCCGCAGCATCCCCGAATTAGGCATTGGTTATGCGGGTGTTTCATTAGCATTTGGTTTAACCGTATTAACCATGGCATATGCTGTAGTCACATTTCTGGTGGTCACTTCAACCCAGCCATTCTCTATCGGTTTATTAGTAGGCGGACGCTTTAATGCAAAGACTTACTTCCATACATTATTTCACATAGTTGCCGGTGCGATCGTAGCATCAGCAGCATTATATACGATTGCTTCAGGCGAACGGTTTTGATGTTACCGCAGGCTTTGCAAGCAACGGTTAGCGCGGTGAACACTCACCACATGGTTACCTCTTGCCGCAGCATCATCATTGAAGTAGTCTCAACAGCATTCTTCTTAATGATTATCGAGTGCAACTGATAAAACGTGCACCAGCAGTTTCGCACCAATTGCTATCGGTTTAGGTTTAACCTTAATTCACTTAATTTTTCAATCCCTGTAACCAATACTTCTGTAAACCCAGCCTCGTTCAACTGGCGTTGCATTATTCCAAGCGTTCATGGGCAATTGAACAATTATGGTTATTCTGGCAGCACCAATCGCCGGCGCAATCATCGGAGATATCGCATCGTCATTGCAACAGAAAATACTCAGCATATAGATGCAAACTTCGGTTGCATTTTTGTTTCACACTCATCAATCTAGCTTTAATGCATATACAAAGCGTTGCAACGCTTCGTTTTTGCTTGATATGTCGCTGTAATGTTGAGCGTTTGGCACACATATGCTCATATCATTCTGAAAAATTTGCTCATCTTGTGCTGTGACGCCTTGCATTGCCATTATCGCAGCACCCAAACAACCGGTTTCTTCTCATTAGGAATCTCTAAACGCATACCGCTTAAATCTGCCAACATTTGCATCCATACGCTGACGCTAGTCGGTCCACCAGTTACCCTCGTAATGTATCAGCATTGAGGAAAACGAATGCGCATTCGTTCTAAATGTGTCATCAAACCAAACAGAACACCTTCACAAAATCGTTTGTAATAAATGTGCTTGAGTATGATGCGCTTGCATTCCATAAAAAGCGGCTTGCATGCCAAGACCTGCATTCGAACCATATAAGAGAGGAACAAACACTACTGAACTTGCAGCAGCTGGAAGGGCTGCGATTTGCTCATTCAATTGTTGATAACTGACATCGGTCCACCGCTTTTAAGAACCATTCCAAATCACCGGCTGATGTTGGACCTGCCTCATGCACGACTAAACTGGCTGCTTTTAGCATAGTGCCATAGACAAATGGTAACGTTTGGCTTTCGTCGATATGATCAGTAATGCCACTGACCACTGACCAAGTCCCTAACACAACATTCAGCTTTGAGTCTCATCAGTAAGCCCTGCACAATAGAGGCAGTAGAAACCACATCAAACAGCCCACCCACAACTGGCGTTCCAACAACTCAGCCCAGTTAATTTAGCTGCATCTTCTGTGACAAATCCGGCCACTTGATTCGGTGCACTACAGGCGGTGTTTTCTTTCAAGAATATTTTGCAAACCCACTCTGCAAGCTGTTCGTCATATTTCCCTGTTTGCATATTATAAAGATTGCTCTCAGAAATATTCGTTTCTTCGCACATGCTCGCCCAGTTAGACAAAAACGCAAATAATCATGTGACATCAACACTGGGTTGCCAATCATTGCTGTAACACTCAGGCTCATGTTCTTTCAGCCAACGAAGGATTGAAACAGGATGCCCTGTCCAAAGCGTTTGGCGGGTAATCGGATATAGTACTTGCGGAATGCCTTCTGCTTGCCATTGTTTGACAATATGTAATGCCCGTTGATCAGATGAGGTAATTGCTCGTCCAAGCGGTTGATGCTGTTTATCTCATCAAAAAGCGCCTTTACCTTGTGCAGAAATGCCAACGCCCTTAATTGAGGTTGCCGCAATATGACTTTGTGCAATCACTGTTTGACTACCTCGCACAAACCTCGCTAAAGCGCTTCCATTTCTCGTTCAGCATACCCCCGCTTGTTCACTCATGCACAGAAACATTTTCTCGCGCTAAACTTACTACTCGCCGATCTCACATAAGCGCTGCTTTACATAAAAGTGCCGCCACAATCAATGCCAAGGTAGTAATTCATTTCTGCTCTAAAACAAGCGGTGAGATTTTGCAAAAGTTTGCGAGAATTCAACCGCTTGTTAACACAGTGCTAATGCATCTACTTGTTTAAGTGAGGGGCATCACCATGTTTTTTCTACGAAACTTTTACGCACTCTGCTCTCGCAATAACGGCTTGGAAACGGTTGAGTATCGACTTTCTCGATGACTTCAACACCTTGTTTTTGCAAATTCGTAATAATCTCTTTTCATTTTTCACATTCAGATCACGTTGATATTGTCCTGCTTCTTTTGCAGCCTCTACCATTGCGTTTTTGTAGCTTCGCTAGGTGCATCAAACTTCGCTTTGTTCATAACCACAATTAACGGGGTATAACCATGATTGGTCAAACTCAAATATTTTTGTACTTCATAAAGCTTAGAAGACCAGAAAATACCGATTGGATGTTCTTGAGCATCTACTGCTCGAGTTTCTAATGCTGTATAAAGCTCTGCTAATGGCATTGGTACCGGATTAGCGCTTCAATAATTTAAATGCTTCAATGTACATAGGATTTTGGCTTTGTACGTACTTTTAAGCCTTTAATATCTTCCGGTTTTGTGACTGGATGTTTAGAGTTTGAAAATGCACTGGAAACCAACATCCCAGAATGCTAAGCCTTTTTAATCCTTGATGTCAAGATCTTTTTAATAAACCTTGACCAATCTCACCGTCTAGTACTTTTAAACATGTGCGCGATTTCTAAAATACAACCAGAATATCGATCACATTTAATTTTGGTTCTAAACCAGTAAAGTTTAGTGAACCTGACATTTCTAAATCAATAGTACCACCGCGCACACTCGCTAATCATAGTTTGTGCATTACCCAAAAGTGCTATCTAGGAAAAGCTTTAAGTTTAATTTCCCCTTTTTGTTTTTCATTGAGTAATTCGTTGGAAATGCCGCTAAATGTTGGGTATCTGTGTACGCGGTAAGCTCGTCAGCCGTAGCGTAATGACACTCAGCATTAGCATTTGCAATCATCATACTCATTCCGGCAACAAGGGCACTTAAAGCTAAATTGAATAATTTAATCGTAATTTCCTCATAGGGTTAAGAAAACGTTAGCTAATCCATTGTAATGGCACCATAAATTCATGGTACAAACACAAAGGCAGTCAACAACATAATCATCATGATTAAATAAGGAGAAACACCTTTTGCAGCTTGATCAAACGGAAGCTGATACTCCAGCAATCGACATTCAACACATTTCCTACTGGCGGTGTACTAGGCCTATTGATGTATTTAAGATAAAGAGACGCCGAAATAAACGGATCAATTCTCGCTTCTTCAATCAGAGGCATCAATACTGGGTCAGAAATTAGCACTCGTTGGCGTTAAATCCATGACCATTCCATAATAAAAGACCGCAAGCATAATCACTAATCATAAGGTTGTTGGATGCGGATTACACGGCTCAAGCAATTCAGTTAAGTACATGATTGGTAATTCTGCGACAGTAGTGAGCCAACCTGCTCACATTTGCCGCAGTGTACTAAGAACATGACCACTGCTGTTGTCAGTGCTGCTGCCAAAAGACTTATAGAGATCTTTAACTTTTAACCCACGATATACAAAGAGCAGAAATAACAGTGCATATGCCGCTGCCACGGCCCCTGCTTCAGTCGTAAAGATACCTGAGCGGAAACCACCAATAATACATTACAATAACAATGCCCAAATACTGCTAAATGATATGCAAAGCTCTTTGTTTGGTAGCTTTAGAGAATGTCATTAAATTTAAGCGTTTAGCCTGCCACCACCATAACAGTGCGCAGCTAAAGCCCCCATCATTATTCCAGGAAAATACCCGCCAAGAAAAGTTTAGTAATCGAAACGTCACTGCCGCACCAAAGACAATAAATGGGATAGAAGGTGGAATAATTGGGGCAATACCAGCTGTACCAATTAAGCCCGCAGAGTCGATCACGTGGATAACCCGTCGTTTTCATCATTGGTAACAGCATTGCCAGCACAGCTGCGGTATCAGCTACTGCTGAACCAGAAAGACCAGCTACATAATCATTGCAGCTAAAATGGCTACAAAGCTCTAATCCGCCACGTTTATGGCCAACTAGTTTCATTGGTAAGTCAATAATCCGTTTGGATAGCCCACCCTCATTCATAACCTCACCAGCAAGAATAAAGAATGGAATCGCCATGAGTGAAAAACTATCTGCGCTGCTAACAATTTGTTGCGCTAAAATTTGTGCATCAAACTAAATCTAAGTGCAACATTAACGCAACACCGCAAATCAATCAACGCAAAAGCGACTGGAACACCAAGGAGAATTGCACCTAATAAAAACAGAAAGAAAATAACTACTGTCATATTGTTTCTCCCTTTTAGCAAGTGTCACGCATCCGCTAAAAATCCTGGCAATCAACAAGAGTCCGATTAGCCCACCCGCCACCACGCTCGCTAAATAGTACTGCCTTGTGGTAAACCTGAAATTGGCGCTAAGTTATTTTAGGTTAAGTTGAAACTGAATCCAGCTACCCTGAAACGATGAGATAGCAACAAAATAGCATCACACCATCAGTCAATAATCGTAATACTGACTGTCCACGAGCAGATAATTTTTCTACGAACACATTTACACTCAACATGTTGTCTTTCATTAAAATGCCAACACCGCACCTAAAAGTTAGCCAAACAAACAAATATCGAGACACTTCTTCAGTGACACTACGATGCTGCTATTAGAGCCATAGCGCAACACAACATTTAAGAAAACCAAAATAGACATAATGGCTAGAATGGCAACACAAATACCTTCAACAACTTGCCAATTAACTGGGCAAAGCTTTCATTATTCTGCCTCCAACTCACTTAATGCGATTTTTCACTACACTTACGAATACTTTCCGTACCATCAAAATATGCGGTGATGAGCATCTTCAGGAAAAAACTGGCAAAATTACCTGGTAAACAATGAAATTCGTTTTCGCCAGAAACCCCTGCATAATATTGAATATCACGTTCTGGCGAGTAAACTTGAGCAATTGGGTTATTTCCTCAAAATCAGCAGCAACTCGCCATAATTTCTTTACCTTTTATGCAGATATTGCACATCCAAATAATTACAGTGGACTTCAGGCTGAAATACCACTTTAGCTTGAGTGGTTAAATCCAATACTTGGACAAAAGAAATTGCCCGTCCTTTTAAGTTCATATACACCGCCTCCATCTTTCTCAAAATCTGTTTGTTTGAGATAATCCAAAGCAAACTGAATCGCCTTTTGGATAATGTGCTGGTTGATAATTTGCGATATGACCGAAATACATGACCGCCCTTTTGCATTATCTTTCTCTCAAAATTTGACCGCTTGTTAGGCTTTATAACGCTTTTTAATTTTGCCCAAACTGATTCATCGACTGGAATGCCATTTGCATGATGGTCGGCTTCAACTGCAATCTGTTTATGCCCTGGCAAACGGACTGGCTGTGCTGGATTAGATGGCTCTGCAGACGTTACATAATCCATAATACGTTTTAATTTTTCTTCTTTGGTTTTTACCATCAATTAAACAATCTCACCTTAATGGCAATAAAAGAAATTTGCGACATACCAAATTCATCACTTTTATCTTCAGTAATTGCTGCCGTAGAATCCCTCATTGGCTAAAAGTGTTGCAATCATATCTCAACACGATTGATAAACCTGAGCCTTTCCAAAATCCCATCGGCATCAGCGGCGATTTTTCTCAACCAATACTTGGTTCGCGTGTTGGATTACCTTCATCATCAAATCCCCGCATCCACTGCTGCTTGTCTGCCTTGTAGGCGGTGAATTTAGTTGACCATAAGAGAACATCGAACAAGACGTATCTACCATTGTAATCGGTGTAGTAGGTACAGCAATAACGAACGGGTTTGTACCGATTCTTTGGTTGTTTTGCCCCCAGGTGGCATAGCTGCTACTGCATTTGTCCAACAAATCCCTACAAAACCTTTTTCGCCGTTGTTGCCCATAGGTGCCGCCGCGCATCCAGTGATTTGCATTACGAAGTGCGACTCACGCTCAATACAGTTCACGCGCAATCTCCATTGCCCTCTATCCATCATGCGGTTAAAATTACCAATTGATTGATGAGCATCCCACTGTTCAATTGCGCCAAGCGATAAAACCTTCGTGGGTCAGCATCTGAATGAGCATCACCATTTTCTAACTGTTGAATAAAACGTGGAAAACGGTTAACGCCATGCGAATACTGCTTGCGTCGTATCCGCAAACACAGTCGCACACGCCTCTGCAGTTTTTCTTTTACTGTGCTAGCAAGACCTGCTTTAAATTTCTGCTTTTAATGCCTCATACGAAACCCGAATAGTCAGTAATCACTCCTCACGGCTTAAATTTCATATTCACGAAATATCATTTCATATTTTTGCATATTAGTCGGTTATGATAATGCCGTTAAGTAGCGGAATAAAAGTTGTAGAAGCAGATCACAATTAAAACGATAAAATGTGAATTAGATCACATGTTTTGTTTTCAGGAGATGAGCATGAAAGAAGATAGTGGAAACCAAAGCCTAATTCGGATTAAGATTGATTGATTTATTAAGTCATTATCCAAATGGCCGTCCATTGAAGCGTACCAGTCGAATTATCTGGATTAAATAAAAAGTACTGTAGCAAATCGACTATTACAAGGTTTGCAACAGGAAGGATTTATTCAAGCCGCAACGACTGCTGGCAGTTATCGACTTACCACAAAATAGCTTTAGCTATTAGGGCATAAAATGTTTTCCTCTATGAATATTATCCATCTTGCTTCACCTTATTTAGAGAGCCTGAACCTCAAAAATTGGCGAAACTGTGAATCTTTTCAATGCGAGAAAACGATCATGCCATTATGATTTTATAAACTTGAGCAACGACTGGTATGTTGCGCACCGTGCTTATATCGGGCAACGATCAACTCTCATTGTTCTGGTATGGGTAAGCTTTTTATTTAGCCTTCGATAAAAAGCAAGTACTTATTTAATGCATTATTAGGTTAACCACCAAGCAAATATTCAACAGCTTCACTTGCCATACTATTACTCGATATTAACTTAATGAGAGCTAGATGAGATTCGTGCACAGGTTTTGCACTAGATAAAGAAGAAAAATGAACTTGGAGTTACCCGCATTGCTTATCCGATTTTTCAACTTAAAATGAGGTGGATTACGCATTATCAGTATCGATGTCAGTTTCGCGTCTTGCTCAAATCGGGACAGATTTTTCACACGAAGCCGTAAAAAGAAAACTGCGACAGCGATCTCCCAAGCACTCGGTTGGCAAAACGATTTGGTATCGGGAAATTTAACCGCTTGTCAGCTCAAAAAGCGTGAGTTTTTAAAAATTCACGCTTATTTTTTCATAGAAAATATAAATTAACAGTTTACACTTTTTAATTATTAGTACTAGAATACACTCAACTTTAGCAAGTTAGGATTAAAGCTTTGCCTGTTATTCAATTTTTTCTCCATCCCTGATTACTAGGAGCAATACGATGAACATGAAAACTGTTGTTTTTAGCCTCACTTTTGGCTTTCACTTTAACTGATGTAGTGCATTAAACAGTGCAACTGTTTCTGAAGAAAAACTTAAAGAAAAAGCGGCATTTGCACTAAATACTGATGCCAGCAGTAAAAATCAGCAACCGATCGTCAAACGAAGGCGTACAAATTAACTTACTGCAACTGTTGGCAAACGCTCACACCAATGTTATGTCACCACTGACTAACCTTCTTTTGGCCCAGCAACTTGGTGCAGTATGTAATGGCGGTAGCGGTGGTACAGCTATCTACCGGTTCTTGTAATGATTTATTACGCGCAGCAGGACAATGCTCATAACTTGAGCTCCCGAAAAAGACGCCAGGATGGCATCTTCCTCTTTATCACTTGAGGTGTCTCAAATGAAAGGGCTCACTTTTTAACACATATTCGCCATGTTGTTATTTAGTGCTTATTTCTGGTTCAACTGATGCTACATTAGGTGCAAGTTATTGGTTATAATTTAGCATTCAACGATCCTGTGGCTAATAGTCTCAAAATCATTCTATTAATATCTATTTTAGACTTATTGCCATTACCAGTTTTAACTATCTCTTTTTTGCTATTTTTCAACGTTTTTATCGTCGCTTTTGCGATGTTGCTATGGATAGCGAAAGCTGGGGTATTCGGGAAATATTTATTTGATTTGAATGCGCTACAAGGCAACCAATTATGATGGCATGTCTCCAAACCTCATCGGTTTATATTTATATGCGTCATTATTGTTAAGTTTGTTATCCTACCTTTATTATAAGATAGAAAACAAGTAAAACTCACAAACCTCAGCAATTCAAAAGGGCTTACAAGCGGTTACAATTTGTGTAGAATTTACCAATCTCCGCCATTCAACAAGTGAATTCAAATATGAAAAATTATTTGTATTCACTTTATGTACTTTTCTCTGTTTCTAGCTTAGCCTTAACCCCCGCGAATAGAAACAGCATCAAACCCAGACTCTTTTTATCAGTTTCCGCACCGCTACGATGCTATTTATTGCTCTGGCGACATTCCTGGACCTAAACCCCAGAGTTGAATGTGCTACCAACATCAGTGTGAAAACCGATTTTACCGCGTCCGAAAGATTGTGAATTAGAATGGGGCGAGCTATTTTCTGTTGGTACATAGGAAAAGCCTCACTTGTTTGTGCAAGTGATACCCTGTTGATACCAGACTCACCAATCTTAAAAGATGGGTGAAACAATTAAAGCAAAGGCTGGATACAATGCAGCAGCCAAGTGATTCATTAACTTGTTCAAATAAAGAAAAAACGTTTTAAAATTAGCCAAAGCAAAACAAAAATTATTTTAGTTTGTAGCGTATTTGAAAAACACACTACAGTGCGTTTACCACCAAGAGCGGTCAAATTTTTCCCACTTTTTACAAGGAACACCAATCATGAAAAGTCTCTTCTCTAACGATTCTTTGTCTTCCATTTATGGCTCAAGCTAACGACAGTACGGGAACAGTCTCTACTGGTGGTGTGGAATATATTAAAAATGAGCATACGGCGATGCAAAAGAAAACCTATTTATCAGCCAAGATAAAATTAGGTGAATATGAATATCGCAATCTGACCGATAAAGACATTACTGAAACGGTGCTATTCCATTACCGGAGTGATGTTGCACGATTACGGTGATTTTGCTGACACCCAAAGTTTAATCAATTCTTTTAAGATGTCATGCGAATGGAAAAGAAATCAAACCGACGACCTCATGACGCGCGTTCTTTTTGAGAAACCAAAAATGCAGATGATCCAGAGAAAAGAGAATTGGTTTTCACGATGTCACGGACATTCTTTTCGTGCCTGTGGTTTAACTGAAGAAGAGTTAATGGAGCCTTGGTTACGTAAATCTGATTCTGCAGATAAGAAAATCTTTGAAAATGTCAGGATCCACGTCTTGCTAAATATTCATACAAAGACTTGGAAGATGGCGAGGGTGTCGATATGGAAGTCTGGGGCGGACAAATTACTTTATAGCTCGGCAACAAACCTTTAAAGCCAATTCGATTACTCAACTCAGCACGAATATAGCGCCTCTAGTGGGTGGAGGTTTAGGTCTTCCTGAACTCGTCAATTATAAAAAGTTTGCCGATACCTTTTGTATTGATCCCGCATTCAAAAAATCAGTAAAAGCAAAATCGCAAGGAATATATTACCAACAATTAGGCTATATTCTTAAAACTGGGGCAACTAGGGCAAAAACCTATTGCAGACTTTCACGCTACCATTGAAAGACCAAAAGATCAGATTGTTTCTTTCTGTTGGAAAGGTAAAGGCGAGGTGAAAAAAGTGCTGCAAAATGACAAAGTTGTGCAATATCAAGTAAAAGAAAAAGACTTCTTACCACAGCATGATTTAGAAGTGCTATATGGTATAGATGCAAGATTTGTTGAGTAGGAACTTATTACTAAACGATATGCTTTTTACCATAAAGAGAAGATAGACCTCAGCAGATTTTTCGCTAAGGAATCAAAAATGAAAAATATTGGTTAATCCTATTAACAATATTTGCTGGCAATACCTATGCCAATCCCACTTATGATGTAACCAGAGGGCATTCACAGAATGATCCTTCATTGCGCAGCTATAGTTTATAATCCAAAATTGCTCATCTCAAGGCGGATATTCTAGCGTTATTCGAACGTGCCAGTAGCACCACCACGTTCTGATTACTATGCTGCGATAGCCATCAATACAGCCACTGGAGCTTAGGGATGGTCACGGTCAATCAGGCGCTACCGATGCTTCGCTGATGTCTATAATGAATTGTGAAGAAGCGGACAAGGAAAATGCGAAGTGGTTGCGACGCACTAGTGGCTGTCTTGCTATGGCATCGTCAAAAGATAAAAAGGAATTGGAATTACTTCTCTCATAGTGGCATCTGTGGCTCAGTATGGAACAGGAAGCCTTATCTCATTGCAAAGCCAGCAAAGCTAAACTGCTAAATTGAAAATTCGTCAATTAGACGCACATTATAAATACTTTATTGATAAACTTTTATGGGGGAAATTCACAAGACTAGCATAAATACTTTTGTGCATGAATTTTAAAAGTTTTCGCACGACCTTAATCTTCTTGATACAAGAGCGGTCAAATTTTCTCACTTTTTACAAGGAATATGAAAAATATTGGTTAACTTCTATTCATGATGCTTGCTTTGCAGCCCTTATGCGAATAGCTGTGGTGGGCAATTTGATCCTGCAACTGGAACGTGCCGAATTATTGGTCCTGATGGAAGAATGATTATGTCTAATCCCAGCCTCCCTCCGGGGGATATTCAAATGCGCAAGTAGGGCCACCGTGTAGTTCTGATTACTATGCTGCCATTGCCATCAATAAAGCCACTGAGATTGGGGATGGTCAACTGGCTTTTTAGGCGAATCTGTGGCGATTATGGATGCAAGAATGCACTGTGAAAAAGCAGAACGAGGAGAATGCGAAGGGCGGCAACACAATTAAATGGCTGTCTTGCTATGGCATCGTCAAAAGATAAAAACGGAATTGACCTTTCTTCTCTCGTTCTGGCATCTGTAGGCGCAGTTGAACAAGAAGCGTTATTGAAATTGCCAAGCCAGCAAAGCTAAAAACCGCCAAATTGAAATTCGTCAATTAGACGCGAATTATAAATACTATATGTATCAATAAACGCTTAAAAATCAATCTAGAGCGTATCAGAATGCCCTAACAAAAAGATTACTATGATCACTTTACATTAGCTTTATGTGTTTTATCCGTTTCAGCCTTTTGCAACAACACCTTCAATCGAAGATCAAATGTCGTATCCACCCTACAACCGCCACTTCTAGATTTTCCTAATTGCGGAGTGTAATTGCTTATAATCCACAAAATGGTGCTTTGGTTATGGCGAGGGAGGTATGATAAAGCCTGCTCAAAATAAAAGCTACTCAAAAGGATTGTGAGCTTGTTTCAAATGATGCAAATAAACAACATTGTCAAATTGTGACAGAAGCTAATCATGCTTGTGTTGCATTGGCAACAGGAGACTCCTCCTGAAAAATATGCCGCAGTTCGCACGTCAGAATGAAGCTAGAAGAAATGAACGTTAGCCTTGGCAGCCTGTCAAACGAATTCAGCGAATTGCACAATCACCTTTCAAGCTTTTTGAAAGATAATTCTTAAAAAGGAACGCTCTCATGAAAACCTTACTTTTGCCTTGTGTCTCTTTTCTTCTGCCGCTTACGCTAACCAATGTGAAATCATTGATACAGAATTAGCAGCAAGTTATTCAGAGATGAAAAACCTACGGCAGCTATAACGAAAAACAATGAAGAAAAAATACCAGTCTTCAGAGAAACATTTTAAAGATGCACTCAGCCAAAAATTGAAAAATTAGAAGGCAAATTCTGCACTCTGGAAAAAGCACCTGAAGTGGATGTTGGCGTTGCTCACTTCAAAAAGACCAAAAACTGCAAAATTCTTGTTTGGGATTGGCAATCTGGCGGGACAATGCACGAATATGGCGAGCATTTGGCGTTATCAGCCACCTAATCGGCACTTGGAAAACGGAAGTTAATGAGTTACGTTTTTACAACCAGACTAGTACCGCTTAAATTGAATGGAAAACCTTACATTATATAGAAACTCCTGACATCTCACAGTCAATGTCATCATGCAATCGCAGCGAAATTTTTATCAAATTACGGAAAAAGGTTTAGAAGAAGCCAATCTGATTCAAGGTAAAAACCAACTTCTAATATTGAGGTATCGTTTATCTCATATACGAATAATGATTTACCAGAATCGAATGCCTATTTTGATTACGACTTGAAAAATAACCGCTTTAGCTTCCCGCTCGTACATGAATTTGAAGATACCTGCGGTAACGGGAAAATGACCTCAGAACGCATTTATTATCGTTTTGATGGAAACTCTTTGTAAAAGAGAAAAAGCGAAGAAATAAGTGATTGACTTGCTTCATATCAAACAAAGGGGCGTACATCGTACGCCCCTTTAGCTCATTTAAATCACCACCTACACACCTAACCATTTTTCAGCTTTCGCTCTTACCTCATGAATCAGCGCTGGATTATCTCGCAATTTTTCACCATCAAGTTGGCACAATTGCTTTAATTTCTCTGCTAATTCTGGTTGTTGTGCAATAAAAACATTGGCTACGTAACATCGCATCCACCGAAGTTGAAGCGCCGGGAGATGCACCAGCAGGCCTCGCAATGCTTTGTATCTTCCGAAGTAATCACTTCTGTGCCAAAACATAACACACCTTTTTCATTCGGCTGATCTTTGATGATTTGCACGCGTTGACCTGCGATAATCACATCCCAGTCTTCACTTTTAGCATCAGGCACGAAATCGCGTAAATCTTCCATGCGTTGTTCTTTCGTCAAAAGTGCTTGCTTAATTAAATATTGCGTGAGCGGAATATTTTTGCAGCCCGCAAGCGCTAAAGTAACGAAATTATCTGTCTTAAATGAACTTGGGAAATCCCAATGCGAACCGTTTTTCAAAAATTTCGTGGTAAAAGCCAGCAAAGGCCCAAATAACAAGGTTTTTCTACCTTCAATAAAGCGGGTATCTAAATGCGGCACCGACATTGGTGGCGCACCAATTTTCGCTTTACCATAAACTTTAGCATAGTGTTTTTCCACAATTTCAGGATTACGGCATACCATGAAAATACCACTTACTGGGAAAACCGCCAATATGTCTCGCCTCTTGAATATGGCTTTTTGTAATAAATTGGCGAGCGCCGCCACCAACCAATAAAAGACAAATTTGCAATCGTGTTGGAAAAATCTGACCGCTTTGCATCTTTAACAGATAAACGCCAAACCCTCTGCGGTTTTTATCTAAGCCACAAACCGGATGATTCACTTCTAAACGGCAACCTGATTTGACTAGTGCTTAAAGAGTTTACGGGTTAACTCCCCAGTAGCTGACATCAGTGCCGTGCTCCATCCACGTTGCTGCAACTGGCTCTTTATTCACACGGTTTTCCATCATCAATGGAATCCATTGTTTTAACGTTTCTGCATCATCAGCAAATTGCATCCCTTCAAATAGTGGATGAGCTGAAAGGGTTTCGAAAACGTTTTTCAAGAATTTGACATCTTTTTCGCCTTGCACAAAACTCCTATGTGGCATATTTACGGATAAAATCCGCGGATTTTCAATGCAGCCAGTTTCCACCAAATATGACCAAAGCTCTCAACGAAAGCTGATATTTTTCGTTAATATCAATGCTTACTAATATCGATAGTGCCATCTGCTTTTTCAGCCGTATAGTTTAGTTCACAAAGTGCAGCATGCCCTGTGCCTGCATTATGCCATTCATTAGAGCTTTCTAACGCAATATCCGGTTCAGCTTCAAAAATGGTAATGCTTTTCCTCTGGCATTAAAGCTTTTAACAGCGTGCCAACGCGCCACTCATAATACCCGCACCAATCAGCACAATGTCAGATTGTGAGTGTAATTGACCCATAATGATTTTCCTCTTTGTGTTTGTTTTGTTTGAGTTTCTAAGTTAATGATAGTCGCTTAAATGGCTAATGCAAAAGCGGTTTGCCAAAAAGATATTTTGCTAAAGCGATTTAGCCTAAAAAGAGAAAGAATAAATACGAATGAGCAACTAAAAAGACTGATATATTATTAATCTTTTATCATTGGAGACTTATGCAGTTCAAAGATTATTTAGCCAGCTTTCCGCTATCGATCATCTTCGCGGTTTAGACGTTAAAAACGCCACAGGAGAAGTTATTCACACGATTCCTGCGATTGAGGGCAAATTAGCTCGATTAAAACTCTATCATGCCCTATTTTGCAAAAATTCGATGGAAAACTGACTGCTTGTAGCGCCAACAAGGGCTAGAATGGTTTGCTGAATATGTTGAAGATGCCAAAATAATACCCAGGAAAACATCCAAACATTGATTTACTCAATCAAGTCATCTCTGAAAATTTACAACTGAGTTTGGTACCACTTATCAAATAATGGAGGAAATATGAAAAAGTATTCATGGCTATCGTTTATGGCATTCGTGGCTGGGTTAATCTTCCCAAACGCTTTTTGCGGCTGAAAAACAGAAAAATAAAACGCCAGCTAAAACTCAAGCACAGACTCAAAGCGCCAGCACCAGCGCCAGTAAACACAAAACCTCAAACTCAAAAGAGTCGCAAAAGCGCACCTCAAAAATGAAGAGCTTGAGCAATTTAATCGTAACGTAAGTATTCAATTTATTGCGCGTGGCGTGCAGACAGAAGAAACAATCAATCTTATGTTACATTAACCTATCAGATTCAAAAATAAAGGCAAAAACCAAATCCAATCTCTTGGCTGGGTTTCTCTTATGTGATTGGAAAACAAACACCATTGTATTCAAAAGAGTTGCCACTTGAATTTGAACCGCCACTGTCTAGTGGCGAGCAAATGGAAATTACCATCCGCCTACCATTAGGCGAACTTCCAGAAAGCTGCACAAAAGCAATTTCAGCAAAACGGCTGACATCCGTGCGATTAACAAAGCCAAAAACAAGTGAGTTTCTCAAGTGGCTCAAAAATTGTAGTGACTAAATAATAGAAAAAGGGTTAAAGCCAACTTGCTTTAACCCTTTATTTTCATACTAAACTCTCGACACTCCAACCAAGGCAACTGCATTCCTTGATAATTTTTGTAATAGATTGAGCTGCGTTCACGTGCGACTAAATTCACGTAATTACCCGCAATAGGGTGGTAGAACGGTATGTCACCTCAAATCGATTTCTCTCGCATTCAACACTTTATTTTCAAGATGATCAAACGGCATTGCTTTGCCACCATCTCAATCTGAAAAATAGAAGCCGAAATTATCTTTCAATCGACTTCTCTCTGAAAGTGGGAAATAGGGTTGCTAAATAAGACGTCTCACCGGTTTCTGCGTTATTGCAAGAGTAATAATAACGTTTATAGTCTTTCGGATATTCAACTCCAGCTTGACTAATTTCATCTTTTTAAAAACCGGTTTTTACCGTTTTCTTTGGTACAGGTTGGCTTTTTACAAGCAAATAATCCTAGTGCAACTACGCTTAATAAGACAATTTTAAGTTTGTTCATAAAAATTCCGAGATATAAGATATATATAAAGCATGGTCGTTATGATAGCTTAATTTTTAGTTAATATCTTATTTTTCTGCATCTCAAATTCCATTCATTTTTCATGATGAGTTATTTTCATCATGATAGGTTTGCTTGCCAAGCTCTCAAATGTGTAAACTGCCGGCGCTTTTATACAGACTTTTTATCCTAGAGTTTTTAAATGATGTGATTACTTCAGCGATTTTTATTAGCGATTCCGGCATTAGCGGCGGCTGAAGACGTGGCAAAATTAGATGTAATTAACGTCTATTCAGCCTCAGCCACGCCAATCAGCCTTCATCAAACCGCTTCATCTGTTACCGTTTTAACCGAAAAGATTTTGCACAACGTGGTGCAACTTATGTCAGCGACGTATTGAAAACTGTACCAAGTTTAGCCGTGAGTACATCAGGGCGGTCGTGGCACCCTAACCAATGTGTTTTACGCGGTGCGGATGCAAACCACACGGCTGTGATTATTGATGGCATGAAAGTGAACCCTGTTTCTGGTTATGGCTTTGATTTTGGAGGATTAGCATTAAGCAATATCGACCGCATCGAAGTATTACGCGGCGAGCAATCCGCTCTTTGGGGAAGTGATGCGATGGGTGGTGTGATTTATATCACCACGAAGAAAGGCTTAGAAAAAGGCGAAAAACTTTCAACGTCGATTACGATTTTGGTACAGGCTCGAATCGTACAGTAGATGGTTCATTAACCCTTTTCAGGTTCAAACAACAATTTTCGCTATGCTTTACATGGTGACAGTCACCACACAAAGGCATTTTCAGCACCAGCAAAACCGCTTTATACACCGCACAAGATGGCACAGCGGTAAGTACCGGTGGTTCAAGCGAACGCGATAAATTCCACCGTGATAATGCTTCTCTTCGTTTCGGCTATGACGATAACCAAAAAGGTTTTGATTTCTTAACCTCTCACAGCAGCCAAACTGCTAACTTTGATAACAGCGCAACGGATGAAAAAGGCCACTACACTCGCACACGTGACACCTTATTCAAATTAAGTGGTTTCTTAGGTAATGATGATGAATTGCTTAAACACAAGGTAGGCGTAAGCCATCTCAAAACTGACAGCGATACGGTTGGTTATACATCGGCTTACGATGCGAAAAAACTCAACGCGAACTATCAATTAGATGTCAATTTCGATCGTGAAGGCACTCTCACACAAGGTTTAAGCTTCTTAACTGACTATCAAAAAACAGATTTCAACTCGTCTTATTTCAACAATGCTGGTAATAAAAAACTTGTTGAGAAAAGCTTAGCGGCAGAATATCGCTTACTGCACGATGCAGATCATAGTTTAAATATTAGTGGTCGTTACACTGACAGCTCTGAATATGAAAACTCATGGACTGGCCGTATTGCAGGCGCTTATCGTTTCTACGACATAACGTGAAAGCACATGCAAGTTTTTGGTTCGGCGATTCAAAACCCAACGATCACTGAATATTACGGCTACAACGCGCGCTATATCGGCAACCCGAATTTACAACCAGAGAAAAGTTTAGGTGGCGATGTTGGTTTCTTATTTGAAACCAATGATAACCGTCACAGCTTTGATGTGACTTATTTCGCTCGCAACGTGAAAAATGCGATTAGCAGCGAAGTGATCAACTTTACCACTTATACAAGCCGTGCCGTAAAACCTTGAAGGTAAGAGCAAAGTGAAAGGTGTTGAAGTGGCTTACAACGGTAAAATCACCGATGCATTAACTGCTTATGCCAACTACACTTACACGCAAACCCGAGACAGCAAAGGCGCTGAATTAGCTCGTCGTCCAAAACATTTGGCGAACGCAGGATTAGCATACCAAATCACTGAAAAATTGGGTGCGGATGCCAAATGTATCTTACACAGGCAAACGCATGGATACCTACTATTCACCAACTTACAGCACACATAAAGTGAAATTGCCATCTTACACCTTGGCAAACTTAGGCGTGAACTATAAAGTAGCGGATAGCTTGACGATTTATGCAAACCTTAACAACGTATTCAATAAAAAATATGAAAACGTACTTGGCTATGGTCAAGAAGGACGTAATGTTTACGTTGGGTTGAAAAGGGATCGTTCTAATTATTACCCACTAATAAGGGCGTGCTTAGCACGCCTTTTTACATTCTTAATGGCGTAGCGTATCATTATCTATATGCAAAAAACTCGCTTAATTTTAACCGCACTTTTCCTTCCGTTTACCGCTCAGGCTTCGGAACAATTTGTCTCGCTTACGCTTTGCAGCGACAGATTACTTATTGAACTGGCTGAGCCTTCACAAATTGCTGCACAGTCACCTCATTCAAAAAATCCGTTGATGATGTTGGATAAAATTAATACCGACAAACCTGTACTAGAACCGCAATTAACGGAATTATTGCCCTATTTGGATAAAACGATTCTGATTAACGAAACCTTTTATCCCAATTAGTCACAGAGCTGAAAAAACTCAATGTGAAGATTATCCCGATTAACGACAGCCCACAAACGCCAGATGAATTGTTTACGCTAATTTTAGACTTAGGCAAACAACTGGGTAATGAGCAAAAGGCGTCTGATTTAGTAACAAAACTCAAATCGCAAAACTTTCACTTAAATCGACCGCTTACTGACACACTAATTTTGTCGGAAACTAGGAGTGGTAGAGAGTTATTATCCGACAATATCCCAGTAGCTGTTAATTTACTCGGATTAACACCGTTAAAACACCACTTACCGCACAAAAATTTCTCATTAGAAAAAGTGATTTTAAGCCAACCCAATGTGCTCATTTCACTGACTGACAAACAAGGTTACAATGCGCAAGCTGAATTACTGCACCACCCTATGTTGCAAGATTTTTTCAAAAACCAACCGCTTGTCAGCATTCCGATGAAATATACCTATTGTTTCGATCATGGCGTGTGGCAAGGGGCGGAGAAGATTTATGAACAGTTAAAATAATGTAGCTGACAAATCTCCCCTAACCCCTCTTTTGCTAAAGAGGGGAATTTCATATTAAATTAACCCTAGATGGCATATTTATATGTCTTTATGTATAAATGATTAGAATAAAACATCAGAATTATAAATCTTGACACTATAATCCCACCCTCTCTACTAAAGAGAGAAATTGCATGATTAGATTAGCCCGAGATAATGTATTTACAGCTTTTATGTATAAATGATTAAAATAAAACATCAGAATTATAAATCCCTGACATTATAATCCTCTTAGCAAAGAGGGGTTGAGGAGATTTGACAAAATCAAATTAACAAATGATATTTGGATTACATAGAAATTGATCATTGACCAAAACACTAAAAATTAAATACCGCACTTTTTCTTCGCGTTGCTGTTGATTAGCTTGGCTTTGCAGATTTATCATCAACTCAGCGATTTCGCCCTCATCTCAAAAATGCGGATGGCGTGCTCACGGATATGCGTTCGATGGTGCTGTGGGATATTCGTTTTTCCGCGCATTGGTTTAGCTTTATTGACGGGAGCAAGTCTCGCGATTGCCGGCAATGCGATGCAAGGCATTTTTCAAAAATCCATTGGCGAGTCCAGGCCCTACTCTGGCAGTAGCTCTGATGCAACAGCAGCTAGTGTATTTATCCTCTATTATTTTGCCGTGCCATTTTCACTGCTCTTAGCCGGAGGTGTGATTGGTGCGCTTTTAAGCTTTTTAATCGTGTATTTGATCGCCAAAAACTACGGCACCACGATGATGATTCTAAGCGGTTTAGCGGTCAATATGTTGCTTGGGTCAGCAATCGCATTATTGCTCTCCAACGCGGAAAGCCCATGGGCATTAGCTGAACTTTATCGTTGGTTACAAGGCTCGTTGATGTGGGCGAAAATTAGATACCTGCTCATTTTCACTCCCGATTGTTCTGACGGGAATTTTCTGTTTATACCACACTCGCCGATACTTAGATTTACTCACCTTTGGTGAAGAAACAGCGAGCACCATGGGCGTAGATCCCAAAACGTAGCTTTTTCATCAGCACCTTTGGTGTGGCTTTATTAGTGGGCGCGACCATTCCGCAAACAGGGACTATTGGCTTTATCGGCTTAATCGCGCCACACTTCGCCCGTATTTTATTGAAAGCTCGTCCATCACAGCTTTACCTCACCAGTGCGTTAATTGGGGCATTATTGCTGTTACTGGCCGATTTAGCCATTTTATATATCCCACTGTTTCTCACATATTTACATCGGCACATTGACCGCACTTATCGGCGCCCTTGCTTGATTTGGATGCTATTAACGCAACAGAGAAAATTCGCACATTAACCTAACGGCATATTTCAAAATATGCCGTTTTATTTCTATTACTCAAAATATAAAAATAACTATTCTCAATTCATAAAATTCGCTGTATAATTTGAACGCTTTTTATTATTGAGGACACAGAAAGAAAAATTATTCAAAACTACTTTAGCTTCCGCATTATTAATGTATCTGCATTTGCTAGCGCCGTGACGGTTAAAGATGCCAGGTGAATTTACCCTTGATAAAACCCCTGCCGTGTTGTGGCATTGAATATTCTTTTGTGGATGCGTTAGCCCAAGTCGGTAGTAAGCCCGGTAGGTGTGGCTGACGACAACAAAGTCGATCGTATTTTGCCCGTGCGCGAGAAAAATTGCCGCATGGCAATCTGTTGCGTACACGTTCTCAACCGAGTCTTGAAGTGATTGCTTCTCTCAAACCTGATTTAATTATTGCCGATCCATCTCGCCATACTGCAGTATTTGAAGAATTGAAAAATTGCGCCAACGGTGATGTTTGATTCCCGTCATGAAAGCTACCAAGAAAATCTTGAAACTGCGCAGAAAATTGGTGATTTAGTCGGTAAAAGGCTGAAATGAAAGCGAAGATCAATGAGCATAATGATTACATTGCCAACATCGCAAAAATCTAGGTGTGCAAGGCAAAAAGCCTCATTTGGTACTCTCCGAGAAGATAAATTTAATATCCAAAAATGACAATGGCTATGTGGGTAGTTTCTAACGACATTAGGTTTTGCCCTCAACCAAACTCCAATCAGCGATCAGGCTTTCGTGGAAATCAACCTGAACAATTAGTGATGGAAAAACCGGATCACTTGTTCATTGCCCATTATCGTGATGAAAGCATTGCGCGCAAATGGGAAGCTGAGCCACTTTGGAAAGCCATTCCCGCGGTAAAAGCGAACCATGTTTACAGTGTTGACTCCGACATGTGGGCGCGTGGTCGCGCGTTTAGAAGCAAGCAAAATTATGGCAAAAACAAATTGAAGATTTCGTGAAGCAAAAATAATGATGAAGTCTGCTTTTCCGTTGGGGACTTCCCTCATCATTCTGGCTTTTCCTATTATGGGGAAGCCTGTTTTTTATTATCCCATCGAAATTCGACCGCTTGCAGCGTTACAAGCGTTCCTCCCCGATGGCGATGAAATTGCCAAAAATCACCGTAACCGATTTACGCCTCACCACGCGCATTAGTTGGCATGATTTTAGGGTGCCAATCTTGCGGTGGCGGGGTGCATGTTACAAACCATTACGCGCAATCCACTTGCCTCGCCTACACTACTCAGCGTGAACTCGGGAGCCAGTCTGCGATGGTAACCGCCAGTGCGTTTAGCCCCTTGATTCTTTTTCTGGTTATAGCATTGCCTTAGTTGCTCAGTATCGGTGGCGGTCTGAGTTGGTTTGTGGTGATGCTGATCAGCAATGGCTGGAAAGATAATAGTGGAGATCGTAGCCGAGTGATTTTAGCGGGGATTGCCGTATCACTACTTTGTGCAGCGCCTCACGAAATTGGTGCTCATTATCGCAGGAAGATCATGCCTTCGGTATTATGAGTTGGCTAGCTGGCGGCATTGCACATGCTCGTTGGAATGAATTATTGACGTTATTTCCGTTCTTTATTTTTGACCGCACTTTTCTGTCTACTTTTTGCAAGTCGTTTAAACTTTACTCAATTTAAGCTGATGAATCCGCTCGTTCCCTAGGTATCAATCTCTCCGTTTACGTTGGTACGCCAACATCATGGCGTTATTGATTGTGGGTTCAAGCGTGAGTGTTGCTGGCCCGTTGCCTTTATCGGCTATACTCGTGCCCCATCTTGCTCGTTACTGGATTGGCTATGACTTGCGAAAATCGCTCCCTATGCGGCGATGTTACTCGGTGCAATTTTAATGCTCGCTGCAGATACCATTGCCCGTGCGGTCAACTTCCCTAGTGAAGTGCTTTCGCTGGTGCGGTGCTTGCCTTAATTGGTGCACCAGTCTTTGTATTATTTTGCCAGAGGAAGACACTAATGCGAACCTCTCGTGTATCTTTTTCGCGCTATCGGCTTTTTATGTCCCGTCACGCTTAGTCTGATGGTACTCACTTTTGGGATAAGTATCTGCCTTGGCATCCTACGCTTTCTCCTTTGAGGAAATTTGGGCGGCCTTTCAGCCCGATGATAAAAACTATTTTACCTTGATGGAATATCGCCTCCCCGTGCGGTATTAGCGATTTTATTAGGCGGAGCCTAGCGATTTCTGGTGTGTTAGTGCAAAGCGTAGTGCGTAATCCGCTTGCTTCTCCCGATATTTTAGGGATTAACAATGCGGCGGGGTTGGTTGCTGTTTCGGTATTGATGTTCTTACCAAACTTAGCATTTTACTGGATGCCAATTTTTGCCTTTTTAGGTGGTGTGCTCTCTTTTGTCATTTTATGGATCGTGTGCGGTTTTAACTTCCGTCCCTATCAAATATGGCAAATCATTGGGGTCGCACTTTTCCGCATTATGGGCCGCTATTAGTCATTATCTAATGCTTACCAATCCCAGTCGAGATCAACACGGCGATGTTATGGCTCACAGGAAGCCTGTGGGGCGTAGCTGGTCTTATTTTAAAATGTGGTATTGCCATGGTTAATCGTATTACTGCCCTTGCCATTTATTTTCTGTCGCGATCTCGACACCCCTTGGTTTAGGTGAAAACAAAGCCTCTCACCTTGGGGTGACCGTAAATAAAGTGCAAATTAGCGTTTTAGTGTTAGCGGTAGCTCTTTCCACTACAGCCGTGGCAATTTGTGGTCCGATTGCCTTTTTAGCTTAGTTGCGCCGCATCTTGCCCGTCGTTTAGTCGGCGGCAGACATCGCAACCCTATTACCGGCAGCCTTGATTATTGGCGCCCTCTTATTACAACTTTCGGATATTTTTGGCGCGGGTGATTGACCCACCAACTGAACTACCCAGCGGGTATTCTGACCGCGATTATCGGTGCGCATATTTCTTCTACTTATTGATGAGAACTAAATAATGAGCATTGAAATCAATAATTTATCTTTAGGTTATCAAGATAAAACTCGTGGTTAAAAATCTGTCGCTAAAATTCCCCGAAAAATAAAAGTGATTGCTTTAATCGGCCCAAATGGTTGCTGTAAAGTCCACCACATTAAAAAGCGGTGGCTCGCTTGCTTTAAACCGAAACAAGGCTCAATCACCCATAAAGGTCAGGATATTTGGCAAAAAGCTCCTAAAGAATATGCCCAAGAATTGGCTTTTCTCCCGCAGCAACACCTAGTACCTGAAGGCATTAAAGTACGCGAATTGATCGCTTACGGGCGTTCGCCTTACTTAAACCTCTGGGGTCAAACTCAGCCAAAAAGATGAAGAATTGGTCACTTAGGGCGATGGCGCAAACCCAAACTGCCGAACTCGCCGAACAGTTGGTTTCCGATTTATCTGGTGGTCAGCAACAACGGGTATTTTTAGCCATGACGCTTGCGCAAGATGCTGAATTAGTGCTACTTGATGAACCTACCACTTACCTGGATTTAAACCGCCAAGCTGAACTCATGGGCATGATGCGACAAATGCAACAAAACGGTAAAACCGTGATTACGGTGTTGCATGATCTCAACCAAGCCTGCCGCTATTGCGATTACTTAATCGTCATGAAAAAAGGTGCCGTAATGGCACAAGGCACACCTGATGAAGTGATGACCGAAGAGTTGCTGAAGGATGTGTTTGATTTAGATGTCATCATTCATCGCGATCCCATCAGCAACACACCGATGTTTATTTTGAAATAAAGATTACAATAGGCTACTTCAGGTAGCCCTATCTTTTTTAGACAAAATATGATTAACATTAAACAACTCAGTCAACCATACGGCTTAACCAATATTTCTTGTCAAATTCCAAAAAGGAAAATTAGTTGGCATTATGGGTGCTAATGGCGCGGAAAATCCACGTTATTAAAAAGTATTGCTGGCATATTGCCCCTCAAACAAGGAGAAATTTGGTTTGATGCTCAGTCATTACAAAAATGAATGCGACTGAAAAAGCCAACATATTGCTTTACCTCGCACAAAATACGCAAATTCATTGGGATTTGTCCGTTTATGATGTGATTGCATTAGGCTTGGCAGCTCCGTTACCAAAGAAAAAGAGCGCTCAAAAATTCAAGCGTTTTCAGATTTGCGGTGACTCATTTTGCTCGATAAGCCATTTCAACAACTTTCTGAGGCGAAAAAGCACGAGTACAACTTGCTCGTTGCTGTATTAAAGAATCCCCCTGTTTTATTGGTAGATGAGCCGATTGCGCCTCTCGACCCTTATTATCAAATTGATATGATGGAACAGCTTAAATCACTCACACCGCAACATACGTGTGTCGTTGCCATTCATCACCTGTCGTTGGCTTATCGTTTCTGTGATGAAGTGATTTTTACTGCACCAAGGGAAAGTTGCAGCATACGGAGAAACTCAAGCGGTACTGACAGCTGAAAAATCTTGCAAAAACTTTCCAAATTCAGGCTGAAATTGATTTGCTGAAAAGAGAGATCAGCCAAATAGAAAAATTACGCTAATCGATGGAAATATAAAAAGCGATGTGAATGAAACACATCGCTTTTTCATTTATGATGATTATTCTGCAAATTCTTGCATAAAATTTATCCGCTTGTTTAACCATCTTAGTCGAACCGATAAAGCATGGTACGCGTTGGTGCAAGGTTTCTGGCTTAATATCTAAAATTGATTAAAGCCATCCGTTGCCATACCTCCCGCTTGTTCAGCAAGGAATGCCATCAGGGTTACCTTCATACAACAAACGTAATTTACCTTTCGGATAAACCGTGGATGTAGGATAAATATAGATACCGCCTTTTTAAGAGATTTCTGTGGAAATCTGATACTAATGAGCCAATATAACGTGAAGAATACGGACGCTTAGTTGCTGCATCACTTTCTTGGCAGTATTTAATGAATTTTTTTCACACCCATTGGGAAGGTAACGTACTGTCCTTCATTGATAGAATAATATTTGCCTTTTTCCGGCATTTTCATCTCTGGATGAGAAAGAATAAACAGACCCAAAAGATGGGTCATAGTGAAGCCCATTCATCACCGTTTCAGTGGTATAAACTAACATGGTTGAAGAACCGTAAGTCACATAACCAGAAGCTACTTGTTTACGGCCTGGTTGTAAGAAATCTTCCATGGTTACTGGTGTGCCAATTGGCGAGACACGACGATAAATAGAGAAAATCGTACCGACAGAAACATTCACATCAATATTAGAAGAACCATCTAACGGATTTCGGTCATTAAAATGTATTTAGCATTACGCCCACGCTCAGTATCAAAGCCAACAAAGTATCATCTTCTTCTGAAGCAAAGCCAGCCACCTCTTCGCGTCCTATTAACGCTTGTTTCATCGTTTCATTAGCAAAGACATCTAATTTCATTTGTGCTTCGCCCTGAATATTCTCAGAACCCTGCTACGCCTAAAATGTCTTGGCCTAATCCCGCTCGGTTAATTTCACGGTGAATAATTTTCGCCGCTAAACGGATGGAAGACAAAATACCACTCAATTCGCCTTTCGCTTCAGGGTATTCGGCCTGTTTCTCAACAATAAATTCGCCTAGTGTTTTCACATCTTATCCTCTGATAACGTAATATGGTTATTTTAATCAAATGCACATAAGATCAGAAATAATGGCAATTTTTGTGAAATAGATCACAAAATTGTAACAAGCGGTTGTTTTTTATGTACTGTTTTTGCAAAAACTTACTGAAAAACAGAAAATTAAATTTATATGGCAAGAAAATGATGATAGGAATTTTTAGATATAAAAAGCACCTTATGGTGCTATCTTTTTAAAATGGAGCGGGAAACGAGGCTCGAACTCGCGACCCCGACCTTGGCAAGGTCGTGCCTCACCAACTGAGCTATTCCCGCATATTTGGTAATTTAAATGGTGCCCGAGGCCAGACTTGAACTGGCACGCCCCGAAAGGCGAGGGATTTTCAAACCCTTTGCGTCTACCGATTCCGCCATCTGGCAACACCTTGTTGTCTCGTCGCAACGAATCAACAAGGCGCATTATAAGGATTTTCAGCTAGGCGTCAAATAAATTTTTCAATAAAAATCACGTTTGCTCTAAAAATTTAGCGATATTTCTAAAAACATCAATCTGTTAGAAAAATAAAAACCACCTATCGGTGGTTTTTATTCTTAATTAGTCATCTAAGAAGCTACGTAATGTTTCTGAACGACTTGGGTGGCGCAATTTGCGTATGCGTTTTTGCTTCAATTTGACGAATTTGCTCACGCGTTACATCAAATTGTTTACCCACTTCTTCTAATGTATGGTCGGTATTCATATCAATCCCGAAACGCATCCGTAATACTTTCGCTTCACGAGGCGTTAATCCTTCGAGTACTTCATTTGTGCTATACGTAAACTTTCTGCGGTTGCAGAATCTAACGGCAATTCAAGACTTTCATCTTGAATAAAATCGCCTAAATGTGAATCATCGTCATCGCCAATCGGTGTTTCCATAGAAATTGGCTCTTGGCAATTTTCAACACTTTTACGGATTTTATCTTCTGGCATATTCATACGTTCTGCTAATTTCTTCCGGTGTCGCTTCACGCCCCATTTCTTGTAAACATTGACGAGAAATACGGTTAAGTTTGTTAATCGTCTCAATCATATGCACTGGGATACGAATCGTACGCGCTTGGTCTGCGATAGAACGAGTAATCGCCTGACGAATCCACCCGTTGCATAAGTTGAGAATTTATAACCACGGCGATACTCAAATTTATCTACCGCTTTCATTAAACCAATGTTTCCTTCTTGGATTAAATCTAAGAATTGTAAACCACGGTTGGTATATTTTTCGCGATCGAAATAACTAAACGTAAGTTGGCTTCTACCATTTCCTTTTTCGCACGACGAGCTTTTAATTCACCGTTTGCAATACGTCCGCCAATTTCACGAATTTGGGCAATGGTTAAACCAGAACTCTGTTCAAGCTCTTGTAATGCAGCAATATTTACACGAATTTTTCTATATAATTCGCAAGTTTAGGCGCCCCACCTTTTTCGCATTGATAGCTTTTTCAATCCACTCTTTCAGAAGTTTTCATTACCTTGGAAGGCTTTTTAAGAAATCACCTTTTTCATACCTGCATATTCAACCGCATAACGCTGAATTTGACGCTCTTGTGCACGCACTTGCTTCATTAACTTCTGCATCGTTTCAACTAACAGGTCAAATTGTTTTGGTACTAAACGAAACTCACGGAAAATATCAGAAAGAGCATGAATTTGCTCACGTGCTTTTTATGTGTTCTACCGTGTTTTTGAATTGCTAATAAGGCTTTTTCGTGCCGTTTCTTAAGTTTAGTAAATTTCTACGCGCCACTTCAGGATCGATTGAGTTATCATCACTACTATCCGAAGAATCAGAAGCATCTTCGTTTTCCTCTTCTTCATCTATATCTCCGCAGCACCTTCAACTTCTGCATCAGTGGTGTAAATCAGGATCTAAAATGCTCATCAGCAGCGGCTTCTAAAATTTGGATCAATAAACGCCGTCACTAAATCAGCCAAACGCATCGTGCCTTCTTCTACTTGCTCTAGCAAGCCAAGACGCCAGATAATGCTTCTGGATATTCTGCAACAGCGCATTGCACTTCATTGATTCCTTCTTCAATGCGCTTTAGCAATATCAATCTCACCTTCTCTGGTTAATAGCTCAACGGTCCCCATCTCACGCATATACATACGCACAGGGTCTGTCGTACATGGCCTAACCCAGATCTCTACGGTAGAAAGCACTTTTGGTTGCTTCTTCTACAACATCTTCATCAGCAATATTCTCAGCTAACATGAGTTCGTCCGTATCTGGCGCGACTTCAAAAACTTGAATCCCCCATGTCGAGATCATTTGAATAATATCTTCGATCTGCTCAGCATCCACCAATTCTTCTGGAAGATGGTCATGCACTTCAGATAAAATTAAATAGCCTTGTTCACGACCTTGCGCAATCAAAAGTGCGATTTGAGATTGCTGTTCTAATTGTTGATTCACTAATTGTTGTTCCATAATTTTGTTCCGTTTTTTTGAGCAGTCAAAATAGTGTTGAATTATATCATTATTTGTCAAGAACTTGATAGCCTTGCAAAATTTTTCACAAAAATAACCGCTTGTTAGCGCGCTAATAACAAGGCAAGCTCTTGCTTTTCAGCGGCATCTAACTCTAAGCCGGTTGTTCGTTCTTTTGCCATTAAAACGTCAATGCGTTTTTCTACTAATTTGGCATAAAGAAAATCAAGCGTTTCGATAAATTCTTTTTCCATATTTTCAGGGCTTACCATATGATCCCACTCGCTAGAATTTCAGCGTACGGTACTCGATTTATCTCGCCAATGCTCCAATAAGGCGCCCATACTTATCCCCACATGCTGTTGGCAAGTCGCTGCTAACTCTACAAACAGATCAAAAACCTGCCTCATTTAGGGCTTTTGCACGGTGATAAATCTGGCACATGTTTTTGCAAGCTCTGGATTTTGCAGTAATAGTGCAATCAACAAACGCATTGGTGTTCGTTTAATTTTTCCGTAGGGTTTGCTTTTGGCTGTGTTGGCATTCGATTAGGCAACATCGCCTCTAGTTGGCTTGGATCACAGAAGCCCCACTTTTTGGCCGAGTAAATTGCGCAGATAAATTCGTAACATTTCAGGAATGACGGTTAATCAAAGGCACAGCAAGCGAAGCTAATTTAGATTTGCCTTCTTGACTTGATAAATCAACTTGCGCAAGTAACGAATCAAATAAAAACTCGCTTAACGGTTTTTGCCGCTTCCTGCACATATATTGCTCAAATTGCGCTTTCCCTTGCTGACGAATAAAAGCTATCTGGGTCTTCCCCATCAGGTAAGAAAATAAATTTTTAACTGGCGTCCCGTCATATAAATAAGGCAATGCATTTTCAAAGGCGCGCCACGCGGCATCTCGTCCTGCTCGGTCACCATCGTAACAACAAATAATTTGTTCAGTCACCCGAAACATTTGCTGAATTTGCTCACTTGTTGTTGCTGTACCTAAAGAAGCGACTGCATTATTTTACCCCAAACTGAGCAAGCGCAACCACATCCATATAACCTTCTACAACTAACAACGAAGTAGGATTTTTCATCTTGTTGCAGTACTTGGAACAAGCCGTAAAGCTCACTCCTTTATGGTAAATTACCGATTCTGGTGAGTTGAGGTGTTTCGGGCGTTCATCGCCCATCACTCTTCCGCCAAATGCAATAACTCGACCACGCTTATCTCGAATAGGGAACATTACTCGATGACGAAAACGATCATAAACCTTGCCATTTTCATTGCGTGAAAGCATCCCTGTATCAATCAATTTTTGCTTTCCTCAGCGGAAGAAATCAAATTGTTTTAAGCACCGTATCAAAGGCACTCGGCGCAAAACCGATCTCAAAACGACGAATAATCTCTCAGACAACCCTCGTTGTTGCAAATAACTTTGGCTTGAATATCACTAGTTAACTTTTGCTGATATAACTTAGCAATCGCATCCATCAAACCATATAAGTCTCGTTTGGTTTGAAAAACCACTTATGGCCGACGCCATAATTTCGCACATTTTTCACGTGGAACTTCCAGCCCGTGCATAGCAGCAAGTTCTTCAATCGCTTCAGGGAAACTCTAACTTATCAAATTCCATTACCAATTGTATTGCCATGCGCACCACAGCCAAAACAGTGATAAACCTGCTTAGGTTGACTCACAGAAAAAGAAGGGGTTTTCTCACTGATGAAATGGACAGCAAGCCTGATAATTGTGCGCACCAGCTAACTTCACGCGACTGTTAATCAGCTCAACAATGTCTGTACGGGCGATGGGATCATCAATCAAAATGAACGTGGAATAATGCCTTCATTATGACCTCCGATGCAGATAGGAAAAATGCCTTTTATGCAAATTGAACGTTTAGCATTCTCGTATAGAGAAATACTAAAAACCGTGATTCCAAATGGTTTCACGGTTTTAGTTAAGATTTGTGAATAACGTTACAAATTAGTATAAACGTGTATTACGAGCGTTCTCGCGAGCATTACGTTTAGCGTGACGTTTTTGCTAAAGATGCTTTTTCGCGTTTACGAACAGTAGTTGGTTTTTCGTAGAACTCACGTGCGCGAACTTCGCTAAGATACCGTCAAGAACGTTTAAAAACGACGTATGCAACGTCAAAAGATTCATTTTCACGAACTTTAATTACTGGCATATGCCATCACCTCACGAATTAAATATGTTTAAATTAAGCCGCACACTATTTTTGGCGACATAGAACTAAAGGTAGCCAATTCTACCCCAGCTAGGCCGATAAGTAAAGGGATGATTTAGAATTCTTCTCTATTCTTACTTGCCTAATAAGATCTGCGATCTGTTTTGGCTCTATTGCGCTCGCAAAGACATCTCGCCAATCGCATAGGCATTTATCTTGCCTGCCTGTTCTAACAAAAGTTCGCCCTTGTCATTGATGCCTTGTGAGATCCCATGGATTTCAGTATCTCCTGCAAGGAGCTTAACTGGTTTACCATAAAATAAATCATAGCTTTTGCCAACGTTCGACATAATTTTCAAAGCCAACAAGCGGGTAAATTTTCAGATGCAATTGCGGCACAATTGTCTGCAATAATTGATTACGTTCTAAATGATAGGCTGAAAGATCAGCATAAGGTTGATTGACCACATTGAGATCAACCTGATCCATACTCAAATTCAAGCCAATGCCGATCACCAAATAGTAGTCGTTATTTTCAAAAGCGACTTTCAATTAAAAATGCCACCCTAACTTTTTCCCCTTGATAATAGACATCATTCGGCCATTTAATTTGAATATCTGAAATGCCCAACTCAGTAAAAGCTTTTCCGCCAAGACTAAAGCGACCACCAAACTTAATGCACTGACCTGACTGAACCTCATCTGCGCTATAACGCCACTAACAAAGAAAAACAGAGGTTTTCTGGCTTTGACCTGAATACCATGAGCGTCCACGACGACCGCGCCCAGCGGTTTGATGCTCAGCAGCACACACCGAGCCTGCTGCTAAATGTTTATATTCACGTAATAAGTATTCATTAGTTGAATCAATTTCATCGAAAATGACTGCTTCTCCGCATAATAATGCGGCTTGTAAATCGGGCTGGTTGAGTTTCATTTAACGAGTCACCTCTTCGCTATTTACTTCACCATGCTTTTTCCGATAAAACGTACTTCAGGATGTGAAGCTCAACCCCAAATTTCTCACGCACGCGTTTGCGGACTGCTTTTGCTAAATCTGCACGTCCTGACCTGTCGCATTATCTTTTATTGATTAACACCAATGCTTTGAGGTGGACAGCTGCACCGCCAACTTGAAAGCCTTTTAACTCACATTGATCAATTAACCAACCTGCCGCTAATTTTACACGACCATCCGCTTGCGGATAGTTTGGAATCTCAGGGAAAGCGGTCTGAATTTGAGCAAATTTTGTAGCCTCAATAACAGGATTTTTAAAGAAACTTCCTGCATTTCCAAACTCATCAGGATTCGGTAATTTGCTCGAACGCACCGCACACACTTCATTAAATACTTCAAGCGGTGTCACTGTGGCTGCACCAAACTGCGTTAATGAACCGTAACTGAGCACAGGCTGCCATGCTTTTCGGCAATTTCAAGCCAACTGCCACAATTGCATAACCTTCGGCATAACGGTGCTTTAAAATACACTTTCCCTGATAGCCAAATTCACATTCTGCCTTTTGTTAAAGCGGAAGAGCTCACCTGTGCGTAAATTCAATACTTCAACAAAATCGCATGCGCGTTCAAATCGACGCCATAAGCACCAATATTCTGAATCGGTGCTGAACCAGCCACGCCAGAATAAGGGCTAAATTTTCTAAACCCGCAATGCCATGCTCTAACGTCCATTTCACTAAAGCATGCCAGTTTTTCACCGCCTTGCACCGTTAAATAATGGAAATCCGCATCTTCATGATGTTCAATGCCTTTAAGCTGATTCACTAAGACTACACCTTCAAAATCATCTAAAAACAGCATATTTGAGCCTTTCGCCCTAAAAATGAGGATCGGCTGATTTGCCAAAGCAGCACGTTGCCATTCAGCTAAAAAGTTGTTCTGTTGAAGCAAAAGGGAATAATCTGGCTTGCCCTGTGCAGGCAGATGAAAGGTATGAAACGGGTTAAACTCTGCATAATCTTATCTAGTTTATTGAAATAGGCAGATTCTAGCACAAACAAGCGGTCGAAAATCACGAACGTTTTGCAAAAATTCAATGAAAAACTCGACCGCTTGCGAGAGATTATTTATGGTTGTCTTGATATAACCACTCAGCAACTTGTTTCGCAAAAATACGTCAAAATGCCGTCTGCCCCCTGCACGTTTGAAGCAAAGGAGAGATTCCATAATACACTCACGTTCTTTCAACCAACCGTTTTTGAATCGCAGCCATATGCATCGCATATTCGCCAGAAAACTTGGTAAGCAAAAAGTTGGCACACCAAAATTCTCTTTTTACGCGCCATACCATATCCAAATAAGGCATGCCCGGTTTAACCATGACCATATCTGCGCCTTCTTCGATATCCATTGCTACTTCATACAACCCTTCGTTTGCATTGGCTGGATCAACTTGGTAAGTATATTTATTGCCCCCTTTAAGGTTACCGGCAGATCCCAACAGCATCACGGAAAGGACCAGTAGTTCGAAGCATATTTCGCTGAATACGCCATAATTTGTGTATTGATGAAATTTCAGCTTCAGTGCTTCACGAATCGCACCAATTCGCCCATCCATCATATCACTTGGCGCAACAATATCAGCACCCGCTTCAGCATGAGAAAGCGCTTGTTTCACTAGAACTTCCGTAGTGATGTCATTTAATACATAGCCATCGTCGTCAATAATGCCATCTTGACCGTGTGTGGTAAATGGATCGAGTGCCACATCTGTCATTACACCCACTCAGGATACGCTGCTTTTAATGCACGCACCGCACGTTGCGCAAGTCCTTCTGGATTGTAGGCCTCTTCTGCCATTAACGATTTACGCTCATCGCCCACTACAGGAAATAATGCAATTAAAGGCACACCATATTTCACCAATAAGCCAGCTTCTACCAATAATTGATCGATGGTTAAACGTTCTACACCCGGCATAGATGGAACTGGCACATGCTGATTTTTCGCCTTCAATCACAAAAACAGGATAAATCAAAATCATTTACTGTTAATTGATTTTTCTGCCACTAAACGACGGCTAAAATCATGTTTACGTAAGCGGCGCATACGGCGCACAGGAAATTGAGAGTTGAATAATTTGCATATTTTATTACCTTATAATTTCAGAAAATCTAGTCTATTGTACTGGAAAAACGCTATCTCGAAAATGATTCCACCAACTATAGTGAGCTTAAAAATTCTTTTCTTAGCCATTTAGCGAGTGTTTTGATCATCAAAAATGCTATGGCTATATTAGCAATAATAAAAGCTGACTAGTCCAAAAGTCGCTAATTCTGGGTTTGATATAAGTAAGTTGCCCCATTTGCCATAGAAGCAAGGCCGAAATGAGAAAATGACCAAAAGCCAACATTAAAAACCTTTTACGGCAACTCCAAACCGAATAAGCGCAATAAGAAAGCTAATTGTAAGTAGCCATAGCCCCAAAGCATTTTTAACTACTAAATCAACTTGTCCGCCAGTTACCACTAAATAAGCCGCTGAGCTGACAAAGGTTGGTGCAAGAATAATCTGAACGAAGCTCTTTAATGGAACGGTGTTTCATTTAAAACGTAAACGCTGTAATAAAATCGGTTCAAACATAAACCATGCAATAAAACCAGCACCAAGGAAGAAAATGGCTAATTCATTATGGCCAATAAGTGTCAGTGATGTTGCTGCAGTAAAGTTAGTTGCCACTGTTGGCAAATAAAATGGCATGGTAGCGCGGCAGTGTCGGTAAAATATTCCTCGCCATAAGGCACCAATGCGAATAAGCGACGTAAAGCAGCGTCTGATAGCGCCAAGCCAAATCAATGTTTCACCCAATATGGATGACCAAGCTAGTAAAATATCCCCCTATCAACATGTATGTAATAGGAATTAACGCGAAAAAGAAAAGAAAAACGAATTGGGCAGTTATATTCTTTCAATCGGTATCGAAATGTTTAAAACAACGAATAATAAAACAAACTAATAAATAACAACCAAAGCACAAAAGCAAACGCTGCCTAAAAACGAAACTACTTTGTGGGCATAAGGTGTGATAGATTCTACGACGCCATGCGAGGGACAATGCACTTACTCCTAGCGTGATCGCAATGCACCGTCGGTAAAATAAATTTTACATACCTCCTTCAAATAAAATAAAAATCCCCCACTCTTTACAAGATTGGGGATTCTCTTAGCTATTTGCTTTACATCAATTATTTGATGATTTTCGCAACAACACCAGCACCTACTGTACGGCCACCTTCACGAATCGCGAAACGTAAACCTTCGTCCATCGCGATTGGGTGGATTAATGATACTGTCATTTTGATGTTATCGCCTGGCATTACCATCTCTCACGCCTTTCCGGTAACTCGATCGTACCTGTTACGTCAGTTGTCACGGAAGTAGAACTGGACGGTAACCTTTGAAGAATGGAGTGGACGACCACCTTCTTCTTTTTGATAATACGTAAACTTCGATTCGAAGTCTGTGTGTGGAGTGATTGAACCTGGTTTCGCTAACACTTGACCACGTTCGATTTCTTCACGTTTAGTACCACGTAATAATGCACCAACGTTCTCACCCGCACGACCTTCGTCTAATAATTTACGGAACATCTCTACACCAGTTACTGTTGTTTTCGCTGTATCTTTGATACCATGATTTCAACTTCATCACCAGTACGGATGATACCACGCTCAACACGACCTGTTACTACTGTACCACGACCAGAAATTGAGAATACGTCTTCGATTGAGTACTAAGAATGGTTTATCAATCGCACGCTCTGGCTCTGGAATGTAAGTATTCAAGTGGTTCGTTAATTCTAGGATTTTTCTCTCCCATTCTGCAACACCGTTTAATGCTTGGGATGCAGAACCACGTACGATTGGTGTATCGTCACCTGGGAAGTCTATATTGTGAAAGAAGTTCACGAACTTCCATCTCAACTAATTCTAATAACCTCTTCGTCATCTACCATGTCGCATTTGTTTAAGAATACGATGATGTAAGGATACACCTACTTGACGACCCTAATAAGATGTGCTCACGAGTTTGTGGCATTGGACCATCTGTCGCTGCTACTACTAAGATTGCGCCGTCCATTTGTGCCGCACCGGTAATCATGTTTTTAACATAGTCCGCGTGTCCTGGGCAGTCAACGTGTGCGTAGTGACGGGTTGGAGTATCGTACTCAACGTGTGAAGTGTTGATGGTGATACCACGAGCTTTCTCTCTGGTGCGTTATCGATTTGGTCGAATGCACGCGCTGAACCACTGTAGTGTTTTTGCTAATACAGTTGTAATTGCAGCTGTTAAAGTTGTTTTACCATGGTCAACGTGGCCGATTGTACCCACGTTAACGTGCGGTTTTGTACGTTCAAATTTTTCTTTAGACATTTTTAAAAAGCCTCTTAAACAAAACACGGTTACAATGGTGTATAACCACATTAACCATGTAGAATATAAAACTTAAATATGAGAAAAGATAAGAAGTTAGAAAAGAAGAGTGGTGCTGATAGGCGGATTTTGAACCGCCGACCTCACTCACCAAGGGTGCGCTCTACCAACTGAGCTATATCAGCGTTTGGAGCGGGCAGCGGGAATCGAACCCGCATCATTAGCTTGAAGGCTAAGGTAATAGCCATTATACGATGCCCGCTGTCTAAATTCGTCTGTCCCATACTGTGCGATTCAATTTAGGAAACTGGTGGAGGGAGAAGGATTCGAACCTTCGAAGGCTGAGCCAACAGATTTACAGTCTGCCCCCTTTGGCCGCTCGGGAACCCCTCCACGCTTTAATTGAATACTTGACTAAACCACACAAAATGGTGCCGACCAATGAATCGAACTGGTGACCTACTGATTACAAGTCAGTTGCTCTACCTACTGAGCTAAGTCGGCATTGCGTTGTCGTAAGCAAGTGAGGCATTATAGAGATTTTTAATGGGGCGCAAGTACTTTTTCAAAAATAAAAATTCTTTCTTTTCGCCGTTTAAATCTAGCAAAACGATGAAAAATAGAAAGTTTCATGTCATTTTTAGGGAATAAATCGCCAAGAAGACTGATTTATATTGTATAGTTTGCACCATTCTTTCACCGTTTCGGTGACTTTTTAGTGAACAAAATCAGAGATGTTGGCAATGAGCCTCGAACAAAACCGAAAAATCACGCCTTTTTTAACCTTTAATCGTGAGCAATGGGCAGCCCTACGCAAATCTGTACCATTAAAACTCACAGAACAAGACTTAAAACCCCTATTAGGTTTTAATGAAGAACTGTCCCTTGAAGAAGTTCGTACTATTTATCTCCGCTTGCCCGTTTAATTAACTACTATATAGAAGAAAACTTAAAGCGTCAGGCTGTGTACATAAGTTTCCTAGGTGTCGAAGCGCCCTAAAGTCCCTTTATATTATCGAGCATCGCGGTGGAGTGTTTCTGTCGAAAAAGTACATCTGCACGTATTTTACAAGCATTGCTTTCTCACTATCCGCATGATCGTAAAGTCGATTTAATCACCCACTGATGGCTTTTTATATCCATTAGCGACTTTGGTAAGAAAAACAACTGCTCAAACGTAAAGGATTTTCCAGAATCATATGATATCCATCGTTTGGCAATTTGTGGCGGACATTAAATCTGGGCAAGCGCGAAGTGAAAGCGCCGATCTCACTCGCATTTAACCTACGACATCATTCCAAATGAATTTAACATTGTCGATCAACCGGATATTGTCATTTAGAAGGCTTAAATGTGTTACAAAGTGGCATGAATTATCCTTCAAGCCCGCATAATGTTTTCGTTTTGATTTCGTCGATTTTTCTATTTATGTGGATGCAGATGAAGCATTACTTAAAAGAATGGTATATTTATCGCTTCTAAAATTCAGACGCAGCGCATTTTCAGATCCAAATTCATACTTCCACCACTACTCTCGTTTATCGGAAGAAGAAGCGATTCACACTGCTTCTACTATTTGGGATGAAATCAACGGCTTGAACCTTAAACAAAATATATTGCCAAGCCGTGAGCGAGCGAATCTAATTTTAGAGAAAGGACATAATCACGAAATTCAAACCGTGAAATTAAGAAAATAACAGCAAAAAGGATTGATGATGCGCCTAGCGGCCTAACCATTCCTTTTGATATTGGCAGAAATCACTTATGTTCTAACAAATTCAACGGCGGTGATTTCAATTTGCAAAACTTCAACCAAAAAGACCGCTTATTATGAACAAAAACTTTTTCTTCCTTTAGCCATTTTTCCTAACACTCAGTATTGCCTTAATGGTACAGCTGTTTCCGTAACGGCAATGGGGATGACCCGAAAAACTTGAATCTGCACTGTAGGCAAAACCCTGTGCCAACATTCAAATTAGAGTCAGTCGTGAATGAAACTCAAAATGTTAGATGAAAACGTGTGAAAACTCGGGTCACCTCGCTCTTTTAAACGTGTGGGCAAACTTGGTAGCCCAACTTGCTACGTTGAACACGCTTATTTAACCGAACTGGCTAAACAAGGGTAGAAATTGATGGTATCGACTATAAAGACGAACGCCCAAAAGCAATGAAATTTTTAGCGAGTTACGGCAACCCTTATAAAGCGATTATTTTTGACCCGAAAGGCTCACTCGTTTAGATCTGATGTTTATGGCGCACCTGAAACCTTCATTATTGACGGCAAAGGCACCATTCACTCACCGCCACGCAGGATGTAAATGAAAAAGTATGGAATGAAACGTTGAAACCGATTTATGAGAAATTAAAATAGGGCTTTAAAGCATGTGTTTATTCACTAATAAAAAGAAGATAAAAGTAATGTTCATCAAGAAATACTTTACTCAAAAATCAATAGAAACTTTGATGAATTAAATATATATTCTTTCAATTTATTAATAGAAAAGACACTTATACAAGAGATATACTAACTTACATATTATTGTTGGTTCTATTGCAATACTTTTTACCTATGGCCTCTACTGTTTCTTCTTTAATGATACTAGGATATCTATCAAAAATGAATCAAAGAATCTTTTTCATGAAGTTATATCTCAAAAATTTTATTAGCATCACTAATTCCTATCGCGACCTTCATGCTTTCATAGTTATGGCATTGATTATTTTCATTTTTCGTTATGAAATTTCCATAAAAATACTTAATCTCCATAAAAAGAATGCAAAATAAAGAGGAAACTAATTACATTACATATACTTGAGTTAATACTACCTCTATTAATAATCTATGAATTAATACTCTACCAAGAGTAATATAATCGAAGGAATTATTAACCATCCAACCAGCCTGAAAAATAAATAATTTTATTCTATTATTTTTAACTTGTTATTTATAATATTAAATTCTATAAAAACAAATTAGACTCGTGTAATTATATGTTATTTATCATACTATATTATTTCCAGTTGGAATACTAATTTAGCACGTGTAGCATTAGGCTTTCAATAAAATAAAACGATTCTTATAAGTTCCATAGTTTGGTTACTCTATATTTATAATGATTTCTATTTCTAGCAACTCTATATTATCTAAATCATATAAAACAAAGAAAAATAAGCCTGGTATTTTATATTGTTTATTTTATATGTTATCTGTGTTAATGTTATCCATACCTTTACTGCAGATAGATTCACTAAAATTCTGTAATAGCGCTCTCTATTGGTGGATAGAGAAGACAAACCATATCTCGTTAATAATTATTTTGTAGAACTACACGATTTGGGAAATAAAGAAACTTATGAAAAAGAGAAATAGTACTAAAGAAAATCATGAGATTTCCTTTACATAAATATTTTGCAGCCAAACAATTATTTAAAACAGATAAGACTTCTTTTAATAGAAAACTAATAAAAGAAAAGTTCAAATTCTAATGAGCTTATTCACCCAGACCAACACGGAAGTCAATGTAACCCCAAAAATGAAGAAAACATAAAATGACACCTTTACTCTGGACTCAATAACTATTATTGCCTCTTTCCGCCCCCTATCGAATTCAATCACCTCGATAACCCGCAGCAAGAAGCAGACTATCAATCTCTTTATTCAAACCTTGCGTTGTCCGCAGTGCCAGAACAACAACATTGCGGATTCTAATGCAACCATTGCAACTGATATGCGTGGTAAAAACTTTAGAGCTACTCAAGCAAGGCAAAAAACAAAGAAGAGGTGGTGGAATATATGATTGAGCGCTACGGCTACCTCGTTACCTACGACCCGCCGAATGACACCGGCAACTATTTTCTTGTGGGTGTTGCCTCGTCTTATTGATTTTAACCGGGCTTTGGGCTCATTTCTACGTCGCCGTAAAAGCGCCACAAGCGGTCGAAAATACCGAAAAATTCTACAAAAATCGGCTTCCTCGATCAAGCCTGTTTGATGAAATTTTAAATAAGGATAAAATGACTTTTTGGCTTGTCGCCCTATTGATTACCTGGTGATTGCCGCCATCGGCTTTTACCCGTTACTCAAACAAAAACCGCATCTCACAAACTGAACGAGATCAACTAAACAAAGGCATTCTATTTTGATCGTCTTAATGAAGTTGAAAAAGAAGCTAACGAAGGTGTGCATTGAAGATGCTGAACAGACAAAAACTTGAGCTTCAACAAAGCTTGTTAGACGATATTCCAGCAGAAACGCAAGACCAAGTTGCTTCTCAAAAACGCTTTTGGTAAAGGGAACTTTTTGCCGCGCTGTTAGTTGCCGTTTCTGCAATTAGTGTACGGTGCGTACCGGCAAGTCGGTTCATGGCAAGCGGCTGACATGGTAAAACATGACGCATCAAAAAGCTCACCTATTTTTACGAACGTATTAAGAGGAAGATACGAATCCTCTTTCTGAAGCAGAGCTGAACCAATTTGCGACTGCACTCACGCACAGACCTGCAGAACAACCCGCAAAATGCCAAAGGTTGGTTTATGCTGAGGCAAAATTGGGATGGCAAAAGAAGATGGGCAACTAGCCTATGAAAGCTACGGCAAAGCGGCACAACTTTGAGCCTGAAAAACTTGCAATATCAATCAACCCTACGCCCAACTGCTTATGACCTCCAATACGCCCAGCAGACAAAGAGCAAGGCAAAAATTGCTAAAAAGAGATTCTTCGTAAAGATCATACTAATCTTGATGCACTTAGCCTATTAGCTTTCAGTGCTTTTTGAAGAAGAAGATTATAAAATGGCTGCCATGACTTGGGGCATGATGTTAAAACTGATTCCTGAAGAAGATCCGCGCCGTAAAACAGTAGAAAAAGTGTGGATATGGCAATGCAAATGATGAAAATGCAAGAAGAAAAAACTGCACCATCTACGGCTGAGCCACAGAAATAATGGTTAAACTTAACTAAATTTCTCCGTAAATCACGATTGACAACTCTCCTTCCCCTCTTTGCAAAAAGAGGGTTTTGATTAAGTTAATATTGAATATCAATGCACGTATTCAATATCGCTTATAACAATATGACCAGCCCATTACTCTTAATTGACTAGAAAGATTCTCCCCTCTTTAGTAAAGAGGAGTAGAGGAGATTTGTTAGCAATTATTTACGGCGTCTTTATTAAATGAGAAGTTAAAATGCTAAATAAAGAAAAACTCAAAGTCGGTCTTGTTTCCGTTTCCGATCGTGCTTCACAAGGTGTTTATCAAGATGAAGGGATTCCAGCGCTGCAAAGCTGGCTAGAAAAAGCGCTAACCGAAGCATTTGATGTTGAAGTGCGTTTAATTCCCAGACGAGCAACCACCATCGAGCAAACTTTAATCGATTTAGTGGATAATCATCACCGCCATTTGGTACTAACCACGGGGGAACTGGGCCTGCAAAAAGAGATGTCACCCCTGATGCAACGCTTGCTGTAGCACACCGCGAAATGCCAGGATTTTGGCGAACAAATGCGCCAAGTGAGCTTGCAATTCGTACCAACTGCGCGATTCTCTCCCGCCAAGTGGGCGTCATTCGTCACGATTCACTCATTCTAAAACCTACCCGGCCAACCAAAAAGCAATTAAAGAAACGCTAGAAGGGGTTAAAAGATAGTGAAGGAAAAACGCTTGTTAAAAGGGATTTTTCTCTGCAATACCGTACTGTTTACAACTATTAAGCGATATTTATATCGAAACCCATGCCGAAGTGTGTGAGAGTTTCCGTCCAAAATCTGCAAGAAGAGAAACAAAATGAAAAAAATTGAAGCAATCATTAAACCGTTTAAATTAGACGATGTCCGTGAGGCACTCACTGATGCTGGCATTACAGGGCATGACAGTGACTGAGGTAAAAGGCTTTTGGCCGTCAAAAAGGTCACACTGAACTCTATCGCGGTGCGGAATATGCTATTGATTTCCTGCCAAAAATTAAAGTTGAGGTGGTTGTGGCAGACGATCAAGTAGACGATTGTCTTGAAGCCATTATTGATACCGCCCAAACAGGTAAAATCGGCGATGGTAAAATTTTTATTTATGATGTAGAACGGGCGATCCGCATTCGCACCGGCGAAGAAAATGAGGACGCACTCTAATGCAAAAGAAATCAGGTTTAATTTGGCTCTGGCTGAGCCTTATTGTGATTGTGGGCGATTTATGGTCGAAACTATGTCATCGTGCAAAATTTTAATTTGTATGACACTGTGAATATTTTACCCATTTTTAACCTCACTTATGCCTCGTAATTACGGTGCGGCATTTAGCTTCTTAGCAGAATCATGATGGCTGGCAAACTTATTTCTTCTTAGGTTAGCGATCGTGATTTCTTTAGCACCTCGTTGTGATGTTAGCACGCCTCGCAAGCGGGTAAAAATTAGAAAATTCTGCATATGCGATGATTATTGGTGGCGCATTAGGTAATGCGATTGACCGTGCCACAATGGCTATGTAGTTGATTTTCTTGATTTTTATTGAACTGGGACGGCTACCACTTCGCCACCTTTAACGTAGCCGACATTGCAATTTTCAGTGGGTGCTGGCTTTATTGATTCTTGCCGCATTCTTAGACGGTAAAAAGAAAAACAAAGAGTGATTGAATGAAAATTTTATTAGCCAACCCTCGCGGTTTTTGTGCTGGCGTTGATCGCGCAATCTCGATTGTGGAACTTGCATTAGAAATTCATGGCGCACCCATTTATGTTCGCCATGAAGTCGTCCACAACCGCTTTGTCGTGGACGGTTTAAAAGCCAAAGGGGCTATTTTTGTTGAAGAGCTGGATGAAGTGCCAGACGATGCGATTGTGATTTTTCTCCGCTCATGGGCGGTTTCTCGGCTGTTCGCCAAGAAGCAAAAACGTCGCGGTCTAAAAAGTCTTTGATGCCACTTGTCCGCTTGTAACCAAGGTACATATATGCAAGTTGCGCGTGCAAGCAAACGCGGGACTAAAGCTATTCTCATTGGGCATGAAGGTCACCCAGAAGTCCTTGGCACAATGGGGCAATACGATAACGAAAACGGCGGCATTTATTTAGTTGAATCAGTCGAAGATACTGCGCATCTGCCTGTTTCTAATGACGATGATTTAACTTTCACGACCCAAAACCACGCTCTCGATTGATGATACGAGTGGTGTAAATTGATGCACTGAAAGAAAAATATCCAGCCATTCAAGGCCTCGCGTAAAATGATATTTGTTATGCTACAACAAACTGTCAACAAGCAGTTAGAGAACTCGCTAAACAATCGCACTGGTGCTGGTTATTGGTTCTGAAAAATTCTTCAAACTCTAATCGTTTAGCAGAACTCGCATCTCGAATGGGCGTGCTGGCTAAACTGATTGATGGCCCACAAGATATCGAGACCGCAATGGTTAGAAAATGTAGAAACGATTGGGATTACGGCTGGTGCATCTGCCCCTGAAGTGTTGGTGCAGTCGGTAAATTTCTCACTTAAAAACATTAGGGGTTACCGAAGTTGCTAACCTAGAAGGCCTAGAAGAAAATATGTTCTTTTGGAAGCACCAAAAGAATTACGAATTAACGAGGTGAACTAATGGCTGAAATTAACCGCTTTAAATTAGAATGGGCATGCCGCCGTGGATGGTGTGAGCCAGATAAAATGATTATGCCATTTTACCAAAAATCATTTTATAGCTTAACCGAAGCCCAACAGCAAGCCTTTGCAGAAAATGTTAACTCTATCCTCGATCCAGAGCTCATTTCGCTGGGTGATGCACCAACTTCCCGCACCAACACCAGCAATCACGGCTATCATTGAGTTAATGCGAGAAAAATCGATCGATAACATGAAATCACGGCCATAAGATGAAATCCTCCGCTATCAAAGGATTTGAAACCCATGTGTTTTCTTTTTGTCTGTACAAGCGGTCAAATTTTTCCTAAACATTTTGCAGCATTAACAGACTCTACTCTTTTTCCCTTACCGCCCGCCTTGCAAACCGTTGTAGTAATCTATCCATCGCACGATAACCCATGCTTCCGCTAAATGAACCTGTTGAATATCCTTTTCTGCTGCCAAATCCGCAATTGTTCGAGAGACTTTGAGAATACTGATGATAGGCGCGAAACCGATAACCTAATTTTGCCAAAGCACTTTCTAAAAAGCTGGGGCATCTTGTTCAGATAACCGGCAATCTCGTTCAATCTCTCGCGTAGAAAGCTGACCGTTGATTTTCCTGCGCGAGCAAACCGAATTTCTCTAGCTTTTTAATACGCGCGCACGCACTTGTTCTGTAGTTTTCTCCTCGATGCTCATTTCCTGCTTGAAGCGCGCCTTGCGGTAACAGCGGCACCTCAATCGATAAATCAAAGCGATCAAGAAACGGACCCGACAGGCGACGTGAAGATAGCGCATCACCTGCTGAGGTGTGAGTGCGACGATTATGCGCTCGATAATGCCCCTGTCGGGCTTGGGGATTCATTGCAGGCAATCAACTGGAAAACGTGCAGAAATTGCACTTTAGCATTAGCGCGAGAAAATACATCTCGCCCGATTCTACTGGCTGGGCGAAGCGCATCTAGCACCTTGCGTTCAAATTCTGGCAATTATCCAAAAACAAAACGCCGTTATGCGCTAAAGAAATCTCACCAGGTTTAGGAATAGAACCGCCGCCCACTAGCGCGACTCATAGATGCACTATGGTGCGGTGCACGAAATGGGCGTGCTTTCCAATTTTGAAAATTCAGTTCATTTTGCACCCAAACTGCACTGACTGATGCCGTTTCAATCGCCTCTACTATCAGACATTTCTGGTAATAAATCCGCCAATCGGCTAGCCAGCTATAGTTTTTCGCCTGTGCCGGGCGGGCTGAGAAACAACAGATTATGTTGCCCACCAGCGGCAATCATGAGCGCCCGTTTAGCATGTTGCTGGCCGATAGTATCGGTTAAATCACGGCTTACAAGCGGTGATTTTTTCTTCAGCATTTTGCGAAATTTCTTGCGCAATCGGCTAGCTATCGCCGATTAAGAAAAATTCACCACTTGTGGTAATGAGGAGGCAAACAGGTTTTTGCATTTGAAACTAACGAGGCTTCATTCGCATTGGGCGAGCTAAAATCTATACACCGTTTTGCTTTTTCAGCAGAAATCACAGCCGGAATAGCGCATGCACCCCACGCAAGCCACCTGTTAGTGCAAAGCTCGCCGAGAAATTCAAACTGTTTGAGTAAATCAGAATCAATCTGCCCGCTGGCAGGGCAAGAATGCCGATAGCAATCGGCAAATCAAATCGTCCGCCTTCTTTGGGTAAATCGGCAGGCGCAAGGTTGATGGTAATGCGTTGTGGTGGGTAGAAAAATTGGCATTCATCAATGCACTGCACCCGATCACCAGCCTCTTTACCATGCTTCAGGCAACCCCCACGATCGTTAATTTTGGCTGCCCATACTAATATGCACTTCAATCGTCACCAATGGCGCCTCACACCCATTGAAGCTCGGCTGCATAGCAATCGCCAGCGACATGCGTTTTCTCCTTCACAAATTCTTGCAAATCCTAGGAAAAATCAGACCGCTTGCGTAGCACCCGCGTCTTATGCTGAGCCAGATCGCAAATTTAGTTGGCCTTCACTACAGCAAATAGAGATTCATCCAAATGTGTTGGAGAGTAACCAAACATTAAGCATTGGTATATTCCCCGCCCGGATCGCCAAGCTTTCAGCGTTTAATCAGTGCTTCGGCAAGCGGTATCTTTCCACACAATTGCTTTAGCGTAACGTTGCACCAGCGGAACTCATTTTGCGATCCCGCATGAGATCAGCTACTTTAAATTCCGCCATGCCCGTTTGCTCGTGCCAAGAATCTCGCCTGTGCGCTCGATCTAAATCTTTTCTGCGATATAAAACCATCTTGGCTATCATCACGCATGACTTGCAAGCGTTGCCTATCAGAAATTTTGCCCAACGGCGGCTGCTACATCAACACGCAGCAGTGGAAGCCGCGCTGTTGCCTCGCCCAACACGCCCATCGTAATTGAGTGAAGCCGCGCCAATCCGTTGGGCGTTCTGAATTTTCAACAATCATCAAGCTTGCATTCGGCACATCTACGCCCACTTCAACTGGCGGTGGTTGCCATCAACAGTTCCAAGTTAGCTGCTTTAAACTCCGCACATAATGGCTTGTTTTTCTCTGCGGTTTCTTATTCGCCCGTGCACCCGCCAACTGCAAATCAGGTAGCGCTCGTTGCAAATCTTCCAGTCGCGGCTGCCGCTTGCGCTTCAAGCGGACTTCTGATCCATCAATCAAAGCACAAAACTCACAGCTTTGGCGCTGTTCATTTTGCAGGCTTGATAAACGCGCTGTACCACTTTCTCCCCGTCTATCTTCAGAAACGACCACTGTGGTAATCGGGTGTACGCCCAGGTGGCAGCGTTCATCTATGATGGATGCTATCTAAATCGGCATAAACCGTCATCGCTAACGTGCGCGGAATCGGTGTCGCCGTCATAATCAGTTGATGCGGATAAATGTCTGCTTGGCACCTCTCTCGCAATGTTAAACGCTGACGCACGCCAGCGGTGCTGTTCATCAACACAACGAGGGCCAAATCGTGAAATACGACGCTTTCTTTGGAAAAGCGCATGAGTACCGATAATCATCTGCACTTCGCTCAAGCTTTTAACGCTTTAGCTGAGCCGTGCATGGGCTTCTGCTTTTAACCTTTCCAGCCAACCAACCCACTCCTGATTCCAAACGGCTGATGCTAGTTCGCAAAATTATTCGCATGTTGTTCAGCAAGAATTTCTGTTGGCGCTATCAATGCCACACTTGCGGCTTCGCCGTTATCAATCGGCTAATAATGCGGCAAGGGCCGCGACTAACGTTTTCCCGAACCCACATCGCCTTGGCACCACTCGCACTCATTGGAGAAGCTTGTGCAAGCTCACAGCCCAATATCTCGCCATCACGCTGTTGCGCGCCTGTTGGAGCAAACAGTAACGAGGCAAGAAAAACGAGCTTTTAAATCCGTTTGATAATGTAACGCTTGCGCTTGCGCTGCCGTTTTGCACCCACGCGAAGTTGCTGCTGCACAGCCGAAGTTATGCGCCAACCGTCTCCTTCAAAATAAGGCGCGTTTTTGGTGCAGGATGCTCGCCTTTTCCAATACTTCCGCAGAAATTGTAGGTGGCGGGCGATGGAGTAACCGCAAAGCCTCTTTAAGGCTATGCGCTGATGCGGGTTGCGGCTGATTCCGGCAATACTCTGCAACTACATTGAAGATTAAGCACAGCCAGCGCTTGCTCGGTCATTTTACGCAAAGAGGCTTTGCTTGAGCCCTCTCGGTTGTAGAATACCATTGTGTTAGCGTTTCTAAGTAAGGTAAGTGGCTGATTATTGCGTAAAACTTGATATCTGTGGATGATGAATCTCCGCCGTAAAATCTTTGCCCGCGTTAACTCCTCACCAAACGCTTTCACGCGTGCGCCAGACCACAGTTATCATTCCGCATGTTGTACTAAAAATTTCAGCATGATTTTGCTTGCGCCATCTGACAGCGTGACCGATAAAATCGGGCGTCGCCCAAACCGCACTTCGCGCTAATTGAACGAAAAACCTTCAATGGTGGTAGCAAAACTCTCTGCGCGTAATATCCGCAATCGGCGTGATACGCGTGCGGATCTTCATAGCGCATTGGCAAATGACAGAGCAAATCTTGGTCACGTTATGAATGCCAATTCGCCCGAGTTTTCCTGGCACTAGCCGCAACACCGACGCCGGATAACGCGGTTAATGGTAACGCTATCTAGTTGTTCGCTCATGGTATTACTTTTAAAAATTGACCGCTTAGAGAAAGAAAACGGGAAGAAAGATGCTGGAGAATCTTTAAACTCCGCATTTCAATCTTCCCTTGCACCCTTTTTGTTAAAAGGCGCTTTTTAGAATGAAATTAGTTTTCATTGATTGTACTGGCGCAGGAATAACCGTCCGCGGTTGCACGAAGATCAATAAGAGTCTGCTTTAATCCGGCATAATCGCATAACCGAGTAAGCCACCACTCCTACGCTTTCGCCGACCGCTTTTACCGGTAACGGGAAATAATGCGCACCCTGCAGTGGTTTGCACTGTTAATCATCATACCGATAGCCGCTTCATCAGCAATAATGCCTGAAATGGTATGCGCGGGGGTATCGCCCGGCACGGCAATCACATGGTCTAAGCCCGACTGCAACAAAACGTTGTCATCGCTTCCTAATTTATCTACGTTAAAATGCCGCTTTCAGCTGCCGCGATGATCCCCTCATCTTCTGACACAGGAATAAAGGCAACCACTTAATCCCCCACGGCACCAGATGCCATCATGCCACCTCACCGCATCATTTGCATCAATGCTAATGCCGCTGTTGTGCTACATGCGTGCCACAAACGGTTAAGCCTATATAGCTTTCAGTAAAATACGAGCCACTGAATCGCCCACCGCTGGGTTAAAAGTGAGGGATAAATTCTAGCCACCGAATGGAATGTTCAACATTTTTGAGGCTTCTCGCTCTAATTAACTCACCGACACGGGTAATTTTGAGCGCTGTCACAACTTCCGCCACCTTCTGTAAGCGTAGTCGCTTTTAGAATTTTCTAAATGCTTCTTAACTACGCCCGCCTGAAACCCCAACGTTAATCAAGCGGCATCGGCTTCGCCTCGAAACCATGGAATGCGCCAGCCATAAATGGGTTATCTTCCACTGCATTACAGAACACAACCACTTCGCACAAGCCAAAACCCTGGGGTAAATATTTCAGCCGTGTTTCTTGATGGTTTTCGTCTGCTCTACCGCATCCATATTGATGCCCGCATCGCTGAACCAATGTTGATTGAGCTGGCCACACGATATCGGTGGTTTCTATCGCTTCTGGAATGGAGCGAAATTAACACTTTACCCGCTGGCGACATCCCCTTTTGAACCAGCGCAGAAAAATCGAAATGAAAAGAAACGCCAATCGCTTGGCTGTGCATGATCTAATGCCTATGCGCTGATGGAAACATATAAGAATCCGCCTTGGGTTGCCGCGGCAATTTGCGCAATCGCTACTGGAAATAATGTTGGTCTACACAGGCACACCCATATTTTGCTGATGCGTTTTGTAGCGGTTTCGACTCAAATCACGCCCAATATGGGTGACTGCGATCAACATTTTCGTTAAGTTCGTTAATGTCGCTGCCGATACAGTCATGTAAATCAATGCAACGTCAGATGGTGCGTCACGTCAAAGTTTTGATCCCGCCACCATGCGACGGTGAGTTTCTAGGATTCTCATTAGATTGAATACCTCATCCTCAAATACGGTGCATCGCTTTGCAAAATCGCTCATTTTGTAAATCGACATCTAGCGCTAAGGCGTTTGCTCCTCTTCACCACGCGGCTAATTCTGGGAACGATTTTCGGATCATTTTGCGGTATCGGACCAAAAGTAATCATGGTGAAATAGTTTTCCATCATTGCCGTTGGCTGATGTTTAAAAATGTTAATGTTATTTTCTGCATAAGATTCTGGCAACATCACACACAATCCCAACACGATCTGCCGATCACCGTAATTACCGAACGACTCATTTCACTTTCCTCCTTTCAAATTAAAAATCATGGGGAGCAAGTATAGCATATTCCCTCAATCACTTGTTATCAAAAGTGGCTTAGCATGACCGCCAAGCCCGCCACAAGCGGGTGATTTTGTAACTCAATCTTTTGCAAAATGGATTAAACCTTTTTCTGAATTCGCCCACTAAATTCATATCTACTGATTAAACGGAATCGCGATGCCGCTTCATCAAAGGCTACACTTTCTACCTGTTCTAAAAATACGCCCCAACGTTGAGCTAGGCAATTTTCAGTGTTTACCCACACGCCCTGCGCACCCACTGCAACACTGCTTTGCGGCCAATTCAGCCACCGCAACGTTAATCGCCGGTGTTTTCAGTATCGCACCATCGTTGCTGTAAAACTTGCTCAATCAATTTGCTTGCTGCGCAAACTCACTCGTCGTAAGCAATGTCGAATAAAGAAAATTTCATGAGCGACGTAGGGATTGATTGAATACCATTGACAATGTTGCCTGAGATCACGGGTGCCATTAGGAATCAGCACGTTTTATTATCGGCGGTACGCAATTCCAACACCAAAACCTCTATTTGTCTCAACTGTTCCTCACCATGCCGCCAGTTCTTCGATTTGACTCGCCTTTTCCTAAATGTGGCTTTGAAAATCAACAACATCACGCCAGCCGCAGTTTTGCAGGAGAGTTCGTACTGAGCGGACCGCTGTCTTTCAGCCGCACCAATCACTGCTACAGGGGAGCTTGGTGTTAATCCCTTAGTTGTGAAAGTGCGGCAATCACGACCATCAATAATCAGTAAAAGTAACTGATCGATGATACGAAGCTCTGAATCATCTCATCTTTGTGGAAGCTTAATGCCGCTTTTGCTTTAGCACTTACTGATTGCTCGCGCTCAAAAATTTACTAATGATAAAAATCGCAATAGCGAGCAAGACTTTCGTGCCATAAGGAATGACCTATCATGAAAACGTCCTTCCCAGCTCATTTTGCTAACATCATCAATAATTTTGCCTGTTTCAGCCATCACGTTAATATTTTTCGACACGCTCATGTTTCCGCTTTGCTCTAGATTCTCCTGATCTAATTCCCCTTAATTGGGGCTTTATGTTAAAATTCGGGCAATATTTTTACCCAGTAGCAATGTAATGACAACCGAAAAAATAATTAGTGCAAGTGTTCAGTTCCTTGATATTTCAGAAGATGAGGCTGGACAGCGATTAGATAACTTTCTTTTTAGCTAAACTCTAAAGGCGTACTGAAAAGCCTGATTTACCGCATTGTGCGTAAAGGCGAAGTGTCGTGAACAAAGGGCGCATTAAGCCTGAATACAAATTACAAGCGCAAGATGTAGTGCGCGTTCCGCCCGTGCGCGTAGCCGATGAAGCGCCAATTTCAACCAAACTCAACAAAGTTGCTGAATTAGAACAGCAAATTTTGTATGAAGATGAAGTGCTATTAGTGATTAACAAACCGTCTGGCATTGCCGTACACGGTGGCAGTGGGCTCAATTTTGGTGTGATTGAAGCTCTTGCGCACTCCGTCCACAAGCGCGCTTTTTAGAGCTAGTAATAACCGTATCGACCGTGATATCGGGCATTTTGTCGGTTGCCAAAAACGTTCAGCGCTGCGCCATTTACACGAACAATTACGTGAAAAATCGTACAGAAAGATTATTTAGCTTTTAGTGCGCGTGGGCAATGGCAATCACATGTTAAAGTTGACAGCACTCTTACTCAAAAATGACTAGCCAGTGGCGAACGCATTGTGAAAGTCAGTGAACGGGGAAACCCTCTGAAACACGCTTCCAAATTGAAGAACGCTACGGTCAAGAAGCCACTTTGGTGAAGGCTCTCCCGTCACGGGGCGAACACACCAAATTCTGTGTATACTCAATATGTGCTCATCCGATTGCCTGTGATGACGACATATGGCGAAGTGGAATTTGATGCCAAAATGCAAACACTTTGGGCTTAGCCGCTTATTCTACATGCTTATTCCATTCGCTTTAGCGGCACCCTAAAACAGGTGAAGAGATGGTTATTACCGCACCGCTTGATAAAACCCTTTGCAAAAGGTGTATTAGCAAAACTTCGTCAAAATTAGACCGCTTTGTGAGGCATTATGGAAATTCATTTTAAAAATCAGCAGCAACAACTGCGTTTGCTCGATTTGCGCCAGCGCAAATTATGGGCATTTTAAATTTTACGCCTGATTCTTTCTCCGATTCAGGAAAATTTTTCTCGCCAGATAAAGCATTAGTGCAAGTAGAAAAATGCTCAACGATGGCGCTTATATTGGTGACATTGGGGGCGAATCTACCCGCCCTAATGCACCAATTGTGAGCGAGGCAGAAGAGCTTGATCGCGTTATTCCGTTGATTGAAGCGGTACGCCAACGCTTTGATTGTTTGATTTCTGTAGATAGCTCTAAACCTGCGGTGTTTACAGGCTGCGCGCAGGGTTGATATGCTCAACGATATTCGTGCGCCGACCGAGCCTCAGGCGCTAGAAACCGCCGCAGAATTAGCATTGCCTGTTTGCTTGATGCATATGCAAGGCACGCCGCAAACCATGCAGCAAGCGCCGCATTATGATGATTTGTTAGATGATGTAGCAGATTTCCTCAATCAACGCATTTTTGCTTGCTTACAAGCAGGGATTGAACAATCGCATATTATTTTGGATCCTGGTTTTGGCTTTGGTAAAACAGTGGAACACAATTTTCGCGTTATTAAAACATTTAAATGCTTTTGTGGCTTCAGGCTTTCCAGTTCTTGCTGGGCTTTCGCGTAAAATCAATGATTGGGGCAGTGACGAATCAGCCCGTTGAAAAACGTTTAGTGGGCTCTGTGGCTGGCGCATTACTAGCCGCTCAAAATGAGTGCTAAAATTTTGCGGGTGCATGATGTGGAAGCAACCGCTGATGCTCTTAAAGTCTGGCAAGGACGCAGCGCTTAATCAGCTGATAATAAGCAAAAAGGCACAGAATAACTGTTCTGTGCCTTTGTTGCAGAGTGTGAGACTAGAACGATTCACAAATGCCGCATAGCTATCAAAAGCTTCTAGCAACATGTTTTGACTGGTTCTGAAACAATTTCTCGCCATTTTCCTCAACAACACCACTTAAAAACGCCTCCTACATTCGCAGCAAAAGCGCGGCTGGCATATTCACAAATGAACCTGACACACAGTACGAAGCTGATCTGCCGCACGCACACCACCGGCTGCGCCTGCCCCAATAGAAAACGATACCTGCTGGTTTACCAATCCATAAACTTTGCCCCATCGGACGTGAGCCAATATCAATCTGCATTTTTAATCATAGCTGAAAAGCTTGGCATTATGTCTCTGGCGTAATCAATAACACCGCATCGCTTGCAGCACATTTCTGCACGGAAACGTTGATAAGACGCAATCTGCTATCTGAATCACGGTCGTAAAGCGGCAAATCTGCAATCTGGAATAAAATGATTAGGTTCTGCTGATGCAACTTTTGCTAAAATGATGTGCCACCATTTGGCTAATCGAAGCTTTGGCTACTGCCACCTGCTACAATACTGCAATTTTCTTTAGTCATAAAATTCCTTGTTAGAATAAAATACTTTTAAAATTATATAAATTTCAAAAAGATAAACAATAACGCATTTGGAAACAGTTTATTTCAAAATCGAAAGATCTCCACTTATAATCTCTCCAAACCTAGGAGGCAACATGATGAAAATCGGTTTGCTTGAAGGCGGCGCAATGCGTGGCATGTTCTACCGCAGGCGTACTGATGTGCTGTTAGATGAGCAAATTGCCGTTGATGGCGCAGTCACCGTTTTCTCGCTGGGCGCATTATTTGGAATTAACTATCCAGCTAAACAGCGGGCGTGTATTACGCTACAACTTAAAATATTTGCATGATAAGCGTTATATGCGGTACAGTCTGGTTTACCACCGGCACAGTCAATAAAGCATTTGCCTTTTTATGAACTGCCATTTACGCTCGACCCGTTTGATCACAACCTTGCTGCTTCGTCAAATCGACTTTTTGGGTAACCCTGACGAACATTGAAACCGGTGAGCCAGAATATGTAAAATTCACTGATGCATTTGCTCAAAATGGAAGCATTATGCAAGCCGTCTGCCATGCCCATGGTTTCTCGTGGTGGAAATTCGTGCAATATTTAGATCGCATTTCTGATAGTATTCCCCAGATAAAGCAATGGCGCTCGGTTATGACAAAATTATTGTGATTTTGACCCGCCCGCTCGATTATCGTAAAAAGCCAAGCACGAACTGGTTATTTAAATTGTTCTACCGCCACCATCCAAAACTGATTGAGCGTTGGGAAAATCGTTATGCTGAATATAATCAAGCGGTTGAAAAGTGATTGAAATGGAAAAAGCAGGAAAGATCTTTGGTGATTCGCCCTTCTGAAAGTTTAGATATCAGCTGTTTGGAAAAAGACTGACCAAAGTACAAGCGATGTATGATTTAGGTGGAAAGATGGGCGCGCAGCTCCTTTTCTGAATTAAAAATTATTTAGTTGCATCAGTGTGGTCAATTTTTAAGAGGCTTAAAACTCTTTAAAAATTGACTGCACTTTTAGTATAAAGTTTAACTATTTTGTCTTCTTTTGCTTTTGTACTCTGCTCTTCCCAAATCTCTCTAGGAATCCCATATTCCTTTATCTCATATTTTCTTCAAGATCACTAACTCTCTCGAAGATAGAGCATTGGCCAATAGCTATCTTCTTATCTGGAACATAGGCAAATTTCACATCAAATTCTCCATTTTCATCTAAAGTAAATCTGCTTTGAGTCCAATCTGCTACCAAATTTAGCTTTTCATAGTTTCTTTTGTAGCTTAGAACATTAAGAATTTCTTTTCTTCAGGAAACTTCTCCTAAAGGATAGTCCTCTCCATTCTTCTGATCAATCCAATACATTCTTATAATTTTGAGCATCAGGGTTGTAACTCACATTCAAATATATACTCTGGATGCATCAAGCAAGTGCAATTCTTCCATATTGTTTAGCACACTGCATGTAATTCATTAACAGCATCTTTCAAACAACATATTAATCTCCTGTTGGGGTATCATGATTCTTCAAATTGCTTACCATCAACTAAACAAGACACTTTCAAACGAATCTGGTCTCTTACTACCCCTGAATAAAATTGGTTTTATACTAACTTCAACCTTTTTCCCACCATCCAAGCGCTTTCTTCCTTGATGCTGCCTGTCTCCTGACGCATGCCTAAAACATCAAATTTCACAATTCAGATTTTTACCATTTTTATTAACAACATCTTCATTTTCGTTTATTTTTAGATAGATACAAGCGTGCAAGTCAGGAGGCGCGCCATCTGGATGTTTTCTCCCTTGAAACCTCCCTTTGAGGAGTGCGGTCGATTTGCAAAAGTTTTCAAAACCACCTGCACCTCTTCATGCGTCAAAATTAACTATCTTGCTGTTCCTCCTTCTTCGCTTTTTACCTCTCGCTCTTCCCAGATTTCTCCTTGGAAATATTGTGCCTTCTCAGCTCTTCCAAGGTAAGACTCGCTAATCCTCTTTAAGCAGCGTTGATCCCCAACTATCCTCCTTCTGGAATATAGGCAAATTTAATATTAAACTTACTCATTCTATTTAGAACAAATCTCACATTGATTCCAGTCTGATCCTAAAGTAGTCATCAAACTCCTTCTCAATCTCCTGAAGGTACTGTAGTATCTCGGATTCTTTCTCTCTGGATAATTATCAAAAGTTATAATCCATTCTTATTCCATCATGTAACCCACATACTTCTCTTTCTAGCAGAAGAATCAATAAACTCACATTGAACTATATATATCTGCCTCAGCTGGCATCATGCACCATATATACCCTGCACATATTCTTATAACATTTTCATATCTCTGAATTCATAATTCTCCGCTGGGTGTGTATTTTGATTGTTGGCATTCCCAGTAAGTTTTCCATCAAACTGGAATAGAGATTCAAAATGACCTGGTCTCTTACTACTACCTGAATAAATTCAGCTTATATTAACTCAACCTTTTTCCCACTATCCATGGCCTTGCCCACCCATTTCCATCTTTATACCATTTTCCTCCGGAACCATTCAAAATTTTATCCATTGGAACTAGATGAGCTGACTCACCTAGCACCATTGCACATAGAGGCACCATTAAACGACCTCCACAGTCAGTTTTTAGACGGCATTCCACCACCTGTGCAAGACGCGTTGACGATATTGGTTTCGCTTACGCGCAGTCATCAAAATTAACTTCCGATAATGGCACGCGTTAGAAACGCGCGCCATCTCAGGGTTCTTGTTGGATCATTTGTCAGGCAAATTTTACACACAACTCCTTTTAATCCATTTTTCTGACAACTAATTAGAGGTGGCGTTTTAAAAATAGTTTTTAAAGCTTTTAGTCCGATAAACAGCCCAATTTCACAACTCATACTCTCGTGGCTTTTAAAATATCATGAAGAATGAGTGCGGCCACTTTTTAAAACTTAGGTAAAAACTAAATCGCTCTTTAGTATAAAGCCTAACTACATTTGTTGTTCCTTCTTCTGCTTTACTCAGCCTCTCTCCCAAATCTCTCTCTAGGAATCCCATATTCATTTATTTCATTTTCTTCTTAAGATCACTAACTCCTCGGAAGATAGAGCACTGGCCAGCCATCTTTCATCTGGAAACTATAGGCAAATTTAATATTAAATTCCATATTATCAAATAGGGAAAACTTATATTGAGTCCATTCTGAGATAAGGTTGCTCTCAATTGTTTCATTAAATTTATACCTCTACCCTTTCAATTTCTATCAGGTCTTTGACCTAATGGGAAGTGAAATGAATATCACCATCTCGCAACAACCCATTCAGCTCCACCCAGTATCAATGCTCGTGATATATAGAACCAATAAAAATCAATCCTTTACGGCTTCGCCAGGCATTATTGACCACAATAACTCCCTCAATGGTAAATTTCTTGTTCTTTCTCATTTTTAATTTCCTGCTGGCGTATAATAAAATTCTTTAGGTAAAACTCCTACCATCTACAGCATAAGAGATTTGACATGAATCCGGCCCCTGCCACTCACCCGAATAAATAGGGTTTTGGCATTGACTTTCTGGTTCTGCTTCCTTCATTTAAAAGGCGGTTTTTCCAGTGCGTCTCTAGTTTGTTGCCCATTTTCCTTTTTAGCCACATGTAGTAAATCATTTAACGCGTGGTTTGGCTTCAATCTTTCAATGATTTTTCTCTGTCGTTGTGGACGGTCGAGCGCCTCTAACCCTTTAGATAGCACTTCCGCTCGAGCCAGCGAGCTCTCTGCTGCAGCTTTTTAAACGCTTTTAGGGTGAAAAAGTCTGTAGTTTCTGGAATTTCAATGTCTCTTTCTTTTCATCTTTGGCTTCACTATTTTCGGTGTTTGAAGGTTCATAAGGCGATTTTACGCCATCGCCCTCTTTCCCGAAATGCTTTTTAGCCAATAAATGACGAGAGCGTGGAAATTTGATGAAGTTTAGCCACCCTCACGGATACCATCATCCTGTTCGGTGACGAGTTTGATAATTTTTCAAACGAAATTGATAAGAGTAGGACATAATCTGCACCTCAAAATAGGTAAGTCCAGGGTTTTCGCGCAGATCACTTTCATGTCCCAATCTCAAACTGTGTGCACCTTAGCATCAAACGGTACTGCACATCTTTTAGTCTCAACTAACTTTAACATTCTTTTGAGCATGTTTTTGTGTGCCAACTGAGTAATATTCTCAGAAAACCACCTCAAACTTATCATCCTTTTGAGCATTTAAGAATTCTATAGCCTTACTACAGTCATCACTTTAGAAGAAAATACAACCATACCCTTTTCACTGTGGAGATATACTAACAGAGATTTGGGTTTATAAAGAAAAGCAAAATCACACAAAACCTTTATTATACGATCACTAGCTTCTACAACATGAAAGGAACTTATCCTTATCAAAGGTAAAATTTAGTAGTTCATAGATATAAGATTTCAACAAAATTGATCAGCCTCATAGTATTCCTCCATTAATCCATTTGTAAGGTATGAAAGCTATCCTCTTTGCTTCTTTCTATATAACTTTTTCAAGCTTATTAATAAATCTCATTAGAGTAGCTCATCAATATTTGTACCATCATCATAATAGTTAAAGAACTTATGCAAAAACCACTCAAATCCTCACCAAAAATTTCTTAATAAGCTCATTTGCTTTCAAAATCATTGTCTCATCAGATATATATAGCTCCCAAAATATCCAATCCAATTATTTACTAGATGAAAATCCATAAAAGTTAATTCCACCTAATGCATATAGTTTTATTTGCCATTAAATTTAATAACTCTTTCCATCACTTCTTCCTATAGTATATCTCGTATCAATGGATCTCACTCCATTAAGTCCAACTTTCCATTCACCATTTTTATCTGAGTGGACTGGTTCTGCTTTTTCTCCCAAATTTCCCATTTGTATTTTTATTCTTATATTTTTGACCTCCTCTCAATTTCACAAAATCATCAGGATGACTGTCTGGTGTTCTCTACAATATCCTCTAGGTTGAGTTGTGTTTATACTTTTTTGTTTGGGCTATATCTCAGAAAACAATCTATTATGCACCCACAAACCCCATCACGTCAGAATTCGCTCCCTTTGATAAAGTAAGTATGGTCAGTCTCAACTGTCAGGTTATACGCACTTAACTTCTCAGCCTTGATAGTGACACCTTTCACCATCTGCCAGTGATTATTTTCTGACAACAGTTTATCACCCGCTTTCAGATTTTGTGCATCTACCCACTGAGCGTTTTTGGATTTCTCCGTTGTAATGATGCCCCTCAGAACTCGGTACTAGCTCACCTTGATTTACCTGGGTAAAGAATGGATGAATTTTGTTTGAAACAATGGTTTGGTGTTTGCCTTGTTCATCAATCACTTCTACATATACTGTAAAGTCATACGGGTTGTTGTAGTGCGCTTGTACACGCTGATAGGTCATTTGTCCTGTCAGTTCGTTTTTCGCATAAACCTTATCACCAATTTTAATAGACTCTATCGGCTTATAACCTTGCTCTGTTTTTACTTCCATGTCACCACGGAAAGAAAATAAGTTAACGCTTTTACTCTAGAATTTTTGACCGTTTCAAAGTGTTTGATGCAATATCGGACGCTGTACTGGATGCACTTCCTTTCACAACCGCTACTGCTGTTTTTTCTCCTTTCGCAAAAGTCACTACTGCTTTTGTGAATTTTGTACCAACTTTAGCCAAACCCGCACCACCGGCAAGTATTCCCACCGTCTCTTGCAGTAATTGACCAGTCTCTAAACCAGCCTTGAAAGCCCCTCGCCCTGAAATGTTTTAGCCAATAAATGACGAGCGTGGGAAATTTGATGAGTTTAGCCACCTCACGGATACCATAATCCTGTTCGGTGACGAGTTTGATAATTTTCAAACGAAATCGATGAGAGATACAATCTGCACCTCAAATTAGGTGTCCAGATTTTGGGGTAGATCACTTTCACATTAAATTCTACGAATACTTTTTCATTAATTCATAAATTGGTTTTTAATTGAGGCTCATTAGCTGTAGGTTTATAACTTTCAAGAATGGTTTCATCCTCATTTACTAAGTAATGCACATTTGCCCCTTTTGAAGCATAAGCTCTAAAACATCCAATCTCTCGGGATATATCCAATCATAGATAAAGGATTAAACCATCTTGGTTCGGTAAATTAGGATTTGCTCCTGCTTTGAGCAACGCTATCGCCGCCTCAGCATTTTTACTTTCGTAATGCATAATGCAAAAGGAGTCATTCCGTACATATCTTGAGTATTAATTTCCACTCCATGTTTTATATAAAACTCCACAACCGACAACGTGCCGAAAAATGAATTACACTGGTGTAGCTAATTCCATTTGTCTGCCGATACATAGTGAATATCTAACTTTTTACTTATAAAGAAAATATCTCTCAGCATTGTGATATTTCCTCTATCTGATATGCACTAAGCATCTTAGGGTCATCTTTATATTCTTCATATAAATTTTGCCATATTAGTTTTCTCTTTGCCTTATAAAAACAAATTCCATATCATCTTTAATGAATTTTACCATTTCCTGGCATTTCATCTTTTATGACTACGATTACCGAACGATTCAATCTAAACCAGCCTGAAATTAGTGTATCACTACAAACATCTCCATCAAGTTACGTTTTCCTGTTTTTACTTATCACATAAATTTTATATCGTCAAAACATCACTTATCGCGCCTAAAAACTGACCACTATTTTTAATAACTCTAGTTTATTGATATATCAAAGGAAAATTCTTTTTATCAAATTTCTAACTATATAGTCCTATTGATATTATTGATGTATATTTTAATTCATCTATTGATGAATCAAGGTTATCTAAAACTATCTGCGATATCTCTATCTACCGAATATAGCACAATATTTAAAATAAGATTGCAACAATTCTCCACCGTATCAAGTGTAGAAAAATATTTAGGATCCATATATTTCATACTATTTACCTCCATTAGATTTAAATAACCCTTCTGTTATTAATTTATTTTCATTTCTGATTTAAATCATCCCATTTTCTAACATGCCCATGATATATTCCTGCAACCTCGGGTATGTTTCATCAAATATAATATTTCTCCTGTAGATTTATCTACCCCAATTCTACAGAGTTTGAAAGAATCTTTTATAATAGTAACTATCCAATGCATTTTGCCCATTTTTAGAGCTTTTGATTTCACAGGATTGTCTATCACCCCATGATAGTCTGCTTTTTCATGGATATCTCCTCTATTTGATGAAAAATAACAGATTTAGCTGAAGTATCTGTTGGTTTTCGCGCGGATAAACCTTAGGATCATAATAACGTCATTCACCTTTGTAAGCCGTTACCTGCTTACCTGTATTATCTTTTGAAGGTATAGTAAGGTCTTCCATCAGGTGTTGTTTTTACCAGCACGGACCGCATCTGCCGGTAAGCTATTCCAACAGTTATTATGCACCCAAACTCCATCAAGGTCAGAATTCGCCCTTTTAATGAAGTAAGTATGGATCGTCTCAACTGTCAGGTTATATAGCACTTAACTCTCCAGCCTTGATGCTAACACCTTTCACCGTTTGCCAGTGATTATTTTTCTCTGACAATAACTTATAGCCGGCTTTTCAGATTTTGTGCATCCACCCACTGAGCGTTTTGGATTTCTCCGTTGTAGTGATGCCCCTCAGAACTCGGTACTCAGCTCACCTTGATTTACCTGGGTAAAAGAATGGATGAATTTTGTTTGCAAACAATGGTTTGATGTTTGCCTTGTTCATCAATCACTTCCACATATACCGTAAAATCATATGGGGTTGTTGTAGTGCGCTTGTACGCTGATAGGTCATTGTCCTGTCAGTTCGTTTTTCGCATAAACTCTATCTCCGACTTTAATAGACGCTATCGGCTTATAACCTTGCTCTGTTTTTACTTCCATGTCACCACGGAAAGAACAGGTTAACGCTTTTTACTCTAGAATTTTTGACCGTTTCCAAAGTGTTTGATGCAATATCGGACGCTGTACTGATGCTACTTCCTCTTTTACAACCGCTACTGCTGTTTTTTCTCCTTTCGCAAAAGTCACTCCTTTTTGAGCTGTATGTAAATCCTTTGGATTTATTTTTCCAGCTGAATATCCAGCAAGCAGATTACTAAGTAAATTTACACCAATATCAATTCTATCTACGGTTTCTTTAGATAAACCAAATCTCTCAGAGAACTGCTTTTATTTGCGTTTTCTTTAGTTATTCTCAAAACATCATAGTCGTAAGAAAACTTATTAATTTTTCTGACTGCTCAGGATAAATATCAGAATACCTTTTATATACGGATACCCATACCAAGAAGAATTATTTTCAGAAGTGGTATAACCAACTTTTTATTGATTCCAGTTTATTCCTTTTCTACATTGCATTCTGAAGAAAAGAGGATTTTGAACGACAAGCTACCAACTAATGCAACATCTCTATCAATATCTATTTTATCAAGTAAGGTTAGCTCCTGATCTTCATCAGAAGTAATAGTTCCTTGAGCTTTCTTTAGCTTCTAAATGCTTTCTTTTAGATTCACTGACGGACAAAGCAATTATTCTCCACAGCATTATGCGCCACCGTTGTCCCCTATCGATGATTCACTCAAAATTTTGACCGCACTAGCACCTTGACCTGCCGAAGCTAAACCACCTGCTACACCGGCAAGCGCCTTCGCCATTTTTTCATAGCTGCTGCTCAGTTTCAGTAAGGTCTTTCGCTCTTTATTATAAAGATGCTCCGTTAAATATTTCGCACCTAATTCACCTGCTGCAGTCGAAATTGCACCGGTTGATGCTTACCCCATCAACTCAGCTTCTACTGCTCCCCATAAAATATGCGTTGGGATATTTAATGCCGGATAGTCTTCCGTCGCTTTCTTTGATTAATTGGTTGACATAAAGGCGAGGCTGCTGTTGTCGCAATACTTTGGCTTGAGCCCCCACTTAACGCAATTAAACCTGCATTAGTAATAGCATCAACTGCACGTTTGGTGCTACCACCTGTTCCCCAATTTTCAGCTTGTATTTCGGCTTGAAGAATATCTTCTTTAAGTTGATTAACTGTCTCTTTGATTACCTTTGTTGTTCAGCTTTTTCTAAGCGAGATTTTAAATGTCTCACCTCTTGCTCAGCTTCTTCTTGTTTATTAGAGGTATAAGTATCCACAGCCGATTTCACATTACCCAATAGTTGTCGAAATCTGTTGCTGTCTTGGAGTTGCGCTTACATCTTTTCGTCTGTGCAACTTGATTGTTAGCTTGGGCAAGGTCTGTATTGATGCCTAACTCTTTTGCTGTGGTGACGGTTGGATGGGTATCTTTATTCAAGATAATCGTCCCTTCCGTCAATGTCGCTCTGGTAACCGAACTGTCACTGTCTCGCTCAAACATTGGCAAGCCCGGGCTTATACCGCCACCATGTTGACTGTCTAGTTTGGTACTATTTTTCACTGTTTGGTTTAACCGCGCTGCCCGTTTCGGTTATCCACCCATTTTTCTTTTGACTCTTTTAAGCTTCCACTAATACTTCGCGCTCGCTGCACTGCTGCTTGATTCATTTTGAATATCTTCAAAGGTCAGCTTGTTTGTGACTAATTTGCTATTTGTTGGGTTAGTGCTGGCAATCACGCCCCCTTTTAAGTGAACGCTATCCGCATTGATATGATACCCCCTTCTTCAGCAAAATTCCGGCTTGTTCATTCACTTGTTTACGGTGAGTTGTAACTTGGAAGCGTTACTATACCACTCAAGCTCCAGTTATTACCAAAACCAAAATTTCTTCTAAACCGCCTCCGCTTGATTTGGTAAAGCGTTCTTCGTCTTGTAAACTTTCAATGTTAAGCTTGCCACCGACATTGCATTAACGGTGTTACCTTTGATTTGACTCCCCAGTAGGTTGGTATCCCCTTGGCTGTTTAAAGTCACGGTTTGTGCGTCTAGGTGGCTCGCTTGGTAAGTTTTGCTTTCACCATCTTCCTTGCCACTGCTTTCACCTATTACTTGCTCGTGATAGGAACGCTCTTACGATAAGTTAAATGTGAAATTATAAGATTAGCTTAATATATGCATCATCAGTAATACAAAAGTGCGGTCAATTTTGAGAGATTTTAAAACTCTTTGAAGATTGACTGCACTTTGTATCCAGATATTTATTTTATGTAAATTCTAAATATGAATTATTCTAGCTATTAGAATGGAAGTATTGAATCATGACACAAAAAGCTTTGTCACACTCTTTATTTTAGATATAAATAATTATATATATTTTTTCTACCCATTTTTATCTAAAGAATAAATTGAATCTTTTTTAAAAAGCTTCTTTAGGAAAGATATAAACTCTATCTTCCCCGCCTTATAACCGATATAGACACAACCCAAAAGACCTTTCCGCATCCATTGTTTTCAAATGATAATAAAATCAATAACCTCGATCTATATAATAATTCTCACCCTTATCTCTGAATAAAAACTCTAAATATATCTCCAGACCATAATAATTCACTTTCATATTCTTCTAGCAACAAAACATTATCAAACCTCAATTATTTTATATTTAACTTATGATTTCAGCTAGTTTTATACATGCTTTCCTTCTATGTAAAACCCACCCAAATATTTTACCTTTTATAGTTTTTAGAGAAAACAAAATTTCTACCTTTACTAATCAGGATAGCTATATATAAGATAGTTTATTATCTAAAAACCAACTTGAATACTATTAAATGAAGTAAAAGTCACTACTCACCCTCTTCATTTAACTCAATCTTATTCCAATACATTGTTCATCTAAAATATTAATAAGAGAACAGATTGAAACATTCTCTTTTAACTTAAATAATGACGATTTTTAAAAATTAATACTAACTTCCATAATAAGTGAATTATATAAATAGATATTAACTCCATCATATAATAATATCTCTTATCTCTTGTTGGAAAATGTATAGGTTCTCCAAGTAAAGATACAACTTTCGATTTTGTCTCCTATAGCCACCCGTAAAAAGCATTTATGGAAAATTAAATTCATAATATCTTCTTTAGTTACGAGCATTGTTAATCCCTCCAACGCTGAGATTCTTAAATTCTCTAGATTTAGGATCTCCCTTGATAAGATACATTATTCCCACGATGGCGCACATTTCCAACGCGTGCCTAAAAACATCAATTTCTACAATCTAGATTTTTACTATTTTCTGAATAACTTCTAATTTGTTTTATTTTTAATTAGATATAAGCACACATTAGTAAACGCGAGCATATCTAGGGCTAGGATCGTGAAAAAAAGTGCTGTCAATTGAGAGTTTTTAAAACTCTTTTAAAAATTGACCGCACTTCTAGCTCTATCAAACCATCTAAAGGTTTTACAAAAAGTTACTTATATCTCCATTTATTGGAATTACAATGTCTAAAGGTGGATTTTCTAGAGACAATCTGAGCTAAATACCTATCCCAAGAATACTCTTGTTGATAAAGTGGAAATATCATCTAATTTATCTAGCGCTAATAGCAAATTAGTTTTAAATATTGAACATCGTTTATATCTGCTAAAAACATAAACATTCTGGTTAATTATTTTCTTTTCAATTAATTCAATTAACCTATCAGGATTCAATATTTTATTTTATTACTATCTTTATCTATGCTTCCCATATTCAAAATGGATATTTATAAAAACTCTTTAGAACTTCCTTTTCATCTTCAGACAGAAGGTGAAACCTCGGCAAAAGCCTCTTTACATTCATCAAATAATGTCATATGAATCCTTATTTTAATTGTTTAAGATATCGATTAAAAATCATCTTTATTTCCATTAAAATGAGTTACCTTTTAATAACCTTTATCACCTTTTCCTTGCGTAGTCAAAAACATTAATATGCATTCCTCGACGATGCGCGCGTTTCCTAACGCGTGCCTAAAATATCGATTTTGTTTTGATTCAGATTTTTACTACTTTCATTAACAACTTCAATTTGTTTATTTTTAGTTAGATATAAGCACGTATTAGAAACGCGCTGGGCTTATACTAGGGTGCATACGAATCTGTTAAAAGTGCGGTGGGCGCACGTGAGTTTTGAAAACTCTTTGATTAAATCCGCGCTTTATGCCTAATTCAAACTGTGTGCACCTTAAGTATCAAAACAGTACTGGTATCTTTGGTCTAACTAACTTAACATTCTTTGAGCATAGTTTTAGTCACGAAGCTGCCAGTTATTATCTCGAGAAAACCACCCCAAATCATCTATCTTTTGAGCAATTTAAGAATTCTATAAGCCTTTACTACGGTCATCACTTAAAGAGATGGCAACCATGCCCACTATCTCTCATGGAGGGGTATGATATGCGTTTTAATGTTGGATTAATTAGAAAACAAATGATCTCCTACGCCTTATTGGCATTTATGCGCCATAGATAGTCACAAAAACTCAATATATCCTTTTATCGTACTCAATGACATTATATTGGCTGGAAATGGATATTTATTATCTTCATAAAAATCTTCAATAAGTCCATTATATGGAATTAACCTCCCATCTCTCTAGCCTTATTATAAACACTTTTCATCACAGAAACCTCTCAAATCAGAAAACTCAGGGATAGAAGCACTACTGTCATGCATGCTAATGCAGTTAGTAGAAAAAGTCATTGATAGAGTCTTTAAAAAGGACTCTATCATTTTTAGATGACTTTGTTGTATTACTGATTGCATAGTAAGATCTCTTTGCGTATGTGCGAAAGCCAACCCAACTCTGGAGCTGCCTACTAAAACTATTAAAATTTATTTTATTAAAAGACTCTAACGCTATTTGTTGTCCCGAGATTTAATGATTTTCCATCACTTTTACCTATTGTAATCTTTCTTCTTACTTCTGGAGCATTCGTCAATCCAAGCTTTTCCACCTCTCACCTCATGACGTGCGTCGTCTCCTGCCGCGTACCTAAAACATCGATTTCACTTTAAATCTCAGATTTTTACTATATTTTCGTGCTAACTTTCACTTGTCTTTGTTTTAAGTTGAGATATAAGCACGCGTCAGGAGGCAGGCACGCTATCTGCATTACGTATCTGTTAGTGCGCCAATTTTTGAGAGGTTTTAAAACTTCTTTTAAAACTGACCGCACTTCTCTAGTCCCACCAAACTGTGGCAGACCCGGCGGTATCAAACAGCGCTGGTATCTTTTGGTCAGGAACTTTCTACGCATTCTTTGGGCATAGTTTTCGAAGCTGCCAAGTGATTAATATTCTCAGAAAAACCACCTCAAACTTATCATCTTTTGAGCAAAAATTTAAGAATTCTATAGCCTACTACAGTCATCACTTAAAGAAATACAACCCTTACCCACATCTTCATGCGGATATATTGCTAATTCAAGCTCTGGATATATATAAAAAGCAGGCATCTCCAAGAACATCATCACTCAACATAACTAGCTTACTTAGAATAACAAATGCTCTCTGATTAAATGAAATAGATATATTATGTAGCAAATAAAATCACTGATCTCCCTATTAAATACTCATCAATATCCATTTGTTAGTTTTTGCATAAGATTATACTTCTTAGCCTCAAAAACATCAATATCTTTGCTTAGCATAGCACTTTCTTTGTATAAGCAAGTGCACTGATAGTAAAGAATCTTTTTATTTATATAAAATAACTATAAATCCAGTCTCGTGCATGATTACATGCTGTAACTCTATCATTCTCACCATACTTTTTATAAGTTCAAAATAACCTATCCAATACTTGATGAATCTAAAAATTAATTTTGTAATTCAATTGTTTTAAGCAATACGTAACTTC
>BNJS01000745.1_pt1 | contig 107179 bp, 143 predicted proteins | sample 8540461 | NCBI WGS metagenome assembly BNJS01 (sample SAMD00202454, study PRJDB9452) | human saliva metagenome | isolation source: human saliva | place: Japan
GATGACTTTTTATTTTTATCAATATCTAGAACACATTGTTATTTCTTAAACAATCTTTATTTTTATTGAGGTTTTTTAAATCTGTTATTATATCAAAGGAAATTAATAAAACATTTTTAGGGGAGAAATGAGGAATTTTAGCTAGTTTAGCTATTTCATCAGTTCTATTACTAGCAGCATGCGGAAATAATAGTTCTACAATCTTCAACTACAGCCCAAAGAAACAACTACTACAACTGCTGAAGCTGTTGCAAGTGCTTCTGCTCAAAAATACGCAGATCCTTCAACATTAAAAGATAGCTACGATGTTATCATCGTAGGTTCAGTGGTGCTGGTCTTTCAGCAGCCATCCAAGCTAAAGAAGCTGGCTTAAATCCAGTCATCTTCAGAAAAAAATGCCAACTGCAGGAGGAAATACTACAAAATCTTCTGCTGGTATGAATGCATCTCAAACGAAATTCCAAGAAAAAGAAGGAATTCAAAGATTCTAACGATAAATTCTATGAAGAATCACTAAAAGGTGGTACATGGACAAATAATCCTGAATTACTTTACGTTACTTAGTAGATAACTCAGCAAGTGCAATTGACTGGTTAGATTCAATGGGAATTACACTAAGCAACTTAACAACTACTGGTGGTATGAGTCAAAAACGTACTCACCGCTCCAGCTGATGGTTCAGCTGTTGGTGAATATTTAGTAAATGGATTATTACGAAATGTTTCTGAACGAGAAATTCCTTTATTCGTCAAATGCAGTGACTAAAGTAAATGAAAAGACGGTAAAGTAACTGGTGTTAATGTTACTATCGACGGCAAAAGAAAAACAATCTCTGCTAAAAGCAGTTGTTCTAACAACTGGTGGTTTCAGTGCAAACATGGAAATGGTTACTGAATACAAACCAGACATTTAAAACGGTTCGTTACAACAAACCAAAAAGGTTCTACTGGTGACGGTATCTGTTTTAGCAAAAAGAATTAGGCGCTGCTACAGTAGATATGAAAGATATTCAAATTCACCCAACTGTAGAACAATCAACTTCAACATTGATTTTCTGAATCTGTTCGTGGTGAAGGTGCTATTCTTGTGAACCAAGATGGTAAACGTTTCTATAACGAAATGGAAACTCGTGATAAAGTTTTCACAACAAATCATTGGATTAAAAGAAAAAAATATGCTACTTAGTATTTGACTCTAGCTTTTAACTGAACGTGCTAAAAGCTGTTAAATTCTACGAAAAACGTGGACTAGTGAAAAAGCTGACACGATCGAAGCTCTAGCAAAAGAGATTAATGTTCCTGCTGATGCTTTTAAAAAGCAACACTAGAAACTTGGAACAAAGCTGTTGCGGATAAGAACGATGCTGAATTTGGACGTAAAAACAGCAATGGATCATGACTTATCTAAAAGGACCATACTACGCAATCCAAAATCGCACCTGGTATCCACCATACAATGGGAGGATTTGAAGATCAACACGAACACACAAGTTCTTAAAGAAGATGGTTCTGTAATCAAAGGGTCTGTATGCAGCTGGTGAAGTTACAGGTGGATGTCTACGGTGAAAACCGTATCGGTGGTAACGCTGTTGCTGACATCATCATCTTTGGACGTCAAGCAGGTGCTCAATCTGCTGCATACGCAAAAAGAAAAACTAATTAATTTCAATTGACAAAACGAAATAAACTCTGAAGCTCGGCTTCAGAGTTTTTTATAGTTGTATAAAACAGATCCTAGTCCTCATCCTTAATATCAATATCTTCTGGGATTGGTTCATCCAAGTACTTTCTGATATTCTTCAAGAGACGTTCCGTTGTTTTCAAGAAGAAGTCGAACTGCGCACTGTTTCAAGAGTACCTCTCCATCCACTTCCACCGTCTTCACTTGCTTTTGTTTTGGATTAAATGCATGAGATATCCTAATTCGATTTCCAGATTCTCTGCAGTTTGTTGTACGGTATAATACATCCTTTTCCTCCAATAAAAAAGCTACCCTAAACGAATGGTCTAAGGTAGCCAACATTTTCAATTATGCTAAAGCTTCAACGAGGCTTTGTGCAAAAGCTTGGATATGTTCAATATCTTCTGCTTCAGCGTTTAAGTCTACTAAGACATTTTCAGCACCTTTTTTGGCACCTGTTTTTGCAAATTGAGCATCAAAAATCTAATACGGATTGGCAGAACTTATCATAGAAAGTATCTCCTGAGCCAAGCGCTCGTATACTTTTCCTGTTAAATCTTCTTCCTCTAATTCTTCATAGAAGTCGACGATTTCATCAGGTAAGTCGCCATCTGTTCCGTAAGTATATGTTGCGACAACATTAATATCATAATTATGGAATTCACTTGCTTGCGCTGAAGTACATTCTTTAATATCTACTTCTACTCCACGTTCTTCTAATGCTTCTGCTAAAATATCCGCAATCTCTTCTGTATTACCTGTTAAACTTGCATATACGATCAATGCTGTTGCCATGATACCACTCTCTTTCTCATTCAATACAACGATTATAACAAATCCACAAAACTCCGTCTATTGTTTCTGACAAAAATAATGAAGTCTCTATACTAAACATCGAAAAACTTTAAAAACTATTCAAGCACTCCTATAATAAACTCTTTTACAAATTTAAAAATTAGTGGGAAGCACATTAACTCTTTTGCACTTTTTCAATTTCACGAAGGTAAATACGTAGTAAATCAATTCTTGGACCTTACGGATTTTATCATAATCATCCGTAACGATTCAAAAAATCTGTGAGCAGCACTCATTACATCTTGGCACCGGTCCATTTCACGAAGGTGAATAGCTAGTAAATCAATTCTTGGACCTTACGGATTTTATCATCACCATAATAGGGAATGATATTCAAGATGAATTAGTAGGAGTTTGAGCTTGCTCATTACTCCTACTTTGAAGATTGAAAGATGATAGACGAAGACTCGAATCGGTATCCTATTATGGTAATGATAAAAATAATCCGTAAGATTCCCAAAGAATTGAATTAGCCACCATATTCACTGAGTTTTAGGTATACTTTATCTGTTGCACCCCCTTTTCAAAAAGCTTTTTACTATAATAAACGAATTTATTTTTAGGAGATGACAATTTTGCCATTATCAGCAAACTGATCGCCTCAAACAAGCCGGAACGCGGAGCCCTCTAAGTATCGGCACATATATCTTTTATCCGCAGCAAAACTGTTCGTTGGGAAACTCTTCAACTCTGAAGCCCTGTTTTGCTGATGGTTGGAATCAACTTTACAGATATGATTTCATCAATTTTTGTATTCTGTAGGGTTACGCTTGTCGCAAAAACCAAGCGACGAAAACCACTCCCTACGGCCACTGGAAATTCGAAAACAATTGCTAGCATTGCGACCTCACTATCATGTTCTTTATCGGGATTGAAGTCATCAGAAATGCCTGTCCAAGCATTCCTTAACCCAGTAACGGAGGCTCCTTCATCATTTCTTCTGTCGTTGGATTCTTCTCGGGGATTGTGATGATTGGTGCATACTTCTACAACATCTGGCAGTACGCATTCAATCACTAGGTCTCGAAGGCAACCGCTCAAAAGAGAACTGCCGATGCGATGACCGGTTTCTTAGACAGCCTTAGCGGTGTGTATTTTGCTTCTGCTTAACTTACACTGGCTCGATAATATCATGGCGCTCGTAGTCAGGCCTCTCATTGTCCGCACAGCTTATGAGTATTTTCTGAGAGTGCCTTTCTGGTGTGAACAGGCGGTTTCGACCAAACTGAACTAGATAAATAATTCCAGTTATCCTACGTCATCCCGAAGTTAAAGATATTCGTGAAAATCAAAGCCCGTCGTTGTGGATCGAAATATTTATATCGACTTAACGGTGTGCATGGACGAAGCCTTAACAGTTTTCAAAAGCCATCAAGTAACAGAGTTTATTGAAAAGAACTTTACGATGAATTTGCTATATCATTTATCGATATTCACGTCGAACCATGTCCTTATGGAGAAAAATCCCAATCTCTTTTTGAAGAGATTGGGATTTTCTACCATGAATCGTATTAAAGTTCAAGTTGAATGCCTGTTTTGCAAGAATCACTCGCTTCGCTAACGGGAGTTTTTGAAACGTATTTCCCTTTAAAACAATAACGTTTTTGTCGCATTGTAATCATCACACGTAATTAAAGTAATTTCTGTAACACCAGGTTGGTCAGTAATGACTTCCACTCGTGTTGGTTCGATTAATTCTACGGACGTTGTTTCATATTCATACACATACTCTAAATCTGTTGTACTAAATCTTATCTCCAACTTTTAAGTTTACCAGCGGAGAGAATAATAAAGTCATATCTCCGAAATAATTATGACTGCCAATGCGTAGTTTCCTTGGCCCCATTTTCTCTGTGTGGGTTTCATCGTTCCAGCACCCGATAGAAGGACTTATTCATGTAGCCTTTATAAATTGGTAGAATTCAGCTTCACACTTGGAACTGCGATGTTTGTCCTAGTGTTAAAAATATGCCTTTTTCATATTGGCTTTTTAAAACTTGAGTTTAAATCAATCGGTTCTACTTTAGAAAGTCAAATTCCGCTTCTTGTAATTCATTGGCTTTAACTGCTGATAATGTTAACGAAGAATTGATTTGAGACTGTTCTGCTTGTAGTCTAGATAATAAGAATGTACGAATCGGATCCGCAGCTAACAAGATGGCAGCAATCACAAATAAAATCGACGCAAAAAAGATTCTCCAGTTGAATTTTTTCTTTGGCTTATGATTCTTCTGCTGGTTTCGATTATTTCTTCTTCCTTCTATTTTCTTTCCATACATCAATCCTCTTTCTCTTTTGTGCTCACAAGGATCCAATATCCCTTATCTAAAGCAATACGCTCTACATTTCCAAAGACTTCTTGCATTTTCTTTTGCGCACTTGGAGCACCTTGTTTTTTCTGAATTACGATGACAAGTTGGCCGACATCTATTAAATAGTCATTCGCCTCTTCTAAAATACGATGAACCACTTCTTTTCCTGCACGAATCGGCGGATTACTAATAATGACAGAATAGTCCTTCGCATTTATTGCATCATCGATCGAACTTTCGTGAATCGATACATTTTCAATCCCATTCGCTTTAGCATTACGTCTAGCTAATTCGAGTGCACGTTCATTGACGTCTACCATTTCTACATGCATCTTCGGATAGAGCCTTTGCAAAGACAAACCCATTGGACCATAACCACAACCAACATCTAACAGTTTTCCTTCCTGAAAAGAAAGAAGAACTTCATATGACTCAATCAATAACTGACTTCAAAATCAATGGTATTCTTTGAAAACACTCCATTGTCACTAACAAACTGGAAAGAGATCCTTTTAAAAACATAGCTAAAAATGTTTCTCTTGACTCTTACTATTTGAGTTGATGTATAATAGTGATTTTGATTCATGAGTATCTCCTTTTTGTATCTTTCTTCACTACGCTAAATCACCTTTTTCCAAAACAAAACCCGCTGTTTGAGAACAGCGGAAAGGTTAGAGGTTTACTAATAAAAAATGTTGGGAGTTCATTTTTATTTGGAGAGTAAACCTTAGGTGTTTTATTGGGTATGAATAGATTATAGAGGTTACTTTTGAATTTTTGTGAATTTTTACTTTGAATTTTTTAAAATGAAACTTTTTATATTTTGATATCGTCGTAGTCAGTACTTTTTGAATAATTCCACCACGTACGAACAAATTGGGCTGAACTTTAAGTTTTTCCTCTCTTGCATACACAGCTAATCGTTCTACTAATTGACGTGCTACTCCTTGTCCATGAAGACTAGGATCCACAAAAAGTGTGGTCCGCACCAATCACTCCCTCTTCTTCCAGAGTATACGTGATTTCAGCATCCACTTCTCCAGCAGCATTATAATGTCTAAACGCTTGATTTTTCTTGAACAAATTCCATTAATAGAGTCCCCCTTTATAGTTCTATCTTTAGTATACGACTCAATGAGATAGAAATCGAAGAATGTGATTCAAAATAGTAACATTTGTTATACCTATTTTGTAACGAAGTCATTTTTTTGATTGTGGTATTCTGTTAACAGAAATTATTTTTCAGAATGGAGAATTTGTTATGCATATACCCGATAATTATTTAAGCCCAACAACTTGTGCAGTTTTAGCAGTTGCTGCTGCTCCGGTAGTGGGATTATCCATTACGAAAGTAAAAGCTCAATTAAAAGAGAATAAAGAATTAGCACCTATGCTTGGAATCGCTGCTTCGTTATCTTTCTTATTAATGATGTTTAATGTCCCCGTTCCGGTGGTACAACTGCTCACGCTGTTGGTGGCGTGTTACTTTCAATCTTAATTGGACCGTATGCCGCGAGTCTGGCACTCAGCGTCGCCCTTCTTTACGAGGCACTTCTTTTTGGTGATGGAGGAATTCTTGCTCTTGGCGCAAATATTTTCAACATGGCGATTGCAATGCCATTTGTCGGATATTCCGTTTACAATTTCTTCCGTAAAACAAAACCATGAAACAGCTGGAGTTCTCGTTGGTTCTTACGTAGGGATCGATAGTGGCGGCATTTTTTAACAGCCGTTGAACTTGGAATCAACCAATCATTGCCACTCAGGAGGAGAGCCACTGTATAACCCTTATGGATTAGCAGTTACGATTTCCTGCCATGATGGCAACTCACTAACGATTGCCGGTGCCGTGAAGTCTTCTTCTTATGTGATTTATCGTTTCGTAAAACAAGTTTGCTCACAAGAACTATACACACCAACTTCAGTCAATACGGCTTCTTTCGTGAAGAAAATCCGCTATGTCTTAATCGCCTTAGTTGTGTTAAGTCCATTAGGATTATTAGCAGAAGGTACTGCTTTTGGAGAATGGTCATCTGAAGAACTTGCTGAAATGATGACTAATGTTCCCGCAGGAATCGAGAATGGATTTTCATTCGAAGCACTCTTCAGTGACTACACCATTCCTGGAACAAACATCGCAGTTGGATATATTTTATCTGCCATTACTGCACTATTAATCTTCTATATTTTAGGAAAAATGATTCGAACAATGAATGGAGCAAAAGTATCTCATGCGTAAACTACCTGATTGGCTACAGACAGAAGAAGCACTCGCAACCTCTTCAAAAAGCCATCAATATTTACAAATGAATATCAACTCATTGCGCCGTCTCCTTGACAAAATGAAGCAAACGACACCCGCATTGAAGGCAAAATCTTCGTCCTCAATGCGGCTCGTTTACTTTGTTTGTTTAGCCATTATAATTACACTCAGCCACTCCACCATCCAACTGTGGATTTTGGCGATTTTCCTATTGGCACATATCTCCTTTCTTCCTGGAGAGGCGCTCCTTCGTCACTGGAAAATACTAACGCGCGTCCTCATTTTTACAACGATTATCCTCTTACCAAGCATTCTTCTAAGAGGCTTCCAAAATAGCAGTCTATTCCTTAGTCGCACGGGTATTCTCGTATTAAACTTATCCCTCTTTTTAGCAACAACCACAAGTGTCCAACTCGTTGAGGCGCTTCGTCAGTTGCATTTTCCAAAAACGATGATTCAAACGATCGAACTCGCGATGAAATACACTTATATCCTTGGAAAACATCTTCAGCAACAAATCGAATGCGTCCAACTGAGAACCATCGGACAAAAAGTCAACCTCAGCCTCTTCGGATCGATTCTGGGCCTATTGTATTTATCATCGAAAAACCACACTAAAGAAGTCTACGAGGCCATGACGCTTCGAGGCTACGGAATGAATGCCAAACATAAAGTCCCTTTCCACTGGAAGAAAGAGGACGTCTTATTATTACTCGAATTAATCGTGCTGGTTGTCGTAACAACCATGCTACGATAGAAAAGGAACGCTTATGATTACAATTCACGATGGAAATTATCACTACAGCGAAGATATTGGAATCCACGACATCAACCTTCATATCGATAAAGGCGAAACAGTGGCTTTGATGGGACCAAATGGAGCCGGTAAATCTACGCTCTTTAAAATTTTGGTTGGATTACTCCCTCTCTCTTCTGGACAGTACCAATTTAACGATTGGAATGTAGATGCAGAATTCTTAAAGAGCCAAGTAACGCTGGTCACTCATACCAACAAGTCGGTTTTGATTTTTCAAAACAGCGATATTCAACTGTTCAATACGACGGTTTCTGAAGAACTTGCCTTTGGTCACGTCAGCTCGGATTATCCGAAAAAGAAATCGAAAAACGAGTGAATGATACACTGTCACTCCTTGAAATCGAACACTTAAAAAGACCGGATCCCTACCACCTTTCTGGCGGGGGAAAAGACTCGTGGCGATTGCTGGTGTGCTCACCATGAATCCAAGCGTATTATTGTTTGATGAGCCCTTTAACGGCCTCTCACCAAAAATATCAACGCATCATTGCGGAATTACTAGAAGAGTTAAAAACAGCAGGAAAAACCATCATTATTTCCTCTCATCATTTCGATCAAATTGCCTCTATCGTTGAACGTGTCCTTCTCTTTTCAGAAGAACATACGATTACTACTAGCTATTCAAAAATGGATTGGGAAAACCATCCAGAACTAAGAAAAGCATTTACTACTTGTTAAAAATCAAATGTATCATTTTTGATACATTCGATTTTTAGCTCTATATTATAAACTTTTTCTACAGTATATAAAAGATACCGAAATTCACTTATAAGTGAATTTCGGTATCTTTATTTTTACCTTCAATAATTTATTGTTTTTGGCAGTATTACTGGAAACGTACCCCTTTTCCAATCTCGCTTTCAACTGATATACTTCCACCCAGTTGATCTACAATTGTTTTTACAATCGTTAATCCTAAGCCATTTCCTTCTTGCACATGAGAATGTTCCACTTGATAAAATTGTTCAAAAATATGTCGTTGATCTTCCTCGCTCATTCCAATTCCATTATCAGCAATCGTGACTCTAGCGGTATCATTCTCTTCTTGGATATCAATCATCAAATGTACACTATCCGAAGAGTACTGTACATTATCCAGCAAATTTGTCCACACTTGCATGCTTAAATCTGGATCCGTCACACAATAAACGGGCCGACTCGTAAAGGTCAAATCAATCTCTTTTTGTTTCCACTTTTCCGTAATCAAAATCACAGCATGCCGAATTTGTTCATCCAGTTGAAGTGGTTTTTTCTTTGGTTCAAAAATCACGTTCCATCTTTGTCAATGTGACGATTCCATCACATAGACGACTTAGACGAAGGCTCTCTGAACGCAAAATACCTGTCAAATCTTTTCTAGTAGATTCATCAAGCTTTTCGTCAGCTAATAAGTCACTAACGCCTACAAGAGAAGCGATTGGTGTTTTCAGTTCATGAGAAAGATTAGCAATAAACGCAGAACGATGTTCATCACTACGTCTCAAGTCCTCGGCCATCTGATTCACATGTTGAGAAAGCTGAGCCAATTCATTGTGATATTTAGCAGTGTCTTTAGGATATTGCTTAAGAGGAATCTTACGGTTAAAATCTCCTCTTGAAATGGCCTTAACAGATTCATTCAATTCTGAAATAGGTTTTGTTAAATGAACGGACCCATACCACATGGCAAGACTCCCTACGAGAATAATGACTAGGCTAAAAATAATTAACCATGTTTGGAAGCTAACCTCTACCATAAACCAGTGTTTTAGGACAAAAACAGTCATTAAACCAATAATACTTGTGCTCACTAAAACACTGCAAAACATGAAGACGAAATAGTTTCTGAGAGGAAATTGTATTTCTTTTTGTTTATCCATTTTTAATCGTCCCTTTATACCCTAATCCTCGTATCGTTACAATTTCAAAATCTTTATTCTCTTTAAATTTTTGTCGGACCCTTTTAATACATGCATCTACTAATCTTTCGTCAAGGTCCTCTTCCATCCCCCAAATATCATCCAATAAATCCAAACGAGTAAATATTTTTTCTGGATTACTGAGTAATTTATAGAGTAAATAGAATTCTTTTCGAGGAATTTGATAAACTTCATCTCTCTCAAATCCGTTAAAAGTTAATGCATTGTAATCAAGTCTTGTATGTTCAAAACGCAGCAGTTTCTCTGTTTCTAATTGAGCTCTTCTAAGTAAGGCTTGTACTCGTAGAACAAGTTCAGTTAAACGAATCGGCTTCACCATGTAGTCATCGACGCCTAACTTAAAAGCTTCTTCCAGAGATTCTAACTGAGATTTTGCCGTAATCATTAAAATGGGCAAAGTATGCTTCGTTTCTCGTAAAGCTTTTACAAGAGCGTATCCATTCATCACGGGCATCATAATATCAGAAATTAATAAATCGACTTGATGCTTCTCCATTAACGAGAGAGCTTCCTCTCCGTTTTCAGCAATGTAAATCGTGTAGTTTTCTTGTTTTAACTTGGTTGTAATCAATGTGCGAATCGCATGATCGTCTTCAGCAACTAATATACTAAACATAGCTCCACCTTCTTTCTGGAACATTATAGCATAAATGCTTACAGACGAACTAACTTCCCTTTTTTCATCTCGTAAACCGTATCTACATACTCAAGCACTGAACGGTCATGAGTCACCATGATGGCACTCTTATGTTTAGACTTCACTTCACGCTGAATTAATTGCGCAATTTCTTTTCCTCTTTCAGGATCAAGACTTGCGGTAGGCTCATCCGCTAATATTAATTGCGGATTCCCAATAAAGGCACGAGCAATCGCAACACGCTGCTTTTGACCGCCTGACATTTGATTTGGATACTGACCGTAGCAATTCTCTATACCTAGCTCTGCCAATAATCCTTTGACTTCCTCTTTTCGTTTTGAAGCGTCTTTCTCACCTTTTAATTTTGCTACTACTTCTAATTGGTCTCCAATTTTTCATATAGGGCAAACAATTGATGATCCTGGAAAAATAAAGCCTAATAACTCCAGTCTCTTCTTCGTCCATTCACTTTGTTTTAAATTCGTAAGATTTTTGTCCCCGATGATTACTTGACCGCCATCAGAAGATAGGAGTAATCCTGCAATCGATAAAAGCGTTGATTTTTCCTGACCCAGAAGGCCCTAGGATGGCCACAAACTCTTGTGGTTCAACGGTTAAATTCAAATCGCAAAATAACATCTCTCATTTGATTTCCATCTGCGTATGATTTTTATCTGTTGTAATTCAATCACTGACATCTTATTCACTCATTTCTCACCAATCACTTCGATTGGATCTACTTTCTTAATTTTTTTAATAGAGATAATGCTCCGCAAATAATCGAAATAATGATAAAAGCTTACTGAAATCACTGCATTATCTTCGGCTTTCATATAAAACAGCATGCTTACAGGTAAGAATGGCGTTAAGGCTAAGGCCAGACCTAATCCAATGCCAATTCCGATAATAGAAAGAATCCCTACTTGCGACAGCTGAATTCTAGTTATTTCTCCCATCGACATTCCGATTGCTTTTAACACACCAAATTGTTTCAATTTTTGCAGTGCTAAAATATAGAAGAATACTCCAAGAATTGCGGCTGAAGCGATTAATAATACCCACGTCATTGTTTTTAAAATCATATTAGTTGCAGTATATCCTGGAATTTTATTAATAATTTGTTGCTTATTCGATACCATCAACTGTTCTGATAAATCATCGGCCTCAACCTCTTGGCTTGTGATAATAACTTGTGGTTGCCTAGTGTAATTTGGATTTTTCTTCTGACGCATCTCTTCTAATGTCTTAGAACTAATGAAGGCTACTGTACTATGCCCATATTTTGCGTCTTTTGCAAAAGCAACGACTTTCAGTAAAATATCAGAAGTCTTATCTTTAATGGTATCCCCAACGTGAATTCCTTTTGCCTTGTACGATTCATCAAGAATCACTTCGTTATCAGATAAGTTCGCCGCTACATAACCGTCTTCTGCTTTAATGGTTAAATTCTTGTACGTATCCATCGCAAAGAACGTCACATCTTGCGAACCTTCCTCGTCCTCTTTCATAAATGTAGAACGTTGAATTACTAGCCCCGTCTGCTCTTCTAGATGGAGGTCTTCAATTTCCGTTAGTTCTGAACTTGTAAGAGTTGAGTAAGGAATGACCCCTTCTGAATCCTTTGAAAGAATATATTGAACGTCTCCAAATGTATCAATTTGTGCCATAATAATTCGTCCTAAGCCGTTCGTTAAACCGGACAAGAAAATGACCATAAACATCATGATAACAATCAGTACCTCAATTAATATAAATTTTTTCGGTTGGTATTTAATTTCATTCCATGCTATTTTCAATGTAATTTCTCCTCTTTATAAAATCATAAGCCTAGTATACGTGAGTTTTATGACCTGAATATGACATCATTTCGGAAATTAGGGCTTTCAAGCACAAATCACGTCCTGATTGAGTTGGAGTTATGTGAGGACTTTTAATGGGGACTATTTTTCTTACTCGGGATTTTTATAATTGATGGAAGATGCAGATAACGTAAAAAGCAGTAGATTGGGTTTCTACTGCTTTTCTTTTTACTTAATTCCCAAAAATTCTTCTACTTGACTTTAAAAATTTCATCTGCTGTTTTTAGTGTTGCTTCTTCAATAGACATCCTTGTTTTTTCAAATAGTACTTGATGAGATGGTACCCACAAGTATATCCAGAAGCGTAAGGAAGACCAACTGGATTGCCACCTTGCATCTTTGTAATTTCATCGCCATATAAATACGGCATTGCTGCTTGCATATTGTTAATAGAAAGACTGTCTTTTAGTTTTGGTTTAATAATCGTATTTAATGTTTCAAGATCATTCTTTGTGACCCAGGGACCAATATTTTCTTGTCCAAACATTTTCTCTGCAAAATTCTCTGCAAGCCCCTCTGCAACAATCATTTCTTTTAAAGATCCCATTTCCCAATCAACGAATTGATAACGAATATTATGATTGCATTCATGTGCCATGGCAGAAGCAATTCTGTTAATCGTATATTCATTTTGGTCACGAGGGATAGGAAAATATACCCTGGTATCCCTCCATCCCCACTGTAATTTTCATTAATCCTCATCATTGGACTCGCTTCGTTTCCTAGTAAAGCCGTAACATAGTAATCTTGTTGTTTTAATGAAATTCCTTTCGATGTAAAGCTTTCAACGGAACGGTTAAAGGCTTGCTTAATAGTCTCCCAAAACTCTTTATCGAATTGATTGATCATTTGAAGGTCTTCTTCAGATAAATCTTTTGGCATCTTGTGCATGTACCCCATTAGTGTCATCACATTGAATGGAATTCTTTCATCAAATGAAATCCGTTGAATAGTAAACTTCTCTTTAAAGGGTAGTAATAATTTTTCTTTGAATAAAGCATCTCTCTGATCTACAGGAAGCGTTAAGAGCTCTCTATAAACACTGTCTGATTCGATTAAATGTAATTTCACAACATATTCCTCCTTTGATTGATATTAGGAGTATATACCCTTACGTTACGTCAGAGTCAACACCTTTTCATTCACCCTTCTTAAATAAACTCTCATCAAATACAAAATGGAGGAATGATGATATAATGAATAGACTAAAAAGTTATTGGAGGACTCGTTTTATGGAATTTACTCATAAAATTCCTAGCGTTGAAGCCTATAATCAATTAAGAGTAAACGCTGGAATGAATAGCACTAAACCTCATTCTGAAGTGAAAAAGGCACTTGAAGGGACTCTTTTCTTAGTTTCTGTTTATGAAGATGATGAACTCATTGGTCTAGGAAGAATTGTTGGAGATGGCGGGGTCACTTTTGTCGTATCCGATATTATGGTAGACAAAAAGTTTCAAAGACGTGGAATTGCCAATAGAATAATGGAAATGATTGATCAGTGGTTTGACGAAAATACACATGAGAGCAGTTTTATCACTTTGCTAGCTAAAGTCCCTGCGGATAAGCTCTATCATAAGCATCATTTTTCCTATCTTGACGAAACTCGAGTGGGCATGATTCGAGAAAAATAAAAGACTTATCATCTTTTTATAGAATCACTATCTTTAAACTCCCAGAATCCTTTAGTTACAATCAATGAAAAAGTTCTTGGTTTTCAAAAGAATTCAAAAAAACAAAATGGATGTCCCCTGTTCATTACAGGGAAACATCCATATGTTCAGCTTAATTTAATAATGTGTCCAGGATTCTGGGTACATATCATTAAATGTTCTCTTTTTAAATTATAAATTACAAAGATGCTTTTGCAAGAGAAACTAACTCTTAGCTTTATTTGTCATCTTTATTAATCATATTTTTAACGCCTTCGATTGCTCCTTCGACCGCATCTTTTGCATCTTCAGCAACTTCTTTAACTTTGGAAACTACTTTTTCAGCGAGTCCCCTTCTTTTTCTGTTTTTATCACCAGTTAATTTTCCAAGCCCTTCTTTAACAGAGCCTTTAGCTTGATTGAATTTTTCTTCTACAGACATAGTCTTTACCTCCATTATGAGTTTTTAATTTTTTTCATATATTTATAGAAAAGAAATAAAATAGAATCTCTTTTCGTACTTAGAGTTTTAATGAACGCGAGCTTTTTGCTTAGACAAAGTATCTTTTTATTTTTGACCTATTGAATCCTCACATCATTAAATTTTTAAATTGTATTTTGAATGTTATAAGACAATTTATGCCTTTTTACCCAAAAAGAATGATACAACAGCTACTACAATAACTGCACCAATGATAGAGGGAATAAGGCCATTCCAGCCAAACTAGGGGCTCCCAAGTTCCCCAAAAAGGATTGACCCACAGATGAACCGACTAAACCTGCAACAATGTTTGCAATAACACCCATAGAGCCACCTGAGTGATTGATCCAGCAATAAGACCAATGACACCTCCGACAATAATAGACCAAAAGCATATCGATTCTCCTTTCTAAATTTACTAAATCAAAATTCAAATCTTTTGATTAATGTGATTATATAATTTGCCAACTTGAAACATAATAATTCAGCTTAATTTTTCCGCCGATTTTATGTACTTTTAAAATACAATAAAAACGATAAAAACATTGATTTTTAGATGGTTTTTGAGAGAAAATTAAGATGGCTTTTTCATATATTATGAGTTGTTAAGTGAATTAAAAACATACACATTATGGTAAGATTGAATTATAATAAAACCACTATACTATAAAGAAAGATAACAATTTTATGCGAGAATTACTGTCTAAGTCACTGAGACAATTAGAATTATTAGAAATACTATTTGAAAATAAGCGCTGGTTTCACATTTCTGAACTAGCTGAATTATTGAATTCTACAGGCGTTCAGTAAAGATGATTTGATCCCATGTCAGATCTTCTTTCCTGACTTGATATTTCATTCTTCAACAAATGGTATACATGTATCATTAATACCGATGATAGTGATATTGAGATGGTCTATCATCATAAACATTCAACTCATTTTCAATTTTTAGAATTTGTTTTCTTTTTAATGAAGGATATGATGCTGAGAGTATTTGCAAAGAGTTTTATATCAGTTCTTCGTCTCTTTACCGTATCATCAGTCATATTAATAAAATTATTAAGAAACAATATCATTTTTGAAATTAGCCTCAATCCTGTTCTGAATTACTGGAAACGAGATAGATATCCGTTATTTTTTGCTCAGTATTTTTCAGAAAAATATTATTTCCTTGAATGGCCATTTGGAGATTTTTCACCAGAACCGCTCTCTCAATTATTGGAACTGGTTTATAAAGCAACATCTTTCCCTATGAATTTATCAACTCACCGAATGTTAAAGTTGCTCCTAGTTACGAATTTATATCGAATCAAAGTTTGGTCATTTTCCTAGAAGTTGAAAAGATTCTTTTAATAATCAATTGCTGGAATTTCTAATGCAGGAAGATGAAATGGAAGATATTATCAAAAATTTGAAACAGAATACAATATCTCTTTAACGAAAAGAAGTAATAGGGCAATTGTTTCGTATCCTATTTTTCAAAAATGTTTTTCATAGACGAAAAAGTATTTCTGAAAGTATACAATGACGGACAGCTATGTAAAGAAATCATATCATTTGTTGGGAGATTTAGTTGATCAGGTAGCAAGAGAGTATAGTATTAAAATAGACATAAGGATAATCTTATTTGGCATCTGCATAATACGGCACATCTTCATCGCCAGGAATTATGTACAGAGTTTATCCTATTTGATCAAAAGGGCAATACAATCAAGAACTTTCAAAATATTTTTCCTCGATTTGTTTCCGATGTAAAAGAAGGGATTCTGCATTACTTACAGACTTTGAATATTGATAGTAGTTCAATGAAAGTCAATCATTTGGCCTATACTTTTATCACCCATAGCAAACACTTGGTGCTAAATCTTTTACAAAAATCAACCCAAATTAAAGGTTTTGGAGTAATTTTGACCAATATCATGCAAAATCAGTAGCGGGAGACACTTGCTTACTATTGCAGTAACAATTTTGAACTTGAAGTTTGGAATGAATTAGAATTATCCATTGATTCTTTAAAAGAATCACCGTATGATATTATTATTTCTAATTTTATTATTCCTCCTATTGAAAATAAGAGACTGATTTATTGCAATAATATTAACATAGTCGCTCTAATCTCCTCCTTAACGCGATGATGTTTATTCTGATTAGACGAGTAACGTAGATTATGTTTATAACAAATTAATATCCACCAGCTAAGTGAAGCGGTAGAATGCGGCTTAGATATATAGTAAAAATCGAATGAGGTTCAACGTAATTCTCTTTTCCGTTTTGTTTAGTTTGGTCTAAAGAGATATTCTAAACCTCACTTTTTGAGTATAAAAAGGAGAAAACATTGATAAACTCAACATTTCATTACACTTTCAATTTCACGGAACATTACGGATGAATACGCACAAAAAGCCTTGGTTTTCCAAGGCTTTTTGCGATAAAAATGCCCCTACAGGGCTGGAACTGTGACCCATAGGATTAAGAGTCTACTGCTCTACCAACTGAGCTAAGGAGGCATTTGTACTTAAGGTACTTAACTAGTATACTACCATCCCCATTGTAAATCAAGGGGATTTTCCAAAGAAATTCGTATTTCATCAGACAACCGTTTAGCAAAACAGCCCTCTAAAATTTCATTAGAGGGCTTTCCTTATTCCAATCCCAGACTCACTTTCAGTCCTTCGTTAATGGTGTTCATAAACATCCGCATCCACTTGCGTAATTTTCTCAAGAATTCGAACCTTATCAATCGTACGCAATTGTTCAAGTAAGACAACAGAGTCTCGTTCGAACCCAAATTGATCTTTTTTGATTTCAATATGCGTTGGGATATTCGCTTTTGTATTCTTAGCTGTTATGGCTGCCACAATAACAGTTGTGCTAAAGTGATTCCCAACATCATTTTGAATAATGAGAACGGGGCGTTTTCCTCCTTGCTCACTACCAATCACTGGAGACAAATCTGCTAAAAAGACATTCCTCTTAAAATCTTATCAATCATTGATATACTCCCTTTTCACGCGATCAGAGATCATACAAATGACTTCATAAGCAATTGTATCTGCACGTTTAGCTAATTCAATTGCTGTAATTTCCTCTTCTTTGTTTTTTCCTAGAAGAGTAACCTTTGTTCCGACTGGATATTCATGAGGCAGGCGAATCATACATTGATCCATACATACTCTTCCAATAATAGGACAGCGAACTCCATCTACAATGACCTCTCCTTTATTGTAGGCGCGAATATACCCATCCGCATATCCTACTGGTAAAGTAGCCACCCATTGAGGCTCTCTAGCGGTATAGGTTGCCCCATAACTCACTGTATCCCCCAATTTCTAGTTTTCTTCACCTTAACCATCTCAGTTTCCCATTGCAGGGCTGGGAGTTAGATGTTCTTCATCTTCATGTGCATAAGTCTCCATTTGAAGGATTAATGCCATACAAACCGATGCCATAACGAATAATATCACTATCTCCGGCACTATGCCAAATTGCATAAGCCGAATTGGAGCAATGAATGTGAGGAGGTCTTTCTTCCAATCCCTCAACCATGCCATTGAATTTTTCTTCTTGTTTTGCTAAATGTGCGGTGTCTTCTTCATCTGCTGTTGCAAAATGGGTAAACATTCCTTCGAACTCGAATGTGACCGTTTCGCAAAAACAGCCTCAACTTCCGTTAATTCTTTTTCATTCACGACTCCAATACGACCCATTCCCGAATCTACAGCAACATGTACTTTTAAGGGTGTCTCCTTTAATAGTGGAGCAGCTTGTTTGAGCCATTCTACAGAGTCGACAGTAGCTGCAATGTGATTGCTTGCTAATAGTGGCGCACATCCTCCACTCGGCTTAATCCAAGGATTAAGATGGGTCTCCTTAATCCCTGCTTCTCTTAGCCAAAGCCTCACTCACATTTGCATGACACAAAATCCCTGAACCCCTGCTTCTAAAAGCAGCTTTGGCAACAGGAATCATGCTCAGCCCATATGCATTCGCCTTTACAACTGCATAGACTTGTTTGAGGGCTCAATTTAGACTTTAGTTTAGAAATATTTTGTTTAATAATTGATAAATCCACTACAACTCTCGTGTTTCGATGGATTGCTTCTAACATGATGGTTCATTCCTTTTAATTGGATTCAAGTACGACAACGGCATAGGCATCATGATTCGTATGCGTAATCGATATCCATGTTTGATGAGAATAATGTTCACATACAAGAACCGGTTTTCCTGTGGCATCATTCAACACTTCAATATCTTGAAATGAAACATGCTGTCAATTCCAGTCCCAAGTGCTTGGCATAAGCTTCTTTTTAGCTGCAAATCGTCCCGCAGGAATTCACTTTTTCGTTTTAAAAAGGGAGCGTATGATATTTTTCCAATTCTTTTTGGTGTTAATACTTTTCCAAAAAGATTTAGGTTTCTACAACGATTTTTCAATACGTGACAATTCTACCGCGTCCATACCAAGTCCCTTAATCGCCATCCGTTTGTCGCCTCCTTCATTATGATTCATTCCTACATTTTTAACAAATTTTCTATCATTTGTCAGAAATTTGAACAATTCCTAAGAATTCCTAGTAATCCAGACCACAAGATAACTTCACCAGCTTTTAGAGAAGACTGTACATCAATAATGCGCTGATTACTGCTCCCCCTAAATTGCAAGGTCAAATCTTTTTAGCGAGTTCAAATCGTCCATCTACCAAAAGTGATCAATCAAACTTAATAATTCTAACTTATCTTCCGTTTCTTGCATCAGCTCTTCCCAAGTATATCCTGTCCAAGACCAAATATCTTTGGTATTTCCGTAAGCTTCCCGTAGTGCCTTGACTAAAGACAGACAAACTCCTGTATTCAAAAAAGGTTCTCCCCCCAGAAGCGTCAACCCTTGGCAATAAGAAGCTCCAACATCTGAAACAATTTGCTCTTCTAACTCTTTAGTATATGGTATTCCGTAATTAAAATTTTGAGCAATCACATTATAACAGCCTTCACAGGCAAAGAGGCAGCCACTCACATATAGTGAACAGCGTACCCCTTCCCCATCGACAAAATTATACGGTTTGTAACTGGCAATTTTTCCTTTGGAATATTGCTCACTCGTCCACTCTTTCGGTTTTGGATTATTCATCCTCCATCACTCCTAAAGCGTAACGTTCTTTCAGTTTCGGCATATGTTTTTACACGAGAAGAAATTTCACATGACGTCCATGTACCATTGGACGCGCTTGAGGGTTTCCAAGGTATCCGCAAGTCCGTTTTACGACATCACATGTTTGTGGATCATGGTTTTTACATTGTGGACATTCAAATCCTTTAGCAGTTGGCGTAAATTCTCCATCATATCCACATTTATAACAATGATCAATTGGGGTATTCGTTCCAAGATATCCAACTCTATCATACGCATAGTCCCATACGGCTTCCAAAGCTTTTGGATTTTGTCGAAGAACCGGATACTCGCAGTAGTGAATAAATCCGCCCGAAGAAAATACTGGATAATCTTTTTCAAAATCAATTTTTTCAAATGGTGTTGGATTTTTACGTACATCATAATGGAAACTATTCGTATAATACTCTTTCTCCGTAATATCCGGTACCAAACCAAATTTCTCGATATCGAGTTTGCAAAAACGATCGGTCAAGCTTTCACTTGGAGTCGCATAAACACTGAAATGATAACCGTATTCGTCACCCATGCATCCGTATGTGCCTTCAGCGCTTTTACAATCTCTAGAGTAAACTCCTTCGCTTCTGGATTCGTTTCCCAATTTGGACCAAAGAATGCTGTTGCCGCTTCGTAAAGTCCAATATATCCTAAAGAAACAGTTGCACGACGATTTTTAAAGAGAAGATCCACTGCTTCCCCGTCCTTCAACCGTTGTCCAAACGCCCCATAATGATATAACACAGGCGCATTATCTCTGCGCTTCCTTACAGCGTTCAACACGGTACGTTAATGCGTCCTCGCAGATTGCTAGTTTCTCTTCGAAAATTTCCCAGAATTTGTCAATCGACCCTTCCGCTTCTAGCGCAATTCGAGGAATATTCAAAGTAACAACCCCTAAATTCATCTCGACCGTCGTTCACTTCTTGCCCATTTTCATCCTTCCATCCTTGCAAGAACGAACGGCATCCCCATCGACACTTTAAAACTACCGGTTAATCGAACGATTTGATCATAGTTTAATGACATCTGGATACATCCGTTTTGTTGCACATTCTAACGCTAACTGTTTTACATCATAGTTTGGATCGGTTTCTTCTAAGTTCACTCCACGTTTTAGCGTGAATACTAATTTAGGGAAAATCGCTGTTCTCTTCTCTTTGCCAATCCCTTCCATTCTTACTTGCAGGATTGCTTTTTGAATACAACGTTCAAAAACGACTCGTTCCCAAGTCCAAATCCCAAAGTTGTAAAAGGGGTTTGCCTCTGAGAAGTATAGAGTGTATTGATTTCATATTCTAATGACTGCATCGCATCATAAATATCTTTTTCCGTTTTTTTCATCGCAAAAGCTTCTTGACGGTCCACTCCATCAATCCACTCCTTGGCATCTGCCAAATGTTTTTGATAGTTTAATTCCGCATAAGGGGCCAATAATTCATCAACACGATTAGCCGAACATCCTCCGTATTGGCTACTTGCGACATTCGCAATGATTTGAGCCATTTGAGCTAGTTGCTGTTTGAATCGATTTTTGGAGATTCTACCTCGGCATTTCCAATCTTGAATCCATGGCCTAACATATGTTCAAAATCAATTAAGCAACAATTGGTCAGTGGCATATATGGATGATAGTCTAAATCGTGATAATGAATATCCCCTTTTAAATGCGCATTGGCAACATGAGGAGGTAATAGTTTTAATCCAATAATTTTTCCCAACTGTACCCGCCGTTGAGATCCCTTTGCGTATTAAAAACTTTACTATCTTTATTCGCATTTTCATTAACCACGCTTGCATCTTTATTCGTCAATCGAGAGACAGTGCCCATTGAAAATCCAGTTGATTTTTCTACGTAAATCGCGATCAACTCTGTATGAAATATAAGCGTCGCTAATTCAGACTCCCCCATCTTCAATTAAAAATGTTCAATAATACTTTGAATTTCATAAATTTGAATAGTCTCACTAAATCTTCTAGAAATTTCTTGGAGAACTTTCGTCTCACGATTCGATTCAATTCCCGCTTCTCTTTCAGCATTAATTTCTCCATTTAACTCTGTCTCTGCTAAGATTGCTCGTTCGATTTTCTCCTTTTTGAAATTCAACTTCTCGACCATCTCTTTAGTGACTAATAAGGTCTTCAATTCTTGTACACACATCACAATCCCTCCTCAAAACTCTTGAATCTATTTTTATCATGCTGAATTTAAAGAAATCAACCCCTAAAACACAATATATTGTGTTTTAGAATCTTTATAATTTACAACATATAGTGTTCAAAGTTACAAAAAAACTCCCTGACACATCTGTCAGAGAGTCTAAATTGCTTTATTTTTGTGCGTTTTTAACAGATTCAACCATCTTATCCCAAACGTTTTCCATATCTTGTACCAGTTTTAATTGTGTACGTGCTCGGTCCAAGTTTTGTCCTGGACGATTGGTTTGGTAGTAGACATCGCCATTGATGTAGTCTGTTAAGAAACGAATCCCTTGTTCTAGCGTAATCACGCGAGCCCCCAAAGATGAGTATTCGAGTTCAGCTTCGGTTAAGATTCCGTTTGTTCCTTCGATAAAGCCTTTTACATACGTTTCATATAAATCGAAATCGAAGTTCACTTTTGTTAAATCGGATTCGTCCTCAGCGCAGTCATTAGCACCAAAACGAATCGAATCCCCAAAATCAAATAACACCAACCCTGGCATTACAGTATCTAAATCCACAATGCATAGTGGCTCTTTCGTTTGGCTATCGAACATAATATTATTTAATTTTGTATCATTATGCGTTACACGAAGAGGCAATACGCCTTCATCTAGCAAATCATATAGTAAGAAGCAATCTGCTTTACGATTTTGAATAAAGTCGATTTCTGCTTGAACCTCTTTTACTCTGCCTACACGATCTTCTAGGATTGCTTCTTCTAATTGGCGATAACGATTCCTTGTATCGTGGAATTGTGGAATCACTTCTACTAACTGGCTTTGCATCGAAGTCATTTAAATCATAGGCGAAGCGTCCAAATGCTTTTTGCAGTAATATAAAACTGCTGCGGATTTTCTACTTTATCTAATGAATAACTGTTTTCCACTGAATCATAAATTCGCCAGTAAGATCCATTATCCAAGTTCGCCGTTAAATGCCCCTCTTTGGTGCGAATCACTCGAAGCGTTTCACGAGAAGCGTCACGTCCTTCTGTTTCATATTTTTCACGTAGATAGCTTGTTACTTTCTCGATATTTTCCATTAATCCACGTACATTTGGAAAAATATGATGATTAATGGCTTGCAATACATACTGCTTTTCCTTATTTTCATGTGTATGAGTAATTTGATAAGTTTTTGTTAATTAATCCATTCCCTAAAGGTTGAATATCTACAAACTCCCCTGGTAGTTCATAATATTCATACGCCACTTTGGCATCCTTTAATGAATTTTCTACTACTGTCATTCCTTTTTCTCCTTTAGCAATTTACAAATAATACATTCCCATTGTACCGCTTCCAAGAGTAAAAAGGAAGATATAACCCGAAAAAAACATGCAGAAGAACACCTCGGTTCCTCTGCATGAATCATTGATAAAATTTTTATCTATTTTCCATAATCGCATCAATTAAGCCATATTCTAAAGCTTCTTGTGCAGTCATGTAGTTATCACGATCTGTATCTTTTTCGATACGTGATAATTTTTGGCCTGTTTGTTTTGCCAAGATTTTATTTAAACGTTCACGTGTTTTTAGGATTTGACGCGCTGCGATTTCGATTTCCGTCGCTTGCCCTTGTGCTCCTCCTAAAGGTTGGTGGATTAAAATTTCAGCGTTTGGTAAAGCAAAGCGTTTGCCCTTTGCACCCGCTGTTAATAGGAATGAACCCATTGAAGCTGCTAGACCCATCGCGATGGTTTGAACATCCGCTTTAATGAAGTTCATTGTATCGTAGATGGCTAAACCTGCTGTTACGCTTCCCCCTGGAGAGTTAATATACATGTAAATATCTTTCTCAGGATCTTGTGCATCTAAAAATAATAATTGAGCGATAATCGCATTCGCCATATCGTCGTGAACAGGTCCGCTCACCATGATAATACGGTCTTTTAATAAGCGTGAATAAATGTCATAAGCACGTTCTCCACGTGAAGACTGTTCAATAACTGTTGGAATTAAATTCATACTACTTCCTCCAAATCTAATATTTGTTTAAGTCTACTGCTATAGTCAATAAAGGTCAATTTATATGCTTGCTAATTAATAAATCTAAAATCTTATCCCAAATTTCTTTTGAAAAAATATCGAGCGGATTTTTACCTTCGCCAAGAACTGCATATCCAATCATTAAACCAAGCGCAAATAAGATGATGGCAATGACAAGGAAAACTAAAATACGCAATAAAGCAGTAAATAGTAAATGTCGACTATTCTTTAATTGTTCTTTCATGATTCTTCTGTCCTTTCATCGTCAATCATATGTGCAGTTGGATTCATTACCACTTTCTTCGCACTAAAAATTCTACGGATTGCAGCAAAAATGCCTCTTTCAGATTTAATTCGATTTAATAAAATTCCTGTTCCAATTGCTACGCTCTGAAGTGGATTTTCTGCAATCATCACTGGAACCTGAAGTTTTTCAGAGAGCATGCGATCAATCCCATTAATCAAGGCGCCTCCACCGGTAACCATCACACCACGTTCGATAATATCTCCAGCTAATTCTGGAGGAGTTGACTCTAGAACAAGTCTAGCTTCTTCTCCAATGGTATCTAACATTTCTTTTAGACAATGATAGATTTCATTCGTATAGATTGTCACTGTTTTTGGAAGCCCTGTCGTCATATCTCTTCCTTTGACAATCATATCAGATTCATTTTCAACTTCCACCGCACTTCCAAGAGACATCTTAATCGCCTCTGCAGTTCGCTCTCCAATGATTAATTGATACTTGTCTTTAATATATTCAGAAATCGCAAAGTCCATATTGTCACCCGCTAATTTAATCGAGCGACTTGTCACTGTTGAGCCCATCGATAGAACGGCAATATCACTCGTTCCACCACCAATATCAATCACCATATTTCCAATTGGAGAAAAAATATCTAAACCTACTCCTACAGCGGCCACTTTTGGTTCTTCTTCTAAATAGATATTTCTTCCACCACATTTAATCGCTGCTTGAATAATTGCTTTTTGCTCTACAGTCGTAATATTAGTGGGCGTACAAATTAAAATATCGGGTTTTGAAAACCAGCTATTTAAATTTAATTTTTGCATGAATAATTCTAATAATTGTTCAGTAACCGCAATATCCGCTATTACTCCACCTTTTAATGGATGATGAACATTGATTTCTTTGGGAGTACGTCCTACCATTTGATAGGCTCGTTCTCCGACTGCAATCACTTCTCCAGTACGCTCATCTAAAGCAACTAATGAAGGTTCATTTAATATAATCCCGCGATCTTTTTAGAAACACTAAAATATTCGCAGTTCCTAAGTCAATACCAATATCTCGAAGCATGAAAGTCTCCTCTCTTATAAATATTCCTTTGATTTAAATCCATTTTTAAAAAGTAGAAGGATATAGGAGCCTACTAAAAATGCGGCTGCTAATCCTAAACTATACTGAATAACACCTAAAATTCCATATTTATCAACATTCAAGAAGAAATAAGGGAACGGTCCATCGGGGTTATTTCCAATGGGGATTCGTGTAATTAACGCAATCGCAACAGAAATAATTGCATACGCCAATGGTAAAATCGTCCATAGAAATGGATCCCACCACTTATAACAATGCCCTTTATCAAATAGTGCCCAATCTAACAATGCTCCATAAGGAACAATATAATGCACTAGAAAATTTTCTATCGTCCAAAATTCTTCAGGTGTTTTTAAAGGAGCTAGCATAAAATGATACACCAGTCCTGTTAGAAGAATCGCAACGGTGATTCCACCTTTTAAGCGAATATCCCACTGACTCCAATGGCCTTCTTTACGGTATTTTTAACAGTAAGGTTATTAGAAAAATAACTACTAGCAAATTAGATTGATTGGTGTAATAGCGAATAGAATGCCATCCGTGGAGAAACATCTCCATTAAGAATCCCACTAAAGCACATGTAGCAATGACTCCTTTAGAAATTAAACTTAGTTTCAAAAATTTTTCTTTGTTCATTCCATTCCTCTTTCTAAAGACACTAATTCTCTTTATTATAGCATAAATGCTACAACAGTCGGTATCAATAGCCTAAACAAAAAGGGCCGGCACTCGCCAACCCTTATTGGTATACTAGATTAACTTCTTCGATGATTGATTAAATCATGTGGACTCACTACTGGAGTCGCATTCACCCACCGTGCAAAATTACGAAGTGGAATATACAGAATATAATAAATCACGATATTGAGCATTAGCGTCGCCCCTAATCGTTCCACTAAAAACTCGTTCCAGCCCATGCTGACAACGCCTCTTAGCGCATATACGAAGTAAACAGATACTTCTGTCATACTTAAAAAGAACACTAATGCTAATCCTAATGTAAATGGATTTTGCAAAATATTTGTACGCACTAAACGAATCACTCGCACAATGACTGCAAATATTCCCATATAGATTCCTAGAATTCCTGCGTAATAACTATCTACTAAGAATCCTGCAATCACTGAAAACCAAAACATCGCCTTATGGTCAATCATAAAATTGAGCAATACAACTGCAATCACAATAATTCTTGGCGTTAAACTATAGCCAGAACGCAAAAATAAAGTTGAAAAATGATTCGTCAATACACCGTCTACTAGGAAAGCTAGAATGAAGACAAACAATACCCAATAAACTCTTCTGGAGTTACGCATTATTGCCCCTCACTTTCGCTTGTACGAATGACTACTGTTACATAACGAACATCATTCGTATCTGCTGCTGGACGAATTTTCACTTCTTTATATAAACCAAAACGATCCATTGCCACTTCTTCAACCGTTCCGATATATAGTGAATTTGGAGAAATTCCTCCTAGACCACTCGTCACTACCTTATCCCCTACTTTAATATCCTGAGTAGCTTGAATTTGGCTCATAACAAGCATATTTGTCTTTTCGTCATATCCGGTAATGGTCCCGTAGATTGGTTCTTTCTCATTTTGAATCATCGCTGCAACACGTACTAAAAAGTATTATCAGCATTTGATAACAAGGCAATCCGTGCGCTTGTAGGATTCACATCTAAAACTTTTCCTACTAATCCATTATCACTCATTACCGACATTTGAGGTTGGATTCCATCATTTGACCCTTTATTAATCGTAATCACATCACGCCAAGTGTCTGGATTACGCGCAATGACCGTAGCATTCACTAATGTATAATCATTCAGCGTATCTTGCAATTTTAGCGTTTCTTTCATTTTTTGGTTATCACGTTTTAACTCATTCAATTGAACCTCTAATTCATGAATGGTATCGATTTTTGTTTTAAGGATTGATTTTCTTGATACGTATTTGATAAATCACCCACACTATCAATAAAAATCATTAATACTATTTGCTGGATAAAGAGACTAATCTTCCAAGAATATTGGTTACATCATTAACACTTTGAGTCACGATATTACTTCCGTAAGTAACGGAATACATGATTAATGCTAATGCAACAATGATTCCGATTATCCAACCAATTAGTTTCTTATTTGAAAAATTGGATTCACATCATCACTCCTCTATTAAATTATTCAACGGACTCTATTTTTTCATTAATGATGGGTTCGCTAGAATAGCTCCTGTTCCTAACGCCACACAATCTAGTGGGTCATTGGCAACAAACGCTGGCACTTGCGTTTCCTTCGAAATCATCTCTGCAAGATGACGAAGCATCGCTCCCCCACCTGTCAGAACGATTCCATGATCAATAACGTCCGCAGAAATTTCTGGCGGTGTTTGTTCTAACACATCTTTAACAGCATCTAAAATTTGATGAATAATCTCACTCATCGCAATTGCAATTTCTTTAGCAGGAACTTCTACTACTCGTGGAAGACCTGTTACCATATCACGTCCACGAACTTGCATACTTCCTTGCGCTTTTTCGACAGAAGCAGATCCTAATTGAATCTTAAGTTCCTCTGCTGTACGCTCACCAATCAGTAGATTATACGTTTTACGAACATGCTGGATAATAGCTTCATTGAGCTCATCTCCACCTACACGAATCGAACGACTATTTACGATTCCTCCTAAAGAAATCGTTGCTACGTCGGTTGTTCCTCCACCAATATCTACAATCATGCTTCCTGTTGGATCTGTAATTGGTAAGCCCGCTCCTACTGCTGCTGCAAAAGGTTCTTCCACAACATATGCTTCCTTCGCTCCAGCATATTTAGTAGCATCTAAAACGGCTCTTTTTTCAACGTCTGTGATTCCGCTTGGTACACAAATAATGACCACTGGTTTAAAAAATGAGCGGCCAACAATCGATTGGATGAAATATTTTAACATAGCAGTTGTCGTATTATAGTCTGCAATTACGCCATCTTTCATTGGGCGTAATGCTACGATATTTTCAGGCGTTCTTCAATCATTTCGAAAGCCGATTTCCCTACTGCGATAATTTCTTCTGTTACGATATTTTTTGCAACAACGGAAGGTTCACGTGTGACAATTCCTTCATCTTCAAGATAAACAATCGTGTTAGCTGTTCCTAAGTCAATTCCGATATTTTGTGCTTTAAAATTAAATGCAACCACACTACTTCCTCCTTCAATAATTCTTCTACAGACCAGGCTGTAAGAATTCTATTCTAGTATATCAGAATTTAGCACTTTATTCTTGTTTTTATAGCTTTTTAGAAAACTTTTTATTTTGAAATATTAAAAGCGGTTTCTGTAATCTGTTGGTGATTTTACATCCGAGGATTTCCAAAATTTAAATAGATTTTTACGAAATAAAAAGGAACCAAACAACATAAAGTTGCTTGATTCCTTTGTCTTTTCCACTCGTCTGGCAAGGCGAGCAATTAATTTAGTAAATCAATCTTTTTCCTAGTTAAATCTCTTTTGCCGTTTGAAGCTACCATGACAACACCTAAACTTAATAATGCCAATCCAGCTAATAGTGTTCCTTGTTCAGAAACGCTACCAGTATTTGGTAAGTTTGGTTCATTTGGTTTTTCAGGTTCTGTTTGGTCTGTGATGACTAATTTGCCATCTTTATATTCTACAGAATTTCCATTAGCATTCAACACTTCAATCGTTCCATCAAAGTTCACTTTGAAAGTGATATCAGTTACTGCTAAGTAGCCTGTTGGTGCTGCTTCTTCATGGAATGTATAAATTCCAGGTGCTAAGTTTAATTCTTTAGATTTATCAGCTTCTGAAGTCCAACTTGCTACTGGAGTTCCTTCTGCCTTGTCACCTTTGAAGACCTTGATTTTAGCTCCTCAATTTCTTTTCCAGCAATATTCACTTTACTGAAGGTTACTTTACGAGGGAAATCATCATCTTTATCGGTTACTGTCACTGTTGAACCATTCGTTTCAACTTTGTTTTCTTCACCTTTAGAATCTTTTTCACCAACATTTGTTACCGTTACAGTTCCGTCATAATTCACTTTGAAAGTGATATCTGTCACTTTAAGATATCCTGTTGGCGCTGCTTCTTCGTGGAATGTGTATGTTCCTGGTGCTAAATCTAATTTCTTAGATTTTCCTGCTTCTGATGTCCAGCTTTCTACTGGAGTCCCTTCTGCTTTGTCACCTTTGAAGATTTTAATTTTAGCGTCTGCGATTTCTGTTCCGCCTAAGCTTACTTTGCTGAAAGTAATCTTACGTGGTAAATCATCATCTTTATCGGTTACTGTCACTGTTGAACCATTCGTTTCAACTTTGTTTTCTTCACCTTTAGAATCTTTTTCACCAACATTTTGTTACCGTTACAGTTCCGTCATAGTTCACTTTGAAAGTGATATCTGTTACTTTTGAGGTATCCTGTTGGTGCTGCTCTTCGTGGAATGTGTATGTTCCTGGTGCTAAATCTAATTCCTTAGATTTTCCTGCTTCTGATGTCCAGCTTTCTACTGGATTTCCTTCTGCTTTATCACCTTTGAAGATCTTAATTTTAGCGTCTGCGATTTCTGTTCCGCCTAAGCTTACTTTTGCTAAAAGTAATCTTACGTGGTAAGTCATCATCTTTATCGGTTACTGTCACTGTTGAACCATTTGTTTCAACTTTGTTTTCTTCACCTTTAGAGTCTTTTTCACCAACATTTGTTACTGTTACAGTTCCGTCATAGTTCACTTTGAAAGTGATATCTGTCACTTTAAGATATCCTGTTGGTGCTGCTTCTTCATGGAATGTATATGTTCCAGGTGCTAAATCTAATTCCTTAGTTTTTCCGGCTTCTGATGTCCAGCTTTCTACTGGGTTACCTTCTGCTTTGTCACCTTTGAAGATCTTAATTTTAGCGTCTGCGATTTCTGTTCCGCCTAAGCTTACTTTACTGAATGTAATCTTACGTGGTAAATCATCATCTTTGTCAGTCACTTTAAGTGTTGAGCCGTTGGCTACTACTTTATTATCTTCACCTTTAGAATCTTTCTCACCGACTTTCGTTACAGTCACTGTTCCATCATGGTTTACTGTGAACGTAATGTCTGTCACTTTGAGGTATCCTGTTGGAGCTGCTTCTTCGTGGAATGTATATGTTCCAGGTGCTAAATCTAATTCCTTAGTTTTTCCGGCTTCTGATGTCCAGCTTTCTACTGGGTTACCTTCTGCAGTTTCGCCTTTGAAGATCTTAATTTTAGCGTCTGCGATTTCTGTTCCGCCTAAGTTTACTTTACTGAATGTAATCTTACGTGGTAAATCATCGTCTTTGTCAGTCACTTTAAGTGTTGAGCCGTTGGCTTCTACTTTATTATCTTCACCTTTAGAATCTTTCTCGCCGACTTTTGTTACTGTCACTGTTCCATCATGGTTTACTGTGAACGTAATGTCTGTCACTTTAAGATATCCTGTTGGAGCTGCTTCCTCATGGAATGTGTATGTTCCAGGTGCTAAATCTAATTCCTTAGTTTTTCCTGCTTCTGATGTCCAGCTTTGTACTGGGTTACCTTCTGCAGTTTCGCCTTTGAAGATCTTAATTTTAGCGTCTGCGATTTCTGTTCCGCCTAAGTTTACTTTACTGAAAGTAATCTTACGTGGTAAATCATCGTCTTTGTCAGTCACTTTAAGTGTTGAGCCGTTGGCTTCTACTTTATTATCTTCACCTTTAGAATCTTTCTCGCCGACTTTCGTTACTGTCACTGTTCCATCATGGTTTACTGTGAACGTAATGTCTGTCACTTGAGGTATCCTGTTGGCGCTGCTTCTTCGTGGAATATGTATGTTCCAGGCTCTAAATCTAATTCCTTAGTTTTTCCTGCTTCTGATGTCCAGCTTTGTACTGGATTGCCTTCTGCAGTTTCGCCTTTGAAGATTTTGATTTTAGCATCCGCAATTTCAGTTCCGCCTAAGTTTACTTTACTGAAAGTAATCTTACGTGGGAGGTCGTCATCTTTATCAGTGATTTTAAGTGTTGAGCCTTTAGCTTCCACTTTATTATCTTCACCTTTAGAATCTTTCTCGCCGACTTTCGTTACCGTCACTGTTCCATCGCTATTAACTGTAAAAGTAATATCCGTTACTTTAAGATATCCTGTTGGCGCTGCTTCTTCGTGGAATGTGTATGTTCCAGGCTCTAAATCTAATTCCTTAGATTTTCCTGCTTCTGATGTCCAGCTTTGTACTGGATTGCCTTCTGCAGTTTCGCCTTTGAAGATCTTGATTTTAGCATCCGCAATTTCAGTTCCGCCTAAGTTTACTTTACTGAATGTAATCTTCTTCGTACTTGGAGGAGTCTTTCTATTTTGGACTTCACGTGTTACAGCTTTATCCGTTCCAAAATCAGTTGGATTAATTTTAATCTCCGTAGTTAACTTATCATATCCTGCTGGAGCTTCAATCTCACGAATCGTATAACTATCACGTAACAATTGACTTACACTAGCATTTCCATCTGGTCCTGTAGTAAGAGTTCCTACAACAGCCTTTGTACGATCACGAACTACTTCAAATTTAGCACCTTGTAAAGGTTGGCCAGCTTCATCTACTTTATGAATGTTAATCGTGAAGACATACCCTTCAGCAACCCCTCCAGCAATTTGATAAGCACGAGAACTTGTAGATTGTTCAGTTTGTCCGCCATTATAAATCATATTTGCCGTATTCGTAATAATTTCTTGATCGACTAAATCATAGTTGGCCTTAGCTTGATACTCAATCATATATCCAAAACCATTGGTATCTCCTAACGGTAGAGTAAATCCATCTCCATTCGCATTTGGTACCAATTTAGGTTTCAAAGTACTAGTCATATCACGAAGATTTTGATAGGTCCAATCTCCATTATTCCACACCCAATCTACTTTATAGATTTTGAATGTATCCGGTAAAAATGAAATGTTTGGAGAAGTGAATTTATCCGTAATTGTTACGTTACTATAGTTATCCATGTTACGGTTGACCGTAATATTGTAACGAATTACATTATCTGGATCTCCTGCCTGTTGAAATGAACTCTTTTCAATTTTTGAGTCATATTTTTTTGGAGGTCCATTATAGCGAACCTTTCCTCCAACTAGAAGCTTGCTTCCCACTCTGACATTAACGTCAATATCCTTTTTCTTGACTCACAACACTGTGATCGATTCGGACATAAACAAAAAATTCTCCACGAACACCCGATTTGTTTTCTACATATTTCGTGTATGTTAGAGTAATTGTTTTGTTAGCTGCATCTAATTCTCCTGTAGCTACAAGATTTCCAGACCCGTCACGAAGTTCAATATTTGACGAATTCGAAAACGCAATCTCAGATGGTAAACGGAGAGTTGTTGTATCTCCTTCATGCACTTGGTTATCCGGCAATTGGAAATTCGCTGTCAAACGAAAATCTTGCCAAATATCTAATCCTTGAGTCAAATCCCCACCAGATCGGTTTTTTACACCTACACTGGTAATCACATCATTATACTCTGTAGCATGCACTTTAGTAAGAGACAACAAAGGGTTGGATAAAGATCCTAAACAAAGAACAATGATTTGAAACAAAGATCGTAATTTCTTATTCATACATTCTTCCTTCCTTTCTAAATATTCAATTGTAAATGTACAATGTAATTTTTATGCTAGTCTATTCCCAAATTGTTTACTATCCATTTTTTAGTGAATTTCGTAGCATTCTTTACCATTAAAATTTATCATAAATTTGATAAAATTTCTATAAAAACCAATCGAATTTTCACATAATTTTTAGGTATTATTTGGTTTTTCTGATAAGTCATTAGGTATCTAAAAGAAAGTGCTATCAAAAGTTTGCAGGAAAAAAATTCCCGTTTTTCTACAAACAATCATAAGCATCACCACTGTCATATTTTGCCCCAAAAATTCTCTCACTAAACAAGTCATTCTAACTTTTTAATCATTCGAATTTATAGTTCAAACAAAAGTATTAGGCAAAATAAAAAACCACCGGAAAACCGGTGGTATCATCGTTTAAACTTAAATTATAGTTTAACTACGTTAGCTGCTTGGGTCCACGAGCGCCTTCTTCAACATCGAATTGAACTGCTTGTCCTTCTTCTAATGTTTTGAATCCTTCTGATTGGATTGCTGAGAAGTGTACGAATACATCGTTTCCACCTTCACGTTCGATAAACCCAAAACCTTTTTCTGAGTTAAACCATTTTACTGTACCTTGTTCCATGAACATTTCCTCCTTGTGCCATAGCACGTGTTAATTCATATTCTTGCTAATGGTTCGAAAAGGAGTAAATCTTTACACTATTTCTTTACCTAACAAAAACACAACTGTATTATACCATCTCACGAACTTTTTTACAAGAGGATTTCCGAATTCGGATAGAATTTTATGAACAATTGAAGTTTTTAAGCGTTTTTCCGAATGCTTTCCTTATTTTTCACGTTTATTTTTCGTGAAATCTGAAAATTTTTCATTTTCTTCAATTTTCATTTTTCAAGAAAGTCGAAAAATAAATATTCTTTCTTACAAAACTCCAAATTCTTTCAAAAGAAATAAAATGATCTCCGCCTACAACAAAATGATCTAGTAGTTCAATCCCCATCAATTCCCCACAATCCATTAGTCTTTTGGTAAAATCAATGTCTGCTTGAGACGGTTCGGGGTTTCCACTCGGATGATTATGTCCAATGATAACACGTGCTGCTGAATATCTCACTGCCTCCCGAAAAATTTCCCTTGGGTGCAACTGCACTATTTAAACCGCCAATGAAAATCATTTTCTTTTTTATCACTTCATTCTTAGTATTCAAGTAAAGCGCTACAAGATGTTCTTGATACGCATCCTTTTAACTCTTCTACAATCCACTGCCCCGCCATTTTAGAAGACGTGATTTTTCCTAGTTTCATCTGAGAAGCTTTGTTTAGTCTAGCTCCTAGTTCAATGGCCGCCTTTAGTTCAATGGCCTTAGTTCTTCCAATCCCATTTATGTGCATAAGTTCGTCCAGACTCGCCATCTTTAACGAATGCAAATCTTCAAAAGTATTCAAAACTACAATAGATAATTGTAATACATTCAAATCTTTAGAACCTGTCCGTAGTAAAATAGCTAATAATTCATGCGTTTCAAGCACTTTAGCGCCATACCGTTCGAGGCGTTCTCGTGGCATGGCGCTTAAAGGCACTTCTAATAATTTTGATTCAATCATTGTGACACTTCCTCTTTGTTTTCTCTACAAAGAGTTACGATGTCTACTCTTCTTTAGGCTTGCGGTTGTTCCACCAATGACGAACTTCAGCGATAAAATAGAGAGAGCCCGTCACCCATAATTCGCTCTTATCATCTGCTGAATGAACGAAACGGGTGATGACGTCTTCAAATCTTTCTTCATAGGAAACCTGAGGAGAATCCAAGTACGCTTCGACATCACTTCTAGCAATCGACTGTCCTTTTGAAGGATGGAAACTCGTTAAAATGATATTCAAATCAGGAAGAGCTTCCTGCAATCTTAGAAGCATCTGTTGACTATCTTTTCGAGTAAGCGCACTAAATAACAGCGTCTGTTTCTTGCCAATGTGAGCCGTCATAGTCTCTATAAGCCGCTCGATGGCTGGTAAATTGTGAGCACCATCAATGATAATAAGTGGTGTGTTTAGCAACACTTCCATGCGTCCTGGCCAAGAAACGACAGGGAGGGCTGACTCGACTAATTTAGTCTGCATACTTCTTCCTGTTGCTTCCATCCATGCTCGGAACGCTCGAATTGCCACGGTCGCATTCTCTTTCTGGAAGACTCCTTGAAGGGCTAACTGTTCCAACGGAATCGTTAATGCTTCGTCTTGATACGAATCTTCTACCAGCGAAAATGACTCCCCAAAAACCTGCACCATTGCGCCTTTCTCACTAGCGACTCCACTAATTACATCCATACATTCACAGCTGACTGGCCCAACGACCACTTGTTGCCCAGATTTAATAATCCCTGCTTTTTGCGCGGTAATTTCTTCTAACGTGCTTCCAAGTAAGTCTTGATGGTCCAACCCAATCGTCGTAATGACGCTGACGAGTGGATGTCCAACATTCGTATTATCCAACAGACCTCCAATCCCGACTTCAATAATCGCAAGGTCAACGGCTTCCTGTTGAAAGACAACAAACATCATCGCCGTTAATATCTCAAAATAGTTAAAGGATCCCCACTCTTCGAATAAGCGGTGCTCCACCTCTCTTACCACCGATGCGGCTTGCCAGAACGGCTCTTCTTCAAGAGGCACTCCGTCTAGCTGGATTCGTTCTCTAATACTGTCCATATGCGGTGAAGTGAATGTCCCTACTCGCAATCCATGCGCTTTTGCAAAGGCCGTCACCATCGCTGCAGTGGACCCTTTTCCATTCGTCCCAGCAATATGAATACTCTTCAACTCACGTTCTGGATTTCCAAGCGCTTCTAGGATAGCCTCCATGCGGTACAATCCATGTTTACGCGGAATACTCTCGCTCTTTTTTAACCACTCTTGAATCATTCACTCACCTCCTGTTTTCCTCATTTATCATAACAGAAAATTGCCCACTGGAACATACAAAAGAGAGCGCATGATACTTCATACGCTCTCCCCGCCGTTCAAACGGATTAGATTTTCTTTAATGTTGCGATACGTTCTAACACTGCTTCACGTTGTGCTTGATAGTCCGCACCTTTTGCACGTTCAGCTTCAACAACCGCTGCGGGAGCTTTTGCCACAAATTTCTCGTTCGATAATTTCTTCTCGACACGATCCACTTCTTGTTGCAATTTCTCTGCTTCTTTTTCAAGACGAGCGATTTCGTCTTCGATGTTGATTAATCCTGCTAATGGTAAGTAAATTTCAGCACCTGTGATCACTGAAGTTACCGCTTCAGATGGCGCTTCAACGTCTTCACCATACACGAATTCTTCTGGATTTGAGAAGCGTGCAATGTAAGATTCGTTTTCTTTCAAGACAGCGTAGTGCGCTGCATCGCTTACTTTCGCAATAATGTTAATTGGTTTTGATAATGGTGTGTTCATTTCGTTACGAACCGTACGTACTGAACGGATGAAGTCCATTAAGAATTCCATTTCTTCAGCTGCTTTTTCGTCCATTTGTTCTGGGTGAACTGTTGGGTAAGTTGCCACCACTAATGATTCCCCAACGTGAGGAACAGATTGCCAGATTTCTTCTGTCACGAAAGGCATGATTGGGATGTAATAGACGTAATGTGTTGTCTAATACATATACAAGAATGCTACGTGTTGTTAATTTCGCAGCTTCGTCGTCCCCTGCTAAATGTTTCTTTCGACATTTCGATATACCAGTCACAGAAATCATCCCAGATGAAGCGATATAAAAGACGTCCTGCTTCACCGAATTCGAATTTCTCGAAGAGTTCTGTCACTTTGCCAATCGTTTGATTTAAGCGTAGTTTAAAAATCCATTTTATCCGCAAGAGTCTTCTCACCAGTGATATCCACTTGGTCCGCTGTTAAAGTCGCCCACGTTCATTAATGCGTAACGGCTTGCGTTCCAAATCTTGTTGATGAAGTTCCATGCAGCATCCATCTTGTCTGTTGAGTAACGAACGTCTTGCCCTGGAGCAGAACCGTTTGCTAAGAACCAACGAAGCGCATCGGCACCATATTGCTCGATCACTTCCATTGGGTCAACCCCGTTTCCAAGAGACTTACTCATCTTACGTCCTTGGCTATCACGAATCAATCCGTGGATTAGAACGTTCTTGAATGGACGTTTACCTGTAAATTCTAATCCTTGGAACATCATACGGCTTACCCAGAAAGTAAGGATGTCGTATCCTGTTACAAGTGTATTTGTTGGATAGTAACGTTTGTAGTCGGCTGCATTTTCGTCCGGCCAACCCATTGTTGAAAATGGCCATAACGCAGATGAGAACCAAGTATCTAATACGTCTGGATCTTGTGTCCAGTTTTCGCTGTCGCTTGGAGCTTCCATGCCTACGAATACTTCGCCTGTTTCTTTATGATACCAAGCTGGAATTTGATGTCCCCACCATAATTGACGTGAAATTACCCAGTCGTGAATGTTTTCCATCCAACGTAAGTACGCATCATTGAAACGTGGTGGGATAGAAGTTTACTGTGTTGTCGCCTTCCGCACGTTGCGCATTGATGGCTTGCTCTGCTAAAGGTCCCATTTTCACGAACCATTGTTTTGAAAGACGTGGTTCAACAACGACATCTGTACGTTCTGAGTGACCAACGCTGTGTAAATGTTTTTCGATTTTTACAAGAAGGCCAGCTTCTTCTAAATCTTTCACGATAGCTTTACGCGCCGCAAAACGGTCCATGCCTTCGTATTTACCCGCTAACTCGTTCATTGTCGCATCATCGTTCATCACGTTAATACGAGGTAAGTTATGACGGTTCCCTACTTCAAAGTCGTTCGGGTCATGCGCTGGAGTGATTTTTACAACCCCTGTTCCGAAATCTTGCTCCACGTATTCGTCAGCGATGATTGGAATTTCACGGTTCATTAGCGGCAAGATAACTGTTTTCCCGATAAGCGCTTGGTAACGTTCGTCGTCTGGGTGAACCGCAACCGCTGTATCTCCAAGAAGTGTTTCTGGACGAGTCGTTGCGATTTCTAGGAATCCACTTCCGTCTGCTAGAGGGTAGTTCATATGATAGAATGCACCTTCTACGTCTTTATGGATGACTTCGATATCAGATAATGACGTTTTTGCTTTAGGGTCCCAGTTGATGATGTACTCACCACGGTAGATTAAGCCTTTTTCGTATAATGTAACGAAGACTTTCTTCACGGCGTCAGATAACCCTTTGTCTAATGTGAAACGTTCTCTGCGGTAGTCTACAGAAATCCCCATTTTTGCCCATTGTTCACGGATATGGCTGGCATATTCTTCCTTCCATTTCCCATGTTTGTTCAAGAAACTTCTCACGGCCAAGGTCATAACGAGATAAGCCTTCTCCGCGTAATTTTTCTTCTACTTTTGCTTGAGTTGCAATCCCCGCATGGTCCATCCCTGGTAACCATAAAGTGTCGAACCCTTGCATGCGTTTTTGACGGATAATCATGTCTTGTAACGTTACGTCCCAAGCATGTCCTAAGTGTAATTTCCCTGTTACGTTTGGTGGCGGGATAACGATTGAATAAGGTTCAGCGTTTGGATCTTCGTTTGGATGGAAGACGCCTGAATCAACCCACCATTGATATTTACCCAGCTTCAACTTCTTGTGGTTGAAACTTAGATGACATTTCTTTAGCCATTGATTTTTCCTCCTTGTATCTTGTTTGTGTCCAATAAAAAAATCCTATGAAGACACTCTCCATAGGACGATTAAATTCGTGGTACCACCTAATATTCGCGTAAAAATTCATTACGCCTCGATGTTGGTAACGAAGTGTCGTCTCCGTACTCTATTACTTCTTTTCGTAGAGTAAGCTCACAAGCTACCTTCAAATGAATTTGCTAGGAAGTTGCACCAAGTCTTCCCTCTCTCGTAAACAAAGTCATTTTACTCCTCTTGTTCATCGCTCTAATATACAAAATATTCTACCATTCAAACCCGACGCTTGCAACAATATCGCGCTATCTTCTACCTCACATTCCCGCTAGACACGCCTAGGTCTGCATCTTCTGGAATCCACCAATCCAAAAACTCTTTGATGGACCAATCCCAGAAATCCCATTCGTGTCCGCCACTTTTTTCTTTATAGATGACAGGGACACCTTTTTCAAATAGAAAACGACTGAATTCACGACTTTTATCCAGAAGCCAATCCTCGGTTCCACAAGTCATAAATATTTTTAAGTGCGTAAGGATTCTCGACTTTTTCTATCGCTTTAAACAATTGATTCCTGTGCGAATCATAATAGTCTTGATCTTTGAAAATCGATTTTAGCGTATCGAGTTGTTAAGAAAAATGAGAACTACTATCCTCTTCTGAAAGAGGTAATGCATTTTTATAAATGGCTCCCTGAAAAAGAAGCTATCACACTAAAAGGTGTCGGGATATTTGATGCCGTTTCGAAGTGCCCCATATCCACCCATCGAAAGCCCGGCAATACCCAAGTCTTCACGTTTTCGAGAAACAGGAAACATTCGGCGTGAGATTTCTGGAAGCTCCACCCCGATAAATTCTCCATAGTTCGTATAGTTCCATGGTTGATCTACGTAGAAATGATTTTTCCCCCGAAGGCATGATGAGAGCAAGATTTTTCTCTTTGCGTATCGAAGAATGCGCGTCTGATTGACCCAGTCCTGTTCGCTGCCCATATACGCCATGCAGAAGAATCAATGCTTTATAGGGACCTTCCGAAAGATACTGATTATCAAAATCCACCGCATCACTAGGCAAGTAGACTGACAGCGGGATGGTTCTCATTAATGTTTTTGAAAAAAATGAAACGTGTAAAAGTGCCATATAGCGCCTCCGTTAAATTATTATTTTTTAAAGTATCGATTCACTACTGTCGCTAAGCCAAAGATAAACGTGACTCTAACGACAAATTTTTGCCACGACTCCCATTGCTCAAACCCAAAGAAATCATTCATGAAGAGGATAAAAGCAATAGTGGCTACCATACCAATCAAAATGACAGCACTCACCGAGATTCATCTTCTTGAGCTTATCTGGATTATCCCTGATTCACCCAAGTATAAAAGGCAAGCCTCGACAACGATCGCACTCACAAAATAAAACAGTGCGATATCTTGCCGAAATAGTAGCTGATAGATGGCATTCACGCCATTGATGATGCCTAACGCAACAATTCCAATGTCTCTAACTTTTTGACTCATTTCCAACAACTCCTCTCCCTAAAAACGGATTCCTGAACTTATCTTTATTATACTTCTCCCACAGTGTTTTTACTATACGCGCAATAGAACCCAGCATGACTGCTAGGTTCCACTTCTTCGGCCTCTATAGCCGAGTATCTTATTTTATTCTTCTACCCCTAGTAATAGGTTCACTAGGATGTCCACTGTCACATTACCGAAGTAACGGCGGATGTCGATGGCTTCGAAGGCTTTTGTTAAGTCTTCGCGGTTGTATCCAACGCCGACAAGCGCTTTTTCTACATCGCTGATTTCATCCAAGACCGAAGAAAGTCTCCGTTAATCTTAATGTCTTTGATGGCATTCTTTTCAACATTCAAGCTGAACTCGATTTGTCCGGCTGGTGTACGTTTGGATTGTTTGAATTCGAATTTTGGATTTTTTCCGTAGTTCCAATCTGGGTTGTTGAAGTACTTGCTGCGTAATTCTTCTACACGCACCCAGTCTTCATCCGTTAGAACATACTCTTTAATCGTTGATGTATCTTCCACATTGAAGATGTTTTTCAAGAGCACTTCGCGGAATTGTAAGATGTCTAAGTCTTGATATTCAGGCGCTAAGTACGGTTTGATATTTGTCACGCGTGAACGAACGGACTTGATTCCTTTTGACGCAATTTTCTCTTGTTTTGGACGTAAAATTTGTGGCAAAATGCTCACATCTAGATCCAACATTAATGTTCCGTGCGCTGTTAAACGGCCATTGTTTGAGTACATCGCATTTCCAGAGAATTTCTTACCGTCGATGAGAAGGTCGTTACGTCCTTGTAACTCTGCCCCTGTTGCTCCCATTTTATGAAGGGCTTCAATCACGGGTTCTGTGAATTTTCCGAAATCACGGAAGCTATCGCCATCATCTTCTGTAATGAAGCAGAAGCAGATATTTCCCATATCGTGATACACGGCTCCACCACCTGAGAAACGACGAACCACTTGTACGCCAAGTTTATCTACACCATCTTGATTGATTTCTTCGATGGTATTTTGGTTTTTCCCGATGATAATCGCATTTTCGTTAATATAAAATAACAAAAATTGGTTCATCGAGTTTCTTCTCGTTTAACAAGAAATATTCGATAGCTAAGTTTGTGGTTGCATCGTAGATTTCTTTCCCATTCGTTGATTTTTAGCATAAAACATCTAAAAATCTCCTCGCTTTTACTGATATCACTAGCGCTATCATACCATAACCGCCCTCCTCACACATAAGAAAGAAGCTTGATTTTACACTATTTTTACTCCACTCCAACACGCAATTACCATATATGGTAATTGCAGCCTTTCATAGTCAGTCAACCGGAAATCCCGCATTGATGTTTCCTCGAATTCTTGCGGTTTTATAGTAACTGTAACGTAATTCGCATTGAATGTGAATTACGCGGAGTTGGACTATTCCAAACTCCGCGTTTGAAGCTTCAAAGGTGTAAGACCCAGACTTACACCGTTGCAACGTTATAGTTACTATCAAATATCCGCAAGAAGAATGAGGAAACATAAAAAGCGCACCCTTTCGAGGATGCGCTTGCTCAATGTTAGTATGCCCATGCGATTAATAAGTAGATGAAGCTTGACCCAAACATATCTGCCAATGCGTGCATAAGGAAGAATGGTAATAGGTTTTTCACCACTTTCTTGTACATGAAGTAGTAGAACAATCCGTACACGACTCCGATAACCATTGCCCATAACATTCCTTGATACGTATGGAATGAGAATCGAACAAGGGTTGAGAACGCCAAGGCCTTCCACTGATGCTCTTCCTTCACCTATGTCATTAATCCAAGGAAGAAGAACTCTTCGTAGAATCCATTTAACAGCCCATAAGCGATAGCCATTGGAGATAACGCTAAGAACTTATTGATGATTTCCTGTGGATTCATGAACGGTACAAGCGCTGGGTCGAAGTAGTTGTATTCACCGCTCAGCGTGGTTACGACGTCGCCGAACAGTCCGACAATCGTGAATAATACCGGTACCCAGATAAGTACGGACCAGTGAAAACGAATCTTCAACTGCTTGAAGTCGTAATGACGGATGACTAAGTACAAGAGTGCAATTGCTAGTAGGTAAAGTTACTCGAATACGCTGCCCCGTCGCTATAGGACGTTGCGGTCTCCGTATATTGCTGGGCCACTTCGGTTACTGGTTGTAAACTCTGTAGAAATTGTTGCGTGGATCGGATGATAAACTCCCCGAACATGATAATCGTCACGATGAGGATGTCAACCCACTTTAAAGTTTTTAATGGTTCTTTTGGTCTGATTTTAGTTAAAACCGTCATGATTGGTTCCCTCTTTTCCTTATTGTATCAAAACACTGTTCTATTGAAAGAAAATCGCTTGTTTCTTTTGGCGTCTTCCTTAATAAGAGAATACTCCTTAAAACTAAAATGAACCTAAAATCAAAAAAATTTCTACAAAAAAAGTGACTCCTTAATAGAAGTCACTGACTAATTTTCTAAAAGAAGCGTCTCGGTATTTCGATGAACAAGATTACAAGAAGTCCATTATAAAGGCTATGTAATAAAATTGAGTCAAACAAACTTCTTCTTCGTTCATACACAAGAAAAAGAACAATAGAGTTAATAAGATAAGCTAAAACTGTATCCAATTATGGATATAATGCGGGAAATGAATAGCTGCAAATAGAATTGATACGATGGACATTCTAACAAAAGTATTCACTTTTCCTCGAAGCAAATTATTCAGAAAACCTCTAAAAAGAAGTTCTTCAATCAAAGGTGCAAAACAAACGAGTTCTAGTGCCTTTAAAGCAAAAATATATTTATCTGTTGTAAGTGGTAGATGAGCCCTAAAGAAATAATCAAATAGTTTTGATCGATCTGTCCCATACGCCATTGAACTCCACAAATTATAAATCAAATAGCTAGAAAATATGAGAGTAATATACGTTACAAAAACAAAAATTAAATCCATCAGTTGAATCTTTCTTTTTACTGTTGGTTTAAACAATTTTGAATATACTACTGTACATACAAAAATTAACAAAATACCCACGTAAATAACCTTAACAATTAACTTCCACATATCCGCTTGACGACCTAGATTCCACAAATTCATTTTGAACACAAATTCAATTCCTTCATTTATGGCAATATCCGCTACAAAAAAGAATAGAAACCAAAGCGGTTTTTTCAATCGAGCACCCATTTACTTCTACCTCATATGTTTTTTCCTTATATTACCGTTTTATAGCAGACACTGTCAATATGAGATTCTAAAAAAAGCAGACTAGCGTTTTACTAGTCTGCTTCATTCATTATTTCTGACGGATGGTAAATCCTTTGTCAGATTTCTTTTTGTTGTTACGGCGGCGAGAATCTTTCCCTTTATATCCGCGTGTATATTCGTCTTCTAAGCCACGGCCACGACGATCTTCTTTACGCTTGAAGCTTCCTTTTCCGTTACGTCCGCGGTTGTCTTTACGGTCGCTACGGTTGTAGTTTCCACGGCTGTTGCCACGTTTGCGGCTAGGCAATGGACGTTCTGGCGTGATTTTAACTGGAATTTCAGTTGGGTCTTTAATCATGCTCTTGAGTAATAGAGCTGCCAATTCTTCTGGTTCGTACTCGTCTAATAAGTAAGATACCGCTTCTTTGAAACGTCTTGGTTCCACAGTTTTCATCATTTCGTCGATAGACTCGATGGCTGTTTTTGTTTGTCCTTCCAAGGCTTCTGTTTGCGTTGGTGGACGAAGGCTTGTCATACGTTTACGCGTTAATTCTTCAATCACACGTAAGTAATCCATTTCGTTTGGTGTCACGAATGTTACAGACATTCCTTCTTGACCCGCACGGCCTGTACGTCCAATACGGTGTACATAGCTTTCTGGGTCTTGTGGGATATCGTAGTTGTAGACGTGTGTGACGCCTGAGATATCTAGTCCACGTGCTGCCACGTCTGTAGCGACTAAGATGTCTAAATGGTTGTTCTTGAAGTCACGAAGAACGCTCATACGTTTTTGTTGGCTTAAGTCCCCGTGGATTCCTTCTGCACGGTAGCCACGCATTTCAAGTCCGCGTGCTAATTCGTCTACACGACGTTTTGTACGTCCGAATACGATCGTTAATTCAGGTGTTTGAACGTCTAATAAACGTGTCATAATGTCGAATTTCTCGTAGTCTTTACATTTTACGAAATATTGATCGATTAATGTCGCCGTCATCTCATTGGATTTGATACGAACATGCTCTGGATCTTTCATAAATTGAACACCGATACGTTTAATATCATCTGGCATTGTCGCAGAGAATAAAAGCGTTTGGCGGTTTTCTGGAACTTGTTTGATAATCGATTCGATATCTTCCAAGAATCCCATGTTTAACATTTCATCCGCTTCGTCTAAGACAAGTGTCTCCACTGTCGCAAGCTTTTCAATGTACGGCGTGAAATGTGGTCTAACAGGCGACCTGGAGTTCCCACAACGATTTGTGGATTTTCTTTTAATTGGCGGATTTGACGGTTAATGTCCGCTCCACCGTATACCGCTTGTACACGAACCTTTTTGTCGCGTCCGAGACGGAATAGCTCTTCTTGCGTTTGAATCTGCAAGTTCACGAGTTGGTGCAATCACAAGACCTTTTACGCCTTTTTACTTGGGTCGATTTTTTGAAGCATTGGCAACCCAAATGAAGCCGTTTTCCCAGTCCCTGTTTGCGCTTGCCCAATCACATCTAAGCCTGCTAGCGCTTTTGGAATGGTTTGAGCTTGAATGGGAGTTGCTTCTTCAAACCCCATTTTTTCGATAGATTCTAGTAAGGCAGAATCCAATCCTAATTCATTAAATTTCATATTTTTCCTCCTTGGATACTTCGGTGAGAAGCACACGAGGGAATTTCCTTCATAACAAAAAGTCTGGAGCTTTTCGTAAGAGCACCAGACTTCTACAATTGTTTAAAATTTCAAACTATTTATTATAAAATGTGTGTACATTTCTCAACTCAGCGAATAGTATAGCACGCATCCAGAGAGAATGCAAAGAATACAGGCCGACGATTTCTGCTTTTACTCTTTGAAAATGCTAAAGAAATAAGACTTTACGGGCTTCAAATCCTTGCGGATTTTTCAATAGCTGTAATGGGGCAACGGTTCGAGCCTTTCGTCTCTCACCTTTAAAGCCTCAAAGCTGGAGTTGAAATAAATTTCTAACTCCAGCTAATTCGCATTTAATGCTATTCCCCATTACTGCTACTATTGAATCCGCTAGATTTTCCGCCCGTATTTATGAAACATATACAAACTGTAAATCAGATATTGAGGCGGTGGGTTTGCTTCTCGTGGTGCGGTTGAGAAATGGGCACACTTTTATAATAACTAGTTCTCAGGGAAGGGACGAAAAAAGCGAGGGACGGTGGTGCGTCTCTCGCTTTACTTTTCATTTTTTATTCTGCTTTTAGGGCATCGACAACGGCGAGTAAGCCTGTGCCGTTGCTTGATTTGATGAGGACTTGGTCGCCTTCTTTAAGTTCGGCTTTTAAGTCAGCAATCAAGGCTTCTTTATCCATGTAATGGTGAAGCGCAACTGAATCGAACTGGCCTTTCAACGCATCATAGAGTGCTTCCATTTCTTCACCGTACAAGTACACAAGTGCGACTTTGCTTGGAGAAATGACTTCTGAGATGCTGGCATGCAATTCTTTCGAATGTTCCCCGAGTTCGCGGATGTCCCCAAGAACGAGGATGCGACGTCCTGTTGCGTCCACTGAAACGAATGTTTTGATGACGGATTTCATCGCGATTGGGCTGGCGTTGTAAGCATCATTCAAGATGACTGCTCCGTTTTGGCCTTTCACCCACTGCGTACGGTTCTTCGTCAATTTGAAGTTCGCTAAAGGCTGACACGATATCTGAAAGTGGAACGTCTAATGTGCGTGCAATTTCAATGGCTAAAAGTGCGTTTGAAAACGTTGTACGCTCCAAGAACTGGTAAAGTGACCGCCACGGTTTCTGTTGGAGTCACCAATTCAAACGCTGTGTGGTCTGAATAAAGTTCGATATTTTTCAGCTGAGAGTTCCTTGCTTCCTTCGCCGACTGTAACGATGTTGAAGTTTGCTGGTTTTTCAGCTTGTGCAATGCCTGCTGTAATTAAGTCTTCATGCGTTGGATAAATAAAGGTTCCATTTTCTTGTAGTCCAGAAAGGATTTCAAGTTTTGCCTTGGCAATGCCTTCCTTGCTACCCAATTGTTCCATGTGCGACTCACCAATTAGCGTAATCGCAACAACTTCTGGGCGTGCTAATTTTGATAAGAACTCGATTTCGTGGAAATCACTCATTCCCATCTCTAAGACAAGTGCTTCAGTCGATTCCGGCATATCTAAAATCGTTTGTGGTAAGCCGATATCGTTATTGAAGTTTCCTTGTGTTTTATAGACACGGTAGCATGCGCCAAGAGCAGCTGCTGTCATATCTTTTGTCGTTGTCTTCCCAGAACTTCCTGTAATCCCAACGACACGAGGAGATACTTTTTCTAAGTACCATTTCGCTAATTTTTGAAACGCTTCAAGTGGATCATCTACCCAGATTGCGCAAATGCCTTCTGGTGGTGTAAGATCTTTTTCTTCCCCATAACACTGCTGTTGCGCCTGCTTGAATCGCTTGTTCTATATAATCATGTCCGTCCGTTTGCCCTTGAAGTGGCACGAAAAGGCTGTTTGGTCCTAATTTTCGTGTATCAAAGGCTACTGACTCAATTGTTTCGAATCGATGTGCCGATTGATAATCAATCGCGCCAACTGCTTTTGTGATTTCGGCAACTGTTCCAATACTCATCGTTCTTCTCCTTACTCTGCATGACGATCGTTATAGCGTTTAAGGGCTAAACGAATCAATTCTTCCACTAAATCTTTATAAGAAATCCCCATTGCTTCCCATAATTTCGGATACATACTAAATTGTGTGAATCCAGGCATTGTGTTCACTTCATTAATGAAGACTTCTTGTGTTTCAGTAAGGAAGAAATCACAACGAGTTAATCCACTACCATCAATCGCACGGAAGGCCGTTTCGGCATATTCACGAATTTTTACAGAAACTTCCTCAGGAATTGCCGCTGGAATTTGAAGTGTTGTTGTATTGTTGATGTATTTTTCATTGTAATCGTAGAATCCTGCTTGTTTGACCACTTCTCCAACAACTGAAGTATTCACTTCATCGTTTCCAAGAACCGCTACTTCGACTTCGCGGGCATCAATTCCTTGCTCTACAACAATACGGCGGTCGTATTTGAGAGCTTCCTCAATCGCAGTGGTTAATTCTTCACGGTTCGTTGCTTTTGAAATTCCTACGCTTGAGCCCATATTAGCAGGCTTAACAAATACTGGATAACGCAGCGTCCCTTCAATACGATTGTAAATCGCTTCAGGAGATTTTTTGAAATCTGCCTTTACAAAAGGAACAAATGGCACTTGTGGAATTCCTGCTTGTTGGAATAGGTGCTTACTAGCGATTTTATCCATTCCATTGGCACTTGCTAAAACGCCACATCCTACATAAGGTAAATCTAGAATTTCAAAGAGGCCTTGAATGGTCCCGTCTTCTCCATTTGGTCCATGTAAAATTGGAAAAACGACTGTATCTGGTCCAGCAATATCACTAGGTTGAATACGAACTCCTGTAGATACTTCCCCTTCAACTGTTGCAAAACGAGCTTTGGGGCCTTCTGTTAAACGAAGCGCTTGATCAAAGGCAACCGGAGCCTTTAATGCTTCCCCTTTTAACCAAGTTCCTTTTTTTGTAATATACACGGGCTCTACATCGTAATATTCAAAATAAATCTCTTTAATAATTGACCCTGCCGTTAAGATTGAAATATCATGCTCGGCACTTTTTCCGCCATAAATGACAACAACTTTCATATGAATCCTCCAAACTATTCGCTTCCAGCGAACGACCAATCTATGTGGTCCATGTCTGTTATTTTAGATAATAACCTTGCACGTTACAGTATAACAAAACGGCGGAAGCCTTACAAGTTCAGACAAAACCAACAAAAAACACTTTCCAAAGATTCTCTTTGAAAAGTGTTTTAAATGGCATCCGTCATTGGTAATTTTGCTGAAATTTTCCAATTTTGATACGTTTCGTTATACGTTAATTGTCCAATGCGCACATTTTGTGTCACTGCCTTATTTGCGTAATGGTAGCGATCTTCCGTCAAGAAAATCGGTATTTCATAAATATCCTCTTGCTTATTCACTTGGTCAAATGCCAAACTAATTCCTTCGCGGTAAAGAGGCATCATTTCTTTCAAAGCTTCAATCGAAATCGCTTCTGCTTCTTTTTCAGAACCAAAGAAGAAAAACTTCGGTGATTGATTTAAAATATCCGTCATCTCAATTTTGTACTTGTCTTGATAAGAGTGGTAAAAACTGTCTCGATTTTTTTCGATAATACACTTTAGAATATTCATTATCCAAACATAGGTAAATAAAAATTATTTTGTAATTTATAGAAAAACGGTGAGTGTAAATGTGTTTTTCGCATGAGAGATATAGAGTAGATCTGCAATCTCTTGCGCGTGAGTTGATGAACGAATTCAATAGAGTCAAAATCAACCCAGTTTGATGGAGCTTCTTTTCCTTCTGCTACACCTTGAAGATATTCCAACACATTTTTGCGTCCTTTAATCCACATAAATCCAGTATAAGAATCATGAGTGGCAAGACTAGATTTCCCATTCAAAAGGAGGATATTTTTGAGGATTTCGAGACTGTGGTAAGCAGACAAATGGAACGCGATCGATTTCGCCAACACATGGTCTCGATACGCTATCATAATGGATATACAATTGTTTCGCCACAGACCTCACCTCCTAAGTTTTATAATCTCCATTATAAATGATTTTCAAACTATAAAAACATATAAATTAGATTACATTTTGCAAATGAACCGTTTTCTTTTGTAACAATTTAGCAACATTCTAAAGTAGAATTTCCTCCCTTTACATATAAAAAGAGTTGAAGTGATTTCTTCAACTTTCTTTCTCCCTTCTATAGGAGTGTCCATTCTTAGCATTTGACTTTCTGAGTGATTCTTTTCACCGCAATGTCTATTCTTTTCAATCACTCCTGTAATCTGTTGGAAAGTTCTTTAATTCAACAATATCCACAGGATCAAAATGATACACTAAATGACGAATCACTTGGTGATGAAGAAAAACAAGATTTTAAAGTCCTCTAATGAAATAGATTCCAACCCTTCGATATACGCACATAATTCCTTATAAGATTCTTCGTGAAAGAGACTTTCTTCATGTAGATAATAAAAGAACGTTCCCTCTTCCAGTAGTACATTTTTTCTAATGAATGACATCCACCTAACCTCTTTCCTTATTAAAAGTTCCACTTTCTAAAAACAAAAAGACTGAGGAAGCTCCCCAGTCTAATTTCTAGATTTTTCTAAACGTTTAATACGGTTTTCCGTTGAAGGGTGGGTTGCAAAAAGCGAATCGCCACTTTTCTCCAAACGGATTCGAAATGTATAATGTGGCACTTTGTTTATTCGCTTCCGTCATTGGCGGCGCTTCAGAAATCTTTCTTAGGGCAGAAATAAGTCCATAAGGATTTCTTGTAAATTCGACTGCTGTTGCATCCGCTAAATATTCACGGTTTCTGGATAATGCGAGTTGTAAAATCGTCGACATAAAAGGTCCAAGAATCATTGCGACTAGACCAATCACCATAAAAATTGCATTGGCTCCGTCTTCATCATCATTATCACTACTTCTTCTTCCGCCACCCCAGAACATCATTCGACTACCGAATTGAACCAGTAATGCGATGACTGCTCCAAGCGCAATAGCGATGGTTTGTAAACGAACATCATAGTTGCGAATATGCCCAAATTCATGAGCTATAACGCCTTCCAACTCCTCACGATTTAATCGTTCAAGTAACCCTGTTGTCACTGCTACTGCAGCGGTTTGAGGACGAACTTCCTGTTGCAAAAGCATTCGAGATTCATCTTGAATAATAAATACTCGAGGCATTGGAACTTGAGCAACCATAGACATATCTGTCACAATATTCCATAACATTGGTGCTTGATTCTTATCCGTGATTTCTCGGGCATGATTTAACTGCATCATCTACATTTGTCGCGTTCGAAATCATCATCAATGAATAAATTCCACCAATCACTACAGCAAGGATTACTCCAGCTGTTGCATTATTTAATGTAAATACCCAATACCGATTCCTACCGCGATGAAGAGCACCATATATAAAGCTAATCACAACAATTGTTCTTCTTTATTAGAAGCAATGTGATGTACATGATCAGTACTCCTTCCTTCAGATTAACGATTGATTAGAATTTGACTTTCGGGAACTTTTACGAGCTTCTACTGGAGTTTCTAACAATTCTTCTTTTGTAAATCCACCGAATCCAGCAACAATGTTTGTTGGAATAGATTCAACAGAAATATTGTATTTCGTAACACTTGAATTGTACAATTGACTTGAGAATAAGAAATTTTGTTTTTCTGTATTTGTCAATTCTTCTTGTAAGTTTAAGAAATTAGTGTTGGCTTTTAAATCTGGATAGCTTTCAGCCAAAGCAAAAACAGTTTTTAAAGCACCTGATAATTGGTTAGATGCATCCATTTTTTCTTGTGGTGAAACGTCATTTCCCATCCCAGCGATTTGGTTTCTCATCGCAATTACTTGAGATAATGTTTCTTGTTCGTGTTTTGCATATCCTTTAACCGTTTCTATGTTTGGGATTAAGTCATTACGACGTTGCAATTGAACATCGATTTGTGCCCAAGCTTCTTTTACCCAGTTTTTTTGTTGTACAAGGCTGTTGTAAGCGAAAACGCCCCAAATAGCTAGCACAACGACAATTCCTAAAATAGTAAATACTACTGACATAATGTCACGCTCCTTTAATTTAAGTACCCCTATTATACCATATTTTTCAAAATACATGTAAAATAGAAGATAAATATATTATATCAGATTACAAGGCTGTGTACATCCTTCTATGCAAAAATGAAACTAGCCTGAAGGAGATTTATGATTCAAAAACCACTTTTTATCCCCATCCAACAGGATATCCCTGAAGAGTATCCTTTGCCTATTCCTAAAGCATATATCGATTTTATTTTCGAAAATGGAGCAGGATACTTCAAAAACACTAAAATCTATACAAGCGAGCCTACCTCGATTTGGGATTGATTATGCTTTGTGCAATGGAATTTGTGGCTTTACTCGAGCGATTTTTTCCTAGTATCTTTTTGCGAAGAATGGCAAAGTGAACAGACTCTCTGCCTGAGTATTTGATTGTATTCTTCCAGGATGGCCCTGTCTATTATTGCTTTGATGTTCAAAAAGGAACCCATCTCAGAAACTGAGTATTCGTTTAGTCGATACGAAATGGATCAGTGGCTCACCTGTAGCGGAGAACTTCTCATTTCTAGAACAATTACACGAAACTACTCGAAGAGCTTTCTTATGATCTCAAAAGATTGGGTTTCTATTCATACTTTAAATCAACACATGGGACAAAAAGAAACATCTCCCATCAAGAAGTTCTACTAGAAATTCTGCAGATACCTCTCCCCAGCTATTTCTTCGTTGGATTGCATACCTCTTGGAACATTCTAAAAATGAAAATGAGCGCAACATTGCTCTGGAGAGATTTCAGTTTGTACAATCGTATCTCTCCTTACAATTTTCTTCGTATCCAGAATATCAAATCTGTTGTCAATACAGCCAACCAGAATCATAAAAAGGCTTTTAGAACAATGTTCTAAAAGCCTTTTTGATTTGCTATTATCAATGCAAATGAGTAAGGAACTAACCTCTAATTTTTAATTCAAGGATATCTCCTTTTCCATTCAATAGAAATACTGGAATTTCTGGTCCACAGAATTCAACCATGACTTGACGGCAAATGTTACAAGGAGGTAGGAAGCCTTCTGTCTTTCCTGCAACTGCAACAGCTGCAATATCTCCTTGGCGATAGCCTTGCGAAGCTCCATAAAAATAGCACTACGTTCGGCACAGTTTGTCACACCAAACGATACATTCTCCACATTCGCTCCTGTAATCACACGTCCATCCTTGTATAAAACAGCCGCACCTACAGGAAATTTGGAATAAGGACAGTAGGCATTTTTTAACACTTCTTTTGCTTGCTCCATGAGAGCTACTTTATCAATTGTCATTCGTTGAACTCCTTTTTAATTTGATTTACTGAATCGCTTGAACAAAGCGTGTTGCTATTTCCAGCGGACGAGTAATCGCTCCCCCAACAACAACCGTATAGGCTCCTTCTTCAAACATTCGTTTTGCTTGAGAAGGTTCATGAATACGTCCTTCTGCTACAACAGGAATCGTTAAGGTTTCACTAAGAAGACGAACCAATTCAAAGTTAGGGCTTTTATCTCCCGACTCTGTATACGGAGTATATCCATTCATCGTTGTTCCAACAAGATCAACGCCAGCTTTTTCAGCATTCACACCTTCCTCGAATGTTGAAATATCTGCCATCAATAAAAGATGAGGATATTTTTCCTTGATTTGATGGATAAAGTCATTAATCGTTATGCCATCAAAACGTGGACGTAATGTAGCATCCGAGGCTACAATATCCGCCCCGGCTCTACTCAATTCGTCTACTTCTCTCATCGTTACGGTAATATACTGTTCGCCACCTTCATAGTCTCTTTTACAAGACCGATTAAAGGCACTTCTGGAAACAAATCTTTGATGGCTTTTACATCTCTTGCGCTATTTGCTCGAATCCCTTTAGCACCAGCTTGTAATGCTGCTTTTGCCATATAGGGCATTAACGAAAAATCTGGATTATAAAGCGGTTCGTGCTCTAATGCTTGGCAAGAAACAATCAAATTTCCCTTTAAGATATCTAAAACATTCTTACTCATAGTCTTCTCTCCTCTAAATCTCGCCGCTAGCATGATTGTGAGCAATCTTGCTACGTGCTGCGGCAGCAATTGCACTCGACGATATCATCTAAAGAAAACATTACAGACACCTTCATGGTTTTCATTTAATTTTTCTAAAATCATCGGTTTTAGTTTATCTAAATATCCATATTTGTAAAACCAATCGATCCATATAAATTCAAAATCGAAAATACAATCACTTCATCAATTCCGTATAATGGATTATCCTTTTCCATTATCTTTTGGAATGGCGCTGATAATTTTTTCTCTTCTGCCAATTTATCTAGTTCGATTCCTGTCATAATCACATTTTGAACTTCACGTTTTTTAAGCACTCGTTGAATGGCGTAGGAAGCATCCTCATTCGTTAATTCCGGATAATATTTCTTTTGAGAAAACAATACTAAATCCGCGATATTTTGAATGGTGACTCCACGTTCTTTCAGCAGTTCAATACAATAGTCATATAAATCGTATTTCATCCTCTTAACTCCTCAATAAAGTATTATCTGCTTCGATTCTAGATACATCTAAATCACCTTCGATAGCATACACTTTTGCATTTTGGAAGCTAATCTTTAATCTTGTTTGAGAACGTGGTAATGGTTTGCTAAAGACTACTTGGTAACGATCCTCTTCTACTTTTTGAAGTTTGGCAGTAACAGCCATTGGAGTGTGGTTATTTTCAAATAATTCAATGCTTACAAATCCATCTTCAGCAATTTCAGCATCCAAGTATACTTGATCATTTAAGAAGATGAAGCCGTTTGTATATAAGACCCCTGGATATTCTGGACGTTTGACATCCCAATATGCAAAGTGATCTTTTTCCACATACGCACGAGAAAGGCTTGTTTCACGGAAGTTCGTATGTTGTCCATTTCCTCCCATGTAATAGAAGTATCTGCGATCTCCAATGGATACTGGAGCTGATGAATAAATACAACCACAATCAAACGCACCGTTTCCATATTTCCCTTCACCACGAGGAATTAATGGAGTATTTGTATTTAAGTAATGCCATCCCGCATGTCGGTAACTATACGTTAGTTGTAGATCAACAGTATCATAGTTCACATCCAACTGATCGCCTTCATGGAATACAGAAGCTAATCCTAATACATAGTCGCCACGTTTAAAGATTGGCATAGAGTAAATTTGATTTTCATAATCACACACATTCAGAATTTCTTGAATTGGAGTCCAATTGATAAAATCCTCACTCGTTGAAACACACGGCAGACGTAGAGAATCTCTCCAAGTCCGTGTAATTAACACATAACGATTTAAAGATTCATCATAGATAATGTGATTATGTGTATCCGCACGCGGATTAAAATGAGATACCTTAATGTATTCATCAAAGTGAATGCCATCTTTAGAGAAAGCTACAGCAATAAAATGAACCCCGTTACCATAGTCGATTTTTGTGAACATTTTATAACGACGTGATTCATCACTTTCATGCTTATCTAGGAACACTGATGTTCCATGTAGAAAGTGTCCAATAATGTTGTTATCCTTAGAACCACGAAAATCCGTCAAACCTAGATTTGGCTTCACCCAATTTTCTCCGTCTTTACTTTCGGCATAACAAAGAGAAACAATACGACTTGTCTCAGGACGATATTGGCGCGTTTTACGTTCTTCTAAAGAGTATTTTTCTGATTCTACATCATCTGTAAACGTTGAATAATAACAACGATAAACTCCTGCATAATCATCATAGAAGACATTTGGATAACTATTATCGAAACGAATTTCCCACGGCTCTTCTTCCGAGAAGAAGATTTTATTCTCCTTCACGGCTTGATTCACCTTTAACTCTACATTACTCATACGATAAGGATTAAAAATTCCTTTATCAAAGAAATAGATTTTTTTATTTAGTTTCATATAATCATCCTATTCTGGTTTTAGTGCTGCAAAAGATGAGTTGGAGACACTTGTTTGAGATCATATGCGCGACCATTTTCGTCGTAGAACTCATGTATTGTTCCTTGAACTCAACTTCATTTTCCTTACGTTTAGCAGCTAATACTTCTTTGAACTGATAGTCTACTTCCGGAATCGCTGCAAGAAGTTTCTTCGTATAAATATGCATTGGATTGTCATAAATATCCTCACGTGTTCCTGCTTCAACGATACGTCCTTTATGGATAACGTATAAGTAGTCACACATATATTTCACAACTCCTAAGTCATGTGAAATGAATACATACGTTAAATCTTCTTTGTTTTGAATTTCAACGAGATAGTTCAATACTTGCGCTTGTACAGATAAATCTAATGCTGAAACTGGCTCATCTAAGATTAACACTTCCGGCTTCATACAAAGAGCTCGAGCGATACAGAGACGTTGGCGTTGACCACCTGAGAATTCGTGAGGGTAACGATCCAAGTATTCTACAGGAACGTTTACCATCTTCAAGGCTTCTTTCATCCGCTCGAAGCGTTCTTCTTTATTCCCGATATGATGAACAATCATTGGCTCATCAAATGAGTCATAAATTTTCTTCGTTGGGTTTAGGGAAGCATACGGATCTTGGAATACCATTTGAACTTTCTTACGGAAATCTAAATCTTCCTTACGATTGATGTCATAGATGTTCTGAATACGTCCGTTTAAATCAATATTGATTTCTCCATCTGTAATCTCGTGAAGTTTCATTAATGATTTTGCAATGGTACTCTACCACTTCCGGATTCTCCAACAATTCCAATCGTTGTTCCTTTTCTTAAACTCAAGAGAAACATCATCTAAGGCTTTTTAATGGTTCTAGTGGTTTAAACCATTGTTTCTTAGGATAATAATATTTCTTGATGTTTTTCACTTCTAAAACAACATCACCGACATTCTTCTGAGCTAAAATTTCCTCTTCTTTTTCTTCAAAGAAGAAATGTTTGTAACAAGTACATCTTACAAAATGTCCGTTGCCTAGATCGTGTAATTGCGGATCTGCTTCACAGCTTCCTTCTGGTAGCCATGGAATACGATTTGCAAAGCGGCATCCTTTTTCTGAGATTTCAGAAATAGAAGGACACTTCCTTGAATCACGTGTAATATCCATGTTTTCTGGATTTGGAATCGATTTTAATAATGAACGTGTATACGGATGTTTTTGGTTCATCAAAAATTTGAGCGACCAGTACCCACTTCGACGATTTCCCCTGCATACATTACCGCTACTTCATCAGCGATTTGAGCAATAACACCCAAATCGTGAGTGATTAAAATAATCGAAGTGCCATGTTCTTTCCGTAAGTCATCCAGCAAGTCTAAGATTTGCGCTTGAATCGTCACATCTAACGCTGTTGTTGGCTCATCTGCAATCAGAATATCTGGATTACATACCATCGCAATGGCGATAACGATTCGTTGACGTTGACCTCCGCTGAATTGGTGTGGATAGTCATTCATACGTTCTTTCGCATTGTGGATTCCTAGTTTTTCCAACATTTCAATCGCACGTTTATTAGCTTCTTCTTTTGAAATATCATAGTGTTCGAACAGTACTTCCGTAATTTGATTTCCAATAGTGTACACTGGGTTTAGTGCAGACATTGGATCTTGGAAAATCATCGAAATTTTTTCACCACGTAATTTACGGAATTCTTTTCCGTATTGTTTTAATTTTTGAAGTTCGATTGGCTTATCTTCATCGAAATAAGTAATCTCTCCTTCTGCAATTCGTCCATTTTTTGGTAATAGGTTTAATACTGTATTCACAGTTACACTCTTACCACATCCTGATTCACCAACAATTCCTAAAACTTTTCCTCGTTCTAATTTGAAGTTCACATCTTTAATGATTGGAAATGCCTTTTTATCATTGATGAATTCAGTTTTTAAATTTTTAACGTCTAAAACTGTCTGATTCATTAGTTGTCAACCTCCTATTGTTGTTTTGGATCCATGATGTCTCGTAATCCATCCCCAATAAAGTTGATAGAGAGTACGAAAATGGTAATCACTGCCCCTGGAACTAACCATAGCCACCAGCTGTTTTTGATAACATCTGCAGTTTTAGCTGCATTAATAATATTTCCCCATGTAGGAATATCTGACGGTACCCCTACTCCTAAGAAGCTTAGTCCAGCTTCACTAAGAATGAATCCCGCTACGTTTAACGATAAAGAGACGGTTACTGGAGAAATAGCATTTCGTAAAATGTTGTTGAAGATAATTCGAGAATCAGAGAAGCCGAACGCTCTACATACATCTACATAAGTTTCTTGTTTTAATGACATGAACTCATTACGTACCATACGGAAAGTAGTCATCCACCCCATAACAGAGAATACAAAGATTAGGTTGAATACCCCTTGTCCAAAAATACTAGAAAGTAGTAAGATAACAATCATATCTGGGAATGTAGAGAACAACTCAGAGATACGTACTAATACAGCATCAATTTTCCCACCGAAGTATCCTGCATGATTCCTCCTAAAATTGTACCAATTAAAGCTCCGAAAACTGCTCCTGTCATCCCTACCTGAATCGAAACGCGTCCACCATACAATATACGAGAGAAGACGTCACGTCCTAATTTGTCCGTTCCAAAAATATGCTGTGCTGAAGGTGGACGGTTCATTGCACTTAAATCCACTGCTTCTGGAGCATAGGAAGTTAATAATGGTGCAAAAATACATGCTAATAGAATACTGTAAAGAAGATAAAAGCCGATGAAGGCCAATTTATTCTTATAGAATTTCTTTAAATTTCTTTTTCCATAATGGCATAGGTTTCATAACTTTGTCCTCCTTTCTAGTAACGAATACGCGGATCAAGTACCGCAGCCATAATATCTACTAATAGGCTGGCAAATAGGACTACGACTGAAATCATTAACGTTGTCACCATGATTACTGGATAGTCTCCTCGTTGTTACGCTGGAAATAATGAGTTGTTCCAATCCCCTGGCCAAGAGAATACGCTTTCAATAATAACAGAACCACCGATTAGTAATGGTAAACGGAATATCAATAGGACTAAGATTGGTCGCATCGCATTTCTAAAAATATGTTTGAAATACACTTTCCATTCTGGAACCCCTTTTGCACGAGCCGTTTTTACATAATCGGCATTAAATACATCTAACATAGAGTTACGTGTATATCTCATTAAAGCTGCTACCAACCCGATAGACATCGCTGTTACAGGTAGAATCAAATGTTGAATTCGACTAATGAAAGTGAAGTCTCCACTACTGAAACGACTCACCAATTGGTAAAATTTTCAATTGAATAGCGAAGAAATTTAAAATTAAAATACCAAAGAAAAATTGAGGAATCGCTGTCCCGATAACGGCTAAGAAACGAGCAATATTATCGATAATCCCATTTTGTTTAACCGCTGAGATTACCCCAATTAAAATACCGACAATTGTAGAAATAATTAATGAAACGAACGCTAATTCAAAAGTTGCTGGTAGTGCTTGTCCAACAATTTTTGAAATTGGATTTCGTTTACGATACTGTAACCAAAAATCTCCGTGCAGAATTTTGCCCACAACCATCTACCGTAACGTACTAACACTGGGTCATTCAAGCCTAGTTGCTGTCTTAACTTTTCGATTTGATCAGCACTGCTCGACATATCCGGAGAAACCATATAAGTTAATGGGTCCGCTGGAGTCAAATCAAGTGCAATAAATACTAGAAAGCTAATAATCAATAACATAGGAATCATGAATAATATTTTTCTTTAAAATATATTTCTTCATATTCATCTTCTCCTTAAATAATAGGAGTGAGAGACACCAGTTCTCTTCGCTAGTATCTCCTCACTCCCAAAAGATCATCCAACTTAATTACTGATTAACCATTTAACGATCGATAATTTTATTTTTGCATCCCATGTTTTCGAACTTGTAATCGAATTTATAGAATGGGTTACCAAATTGAACATCATCTGAATAGAAACTTTTTCAGTATTTAAGTACAAGAAGTTTTTAAATGTAAATAGATTTAACTTCAATAATTTTTCTTGTTCTAATTTTTGTAGGTCTGCAAGGATTGCATTTCTTTCTTTAACATCTGAAGCTTCTGTTAATTTCTTCGTTAACTCATCAAAGCTTGTGTCCCCATTTGTAATGTTGTTAAAGTTAGTATTTGTTGAAGCATATTCACCATACCAGCTTTCATATCAAATGATGATAAACCTTTATATCCAAGGTCATATTTACGAGTCTTGAATAATCCAGTAGTTGCATCTGAAGTAATTTGAGTGACTTCGTTCTTAATTCCAACTTGGTCTAATTGATAACTTACAGCTTGCATAAAGTCTTGTGAAGCTTGGTCTTTATAGTAGTATGTTAATACTAAAGGTTTGCTTGCATCATAGTTGGCTTCTTTAAGAAGTTGTTTTGCTTTTTCTGGGTTATATTCATATTTGTTTGCTGTCTTCAAATATGCATCTAACGCTGTAGGAACCCCTGTGTTGTTTACTTCTGAAATTTCAGGGAAAAATAGATTTAGATAATTCTTCACGGTTGATTGCGTAAAGGATTGCTTCTCTGACTTTTAGATTTGCTAAAGCTGAATTTCCTTTTCCATCAATACCTGCTAAGTTCACGATGAAGTAACGATAGAATAAAATATCAATTGGTTTCTTCGTTAATGAACTTACAGTATCTAATTGGCTAATTTCTTGAGGTTTGTTTGTTGTGAAGAAATATGATTTTCCATCTTGTAAAGCTAATACTGGATCTGAGATGTAGTTGTAAACTACTTTGTCAAATTTTTGGTTTTGCTTTTTTTCGTAGTTTTTCATTACGATCATACTCAATAAAGTTACCTGCACTAACTTCTTTCACTTTATACATACCCGCTTGTTACTGGAGAATTCCAGAATTTGCTATTGTTTAGTTCAAGTGGATTTTCAGATTCTAATTTATGTTTCGGTAAGATGTAGAATTGAGCCATGATTTGTTCAAAGTTCCCAACTGGAGCTGTTAATTTGAAAGTAACCTTGTTTCCTTCTACAGTAATTCCTGATATTTTATCCGCTTTGTCTTCTTTAAAATCTTTTGGCCCTTCAACTTTTTAAGAATGCCGCTGGGAAGATTCCGTTGATAACAGAAGCTTTTTAAAGCTAATTTCACACTGAACTCAACGTCAGCTGCTGTTAATGCTTGTCCATCTGACCATTTAACATCGTCTTTTAATGTGAATTCATAAGTTTTACCATCATCTGATTTTTTCCATTCTTTTGCTAAGTCCGGAGTTGTTGATTCATATTTTGAATCAGCCATTAATAGTGTACGGAAAAGCATGTATGGGACTAGCCCATCGCCATCTTGCCAAACGTAAGGGACACGGTCACCAGTTCCTGTTAAGTTTCCTGATAAGTAGAAAACTTTTTCTTTAGCAGGTTCTGAGCTACCGCCACTGCTTGATTGTTGTCCTGATGGGCTACAAGCTGCTAACCCTGCTACTACTGCTGCTGTTGCTAAAAGTCCTTTAACAAACTTCTTCATTAAGAACACTCCTTTATTTATATTCTTCAATCAATTCTTGAATTCTGTTATTCAAACGTTCTGCCAATTCCACATGTTCTTTTGTTGAAATTGGAAGCATTGGCCCTCTTACTTCTCCTGTTTCAATGCCACGAAGTTTAAGGATGTATTTACATACTGCGTATAATGAAGGTCCTGATAGTAATCCTTTAATTACTTCATTGACTTCATCTTGTAATTTACGAGCTTTCACTAAGTCTCCGGCAATGACGTATTCATTTAATTTAAGGAATAGTTCAGGCATAACACCATACGTTCCCCCAATTCCTGAATCCGCCCCGATAACACGCCCAGCGATAAACTGTTCATCTGGACCGTTAAATACAAGGAATTCTCCTTGTTTTGCACGTTCTCCCATCGCTTTGAATTGTTGTAATTCAAAAGTGCTTTCTGAAGAACATTTAATTCCGATGACTTTATCCAACTTAGCCATTTCTTCAAGTAAAGAAACTGGTAAATTGAAACGAGTTGTTTGAGGAATATGATAGATGATGAATGGTACTTCACTTGCATCAATCATTGCCGTCCAGTGTTTTTTAACAGCTTCTGGAGAAAATCCATAGTATACGCAAGGAATAGAAGATACTGCATCAACGCCTAAATCAGAAGCATGTTTTGCTAAGCGAACAGATTCTACTGTTGAGTTTGCCCCGATATGAGCGATAATAGTTGTTTTACCTTTTGCTACTTCCATAACGGCTTCTAGGATTACTTTTTCTTTCCTCTTCTGATTGAAGAACTCCTTCACCAGAAGAACCTCCAACGTATAATCCTTTAACACCTTTGTCGATGTAGTATTGTGCTAGTTTTTGCGCGTTCTGGGCTTACGTTTCCTTCATCATCATAGGCTGAGTAGAAAGCCACGAAAACTCCTTTAAATTTTTCTAAACTCATAATTTCCTCCTTATGTTTTATTCCTTTATTAACAATATTTCAGCAGTACGTCTTCCCGGACTGCATTCTCCACTGACGATGTAGTATCCATCATCCGCTCTTATAAAGCCGGCTCCACAAAGTGCAAACCGTTCATCCCTGTCCTATCGTTGTTACTTTTCCAGTATCCAAGTGAAGGATTCGAATCGTCGGCTCTCATTGAAAGAAACTCTTATCTTTCGAAAAGTATTCTTCTCGGTATCCCGGCTGTTGTAAATCTTTTACAGCTTGATTATAAACATCTCTATTGAATCCCCCTAGAATAAGTAATCCGCTTTCATTTAATTGAATGCTGGATGCTCCTAGGACGGAAGTTGGTAATTCAAATTCAATTTGAGTCCATTGATCTCTTTCGAAGTTGTAACGATATCCGTCCAGATACGCTTCTTGATTAGCGCCGCCTAGATAGTACAATTCATTTTTGATATACAACCGATAAGCCCTGTCCTCTGGCCTCAACTGGAAAAAGACGCTTTTTGAGCAAGGTCTCCTGTGTTTAGATCATAGAGATAACTTTCCTGATGTCCAAAAGAAGAGTTTGCCATCTACTAAGCATCCGTATCCGCTTTCAATGTTAAAATCAAAAGTCCCGATGCATTCTTCTTTAACTTTTTCCTCTACTGTTATTCGATAAATCTTTGAGCCAAGAATATAGTAAAGCGTAGCCCCTTCTTGGATTATGATTCCTTTATCTGGAGAAATCTCTCCTTCTTGTTCATACAAGAGTTGGAAATTTTGATCATACACGGTGATTCGATTGGTCTGAACTTTAGAGCTTTTTAGAGGCTCGTTTTCTGGGAAGTAACTTCCTCCATAGACCAAGATTCGGTTATTAATGCGCTTACAAAGCATTCCAGCTAGTCCTGGCGGACTCAACTGATTGACCATTTCAATCTTCATACCGCACCTCTTTTATTTTTGGTAACGCTTGCTTTACCAACATTCTAATAGAACAGTATGAAGATTTCAATAGTTTTTGTTGAAATTTTTTTATTATTTTTTTGTTTTTTGAAATAAATTTATTTTTAGAACTTTGGTTTCTCTTAAAAAACAACCTAATCCTTCTCTGTTTTTCATCAAGATGGTATCAATCGTTTTGAAGCATTGCGTATTGATAACGATCATCCCCAAGTAGTTTCATTGATAAAATATCAATAACATACATCAAAAGCAAATTGAGAATTAACAAATCGTTCATTGTCTACAAAGGTACTATTATAAGCCAATAAGTATATATCACTAAGCTTTGATAACTCACTTTCACTAAATGAAGTTAGTCCAATAATTCCAGCACCTCGTAATTTTGCAAGACGAATGGCTTTATTAATATCCGTAGTCTCTCCTGATACGGAAATGCCAATTACAACATCCTCTTGTGTTACTAAAGAACTGTTGATTAACATCATATGGGAGTCTGTAACACAGACACTATTCATCCCCATTCGAATTAATCGCTGGTTCAATTCTAAGGCGGATAGTCCAGAACTTCCTACCCCAAAAATATAAATTCTTCGAGCACCTTTTATTTTATCAAGTACAGCATCCACTAACTCAATCGTTAAATTCTTTTTAGTACGCTCGATTACATGGTAGTAAAAATCTGAAATATGATCTGCCACTAAATCACTCTGGACAATACTTTCACGTTCATGGATACTACTAATTCCTAATTTCAAATCCATAAAGCTGATATTATCGATTTTTTTACAAAAATGAGTAATGAGGGCAGGTGAGGTTCCTATTTTTGTAGCTAAGTCTGTAATCGTACTAGTCTTAATTTCATTTGGATGTTGAAGAATATAGAGCGCAATTTGTTTTTCTTTTTTAGTTAAGGTCACATATTGTTTTTCAATTTTTTCTAAAATAGTCATTTATACCCCTTCTTCCTTTTGTAAGAAATGGTATAGTGCTCCTAACATTCCCGCATCATTGTCTAAGCTTGCTGCTTCAATCTTAGTCGTTAGAAATCGTTTTATCGACGATTTTGAGTTCAAGTTGATTTTCTAGAATCGGCATAATATATTCTTTTTGAGCCATGATTCCCCCTCCAAGAACAATCTTTTCAGGATTTAATAAATAACAGATATTGACAAGGCCTTCTGCTAGATAGCCCATCTGTTCCTGAATAGATTCCACCGCAGCAAATTCCCCACCTTTTGCTCTTTCAAATAGCACTTTCCCATCTATTTTTTCATTAGTTTTTTTCTCGTAACTTTCTAACAAAGCTGTTGTAGATGCCAAATCTTGGAAGTATTTCCCATGAATTAACATATACCCAATTTCTCCAGCGGTATAACTAATGCCCGTCCATAGTTCATTCTTCAAATACACAGCTCCACCAACACCTGTTCCAATCGTCAGCATAACAGCTGAAGAAGTATTTTGGGCGCTTCCCTTCCACACTTCCCCTAAGCAGGCACAATTCACATCATTTTCTACTGTACAAGGAATGTGAAATAAGCGTTCAACTTCTGATTTAATAGGTGTATTTGTATAACCTGGAATCGTGTATCCTGCATAAGCAATTCTTCCGTTCGCGTCTACGACTCCTGCTGACGAAATCGCAACCCCTTTAATCTGTGTTTGAAACTCCTCTACCAAACGCAAGACTGTTTGTAAAATTTGATTACTCGTTTCGTCTTTTATAGTTGGAGTTTGAAATACTTCAGAGACCTTCTCGCCTTCTCGATTGAACAAAGCGTATTTGATGCTTGTTCCCCGATATCAATACATAAATAGTTCATAAAACTTGCTCCTTTCATGTCTGTAATTTCATTATACACAAAAATGATAGCGTTTCAATAAAATTATTTCAGAAAATTCGCAATTCACTAAAATCATTTCAATTAAATTTCCGACCAGAGGCCTAGGTTATGCCCCTTTAACTGTGGTACACTAGGTTCATTAGTGAAAGGAGCTAAATGATGTTACAGCTACAACATATTTCAAAAGTTTATCATACAGCTAATCAAGAGTTTCACGCGTTGAAGGATATCTCGATTCGCTTCCGTGAAAATGAGTTCGTCTCGATTCTCGGGCAATCCGGTTCAGGGAAAACCACCCTATTAAATATCATCGGTGGACTCGACCAATACACATCTGGTGACTTGCTTATCCAAGGGAAATCGACCAAACAATTTAAAGATCGTGATTGGGATAGCTACAGAAACCACACAATCGGGTTCGTCTTCCAATCGTATAATCTCATCGGTCACCAAACGGCACTCTCAAACGTCGAGATTGCGATGACGCTCTCTGGTGTTTCCAAAGCAGAACGCAAAAAACGTGCCATCGAAGCGCTCGAACGAGTTGGTCTAAAAGACCATTTATATAAGAAACCAAGTCAGATGTCTGGGGGACAAATGCAACGAATCGCGATTGCGCGTGCCCTTGTGAATAATCCAAAAGTCGTTTTAGCTGACGAACCTACAGGAGCACTCGATTCCGAGACTTCTGTTCAAATCATGGAGTTATTAAAAGACATCGCCAAGGAACGTCTGGTTATTATGGTGACGCATAATCCACAACTTGCAAAGACGTACTCCACACGTATCGTACAAGTATTAGATGGAAATATCTTAAGCGACTCGAATCCATACGAACCAACAGAGGAAACCAAACAAAGTGACATTCAGTTCACGAAGACGAAGATGAACTTTATGACGGCTCTTGCTCTTTCGTTTAATAACTTATTGACGAAGAAAGGCCGTACCTTCCTTACTGCCTTTGCTGGTTCCATCGGGATTATCGGGATTGCCCTTATCCTAGCGCTCTCAAACGGTGTGAGCGACTACGTGAAGAAAGTACAAGAAGATACCCTCGTCTCTCTTCCACTGACGATTAGCGAGCAGAACCAAAGTAATCTGTTAGCCACTCCGCCTGATTTAGGTGATAAGCCTTTTAAAGAGAATAATGAACTTGGTGTTAATACCGTCCTTACAAAATTACTAAAAAAACAAATCGGTAAAAATGATTTAGCTTCTTTTTAAAAATATTTGGAAGAAAATGCTTCTCAAGTTGAAGCTCTTACAAAAGATGTTCGTTATCAATACAATTTACAACCCTACATTTACGCGAGCGATACTTCCAACGGTCCAAAAAGTATCCTTCCTTCCACTCTTGCAGATGAAGTAGAAATTTCTAACCAAACAATGAAAGGCTACTTGCATAATATTGACTATTGGAGTGAACTTTCGAGTGATACGACCATGTTAGAAAGTCAGTACGATGTTTTGGAAGGACGTTTACCAACAGATAAATCAGAAATCGTTTTAATTGCTGACGAAGATAATCAAATTAGTGACTTACTTCTTTATAGCTTGCGTCTAAAAGATTCAAGTGAATTAAATGACCAGAAAAAACTAGATGCACTCTCTTCTCAAACATATCAATATAGTGATTTCATCGGAAAAACATTCAAAGCCGTTGTCAACACGAACCGATTCGTTAAGGAGAACAACCAATGGATTAATAAAATTGACGACAAATCGTATATAAAGACACAAATTGAGAATGGACTTGAGCTTAAAATCGTCGGTGTTCTTCGTCAAAAAGAAGGAACAAGATCTAGTGTGAACTCTCCTTCTGGCGGTATGGCTTATACAAGCGCCCTTATCGATTACACTTCTGATCAAATTCAAAATAGTGACATCGTGAAGGAGCAAGAAGCTAATCCAACCATCAATGTATTTACTGGAAAAGAATTTGCCAAAGACCCAAAACCATTCAATTCGGCTGATTTAACCGAAGAAGAAAAAAATTCAATTGGCAAAAATGACGCCTGAACAACAAGCGCAATACGTCCAACAATACAATGACAACTTGGCTGCCACTTACGAGGAAAACCTGGCAAAATTAGGTGTTATCGACAAATCCAAGCCAGCTGCCATCGAGTTCTACACCTCTTCGTTCCAACAAAAACAAGAATTGAAGGACTTCATCAACGCCCTATAACACGGCGAAAAAAAAGACGCTGGCGAAGAAGACAAAGTGCTCGCCTACTCCGACGATATTCAAACTATCATGTCTTCGATTACGACAATGGTGGGCGTGATTACAACCGTACTTGTTGGCTTCGTAGCTATCTCGCTCATCGTATCGTCAATTATGATTGCGATTATCACGTATATCTCAGTTCTTGAACGTACAAAAGAAATTGGAATCCTACGTGCAATGGGGGCTTCGAAGAAAGATATCCGTCGCATCTTTACCGCAGAAACTGCTATCGAAGGATTTATCTCAGGGGTGCTCGGTATCGCGATTACGCTCCTTGCGACTTTCCCTATTAATGCGATTGTTGCACAAACAACCAAGGTCGACGGAGTTGCACAATTACCATGGGATGCCGCTCTTATCCTAATTGTCATTTCTATCGTTCTTACAGTCTTAGCTGGTCTCATCCCTTCACGCATTGCAGCGAAGAAAGACCCAGTCGAATCGCTCCGCAGCGAATAATAACTAAATCTCAAAAGGTGGATAAAGTCCAAGACTTTACCCACCTTTTTATTGCTACATTTCCAAAATTAACATATATGTTAATTAACAAATATGTTAATTTCAGAAAGCCGCCCCCAGCACTCCTAGCCCTAAAAAGCACAAGACAACTCGACTTTTCACAACCAATTGTATTAGCTCTAGGAAGCACGGATTCTATTACTTAATCTAAAAGAACAAAAGACCTCTGGACTCTATAGTGGGAACAGTAAAGAAGTGCAAGCAATGTGAATTACCGAGGGTTCGTGATTCATCACTTACCCTCGGTTTGAAGCTTGCTAGGAATTGAGACTTCGGCTCAATCCGGTGCCTTTACTGTCACCACTATGAAGATGTCCAGAGGACTTATTTTGTTTTTTTACAAGATTAGGCCAACGATCCCATTGGATCCCAAGGTGCTAATACAATTGGTTCGCTGTTGAAAGCGTCGAGTTGCTCTTTTGTAAGCAAATCTTTTCTGATAACAATCTGGTACGTAAACTCATCCATCCACGCATCGCTCATCATCCAGAACCCTTCAACTCCAGATTCTTCACCCCAACTGTTTTCCACTTTCCAGCGATTTGGTTTGCCATCGACAAGGTTCACCCCTGTTAATACCATCGCGTGTGTCATTAAGCTATCGCCATATTCAAGACGTTCGCCTTTTGTGAGTGAATAGTCGATTCCAGTTAATCCTTTTAAGGTCGAAGTTATTGAGCGCAAGACGACCATTTCCACGGTTTGAAGATTGACCGACATCGCAACCGAACCAAACTGACTCGCCTTGTTCTAATTGGCGAATCGCTAATTCTTTGAAGGTTGCCATATCTAAGTTCAAGTAACGAACTCGGTTCCCAACGACATTTCCAAGCATTTTCAACAGTGTATGAACGGTTGAATGGTTTGTCCGCGGTTGGTGAATTTATGATAGACACGTAATCGTCCAAGTTCAAGCCCACGAATTGTTCGAAGAAGCTTTGTGGGGTCAAATTCAAATGACGATGGAATTCCTTATCTTTATCACGATATTCGAAATCGAATGTTTCTGGCGGAGTTCCAAGAGTCACGCTTAGTAAGTCGTACACTTCTTGCATTAATTGTTTACGCGTTTCGTTGATTTCCTCTTCGCTAGCACCTCTTCCCACTAAGTCACGGAGCACTTTTGCGTCTTGGCGAAGTTTTTTATTTAAATATTTGTTCAAATCGCTTGAAGCCGAGCTTGAAAAACTTTCCGGCATCACACTCTTTGGCACAACCCCATATTTCTTGAAGATAGACACGATCATATCCCATTGCCCACCGTCTTGTTGAGGCGTTTGTAAAAGGAAGGCTACATTGCGGCTTGTCACAGGTTCGCCAGCAGTTTTTAAAATATTTTCATGGAAATAATTGGCCTTTTCGTATTTATCCCAAAAAAAGTATAACTTTGTGACAGTTCAAATTCTTCGAGATTGAAGTTATTAAAGAGTCTGTGGCGGAATGTATTCAGCGCCGCAAACATCCAGCAACGACCAGAAGCCTTTTGGTTGGCTACTTTTCCGTGTTCCAAATCAATCGAATACACCGGCTGATTTTCCACAACAGACGCAACCGTCTCACTAGATCCTTTCAATCCATTCTTTACCGCAGCATTTTTGCGCCACGATACGCTCTGGCTTACTTTGAAACCTTTCTTTATATTGTTTCGTCAATTCCTTCGTTAACGTAAACATCACTTCATCTCCTTTAACCTTTATATTATTATCGTACTCCTCTTAAGAAACGGATGCAATACGATTTAATAAAAAAGCAACAATATCCTTTATATTTTGTTTTTCATCAAAAAGACGGTATCCCTACCGCCTTTTTCTAATACCCTCTTATTTAGTAAAATCTGCCATATTGATCGGAATGGACCTTCCGTCTGGCAAGCGTAATTCCGCTGTCCCATCCATATTAAAGACTAAACTATCTAATCCTACCCCATAATTAGCAGCAAACTTAGCAAGTTTTTCTTGAACAGGGTCCACTGCAGGCTCGTCATTCTCTCCTGAATCTAAACTAGGTTCACTTCCTTCATTTTCATGAGGCTTTGGAGTTGATGGAGTTTCAGATTGGGATGGCGAAGTGCTTGGCTTAGAAGTTGAGTCTGAAGGGTTCTCTTCTTTCGTTGTTCCCTTTTGTTCTTCTGAAGTGCTTTGCGGCGCCTCTTCTGGTTGTTTTTCTTTTTCTCCTTGTTCCTTTTCCCCTGTATTTGCTGTGGTTGTTTTCGTATTTTTCTGCATCTTTTTGCGCATGCTCTTGGAATTGTTTGAGCACTCCCGGTTCTTCCGTCTTTTGTTTTGGATCTAAGACAGGAACTTCAACCACATAATATGATTCATTTTCTTCGTAAGGGTTCGCCATAAAAGTCACTCGAATGACGTTTCCCGGAGTAGAAGTCACTCCTTTATAGGCTTCAGGAATCGGCAACTGGATTTCCCCTACTTTATAGTTATTTTCCAAGTATGGTGTTCCGTGGAATTCATCAAACACACGGACCAATGCTTCTGTTCCTCCTGGAATCTTATACTGTGGTTTCAATCTGAGATGAGTGTCCCCGGCATAAAACGGATAGAAAATAGTATGACTAGCCATTTCATAAGCAAGAGATGCAGTCACTGTGAACGTTCCTTCATAATGAACTTCTGGATAATCTTTTGAAGTAATACTATATTTAAATGTTTCTCCTGGAAGATATGATTTAAGAAGTTCAAAATTGGCAATATTTCCAACTCCATCTCCAAATACTCGCCCAGATAGTTTCTCTAATTGATGACCGTCTGGAGTTGTGAGTTTTACAATCATATTCGTTCCTAATTTTTCATCGATTCCCGGAGCAAATGTGAATGAAACACGCTTCTGTCCATTGGCTAAAGTAAATGCCTGGTTGTTAAAGGTGCTTGCTTTCAACAGTGCAATTGCTTCTTCTAATTCCGCACCAGTATACACTTTATTATTCCGTTTTTTGGCTACTCCATCTTCTGGTTTAGAGGTTTCATAATTGTGATGAGAATGCCCTCCGCTAAACGGTTTACTCTCATCAATAGGTTCTGCATGATGATGATCTCCATGAGGATAAATAATGGAATTTTTTTCCTTATCGACTACAATTTGGTCTCGTTTAACCCCATATTCTTTCATAATTCGAGCAATTTTTTCCTCGATTTTTCTCTGTAACTCTTTTTCCTCTTTATTTTCCTGAGTCGTATTTTCTGAAGGAGTCGGTTCCTGAGTGGTATTTGGTTCGTTAGTCTCGGGTGCTTCCTCAACCTTTCGACCATAATACCGCGCTCTGGCTTCTTCTAGGTTTTCTTTAGGAATCAAATATTCCCATCGACTATTTACAAGTTGTTCATACGGAATTACATGAACATCTTTTAAACTACCATTATGAGCTACTAATAAATACTTGCTTGTTTTTCCAATAATATGATTTCCATCAAATAAAAATCCATCGCTCGTAGGATAATGAATTCCTGGAAATTGTTTTTCACTTGAAGATGAATCCGGTACGGGATTCTCTTCTCTAGAAGTTGAAGGAGGTGTTGAAAGGAAAGCACCTGTTGTTCCTCCAAAATTGGATTGGACTAGACCTGGTGAAGAGAGTGAATGAGCGGTCTGATTCAATTGGCTTTTATAAATAAAGTGGTAATGATCCCCATGTCTCACCACATATCCAAGCTCATTCTCCTCAACAACATCTTTGAAATCAAAAGTATAATGGTCCTCGTTAGAATTCAATGGATAAGGTTTCTTCCCGTCTTTATGCTCGAAAATAGCATCTTTTGGAACTTCTCCATAGACGAAATGATAGTGATCTCCATGTTTTTTAAGATATCCATTTGTAAAAACTTCACCCACGATCGTTTTAGGTTTTATTCTTTTTAATTTCTTCAGCCGCTTTCTCGTATTTGGCTAATTTTTCCTTATCGATTTCTTCTTTTGTTGTATCCTCTGCAACTGGTTCTTCTTGTTTCACAGCGCCTTGTTGATTCACCCAAACAAATCCACCTAATAGAGCGATACTGGCACTTCCAATAAAGAGTGATTTCTTTAGTAATTTCATTAAATTTTCCCCCAAAAAATATTATAAATCGTATTCATTACGTTTTACAATATACTACCCTCCTCACTTCTGTCAACCACTTTGTGAGAAAAATCTTCAATCTTAAACTTTTAACTCTAACTATAACTGTTTAAAAATTCCTAAAAAGAATCGAGTTTTAATAGCAAAATAGAAAAATCAGATTATACTAATAACAAATCAATTAACAAAAGGAGCATATCATGAATTCTTCTTTCAAAAATCATCTTAATGAATACCTTATACGGATTGCTTTTGGGGAGTTATTTTTATCTGGGCTAAATACATGGATGTCATTAGCCAAGCTCCAAAAAGGTGGGGTATTCCGATTTGATTTTCAATCGCTTGTTGGTTGTATTTTGCTGTCTGGAATTTATCTGTTTTCCATTTTTTAAAATGGCAGTTAAGAATACGAACCTTCCAGAGTTGAAAAATCAATCGCTTTAAGCCTCTCTACGATCCTTGCTTTCTTAGTTGGAACTTTTTGATATTTCAAAAAGCATTCCTCATCACTCACGAAGGCCTCTTGTATATCCTTGCAATTGTTCTATTTCACCAATTGTTATTCCTTATCTACAAATTCTTCAAACGAAGAAAACAGGCTTAAAACTTTTTTTAATGGAGACGATATTCCTATATTTTCATTTACAAAAAAACACCGGCTAAACCGGTGTTTCTTTATTCCTCATTCAATCTTCCAAGATAATACTTAAAAGTATCCTCATCATTCCCTAATTTTTCCAAAGAAAAATTTCGTCAATGTGTTCAATTTTAGGTACTGCTTCTTTTTAATATTAATTCAGCTTTTTCGTTCAAAAATAACGGCTTTTTGCTCTAGTATCTCTGGAATGTTCTTGTCTTTTTACAAAATCCTTTTTTTCCAACAAACTTAAAATTTGAGACACCGTCATAACATCTATTCCCGAAAGTTTAGAAATCATTACTTGAGTAACCTCATTTTCAGTTTGCAATAAATAAGCAAGTGCAGCTAAGACAACAAACTGAGGATGTGTTAGGTTAATTTTTTTTAGTTCTTGTTTAATCATAAAATGCCATTTATTATAGGCTCTCATAAATAGCAAACCGGTCGATTTCTCAGAATCCTTCTTATATTTTGATGTAAACAATCAAAGATCACCTTAACTTTCTAAGTATAGAATAAAGATAGAGTCTGGAACATCTGAAAAACTTGTTTTTAAAAATTCCAAGTGTTGGATATCTTCACTATCTAAAGCTTTACAGAATGTTTTTATAATTACACTCCCATCATTATTATCGATAATTTGATGTCCAAAAAGTATATCCCCAAATGGAGTAGCCGTTTTTATCCCAAAAATTCTTCAAATACTTTTTACATGAGTAAGTTCGTATTCCATTGGAGGCATGCCTTCAAGCTCCATAATTCCTTTTTGAACCTGTTTCAAAAATTACCTTTTAAAGTAATATTTTTAAATCTTCCTCCCAAGTATACCATTTTTCAATATTGGCATAGTACTCCCAAGCCTCTTCTTTTAGTTGTTTGGATTTTTAGCTAAAACTAAATTCCATAATTCTTCCTCCTCATAATAAGTACACATATTATAAATGTTTTTATGATTAGTGTCAAACAGAATAGAATCTTTATTGATTTTATTACTAGCATACAAATCATGGAAAATTCACAACTAGGATAGAATATTCTAAAAAAGAGGGAAAGAGCCCTTCGGATTCTATAGCAATCATCATAGCGAGTGTAATCGATGCGAATTAGTGACTCTGGAAATTTATTTCCTAGAGTCACTTTGAGGGTCGATAGGAGCTGAGATATAAGGCTCAGCCCGGTACAGCTATAATGATTGCTATGAAGAGTTCCGAAAGGGCTCGAAGTACATTGTAGGCACCAGTGTCTTTTACGTGAGTTTCCTTAACAAAAATTAAACAGAATATCTGGTTGCTCCAATCGTAGAGCGTGATGGATAAACAAAACGAGCTTCAGTTGATTGAAAGAATAGTGGGAAATCGTATTGAAACGAATAAGAGGGAGTTAGGAATAGATTCCTTACTCCCTCTTTGAGGCTTCAAAGGTGTGTGACTACAGGCACGAGCTGGTACCCCACTATGATTCTTTCAATCATCAAACTGATGCTCGAAGGTTTATCCATCCCATCGAAAGATGGATGAATCTGTCAGATATTCTGTTTTATTTCACCGGAGTTAAAGCAATGAACTGCTCGATGTTATCGGCAACTTGCGCGAGTGCCTTCTTCCAAAATGCGCTGTCTTCTACATCCACGCCCAACACCTTCGCAGTATCTTCCGCAGAAGTCACTGTTGTGGCACGCAATAACTCTTGATATTTCTCAACGAATCCTTCAGGTTGCTCTTGATAGATGGCATATAACCCTTTAGAGAACAAGCCTCCGAATGCGTATGGGAAGTTGTAGAAGCTTAATCCGCTGCTGTAGTAGTGCGGTTTGCAAGCCCACATATATGGATGCATTGCGTCTGGATCTAGTCCATCGCCGTATGCTTCTTTTTGCGCATCCAACATTAATTGTTCTAAGTCTTTCGAGAACATGAAGCTCTTCTCGCGGTTTTCAAATACTGCTGATTCGAATAAGTAACGTGAATAAATATCCACGATGATTTGTGTTGTATCTTGTAATTGTGATTCCAATAAGGCAACTTTTTCAGCATCGCTCGCCTCACTAATCACTGTGTTCATTACGATATTTTCGTTGAAGGTTGACGCAGTTTCAGCAACAGGCATTGAGTACTCTTGGTTTAATACACGGTGATTTTCGATATGTAAACCGTGGTACGCATGTCCTAATTCGTGCGCAATCGTTACAACGTCGCTTAATGAGCCAGAGAAGTTTGTTAAGATACGTGATTGTTTGATGAATGGTAGGTTGCTACAGAACGCGCCCCCCACTTTTCCTTTACGTGGTAAGAAGTCGATGTAGTTATTTTCGTATGCTTCTTTTGTCATCTGTGCTAAATCTTCTGAGAACCCTTTGAAATTTTCTAATAAGAATTCTTTCGACTCTTCGATTGTGAAACGACGTGAGCTTTCTCCGATTGGTGCAAATAAGTCATAGAATGGTAATCCATTTTCATGACCTAAGAGGGAAGCTTTATGTTTTAAGTAAGCGCGGAATTGTGGTAAATATTCGCGAATCGCTTCAAGAAGTGCATCCAATGTTTGACGAGACATACGAGATGCTTCTAATGTTTGTGCGAGTGGTGATTCGAAACCACGTAAGCTTGTTTCTGTAAGTACTTGTTGTTTAATATTGTTTAAGGCAAATGCAATTGGTTCTTTGATCGTATCGTACATTTTTAACTCTGTTTCGTACGCTTCTTTACGGACCGCTGCATCAGAATCGTACGCCATATTACGAATTTCGCTAAGCGTTACTTTTTCGCCTTTAAATTCGCCTTCAACGCCTGAAGTCATCGCTTCGAAAAGTTGCTCCCAACCGTCTCCACCGCTGATAGAGAATTTCGCAATTACATCTTCTAATTCATCGGATAATAGATGTTTGTATTGTTGTTTTGCTTCTGCAAAGTAGAATTCGTAGTCTTTTAGATTTTCGTCGGAAGTAATATCAGTTTCCACGCTTCCGATAAATTTGTAAACTTTGGTATACGCACTGTTTAACGCAGCATACGCATTGCCGAATAATGTACGATATTTATTCGCTGTTTCGTCTGTTGTGTTAGCAGTTAATGTTAAATTAATGTAGTTTCCTAAACGGCTACTTAATACGCTAAACTCTTCTAGAGATGCAATTGCCGCTTTAATCGACTCTAAGTTATCTTCAAGCGTTAAGCTATTGAATACCTCTCTAAAGTTTGAAAAACGTTCAAAATCACGTTTAAACTCTTCACTTTCAAATGAAGGATAGATTTCTTTTAATGACCATTCTGTTGACATTTTGGATCCCCCTTATTTTCACTATATGTTTTATTCTACCCAATTTTTCTGAAAATTCATAGTGTAAGTACCTTTATTCTCCCACAAACAACGTGTATACTTAAGAGGCAAACAGTTTTCAAAAAGGAGTTCTTATGAAAAAGACTTGGAAAGAATTGTTCCCTGATGCCGTTCTTGGAGAATCGACTCAAAATGCTGTTCCTGTAGAGTTGAACGGTGAAACGATTTTTCTCTTAGAAGAAAGTTTATCAGAGCGCGAACGATTCCTCATCGAAACCTTAAATACACAACCAACAAAATCTTCAATACCAACGCATCCTTGGCTTGCCTACTTGGAAGGAAAAGGGGCTCTTCCAAGCGAGACCGCCTATATTCAAAGCGTGCATTTAGCCGTCTTTCCAAAACAGGAAGGCGTCTTTCACGAAAAAGACTGGTTAGAATTCGTCGAGAACCTAACCGTTGGATCGCTTGCTATCTTCAAAAACTTCCGCCATCATTACACGCTGGTCGTGAATCCGGAAGTCTCAACCGCTCTTGCTAGCACTCTTTTTGAAGTAAAATCCGCTATTGAAGACGACTTTGCGGTAGAACTGCAAATCTTTATCGGGAACCGATGGGCAACGAATACGAATACACCCCTACTGTACCAAGCCGAGAAAGCTCTATTTGTTGAATATTTATTACATTCTCACAAACGTTCTTGCCTCGAGTTTTCTCCTGTTCTACTATGGGGAATCGCCAATGGACTGTTGGATATTGCTCCGATTGCGGATGAACTACTCCTTCTTTTAAACGTAGAGGAAGTAAAAGAGTTCGTTGAAGCACTTTGGGATGCCCATGGAAACGTCTCAAAAGCTAGTAAAAAATTATTCTTACATCGGAATACCTTGCAGTATCGCATCGACCGTTTTGCAGAACAAACAGGTCTTAACGTAAAAGATATGAGTGACCTCACGCTCTGTCACTTACTCTTACAAAAACAAAGTTACTAAAAAAACAGCCACTTCTATATAGCATAGAAGTGGCTGTTTTCATTATAATATTAAGCTTTTACAGCTTCTTTTTTAGGAGCGACTTTTGTTTCTTTAATCGTCACTTTCCCTTTTTGAGAACCGATTGTCACTTTTTGGCCGAAGCGAATTTCTCCGCTGAGGAGTGCTTCACTTAGTGGGTCTTCGATTTTCTTTTGAATCGCGCGACGAATTGGACGTGCACCGTATTCTGGGTCGAATCCTTCTTCTGCAATTAAATCAATCACACCAGAAGTGAATTTCAATTCGATATTGAGTTCCGCAAGACGCGTCTTAATATCTTTTGTCATCAATTGAACGATTTGACGTAATTCCGGTTTCGTTAACTTATGGAAGACGATAATTTCGTCGATACGGTTCAACAACTCCGGACGAAACGCATTCTTCAACTCTTCACAAATCCGTTTTTCCATCGCAGCATGGTCATGTTGTACGGTTTTCGCACCAAAACCAACTGATTTCTCATCTCTTAGTGCTGTTGCCCCAAGGTTTGATGTCATGATTAGAATCGTATTTCTGAAGTCGACTTTACGTCCTTTTGAATCTGTCAAATGTCCATCGTCCAAGACTTGCAACAGAATGTTAAATACATCTGGGTGGGCTTTTTTTCAATTTCATCTAACAGAATCACAGAGTAAGGCTTTGTTATGAATTTTTCTCTGTTAATTGTCCGCCTTCATCGAATCCAACGTATCCTGGAGGTGAACCCACTAAACGGCTAACCGCGTGTTTCTCCATATACTCAGACATATCGATACGAACAAGTGCGTCTTGGTCGCCAAACATCGCTTCTGCTAACGTTTTAGCTAACTCTGTCTTACCAACCCCTGTAGGTCCAAGGAATAAGAATGAACCGATTGGACGTTTTGGATCCTTCAATCCGCTACGAGCACGGCGAATCGAACGAGCTACTGCTGATACAGCTTCTTCTTGTCCAATCACGCGTTGATGCAATTTTTCAAGGTGAACGAGACGTTCACTTTCTTTTTCTCCATTTGTTTTAATGGAATACCAGTCCATTGAGATACCACTTCTGCAATATCTTCTTCAGTAATGGCCGCAACGAATTCTTGTTTGGCTTCGATTTCTACTTTTTGACGTAGTTTTTCAAGCTTGTCGCGCTTGGCTTGTTCTTTCTTGCGTAAGCGAGCTGCTTCTTCGAATTTTTGTTCACGAATCGCATCGTCTTTCTTCTGTGCTAGTTCTGCGACTTCTGTTTCTAGTTTTTGAAGCGGTGAGTGTTTGCCACTACGATCTAGTCGAGCTTTAGCTGCTGTTTCGTCCATCAAGTCGATAGCTTTATCTGGTAATTTACGAGACGTAATATAACGAACCGATAATTGAACGGCTGCTTCAATCGCTGCGTCAGTGATTTCAACGCGGTGATGCTCTTCATAACGTTTGCGAAGGCCTTTTAAGATTTCAACGGTATCATCTGCACTCGGTTCATTCACTTGAATGGATGCAAATCGACGCTCTAATGCAGCATCTTTCTCAATATATTTTTGATACTCATCTAACGTTGTCGCCCCAATGACTTGGATTTCTCCACGTGCAAGCGCTGGTTTTAGAATATTAGAAGCATCAATCGAACCTTCCGCTCCACCGGCACCAATCAACGTATGCAACTCATCAATAAAGAGAATCACATCTTGTTCACGGTACACTTCATCCAAGATTTTCTTCATGCGCTCTTCGAATTCACCACGATATTTCGTTCCAGCAACGACTGCACCCATATCTAACATCATTAAACGCTTCTCAGCGATTTCTTCAGGAACTTCACCAGAAACCATTCGTTGAGCCAACCCTTCAACAATAGCTGTTTTACCAACACCTGGTTCCCCAACAAGGACTGGATTATTTTTTGTACGACGACTAATAATTTGTATAATACGACGTACTTCTTCTTCACGACCAACCACTGGATCAATCTTACCTTGGCGCGCTAATTCTGTTAAATCACGTGCTAGTCCATTTAAAGTAGGTGTTCCCTCTTGATTAGAATCTTGACGAGCTTTTCTTTTAGCAGCTCCTGAATTAGCAGGTTGAATTCCTATTTTCCCATAGATTTCTTTCATTAATTCTTGAGGGTCAACTTGGTTATCACGAAGAATCTTCGTTGCTAATACTTCTTCACGTAATAGGGCTAATAATAAGTGTTCTGTCCCTACTTGCGGCACTTCGAGGCGTTTTGCTTCATCTGTAGCAGATAAAATCACCTTTTTAGCTCTAGGAGAATAAGGCATTAAATAAGGATCCATCTGTTTACGGTTTGAGCCATATCCAGTCAGTGATTCGATTTCCGTACGAACAATTTCTGCTGTGAGGCCTGCTGCACGTAGTACATGTCCAGCAATCCCTTCTTGTTCCAAGATTAATCCTAATAATAAATGCTCTGTTCCAACAGCTTGATGCTTAAATAAAATAGCTTCTCTAGCGGCTAAGACCATTGCACTTTTTGCTTTTGGTGTAAAAATTTCACTCATGGACTTTATCCTTTCTGTTTCTACCGATACTTCAAGTTATCGATTAATTTTTTCATCATATTACTACGAATTTCATCTCCATTTTTAACAGAAACTGGGAACGTGTCCTTCTCCATCATCAAAGCCATCATTTGGGCTTCACGTTTTGATATTAATTCGTTCTCATATAAATTTTGTAATAAATGATTTGCTTCTCGTACTGATAGTTGAGGCGGAATTAAATCTCCTAAAGTATTTAGAATATCCATTTCATCCACTAAATTTACTTTCATTATGCGGATATATCCACCGCCACCTCGCTTACTTTCTACGACATACCCTTGTTGAATTGTAAAACGAGTATTAATCACGTAATTAATTTGGGAAGGTACACAATTGAATTGATCTGCAATCTCACTGCGTCTGATTTCTACTGTTTCATTCGAAAGCAATACATTTTTTTAAATAACTTTCTATCAAATCGGACATATTTTTGATTTTGATTTTGCATTCATCTTCCTCCTTTAACCTTGACTATATTTGACTTTAATTATACAGAAGTTTTCCTCCTTGCCAATTAAATTGTCTTTTAAAAAAATAAGCTAGACAAATGTTCAGCTTATTTTCTTCATAATTATCGGGAATACAGGATTCGAACCTACGACCCCTTGGTCCCAAACCAAGTGCTCTACCAAGCTGAGCTAATTCCCGTAAGTAAAAAATGCACCCAACAGGAGTCGAACCTGTAACCGCTTGATTCGTAGTCAAGTACTCTATCCAATTGAGCTATGGGTGCATTGTATATTTAATTAATGCCGAGGGCCGGGGTCGAACCGGCACGGTCATCACTGACCGCAGGATTTTAAGTCCTGTGCGTCTGCCAATTCCGCCACCCCGGCATGGGCCATGGTTTTACATTGGCAAAGCGGAAGACGGGGTTCGAACCCGCGACCCCCACCTTGGCAAGGTGGTGTTCTACCACTGAACTACTTCCGCAAATTTGGTTTTAATGCCGGCTAAAGGACTTGAACCCTCGACCCTCTGATTACAAATCAGATGCTCTACCAACTGAGCTAAGCCGGCTATGAGTGATACAGGGCTCGAACCTGTGACCCTCTGATTAAAAGTCAGATGCTCTACCAACTGAGCTAATCACTCTTCAATGGAGGTTAACGGGATCGAACCGCTGACCCTCTGCTTGTAAGGCAGATGCTCTCCCAGCTGAGCTAAACCTCCATTATAATAAAGCGTGGCAACGTCCTACCCTCGCAGGGAGAAACCCCCAACTACTATCGGCGCTAAGAAGCTTAACTTCTGTGTTCGAGATGGGAACAGGTGTATCCTTCTTGCCATCGTCACCACACTTTATTTCTGAAAAAACTTTCGTTCTTTCAAAACTGAATCTATATCCAACGCCATCAATTCACCAGCTATACAACTCGTGGTTAAGTCCTCGACCGATTAGTACTAGTCCGCTCCATGCCTCGCGGCACTTCCACTTCTAGCCTATCTACCTGATCGTCTCTCAGGGGTCTTACTCACTGAATGTGATGGGAAATCTCATCTCGAGGGGGCTTCACGCTTAGATGCTTTTCAGCGTTTATCCTGTCCACACATAGCTACCCAGCGATGCTCTTGGCAGAACAACTGGTACACCAGCGGTGTGTCCATCCCGGTCCTCTCGTACTAAGGACAGCTCCTCTCAAATTTCCAACGCCCGCGACGGATAGGGACCGAACTGTCTCACGACGTTCTGAACCCAGCTCGCGTACCGCTTTTAATGGGCGAACAGCCCAACCCTTGGGACCGACTTCAGCCCCAGGATGCGATGAGCCGACATCGAGGTGCCAAACCTCCCGTCGATGTGAACTCTTGGGGAGATAAGCCTGTTATCCCCAGGGTAGCTTTTTATCCGTTGAGCGATGGCCCTTCCATACGGTACCACCGGATCACTAAGCCTCGACTTTTCGTCCCTGCTCGACTTGTTGGTCTCGCAGTCAAGCTCCCTTCTGCCTTTTACACTCTTCGAATGATTTCCAACCATTCTGAGGGAACCTTTGGGCGCCTCCGTTACATTTTTAGGAGGCGACCGCCCCAGTCAAACTGCCCGTCTGACACTGTCTCCCACCCCGGTTAGGTGCGGGTTAGAGTGGTCATGTCACGAGGGTAGTATCCCACTGTTGCCTCCTCCGAAACCGGCGTCCCGGATTCTTCAGCTCCTACCTATCCTGTACATGTGACACAAACACTCAATATCAAACTACAGTAAAGCTCCATGGGGTCTTTCCGTCCTGTCGCGGGTAACCTGCATCTTCACAGGTACTATAATTTCACCGAGTCTCTCGTTGAGACAGTGCCCAGATCGTTACGCCTTTCGTGCGGGTCGGAACTTACCCGACAAGGAATTTCGCTACCTTTAGGACCGTTATAGTTACGGCCGCCGTTTACTGGGGCTTCAATTCAAAGCTTCGCTTGCGCTAACCTCTCCTCTTAACCTTCCAGCACCGGGCAGGCGTCAGCCCCTATACGTCATCTTTCGATTTTGCAGAGACCTGTGTTTTTGATAAACAGTCGCCTGGGCCTATTCACTGCGGCTGGTATTGCTACCAGCACCCCTTCTCCCCGAAGTTACGGGGTCATTTTTGCCGAGTTCCTTAACGAGAGTTCGCTCGCTCACCTTAGGATTCTCTCCTCAACTACCTGTGTCGGTTTGCGGTACGGGTCCTATAAATCTTGCTAGAAGCTTTTCTCGGCAGTGTGACATCAGAAACTTCGGTACTAAACTTCCCTCCCGTTACAGCTTGTCGCATCCGTGATAAGCATTTGACTCATCAGCCGACTCACTGCTTGGGCGTACACTTCCAGTCGTACGCTTTTCTTAGCCTCCTGCGTCCCTCCATTGCTCAAACGATTTATAGAAGTACAGGAATATCAACCTGTTATCCATCGACTACGCCTATCGGCCCTCGCCTTAGGTCCCTGACTAACCCTGGGAGGACGAGCCTTCCCCAGGAAACCTTAGTTATTCGGTGGACGGGATTCTCACCCGTCTTTCGCTACTCATACCGGCATTCTCACTTCTAAGCGCTCCACATGTCCTTACGATCATGCTTCACCGCCCTTAGAACGCTCTCCTACCACTGGACCATAGGTCCAATCCACAGCTTCGGTAATCTGTTTAGCCCCGTTACATTTTCGGCGCAGGGTCACTCGACTAGTGAGCTATTACGCACTCTTTGAATGATGGCTGCTTCTAAGCCAACATCCTAGTTGTCTGTGCAACCCCACATCCTTTTCCACTTAACAGATATTTTTGGGACCTTAGCTGGTGGTCTGGGCTGTTTCCCTTTCGACTACGGATCTTATCACTCGCAGTCTGACTCCCGGATATAAATACATGGCATTCGGAGTTTATCTGAATTCGGTAACCCGAGATGGGCCCCTAGTCCAAACAGTGCTCTACCTCCACGATTCTCACTTCCGAGGCTAGCCCTAAAGCTATTTCTGGAGAGAACCAGCTATCTCCAAGTTCGATTGGAATTTCTCCGCTACCCACACCTCATCCAAGCACTTTTCAACGTGCCCTGGTTCGGTCCTCCAGTGCGTTTTCACCGCACCTTCAACCTGGACATGGGTAGATCACTTGGTTTCGGGTCTACGTCCACATACTTTCATGCGCCCTATTCAGACTCGCTTTCGCTACGGCTCCGACTCTTCATCTTAACCTCGCATGTAAACGTAACTCGCCGGTTCATTCTATTAAAAGGCACGCCATCACCCATTAACGGGCTCTGACTACTTGTAAGCACACGGTTTCAGGTACTCTTTCACTCCCTCCCGGGGTTCTTTTTCACCTTTCCCTCACGGTACTGGTTCACTATCGGTCACTAGGTAGTATTTAGCCTTGCCAGATGGTCCTGGCGGATTCCGACGGGATTCCTCGTGTCCCGCCGTACTCAGGATGCTAGTAGAGTTCGTCAAGATGTCGCGTACAGGATTGTCACCTTCTTTGATGGGCCTTTCCAGACCACTTCTGCTATCTTGATGTCTTCTCACGTTCTAGTCTCTACAACCCCCAACAAGCAAGCTCGTTGGTTTGGGCTCCTCCTGTTTCGCTCTGCCGCTACTCAGGGAATCGATTTTTCTTTCTCTTCCTGCAGGTAATGAGATGTTTCAGTTCCCTGCGTGTACCTCCTAATGAGCTATGTATTCACTCATTGGTAACACCCTCATGAAAGGTGCTGGGTTCCCCCATTCGGAAATCTTTGGATCTTAGCTTTACTTACAGCTCCCCCAAAGCATATCGGTGTTAGTTCCGTCCTTCTTCGGCTCCTAGTACCAAGGCATCCACCGTGCGCCCTTATTCACTTAACCGTTGGTTAAATGTCGCATAGCGTTGCGTTTTTGTTAAAAAACTCTTTTTCGTTAGATGTTACTCTAACGCTCGGTAAATTAATTGGTTATTTGTTGTGATATAGTATTCAGTTTTCGAAAGAACAAAAATTGAGAGATAAACCTCTCAAAACTAAACAAAGAAGTCTCAAACCCTGTAGGGTTCCGTATTACCTTCAATACCTTGCGGCACTGAGGTTTATCCTCAGAAAGGAGGGTGATCCAGCCGCACCTTCCGATACGGCTACCTTGTTACGACTTCACCCCAATCATCTATCCCACCTTAGGCGGCTGGCTCCCAAAAAGGTTACCTCACCGACTTTGGGTGTTACAAACTCTCGTGGTGTGACGGGCGGTGTGTACAAGACCCGGAACGTATTCACCGCGGCGTGCTGATCCCGCGATTACTAGCGATTCCGGCTTCATGTAGGCGAGTTGCAGCCTACAATCCGAACTGAGAATGGCTTTTAAGAGATTCGCTTACCCTCGCGAGTTCGCTGCTCGTTGTACCCATCCATTGTAGCACGTGTGTAGCCCAAGTCATAAGGGGCATGATGATTTGACGTCATCCCCACCTTCCTCCGGTTTGTCACCGGCAGTCTCACTAGAGTGCCCAACTGAATGCTGGCAACTAGTAATAAGGGTTGCGCTCGTTGCGGGACTTAACCCAACATCTCACGACACGAGCTGACGACAACCATGCACCACCTGTCACTTTGTCCCCGAAGGGAAAGCTCTATCTCTAGAGTGGTCAAGGATGTCAAGACTTGGTAAGGTTCTTCGCGTTGCTTCGAATTAAACCACATGCTCCACCGCTTGTGCGGGTCCCCGTCAATTCCTTTGAGTTTCAACCTTGCGGTCGTACTCCCCAGGCGGAGTGCTTAATGCGTTAACTGCAGCACTGAAGGGCGGAAACCCTCCAACACTTAGCACTCATCGTTTACGGCGTGGACTACCAGGGTATCTAATCCTGTTTGCTACCCACGCTTTCGAGCCTCAGCGTCAGTTACAGACCAGAGAGTCGCCTTCGCCACTGGTGTTCCTCCATATATCTACGCATTTCACCGCTACACATGGAATTTCACTCTCCTCTTCTGCACTCAAGTTCCCCAGTTTCCAATGACCCTCCCGGTTGAGCCGGGGCTTTCACATCAGACTTAAGGAACCGCCTGCGCTCGCTTTACGCCCAATAAATCCGGACAACGCTTGCCACCTACGTATTACCGCGGCTGCTGGCACGTAGTTAGCCGTGGCTTTCTGGTTAGATACCGTCAAGGCGCTAACAGTTACTCTAGCACTTGTTCTTCTCTAACAACAGAGTTTTTACGATCCGAAAACCTTCTTCACTCACGCGGCGTTGCTCCGTCAGACTTGCGTCCATTGCGGAAGATTCCCTACTGCTGCCTCCCGTAGGAGTTTGGGCCGTGTCTCAGTCCCAATGTGGCCGATCACCCTCTCAGGTCGGCTATGCATCACGGCCTTGGTGAGCCGTTACCTCACCAACTAGCTAATGCACCGCGGGTCCATCCATCAGCAGAAGCTTGCGCCTCTTTTTCCTCTTCAGCCATGCGGCTCGAAGACCTATGCGGTTTTAGCATCCGTTTCCGGATGTTATCCCCCTCTGATGGGCAGGTTACCCACGTGTTACTCACCCGTTCGCCACTAGATTGACCAGTGCAAGCACCGGTCGCTCTCGTTCGACTTGCATGTATTAGGCACGCCGCCAGCGTTCGTCCTGAGCCAGGGATCAAACTCTCATGAAAAAAATTTGAATTTTCATGAGCTTTTGAAAAAGCTCATTTTAATTACTGACTTATTGTATCTCTTTAAGAGATAAGAAATTGTTGTTTCTTCATTTTAAAAATGAAGTCCCTACACATTTGGTTCGTCTTCTTTGTTCAGTTTTCAAAGGTCAATCGTTGTTTTGCAACAACTTCTATATCCTATCACAGGACATTTTTACTGTCAACAGTTTTTATTCAACTTTTTCAAAGTTTTTTGAAACTGTTTTATAAGCGAACGTTCGCTTCACAGTGATATTAATTTATCATAACCAAAGACTGTTTGCAAACGAAATGATTTATTTTTTAAAAAATTTTTTTCAATTCCTTTTTCATTGATTTTTTTCAATAAAGTCTTTACTTTCTTTTTAGAGGCTCGTATAATAAAGAGTACATCAGCCGAAATAGCTCAGTTGGCAGAGCAACGCACTCGTAACGCGTAGGTCGCAGGTTCGACCCCTGTTTTTCGGCATCTATGAAAAGCGTTCAAGAAGAGGTCAAATGAATCTTCTTGAACGCTTTTTATTATTATTTTTGTACGAGTATTCACTTTACTCTTTTGGAGCTGAGTAAACTGAAACGTGATTCCCAAAAAAATTTTAATCTGAACTGGAAGATCGTCTGATTGGTCTCCATCAACGTCAGACTCTAGTTTGGAATCCGATGAAATTTTTTATATTTTTTTGCTTTAATATATTCGATATTTTTCATTTTCAACCACATCCCCTTTTTAATATATTAGGAATGAGTGATAGTTTTGAGAAGATAGAAGCATCTTTAAGAATCAATATATTAGCATAGCCATCCTTGTTTTCATCAAACATTTTTTTGTCCGCATAATAGTTGGACAATAGAACAAGTACTTGACTAGCTTCTCCGTGATAGTTTCCATTCTCTGTTTCAACATGAATCATAAACGCTTCATCTTTTAATACCGATTTCATCGTATTAATTGCATAGGCTAAAACCCCATATTTTGTCTTATCTTCAATCTCAACATTGTGAATGGCTTCTGGCAGGGATCCCACACTAAAAATATATCCAAAGTAATGATCGTTAGCTTTCCCAATATCAATAGCGTTGGTATTGTTGAAATCGAGTTCTTCTATCGCTTGGTCAATATCTTGACTGATTTCTAATAATTTTGTAATTAAATTACCTGTCCCACCTGGGATAATCCCTAGTTTAGGAATATATTCTTTTTCAGCTATTCCTGAAATTACTTCATTAACGGTACCATCACCACCAAACACTACTACAGCTTCAGCTTTTTCTTTAACAGCTTCTTCAGCAAAAATAGTTGCGTCTTTCGCTTTCTCAGTTATTCTAGTTTCAACAACGTCAAAATATTCTTTCGCTTTGTTTTCAATTTTTTCTTTATAATCCAAAGCTTTTTCTCCACCAGAAGTTGGATTAATAATAATCATTACTTTTTTCATCCTAAACATCTCCCTATTCTGTTGTTCAAAATCATTTTAAACCTACTTTCGAATAGCTTGCCTTATTAATATTCTAAGTATTTGTAATGCATTATAACATATGATAATGTATTCCTTATCTTTTTTATCTTACTTTAATGGTAATCAATATCTATAAAAATAAGGCCGAGTAATTACCCGACCTTTTTATTTTGTACTAATTCAATGATTTTCAACACAACATCACTTGCTTTTTGCATGCTCTCAAGAGTTACGAATTCGTATTGCCCATGGAGGTTTTCAGCTCCGGTAAATAGGTTTGGAGTTGGAATACCTTTATAAGTAATAATACATCCGTCTGTTCCTCCACGGAATGGTTGAATGTCTGGCGTGATGCCACATTCTTTATAAGCCTCAATTGCTACTTCAACCGAAGTCATATCGTCTTTTAAGATTTCGTACATATTATAGTACTCATCGTAAATCGTGCATTCGATACGAGGCACATCATATGTTGCATTTTGCGCATCAACAATTTGTTGGAACTGCGCTTTTCGCTCTTCGAATTTCTCCATCGAGTGATCACGAATAATATATTCCAATTCAACTTTACCGATGTCGCCTGATTGTTTCGATAACATAAAGTAGCCTTCGTGCCCACTTGTACGTTCTGGCACTTCATCCACTGGCATGCGAGCAAATAGTTTTGCCGCTTCCGCTAAAGCATTCACCATGACATCTTTGGCTTGCCCTGGGTGAACACTAGTCCCGTGAATTGTCACCACTGCACGAGCCGCATTAAACGTTTCATATTCTAACTTTCCTACCACTCCACTATCTAAAGTATAGGCAAATTTTGCAGGCATTCTATCCGCTTTGAAACGGTGTGCGCCCTTTCCAATTTCTTCGTCAGGCCCAAATGCTAACCATATATCGCCATGCGGAATCTCTGGATGAGCCATTAAGTACAAACACGCTTCTAATACCGAAACGAGCCCTGCCTTATCATCGGCACCCAGCAGTGTAGTCCCGTCTGTGGTAATTAGCGTTTCACCGATATAATTCTTCAAATTTGGAAACTCGCTGACCGTCATCACCAAATTTTTCTGGGCATTTAGCAACACATCTTCTCCATTATAATTCTCGTGAATTTGTGGATTGATATTTTCAGCGTTGAAATCTGCGGTATCGACGTGGGCGATAAACCCAATCGCTGGAGCCGTACTTTCTTCTGTTAAGTTACTGGGGAGTAGCGCCACTAAGTAGCTATCCTCTGGATCGAGTTCTACTTTTGTAAAGCCATACCCCACTAATTCATCACGAAGCATCTCTAAAAATTCCCATTGGCTCTTTGTCGTAGGGATGCTAGTTGATTTCAAGTCACTACGCGTATTGATTTTTCGCATATCGAATAAATCGTTCTAACATTGTAGGATACATTTTAATAAGAGTCATCTTCTTTCACTTGGTGGAACTCTAAGTCTGCAATGGTTTCACGACCGAACATTTCAATCGCTACTTTAATTTTTTGTTTTTCGTGGTCAAGTTCTACTACTTTACCGCTCATATCGTTGAAGGCACCTTCAGTGATGATTACGTAATCTCCAACAGATACATGTAAATCAACTGGAGCATGTACTTTTTCACCGATACGTCCTAAGATTGCTTCTACTTCTTCTGGTAATAAAGGAGATGGTTTTGAACCCGCACCGTGCGAACCAACGAAACCTGTTACCCCAGGAGTGTTACGAACGACGTACCACGCTTGGTCAGACATCACCATTTCTACTAATACATAACCAGGGAAAGTTTTTTCCACCGTTGTTTTTGTTTTACCATCTTTTACTTCAACTTCCTCTTCTTCAGGAACGATGACACGAAAAATATTTTCTTCCATCCCCATGCTTTGGATACGTGATAAAAGATTTGATTTCACTTTGTTTTCATATCCTGAATACGTGTGTAATACATACCATTCTTTTTCCATTAATACTCCTCCTTAAAGAATCAACAACATTTTTTCCATACAAAAACCTTCAAGATGAAGGTTTTTTCAACTGCTTTAGTATATCACTAATCACTATAAAGTACTATTATTTTTAAAAGGAATGTAATGAGTTGATGAATCCCATAGTCCACCACAGCAAAAAAGCCTAATGCTACTACCACTGTAATAATTACTGTAATAGTATATTTGTTTACTTCTTTACCTGTTGGCCATGTTACTTTTTTCATCTCTTTAAAAACATTTGATAAAAAACGCATGCTGGGTCTCCCTTTCCTCTTTATTTTTGTTTCACGATGTAGTGTTTGTTTATTACAATATTTGCAGAATTTTTTTGATTTCTAAACGTTCAACTCGACGATTTTGACCAAGAGTAATGGTGTAATTTCTTGATCCACATACACTACAAGCTAACGCTGCTTTTTTCTGTGCCATTCTTTCACTACTTTCTATAAATCCATATCTATTTAATCATAAGGAAACAGTGAAATTTTGTCAAGTCAACACTAGTAGCCTAATAATATTGCTACAAGAAGCAGAATAATTTGTAAAGAATGAATCATTACCATATTTTTAATGGCTAAAGCAAAGGTTGTTTTCTTATCTTGTACAGCTTTGAACTGCTGAATATGTTTATAAATAGGAATTCCAACTACAAGAACACCAAGCAGGATCCATGGCACAACTCCTAACAATACAGCTAGTAGAATCGCCCCCAACGCAACTGCATAAAGCACTTGATACACCACTAAAGCTTGTTTCTTTCCAATATAGTAAACCAATGTATAACGGTGGTTGGTAATATCCGTTTCTAAGTCACAGATATTGTTGCTTAACATAATATTGGCAATCGTACAAACAAGTGGCAATGATAATAGAAACACCTTTAACTGAGCAACGATATCCAGTTGCATCGTTAAAATACTTCCGTCTAACTGCACGCCTGCAAAAATAGTTCCTTCTGGCACATTTAAAAATACCGTAATCCAGAAAATCCCAAATCCCATCGTGAAGCCTGACAACACTTCACCAAGAGGCATCCGAGAAATCGGAATCGGGCCAAATGTATAGAACACACCGATAAAGAAACAAAGGGCACCGACCATTAAGAGAAGAATATTCGTGCGCGTTACAAGAACGATTCCAAAAACTGTAGCTACTGCAAACAGAATTCCAAAGACTTGCCATGCTTTTTTTACTGTTATACTACTTGTTCCAATTACATTATGATGATCACGGTAATCGGAATTTTTTGCTTTAACATAGTCCATCAAATTATTCATAACGGTCGTAGCCATATCAAATGACAACATTCCAATAAAGAAGAGGCACATGTTAAGAAGGTTAATTTCTTTAAATAATATAAAAGAATAGCATAAAGCAGTTAAAAATGGGAAAACGCTAGCCAATTTAGTTCGTAATTCCACTAATTCAATAAATTCTTTTTTTGACATCATTCTATAGACTCCTTCAACTCAAGTGCTCCATTTGTTAGTTTGAAAGTCTCTTTAATCGAATCGGATACATAGACCTTTTTATCCTTTGTCACAAAAATGACATCCACATCTTTATGGCGATTTGCATATTCCATACCTTCTTTTACCCCTACAGAAAACATCGAAGTCGATAAAGCATCTCCTTTCGTCGAACGATTTACAATCACCGACACTCCTTCGATATTATTCTCATATGGATATCCTGTTTTTGGATTTAGAATATGATGATAAACTTGATTGTCCACTTTTAAGTATCGTTCATAGATTCCTGAAGTGACAATCGTTTTATCTTTTTCTAAAATCGTCCCTAAAGTTGTCCCACGAGATTCTACCGGATCTTGAATCCCTACATTCCAAGCAACCCCATTTCTTGCAGGGGAACCTCCCATAACAACAATATTTCCACCTAAATCGATAACGGCCGTCGTTACACCTTCTTTAGCAAAATAATCCCAAACCTTATCGGCAATGTATCCTTTTGCAATCCCGCCTAAATCCAATTTCATTCCTTTTTTCTTCAGGAACACTGTTTGTTCAGCATCATTTAGCTCCACTTCCTTATAATCAACAAGAGGAAGGACTGCATCAATTTCTTCTTGAGTAGGTTTTTTGGCATCATCAAATCCAATATGCCAAAGCGCCGTTAATGGTCCCACAGTAATATCAAACGCCCCATTAAATTCCGCACTATATTCCAATCCCAATTTAATGAGTTCATAAACATCCGCGCTGACCTTTACAGGCTTTTCACCGGCAGCAATGTTTACTTCATCCACTTCAGAGCCAGAAGCGTTCACGGTAATTCTTTTTTCTAAATCTTTAATCATCTCCAAAGCACTCTCGATTAGAGCCTCTGAATTAGGATGATAGACGGACAATGATACAGCCGTTCCTAATAAGAAATCTGTCTTTTTAACCGGAGATTTAATGATTTCTCTTGGAGTTTTAATTGATGCCCCCGAAACTGTGTCGGCTTCATTCTTCGATTGACTTTGGCAAGCTGCTAAAACCGTTGTAGACATCACTGCCAAAAGGCCCCATGTCATCCACTTTTTTCTCATAACTCTCTCCTTCTTATTCATCCTATGTATTGTATCGCATTTTTCATAAAAACTAAACTTTACGCCAGTAAATCCTCACACTATTTTCAATCAATAAACTAAAAACTCCTGCACGAAAAGTACAGGAGTTCAGAGTCTTCACTTGTAATCCATTAGTTTTTTGGTGCTTCTACTTTAATTTCAGTAGTATCGCCTTTTTTAGCAGCTTCAATTAATTTGTTTGCATATTCCACAAATGAAGTATGTGCGTTTGTTGCTCCTGCTACTACTTCAACATCTTTAGGATTTTGTTTAGAAACAAGACCTTCATTGTACGCTTTAAAGTATTCAGCTGGTCCAGTACCCACTTTATCTTTCATTGATTTTTCGTATGCAGCATCTGCTGATTTACGTTCACCTTTATCGTTTAAGTTGTCAAAATCAGATTTAGTGATTTTTCCACCTTCAACAGTAATCGTAAATTCAACATGCCAACCACGTTTGTCAGTTGCTGATACTAATTTGTAAGTACCATCTTTTAAAGCTGCATCAGATTTTTGTGCTGCCGCTTGTGTTGTTGCAGTTTGTGTTGTAGCTGCTTGTGTTGTTGTTTTGCTTGAATCTGTTTTGCTGTTTCCGCCACATGCAGCTAAAACAAACACAGATGATAATAATACTGCTGTTGCAGATAAAGATTTTTTGATAGTCATGGTTTTTACCATCCTTCTCTATATTTTATATTTCGTAACATCTATTATAGCATATCACGGACAAAAGTCTAGTTTTCTCTGGATTTTTGTTCTTCTTTTCACTTAAAGGAACAAAGTGAAAAAGGTGCTTTCTGAAAGAAAACACCTTTCTTTGTGAATAAATAGTTATTAATATTCTCTCTGCAATAAACGGTTTGTGATATCATACAACATCGATTTTACATTCTTTTCTGGCAGTCGTTCAATTTGTTGCAAAGCGCGATCCGTATATTTTTTAGCTAATACTTTAGCAGACTCTACTCCACCAGATTTTAATACCAGTTGTTGCACTTTCTTTCTTTCCGCTTCAGAAATAAGCTCCTTTTTTTCTAGAAGCGGGAGCAATTCCTTCTCTTTTTTGGACAAAGCCATAATGAGCGGTAAAGTATACACCCCTTGAGCTACATCCTCTAATACCGGTTTTCCAAATTGATGAGCATCAATTTCATAATCTAAGATATCATCTAAAATTTGGAAAGACATTCCTATCGCATGGCCAATTTGTCTTGCTCTTGCTTCTTCATTCAAGAGTGAAAACCGTTCTCCCATCATACAACTTAACATAAAAAGTTGCGCTGTTTTCCCTTCAATTCTCTTCAGGTAGTCTTGTACCGTCACATCTAAACGATAACGTTCTTCCATTTGAGACAGTTCCCCTTGAATTACTTGCATCATTCCACGTGTGGGAATTTGGATATTCACTAAATCTTTGCTATAGGAAGATAACAGTTGATAACAAACCGTCAATAAATAATCCCCTGCATATATGGCTACTCGATTCCCAAATTTTGCGCTAATCGTCTCTTGACCTCTTCGAACGCTAGATTCATCTATCACATCGTCATGGAATAATGTAGCCACATGTAACAATTCCAAAGCAGCCGCAATAGCACGAACTTCTTCTTTATTTCTATTGTCGTTCCACATAGAGAATAGAATCAAATATGCAGGACGAACCATTTTCCCCCCTGAATCAAGGACTGATAAAATTGCATCCTTAATGGCCTTATTCTCTATTTGAATGGAATCTCTCATTAATTTTTTTACTTGTTTTAATTCTTCGTGAAGTTCTGGATAATTCATCCACATTGGATGTACAGCCGTCATATATTTTCTCCTTCAAATCGACTTTTATAAAAAGAAGCCGACAAAAATTGTCGACCTCATTATACCATATCCTATTTTACAAGTTGGTTTCCTTGCTTATCGAAGCCATAGATTGCTTCCGATTTACCATACCACCATTTTCCAGCCGTTCTTTGGAACCAAGGAATGAAGTAGTAGTCTAAACCAAACGCGCGACCTGATCCGTTCATTAATGCAATCGCAGCAGGAACAAACCACATGTTTACCCAGTAGAACATTCCTGATAAACAGAATGTTGCGACTAAACCGATTGTCACTGCGTTGACGATCCAAGATTAAGAAACCAGCCATAATAGCAAGACCGATTGCTAACTCTACAAAGGACATTACTTTTTGCATTAAATGTGCTACTTCAACGTTTGGAATCAGAATTTGCATGATTGAAGCAAACCAATCTGGCATCTTTTCTAATACCATTGCTGGTTGTTCCCCATATGAATAGTTGAAACCGAACGAAACGACTTGAGTAGCTGTTTGTGCAGCTGTTTCTGTAGCACCACTTGCTGCTGAAACAGCTTCAGTTGCTCCACTTGCAGCAGAAGTTGGTTCTAACAACCAAGGGAATGGGAATGCTAAATGAGTTCCATCAATCCAACTATGAGCTCCCCATAAACCAAAGATTTTCTTCAACCCTTCAATTGTCCACATACCACCGTAGAATAAACGAAGTGGTACTGACCATAATACGTTACCGTAACGTGATAAGTGTCCACGGAAAATATTACGACGGTTCTTAATATGGAAGAACTCGTGGAACACGTATTGAATCGCATAGTATAGTGAGAAGATTTCTAAGAAAATACTTGATGTTTTACGAGATGTTTCATCAACATTGCGAAAAATCCACTTAAGTGCCATTTACCCATCAAGAATGCTACGCCGTAGTGAGAACCGATAGAAACCATGAATCCATCGTATTTCCCTTTGTATGCAACTTTTGAAGTATTGTTGATAGAAGCGATAATATTTTTCGCTGCTGTTTTACCAGTTTGTTCAGCCGCTTGTACAATTTGTGGATGTGGGCGGTTTTCTTTATCTGGTTCTTCATAATACGCTAAGTCACCGATTGCATAAATATCTGTTTCGCCATCGATTAACATATTCTCATTAACGACTAAACGTCCAGCTCTTGCCGCTTTAAACCCAAACACTTCTGCTTCAGTGTTAGCTTTAACGCCTGCTGTCCAGAATAGTGAGTAAGTTGGAATTACTGTACCGTCTGCTAAGCGAATGCTATTTTGCTTCACTTCAGAAATTCCGTTTCCTTTAATCACTTTGATGCCGCGTTTTACCATGAAGGCTTCTGCTTTATCCGCATCGTTTGCATCTAACATGTTTAAGATAGTTGGAACGGCTTCAATAATATATAAGTCAAAATCTTCTTTATCTAAATTGTATTCATGTGCTAACACTGGAATCCAGTCCATTAATTCACCGACTAGTTCAACCCCGGTAAATCCGGCACCACATACCGTAAACGTTAATAACGCTTTACGTTTTTGAGGGTCATGTTCTTTAGCTGCTTTTTCAACACAGTTAAGAATGTGTTTACGCATTTTAACAGCATCTTCCATTGACCATAACGTAAATCCATTTTCTTTAACCCCTGGGACGCCGAAGTCATTTGCTTCTCCACCCATTCCAAGCACTAAATAATCATAAGAGAATTCACCATGTTTTGTGCGAACTACTTTGTTTTCTTTATCAAGATTCGTAACGGTATCTGTTACTAAGTTGACATTTTTTGAACGAGCAAAAATCTTTTGTAAGTCGTATTGAATCGCATCTGGTTCAACACGTCCCCCAGCAACTTCATGTAATTCCGTCATATAAGTTAAGTAAGGATGTTTATCAATCAATGTAATCGTAACATCTTTATTCTTTTTCAACTTATGTGACAATGTTTTGGTAGCAGCAACTCCGGCAAAACCTGCACCGATTACTACAATGTTTGTTTTTGTCATTGTAAATCCCCCTTGAGCTTTATCACTTTAGTAGTATAGTCTATAATTGTGCTTTTGTCCATAGGATTGTCTTTTTTTTCACGAAGGAACCCTTCTATTTTTTAGAAAAATATTGAAGAACTTTAATATGAGCCAACGCGTAATTTGCGGCAACCCCAACAGCTATACCAGCAAAGATTCCAACGATTGACATTGCTGGTAAATATAAGAGCACCGTCCACGATTTAGCCATCCAACTTGCTACCATCAACTGCCCTACATTGTGCAGAATGCCACCAGTAGCACTCACTCCAATCATGCTGACACGTTTTTCACCAAGTTGCTTTACAAGATACATTCCGATAAAGCTGACAAGGGCACCCATACCACTATATAGAAAAGTAGAAAAAGTCCCTCCAAGAACGGTTGTCAGCAACGTTTTCATCGCAATGACAAAGACGACCTCTTTAAACGATAAAGTATATAAACTAATTAAAGTTACTATATTCGCCAATCCCAACTTAGCCCCTGGTGCAAACGCAAAAGGAAACGGAATGGCTTGTTCCAACAACCCTAAGACAATTCCTTGAGCAGTTAATAATGCGATAAAAACAAGTTTTTCTTAAATGACTATTTTTCTGCATTCCATTCTCCTTTCAATCTTTTTAAAAAGGCCGGAAACTTCTTCCAGCCTTTTGACTATTTTTTACGTCTTACTAATAATTTGTTCTTTAAGCTGACTGCTTTAGGCGCCCAAGTATGGAACACTTCAAACCAGAACTTAGAGATTGGCATATCGAACTCACCGATATATTCGACTAACTCAGGATCAAACGATTGCTTAAAGCCGTTAATACCACCATGATGTTCTTGGTCTTCCGAAACTCCAAAGAAGTCGAATGAGCGAATGACTTTTTCATCATAAAGAGTTTGCATAATCCACGATACAAGCGCTTTGTTCGCATTCAATCCACCATCGTCAGTAATATTAGCCCCGTATAAGTAGTAGGCTTTATCGAGGTACGTCACTACAAAAGCTCCACTGACTACTTTCCCTTCTGGATATTGTTTTAAGTCAGCTTTCACACGGTCAATTTCTTTTTCGTATTTTTCAATATTTACTTTTAGAGAGTCGATTTGTTTTTGAACATTTTCAATTCGCTTAGGATTATTAAGGGTTCCCAATTGTCCTGTTAACTTATCGAACTCTTTTTGCGCAGTTTCTAAACGATTTGTCGCAAATGATAATTGGACATTATAGTCTACTTTGGCAAAGTATAAATCCACCATGCCTTTAGGGTGAAGGTGTTGGTACATTGTTGTTAAATACTCGATACTACGTGCCACATATTGATCACGTTCAGCCGTAATCTTGTTCAACTCATCATAGATTGGCATATCTTCAAGCGTTCCTTTGTAGCAAACAACCCCTTGCTTCTTCGCTACATTCACTTTATACCGTTCTTTTTTATTGAACGTTTCGACGATGCCTTTTCCTTCATCTCTCAACGATAAAATCATTGTTAAACGTGGTTGAATCCCATCAAATCCTAAATCCATTGGGCGTTCGACAAATCCAGACGCTAAAATGTTTTTGCGGAACTCTTCATTATTGAATCCACCTTCAACCATTTCGAACTTGTTTGTCCATTCACGCCATTGCAATTCTGGGTCAATCTTTAATCCAAATGCATTTTTAGCCTTTAAATACACTTTTAAAGTCGCAAAAACCGATTTTAATTGTTCTGCATTTGTATAATCCGTTACAATCCCACGAGGCGCGTACGCCAAATACTTGTTCACTCCGGGTAATTTACGGTAAAGAATCATCGCAGCTGCAACGGGTTCATGAGCATCTGTCATGACCAGCAATACATCTTTTGTCCATGAGCCATCTGCCTTCACTTCACCCCATTCAGGCGTTTGAAAAACCGTTCTGTTGGCTTGTGTTTCCATAAAAGAATGATACTCTTCTAACGCATTTGACATCTCTTTTATATACATGTGTGCACTCTCTTTCTTATCATGTTTCCTTATCAGTATTACACTTTCAGCAAAATATGTCAAAACTTTACGAAGAGAAAGCTTTACGTATCAAAGGAAAGCGGTGTTGGTTAAAGATATCTGTATCAAAAACCGAATTGTAACATATAAGTTACGTAACTTATATGTTACATTACGCTTTTTGCACAAAAAAAGAGCGCATCACGATGATATGTACCCAGATTCCTGGACACATTAATAATTAAGCTGAACGCATGGATGTTTCCCTGTATTGAACAGGGGACATCCATTTTGTTTTTTCTTGAATTCTTTTGTTATTGTAATAATCTATATAATCTTTAACTGCCGTTTGAAATTCCTTAAAGGTAGAATATTCCTTTTCCAAACCATAGAACATTTCGTTCTTCATTCTGGCGAAAAACGTTTCTATAATGCAATTATCATAACAATTTCCTTTTCGAGACATTGATTGAATAATTCCTCGTTCTTTTAATGACTGTTGATAAAATGCGTGTTGATATTGCCAACCTTGATCAGAATGGAGAATCAATCCATTAACATCAGGGAATTTTTTGAAAGCTCTATTTAACATCCTTTGAACCTGTTCTAAGTTGGGACTTAAAGAAAGATCATAGGAGATTATTTCATTAGAAGACATATCTAAAATTGGAGAAAAGAAACATTTTCCCCAAGGGAAAGTGAATTGAGATACATCTGTACTCCATTTTTGAAGTGGCCTATCGGTCGTGAAAATCTCTGTTAATAATATTATCAGCAACTTTTCCAACATTACCTTGATAAGAATGGTATTTTTTTCTTTAGGTCGTTTTTCCAAACAATCCATTTACATGCATAAGACGTTGAACTCTTTTATGATTCACAACGTGACCTCTACGGCAAAGTTCTTGGTAAATTCTTCTAACGCCATATCTACCTTTATTTTCATGAAATATTTTTTTGATTTCTGATAATAAAACACCATTCTTCTCAGCCACAGCATCAATTTTATTCAATTCGAAATAGTAAGTAGATTTAGCCATTTTCATCGCTTTAAGAAGATGTTTTAGTTGGTATCCTACTTCTCGTAACTCCTTGATGATCGCTGCTTTCTCGCCTTGAGAAGCGCAGCTTCCTGTTCTTTTCTCAAGGCTCTCAGTTTTTTTATAACAGCAATTTCAGCTTCTAAATATGCATTTCGTTCACGTAATCGAACTAATTCTTCTCGTTCGGATTCTGAAAGGTTATCAGGCACAGTTTTTTTATTCATAATAGGCTCCTTAGATAATGGTCGTCCTCTTTTCTTATTCTTTAAACCATTATATCCATAAGTTTTATACTTGTGAACCCAAGAACCTAATAATCCTTCACTTATTCCCGCTGAAAAAGCAACCTCTGTTAGAGCTTTTCCATTTAAAACCTGTAAAACAAATGTCAATTTTTCTTCTACCGTCCAATTTCTTTGTTTTTTAGCACGCTCCAATCCTTTAGGACCATGAATCCTTTCAATTTTATCCCAATTCAATATTTTTCTTTGAAAACTCCTCTTCATAACTTTTTCAGGTGTCTCAGCCCATATTCCTTGTCGATATAATTCGACACATTTCATTTTGAATTCGAATGAGTAACGCATAATAAATACCCCCTTTACTGGTTTGTCCAGTAAAGGGGGTACATATCACGACGATACGCCCTTTGATTTAATCTTTTAGAATAGTTTTAAGTATTGATCTAATTCCCATTGAGATACTTGACTACGATATGCAGCCCACTCAAAACGTTTCGCTTCGATAAAGTTGTCCAAAATATGACTTCCTAATGCTGATTGAACAGTTTTGTCTTGTTTCAAGTATTCAATCGCTTCATTTAATGTTCCTGGTAAATCATCAATCCCTGCTTCCTTGCGTTCGCGAGCAGACATCGCATAAATATTGCGGTCAATAGCTGCTGGAACTTCCATTTTTTCTTTAACCCCTTCAAGACCTGCCGTTAAAATCGCAGCCATTGCTAAATATGGGTTCGCAGATGGATCCACGCTACGCAATTCAATACGAGTTGAAATCCCACGAGATTCTGGAATACGGATTAGCGGTGAACGGTTACGTGCTGACCACGCAATATATACAGGAGCTTCGTAACCTGGAACTAAACGTTTGTACGAGTTTACGGTTGGGTTACATACGGCAGTTAAAGCTTTAGCATGTTTCATCACTCCTGCGATAAAGTGACGGCAAGTGTCGCTGAGACGTTGGTCGCCGTTTTCATCGAAGAACGCGTTCTTCCCTTCCTTATCAAATAAAGATAAGTTGAAATGCATTCCGCTACCAGCAATTCCGAACACTGGTTTTGGCATGAAAGTTGCATGCAATCCATGTTTACGCGCAATGGTTTTTACCACCAGTTTGAATGTTTGGATGTTATCGCAAGCCGCGACTGCATCTGAGTATTTCCAGTCGATTTCGTGTTGACCTGGCGCTACTTCGTGGTGACTTGCTTCGATATCGAACCCAATTTTTTCTAATTCAAGAACGATTTCGCGACGGCATTCTTCTCCGAGGTCGATTGGTGCTAAGTCGAAGTAGCTTCCTTGGTCGTTTCCTTCAAGGGTTGGTTCGCCGTTTTTCATCCAATTTGAATAAGAAAAAAACTCTGGCTCTGGTCCTAAATTGAAGTTTGAAAAAAACCTAATTCTTTCATTTCGTTTAACACACGTTTTAAGTTTGAACGAGGGTCCCCGCAAATGGTGTTCCGTCTGGTTTGTAAACATCACAGATTAAACGCGCGATGGTACCATGTTTACTGCTCCATGGGAATACCACCCAAGTTGAAAGGTCTGGATATAAGTACATATCACTTTCTTCGATACGAACAAATCCTTCAATAGATGAACCATCAAACATCATTTTGTTGGCCAATACTTTATCTAATTGTGTAATTGGCACTTCCACGTTTTTAATGGTTCCTAGAATATCCGTAAAGATCAATCGTAAGTAACGAACATCTTTCTCTTCTACCTGTCTTCTAATCTCTTCATGTGTAATCATTGGCTTCCTCCTATAAGTTCCATTTTTCTCCGCCAGAGTAGCGGCTAATATGCATAATCTCGTCGTAGAAGATTCGTCGGACATCCTCATCCGTCAGTGTTTCTTTTACACTTTCCTTCGTTACGGGATTTGTATTCTTATTGAAAATTTTTTGAATGGCCATAATGGTTAATCCTTCGGCTAAATAATCCTTAATTTCCAATAAGCGATCGACATCATTCAAGGAATACAGGCGACGGTTCGTCTCAGAACGTTCAGGAATTACCAATCGCTGTTCTTCATAATATCGAATTTGTCTTGCAGATAAATCGGTCAGCTTCATCACTGTTCCGATTGGAAAGACGGCTAGTGAACGTCGTAATTCCTTTTCACCCATCAGTCTTCCTCCTTTATGTAAGTATATTCTAAAAACATTTTTGAGTCGTTGTCAAAATCTGTCTTACCTCTTATGTTAGATAATATAACATGAATAATGGGGTATTGTCTCAGTTAAGCTTTCGCCAGCTGAGAAATACCCCATTTTATGTCAGATGTGCTGTTATCATTTTATCCATCAATCTTTACATAACGTGCACCTCCTTTGTTTATTTTTCATGATTTTCTTACTCTTTTTTGGTGGACTCACCTCATTTGTTAAAAAATGTTTCAATTACTTCTTTCGTCTTCATGTTCTGGTGGACCCACCTCACTTTTTGAAAATTGATTTTACCATTATTCTTATCCTTCATATTTTTGGTGGACTCACCCCTTTCAAGGTTCCTAGAAATGATTATCGGCCTTGTCTACCGCCTGGACCTCCTTGTCCTGGTTGTCCCCCACCAGGTCCACCTTTTCCAGGTCCTCCACCAACATTAACTGCTTGTTTTGAGGCTGTAGCCGTTGTTGTGTTTGAACCAACTTTAATCGTATATTTTTCGCCCTCTTTAATATCTTGGCTACTGATTAATACTGTTGAGAATGACTTAGAGGCTTTTTAAGCTTGCGACAGTTTTTCCCTGAAGAATCAACTACTTCAACGGTCGAGCCAGCCGTCCCTTGAATGCTTGCCATTAAGTAAGCTTGATTAGAGTCACTACTGAATCCCATCGTCATTTGTCCATTGTCGACAAAGAGTACAGTACCACCGTTTAATGTTCCGTTATCATCGTAGTCAAGAGCTGCGTTTGCACCGCTTGTTGGACCATTGACAACGATTGTTCCTCCGTTAATCTCAATTGATCCGTTAGCATCAAGACCGTCCCCTTCAGCATCCACGGTTAAGGTTCCGCCGTCAATCACAATCTTCACATCGCCTGCTTGATCTAAGTTTTTCGCATTTGCGGCTTCAGATTTTACTTTCTTCGTTTGTTGACCTGGACCTTGCTCGTCAGAGGATTCTAACGTCCAATCTTTCGCGTTTAATCCATCGTCAGAAGATTTTTACGGTAATCGTGCCACCGACTTGATGAATCAATCGAGCCTCAAGACCTTCTTCACTCTTTTGTACATCGATGGTTGCACCTTCGTCGATAAGCAGCGTATTCGAAGCGTTAATTCCGTCGTCTCCAGCGTTGACGGTAATATTCGTATTGACTAAGTAAACATTTCCTAGCAATACATCATCCTCGTTATCTGAGTGAATGCCATCGTCATCGGCTTTTTAAGTTTAGTATCGCACCCGATACGTTCACGAAGTCATTCGCTGCAATTCCGTGTTTTTTGGCTGTTGTAGTGATGGTTGCATCCACAATTCGAATGCCGTCTTTTGATTTAATGGCATTACTTGCTGCGCCTGTGACGGTTAAAGAACCTTTCCCATTAATCGTTAAGTCACTATCAGAGTAAATCACTCCTTTGATCGTTGATGTTGATTCATCAGCCACCCTCATTTTTTTGTTCCATCGGCTAGTGTTAAAAATCACTTTTTCGCCGTATCCACTAATAATGGAGCCTCTGTATTCTTCAACGTTGCGTTCTTGAAGACGATTTGTACTTCATCTTCTTTACCTGCTACCACTTTCAATTGAACTTTCGATGCCGATCCTTCTACGATGTATGTTCCAGCTTTGGTAATTTCCACTGTACTTCCATTCACTGTTACCCCTTCACCTGAAGCAGTAGCGGTTGTCCCTTGTAACGAAATTTTTGAAGCGGTTGATTCATCGTAAGTTGCTGTTAAATCGGACGTTTCAAAATAAGAAGTAGTCTGCGCCGTTGAAGTTGTAGATGTCTTAGTAATGGTTTGCGCTTGTGCTTCTGCTTGGCTTAATACGCTTTGTGATCCGCAAGCCGCCAAACCTAGAGAGATAAATAATGTTGTTGTCAATAACCATTGTTTTTTATGTTCCATCTCGTTCTCCTCGTTTCCTTTTTCTTGATGGTTTTAGTATACGAAGCGAACTTAAAATGAACTTAAAACAAAAAAGAGGTGATCAAATTCACCCTCTTTGTCTTATAATTTTGTTTCAATGTATAGTACTTTATCTTTTTTAACAGCCTTTTGCCAAGTGACATATCCACTTAAAGGAGCAATGAAGGTTATCCACAGATAGACTAAAACATGCTGAAAAATTGTTCGAAACACTAAACTGATGAACCCTCCAAATCGAATATATCCACTTAAAAAGTTATCGATATGTCCACCTTGATAACTCCAATAAGAATAATGCCAAAAAACAAATGACAAAACTCCTAACAGGAGTGAAACAATATTGCTTAATAAACCTGGCATAAACCCAGCTGTAATAGAAGACCAAATAATAGTAATTACAATACAGGAAAGTAGTCTACGAATAAAGTATCTTTTTCTATATTCGGGAGTTAAATGATTTTGAATGGATTCCCAAATTCCAAAAACACTTTTATCATTTCCGCCTTCTCCACCGGGTAAAACATATTGTTTTTCTTCTTTTACTTCATTATCAAATTCTTCTGCCATCAGTACGCCTCTCTTTCTACTTTAATTAGACCCTACATTGTTCAATAATCGCATTTGGAATATCATTTAAATCTTCCAATCCATTATCAAACATATAGACTGCTAATTTTCGTAAGATTTTTTCGTTTTGATTTCTTACCCATCGACCATTACTATGATCATTGGTTTTTTCTAAATTATTTTCAATCAACGCTTTATACGCCTCTGCATCTACCGTATACCCATTTTTCGCAAGTTCATCCAACCCAATTTGCACAAGTTGTTCGTAAGTATAGTCCTCAAAAACAAAGGTATTTGGAATTCTGCTTCGAAGTCCTTCGTTCATTTCTAAAAATCTTTCCATATCTTTCGTATAGCCTGCAAAGATAATAACCAAATCTTCTCGATGATCTTCCATAAATTTCAAAATTTCGTTGATAGCTTCAATTCCAAAATCATTTTCACCACCTACCGCAAGCGTGTATGCTTCATCAATAAACAATACCCCGCCTAAAGCAGATTCTAAAATTTCTTTTGTTTTTTGAGCGGTATGACCAATATATTGTCCCACTAAATTACTTCTAGAAGTTTCAACATATTTACTAGAAGCAATAATGCCATTTTCATGTAATAATTGTCCCATTAATCGAGCGACCGTTGTTTTACCAGTTCCTGGATTCCCTAAGAATAATGAATGTAAGTTAAACCCTGAAGTCGCAAATCCTTTTTCCTTACGGATTTTATTCATTTTAGAAATAGCGATAAATTCCTTGACTTCACTCTTCAAGTTCTCTAACCCTATCATTTCTTCTAATCTCTCACTGGCTGTTTTTTCACCATAATATTCTGTAGTCACTTCTCGATCATCAAACATTAATTGATTATCACTGTCTAGTAAGATGTCTTGTTCTTCATTCGTCAAAATAGAGACTGTCTTTTCTGCAGATAGATGAGATCCACGTTCAATCTTAATATCTGGATCCTTTTCAACCCCAATAGCAAGAAGCTTTAATTCTAAAGAACTTCTATCGCTAAGGAATAAATTCACCTTTCCATTATCTCGACCGCCAATGACTAAAGCATCCCCTGTTATTTGGGAACTCTCTGTCATCATAGCCGTCTCTATCACACAGAGTTGATTGTGAATCGTCGCTTTTGACCCTTTACTTTCAAAAGTGTTTACAACAGTCGAATCAATCGTCGCTTTCGAATTTTCTAAATAGAGAGCACTCGTATAATTTTCTAACGCATGTAAATAAATGATTTTCGACTCTTGGGTAGTAATTTGCGAATCTCTACAAAGCACGATTGGGTAATCTTCAACCTGTCCCTGAGCGGAAACAGTTGAGTTGAGAATAGATATATTGGAATTTTCGTTTGCAACAATGGCATTTTTACCTTCCACTTCTACCTTGGAATGTGCAATTTCTAAATCCGTATGCTCGAGAATGATATGTGAATACAAATCTGTTTGAGAAAATTTTTAATGTAGAATCTTTAGCGGCAATGCACGAAGCAGCTCTCACAAACGAATCCTCTAAAGACAACTCTGACTCTTCAATAAAACAAAGAGGATAAAAGCTCTCCTTCCACTAGTTGATTTTTCTATTAGAACATTTTTCGCATAAACTTTCGCTTGATTGCATAAGTTTAGCGCATTGCTTTCTTCACGATTATCTCGAATAATGATATTTTTCTAAATGCACCGTACAATTATCTACAAATATTGCACCCAAAATGAGCGGAAAACTATCTTCCCTTGATTTATTCATTTTTCCCAATAAGAGAAATATTTTTATGAATAAATAAATCTAATCCTTCTAAGCAATAAGTATCTTCAATTTCAATAACATCGCCTTCATTAGCCGCTTCAAGGGCCGCTCCAAGTTCCCAAGTAGTTCTCTTAGAAAAACGATGAATTGTCTTTTTCCCACTAAGAAAAAAATGCCATAATTTCACCTCAGTCCATAATATGTCTACAATAACTCTCTATAATCAACAAATCCCCTCTGTGCAATTAGCATACAGAAAGGGGATTGTCTCGTTTATTTTTAGTTTTCAATTCAGGCCACTACCAACAAAGAATAGCGATTTAATTTTTGTTACTTCTGAACTGTTCTCAAATAAACTAATCTCCCTTAAGAAGAGAAAGTCATTCTAATTCTTAGTCTTTCTTTTGGAATAGTTTTTGATAATAGAAGTAAGAAGTAACAATCGCTGCTGCACAGGCAACAATATAGAATAATACCGCTAATTTAGATCCTGATTCGAAGCTGTTCACTAAAGACATCGCTTCTTTTGTCGCATGATTTGGATCTGTGAAAGCTTGCATTACTAGATTTGAAATAGACGTCTTCACTTTTCCATTAAACATATCTGTCATTGTACCGATAAGACTAATGAATCCTCCGCCTAAAAGGTGAGCTAAGTATACGCCAACGACCATTGCTAATGAAGTGACATTAACATTTGTCCACAAGTTTTTCTTAGATTTGTTCGCCATAAATAAGAAATATGCTACAAAAACAGTTGCAATAATAGTTAAGAAGAACGTTAAACTGAAGTATAAGTTTAAGTTTTTCACTTTATTTGAAACTTCGTAAAAATCAACGGATGATAGCGAATTTCCTTTTTAAGGCATAGCCAAGACCATTAAGAACCACTAATCCAGAGAATAACGCAATAGCAACCGAAAAACCAAAGAAGATTTTTTTCAAATAATGAATTTTTTATTATAGCTTGCTACTGTATCCACTGCTTGACTCATCTTCTCTTTATTTTCTTCAGTGAATACTTTTTTAGCTGCTTCTTCCATTTTTTCTTTAGCAACACCCGCAACTTCTTTTGCTTTTTCAGTTGCTTCTCCTGCTTTTTCTTTTACGTTTTCTACAACTTCTTTTAAAGTCCCCATCTGCTTCAGGATTCTTTGCCTCAGAAACTTCTTCTTTGGCTGTTTCTGCAACTTCCTTGACTTCTTCTGCTGTTTTTTCAGCAGCTTCTACTACTTCTTCTTTCACTTCTGTAGCTTTCTTTTCAACTGATTCTAATTCTACATTTTTATTTTCGTTTTGATCCATCAGAGCACCTCTTTTTATACATTCTTTTAACAAATTTTATCACAATCTTCTGTTTTCTTCCACTTTCAAAAAATGCTTGAAAAAGTGTAAAGTCTTTTTATAGAGACATCCTAAAAGGGATATTACACTACTATTTTGAAAAATTTTACCCATTCCAATGCAGAAAAAAAGAAGAAGCTAGACAATTGTCTAACTTCTTCAAGTTTCGTTAAGTTTTTATTTTAAGACGGTCCCATCTGCTAATGTAATTGTATATCCATTCAAGTTAATGGTTCCTTTGTTCGTTAATGATGTAATTTTGACGTTTCCTGTCAACGTCCATGTCGCCCCCTCTTCTACTGTGATAACTGCATTATTGTCCACGGCAGTCCCTCCTTCGGTATTTTTTACGATATTGATGGTACCTGTAAAGTTTGTTCCTTTGCCCATTGTAAAGTTCAATGTAGATACGGTATCCACCTCAATCGCTCCAGTTAATGTTTGGTTCGTCGTTGTTAATTCAACTTGACCACCATTTGCCCCGGCTGTACCCCAGCCACGTGTCGCATCATTTCCTAAGACGGCAAGTAATCTGCCAGATGTATCTTGATTTGTAATCGTTACGTCTTCTAAAGTGATGACGCTGTGCGTGTTCGTTACATAGATTTGGTCTCCATTACGTCCTGTTAATGTGCCACCTTTCATTGTGAAAGTAGCCGTTCCACTTTCAGTATCTCCTGACATTGATTGGTAAATCATCACGTTGTGTACGTTGTTGTCTGAAGAGCTGCCTTTGGTTGAGCTCATATTCCCTGTTACGTTGGTGTTTTCTAATGTAATAGAGTTTTGACCTTCAATCACAAGTGCTTCTGAGTTTTCAGCGTTTAAAGTTGCATTTTAAACAGTGACATTTGCTGTAGAGTATACTGCTGGTGAGTTGTATCCTGTAGAAGTGTACGTTCCTTTGTCTCACGACTACCGTACCTCCACCACGGTCTGTACGAATCGCTGCTGATGAATTCCCTGCGGTATTCACCGTTAAGTTTGTCGCGTTCATCGCAGCGCCACCAGTAGTTTGGATACCACCTGAATTATCTTTTGTTGTTGTGATGGTTGTATCTGATACATTGACGGTTGTTCCTGATCCGTAACTGAACACTCCGTTCCCGTTTTGAGCTGTTGTATTTACAGTAGCGTTTTTAATCGTCACTGTTGCTCCATCGGTTGCTAAGAATCCTGCGTTCATTCCGTAGAAGTCACCGTTTTCTGTGTTCGATGTGGCTCCGGCTGTTTTGTTAATTGTTACACCGTCTAATGTGACTTTTGCTCCTGTTACACGGAGTGCATTTTCATCATCTCCGGTAGATTCATAAGTTTCTCCTGTTACGGTTACATCTGTTGTTAAATTTGTTGCTGCCTCACCTTGTGTCACTTGGTCGCTCCCGCCAAACCCTTCTCCTACAGGTTTAGCTGGGGGACTCTGTTGTGCTTGGATTTGAGAAGTCGCCGCCTCTTGTGTTTGTGCTTGTGTGTTTTGACATGCAACCAATGTAGTTGCAATGGTAATTGCGGATAGTAGAACAATTAATTTGTTTCTTCTCATGTTAGTCCTCCTCGCTTCCTATCAACATCTTGTTGATGGTTCTATCATAGCGAGCTTACTTAAAATGAACTTAAAACAAAAAGTTTTTCGAAAAGTTTTTCAAACTGAAAAATTATCATATATGATAATTACCATATATGATAATTTCTGCATGAGACGCT
>BNJS01000952.1_pt1 | contig 107093 bp, 119 predicted proteins | sample 8540461 | NCBI WGS metagenome assembly BNJS01 (sample SAMD00202454, study PRJDB9452) | human saliva metagenome | isolation source: human saliva | place: Japan
GGTGATCTGGTGATGACCGGTGCCTACTGGCACCAACGTCAACGACATCCGGGTGACGCTGGTGGGGTGAGAGGTTCCGGCCGTGCCCAGCGCCACCCCGGACGCTGGGCCGGCTTCATCTCACTGCTCCCGCGTGCGGTTCAGCAGCGCGTTCAGGATGATGGCCCTGAAGGTGGCGGTGCCGATGCCGCCCAGCTGGAAGTTGCCGAAGTGCAGGCCGAAGTCGCTCGGCGCCCAGGATCAGCGTGACGGCGGCCACGATCAGGTTGCCGTTCTGGCTGAAGTCCACCTGGTGGTCCACCCAGAAGCGTGCGCCGGCCACGGTGATGAGGCCGAACACCACGATGGACACGCCGCCCAGCACGGCCGGCGGGATGGTGGAGATGGCAGCGCCGAACTTGGGCGAGAAGCCCAGCAGGATGGCGGCCAGCGCCGCAATCACGAAGATCAGCGTGGAATAGACGCGGGTGACGGCCATCACGCCGATGTTCTCGGCATAGGTGGTGACGCCCGTGCCGCCCGCCGTGCCTGAGACGATGGTGGCCACGCCATCACCAATGAAGGCGCGTCCGATGGAGGTGTCCAGGTTGCGGCCCGTCATGGCCGACACCGCCTTGATGTGCCCCAGGTTCTCGGCCACCAGCACCAGCGCCACCGGGGCGATCAGCAGGATGGCCCGGGCCTCGAAGGCCGGCGCGGTGAACTTCGGCAGGCCCACCCAGGCAGCCTGCGCCACCGGGGTGAAGTCGATGGGCGCGCCCAGGCCCAGCACATTGGTCAGCACCCAGTACAGCACATACGACACCATCAGCCCCACCAGAATGAGGAGCTTCTGGATGGCCCCGCGTGCGAACACCGCCACCAGGCCCACGCTCAGCGCCGTGAGCAGCGCCACCCAGCGGTCGAACTCGTTGGCGCTCACGCCCTTGACCACCACCGGCGCCAGGTTCAGGCCGATGACGGCCACCACCGCACCCGTCACCACCGGCGGCATCAGCCGCTCGATCCAGCCCGTGCCCACCGCATTGACCAGCAGCCCGATCAGCACATAGACCACGCCGCAGGCGATGATGCCGCCCAGCGCCACCGGCAGGTTGCCATTGGGCCCCACGCCCGCATAGCCGGTGGCGGCAATCACCACACTGATGAACGCAAAGCTGGAACCCAAGCAGCTGGGCACCCGGCCGCGCACCACCAGGAAGAACAGCAGCGTGCCCACACCCGACATCAGGATGGCGATGTTCGGATCAAAGCCCATCAGCAGCGGTGCCAGCACCGTGGCGCCGAACATGGCCACCACGTGCTGAAGGCCCATGGCCACCATCTGGGGCCAGGGCAGGCGCTCGTCGGGGGCACCACCCCCTGGGTCTTCAGCGTCCAGTGAAAGGCGCGCACCGGAGTGTCGGCGGCGGGAGTTTGGGAATCGGGTGAAGCCATGATCGGGTACCTGTTCAGTCGTACCCGAATTTTGCATCAACGCGCCATTGGCTTCATCTGGTGAATGTGCTCTTTTGCCGGTGAAGGGCCCTGATGGCGGGTGGGCGCAGGGCTTGCCGGCCGGGGCTGGGCCGTGGCGAAGGGGGCGCGGGTGGTGGCTGGCCAGTTCGCCCGTCGGACCGGGTCGACGGCGGGTGGCAAGGGCAGCATGCAGGAAGCCGCAGGGAAAGCGATGGTCCCCTGAGGGTAGCCTCATTGTTCCGTTTCTTGAAACGGTCTGGTGAGGAATCCCCCTCTTATGACCGGCATCGTTCGCCCCGATATTCGGTCCATGCAAACGCCCCTTCTGGAGGGCATGACGATGACGGCAACCACTTCCCATACCCCGAACACCTCCGTGAACCCCATCGCCGGCCTGCCGGTGCCCCGCGTGGCGCCGCTACCGCAAACGCTGCCGCTTCGGGCGCGACCACCACAGACATCGCCACCACCCCCAAGGCCGTGATCCACGTGGGCGACAAGCCCGCACGCCACTGGGTGGGCGACGGCTTTCCCGTGCACGGCATGTTCGACTACGGGCAGGGCGCCGAACAGCGCAGCCCCTTCCCTGCTGATGGACTATGCCGCCCCCGCATCCTTCACCCCCAACAGCGGCCATCGCCGGGGCGTGGGCGCGCACCCGCACCGGGGCTTCGAGACCGTCACCATCGTCTACGACGGCGAAGTGGAGCACCGCGACTCTACCGGCGCAGGCGGCGTGATCGGTGCCGGTGACGTGCAATGGATGACCGCCGGTGGCGGCATCATCCACGAAGAGTTCCATTCCGACGCCTACAGCCGGCGCGGTGGCCCCTTCGAGATGGTGCAGCTCTGGGTGAACCTGCCCGCCCGCGACAAGATGACCCCGGCGCGCTATCAGAGCATCACCGCCGACACCATCCCGTCCGTGCGGCTGGCAGGCGGGTCAGGGCAGGCACGCATCATCGCCGGCAGCCTGGAGGGACACACCGGCCCGGCGCAGACCCACACCCCCATGAACGTCTGGGACGTGCGCCTCTTGGCTGGCGCCGAGGCTGCATTGCCCCAGCCCGTCGGCTGGACCACCCTGCTGCTGGTGCAGGCCGGCAGCGTGCGCGTCAACGGCCATGCCGTGAGCGAAGGACGACTGGTGACGCTCTCCCGCGAGGGCAGCGGCCTGACGCTGGAAGCGCTGGAGGGCGATGCCCGCGTGCTGCTGCTGGCCGGCGAGCCCATCGACGAACCGGTGGTGGGCCATGGACCCTTCGTGATGAACAGCCGCGACGAGATCCGTCAGGCCATTGCCGACTTCAACAGTGGGCGCTTCGGCAACATGCCGCGATGAACCCGTGCCGTCCGGGCAACAACCCCCGGACCGTCGCCGGAACGTGGTAATGTCAGCGCTGTCATAGATTGATATTTGTCCAGGGCCCGTTCCCTGCCGGGGCGGGCCCCGTTCCCTGGAGATGACCATGAAACTCTTCTACCTGCCGGGCGCCTGCTCCATGGTGCCCCACACCGCCCTGCAATGGATCGGCCAGCCCTACGAGGCCAAAGCCGTCACCCACGCCCAGACCAAGGAACCCGCCTACCTGGCCATGAACCCCCAAGGGGCCGTGCCCCTGCTGGTCGATGGCGACCTGGTGCTGTCACAGAACGTGGCCATCCTGGCCTACCTGGACGCACGCTTCCCCGAAGCACGGCTCTTTGGCAGCGACACCATCGAAGGCAAGGCCCGCGCATGGCGCTGGCTGGCTTTCCTGAACGCCGACGTCCACAAGGCCTTCGGCCAGCTCTTCCGCACCCCCGGGCAGAAGACGAGACCGTCAAGAACGCCACGCAACAGGCCGCCTGCACCCAGATTGCCGGCATGCTGAAACAGGCCGACGACCAGCTGGCCAACCACGCCTGGCTGGGCGGCGAGGAAATCTCCGTCGCCGACATCTACCTCGTATGTCATCCTGCGCTGGGCCAACGGCCCTGTCCGTGGACCTGAGCCAGATGAAGCACCCTGGACGAGTTCCAGAAGCGCGTGGCCGCCGACCCCGGCGTGCGCGAGGTTTGCGCCCAGGAGGGGTTGCAGCCGATGACTGTCCAAGGTGTCTTGGGCGGTAGGCTGATTGAAGAGCGAGGGCGCATCTGTGGATGATGCGCCCTTTGTTCTTTTCTGGCGGCCCACGCCGGTTGAAGTTCAGCTCAACCTTCTACGTTGGCAAGCTTTTCCTTTGCCGCAGAGGCCTGTCGGTGAAGTTCATGTGTCATGGCTTCGCGAAGCAAGGCATTCAGCCTGGTCTGATAGCCTTCCCCCTGGCTTTTCAGCCAGTGCAGTACATCCGAGTCGATGCGGATGGTGACCTGTGTCTTGGTCGGACGGAAAAAGCGTCCCTGCATGGCGTGCTTCCAGCCTTCAGCATCTAGCCCAGGCGCGTCACTCAGATCAATCTCGCTGTCCGGGCGCTCAGCCAGAGCCCGCAGTTCTGCCGCACGCTTTTCAGTCATGGGAGGGATATCAGCCGAAGTCTTTCGCACGATACTCATGGTATTGCTTCCTCTCGTTACGGGTTGCAAGTCGAGCGCTGATGATGCGGATGATCTCAATGCCAGCCTCATCGTCCCATACGGTGTGGGCGACGAGAAGAAGGGTGCTTCCATAGGATTCGCCTATGGTCTGCCAACGCTCTTCACCGTTCTCGATTCGATCCAATCGCATGAGGCGATGGGGATCGTCGAAGACGTGCGTTGCATCGTCAAAGGTTACGCCGTGCTTGCGGCGGTTGCTTTCGGCCTTTCTGTCGTCCCACTCGAAGTGACGATAGCTCATCTTCGATCCTGTTTGTAGTTACATAATTGTAGTGCGCCTTGAACGCTTCATCCAGTCCGGGCTACTGTCTACTGATCGAAAATGCCGAAGGTGAGAAGGGTATTGACAGAATTTCACAGATCTTCGATTACGACCCCCTGCGGATCATGGCCAGCGCCATGCTCAACTACTTCAGCCAGACTGGCCACGACATGTATAGCGCCCCTTTGGCGACACCATCGAAGGCAAGGCCTCGCGCATGGCGCTGGCTGGCCTTCCTGAACGCCGATGTCCACAAGGCCTTCGGCCAGCTCTTCCGCACCCCGCCCTGGGCCGAGGACGAGACCGTCAAGAACGCCATGCAGCAGGCTGCCCGTGCCCAGATTGCCGGCATGCTGAAAACAGGTCGACGACCAGCTGGCCAACCACGCCTGGCTGGGCGGCGAGGAAACTCCGTCGCCGACATCTACCCGTACGTCATCCTGCGCTGGGCCAACGGCCTTTCCGTGGACCTGAGCCAGATGAAGCACCTGAACGAGGTTCCAGAAACGCGTGGCCGCCGACCCCGGCGTGCGCGAGATCTGCGCCCAGGAGGGATTGCAGCCGTGATGGCAGTGCCATCCCGCAGGGCAGGATGATGGCTAACATGAAAGCGTGTTCGGCAGCGGGAGGCTGCCGAACACGACGCCTGGTTCCGACGACAGGTTCAGGCCGGGCTGGATTCAGCCAACGCTGGAAGGCTGATTCCGGCGGCGGAGGTTGAGGCCCGGTTTGCTGAGTAGCGGGCTGCCACGCGGCGCCAGCTGAAAGCTGGCGCTTCATGAGTTTTGTTGGTTGAAGTGCCTAATCGGACGCTCGACCAAAGCCCGCAGTTCCCCGCCGCGCGCGTGTCCGTCATGGGGGCGATGTCGGCGGAGGTCTTTCGTATGTGGGCCATAGTGCGTTCGACTTTGCGTAATTAAACGGCTAGGGGAGCAGGATCTGCACCTCTTCGAGTTCTTTCTTTAACTTGCTATTGACTTTGTTAAGCAAATTATCTATTGCGTCTTTGAAATCATCTTTCATGTACTCGGGGAATCAGTGCATTTGAAAAATATGAATAAGAAGTTGTGCCGCCTTGTCGGAGTGGGTTTCTAGAAGTTTGCTTTTGCGCAGGTTTCGACATATTGCGTGGTACCTGAAAGTTTTGACTTCAGGGAATTTCGTGATTAATAGCAGGGCATCCGGAATTTCCGAAGATAGGCCTGCAATCAAGTCAATCATATGCGTAACTTCTTGTTCTTCGAGTTTTGTTGGGATGTTCTGTATTCTGTTCTCGATGAATTGGTGGAGCCAGTCATTCCATATAATTTTTCCTATTTGATTTCCTTGTTATTGAAATGTATTTTTGAAGCTCATTGTAAAAATACTCTACCTCACCTAGACTTGAGTGGTTGAATAGGAAGGATTTGCTTATCATTTGATCTCGTGTTGATTTCAGCCAGAATTCTTGTGATTGCCCTTATCAATCTTTCGCGGCGCATTTTATCTTTGAATGTAATTAGCGTGTTCATCGCGTCTTCCAATAGCTCGCCGCTTAGAGGAGAGAGAAGACATCCCTCTTCAAGTAAGCCATCCCAAGCCTGTTCGAATAGGTGAGACTTGTTCAGGCGGAGCTCCTGAGAAGGGAGAGATCATCCAGTACCTTGTCCAAGGGCTATCAAGCAAAAATAGGTACCTAGTATTCGTGAAAAGCATAGATCTTCCTAGGCTTCCTTTTTTCGAAGAGTCTTCGAGAATATTTTCAAATAAATCCTTATATTTCTTTGGAATGCTTCTTGGTTCATTGGAAGTGCTTTCTGTATGATGGAATAGCTCCATCATCCAGAAATTTACAACAATTCCGACGGAGCTGTATATGGACATACCGAGCCAGTTCTCGCTGACTGAAGGTGTGTTTTCTGTGGAGATGCAATTCCAGAGTTCACACGATAGATCGTGAGCGTGGTCACTAAGTCCTAATTTAAAGAAGTTGCTATTCTTGTCTCTACTTATATTTAGAAGAAGATCTGCAACTAGGTCGTCTTGGTTTTTAAGAAGTCCTTCGTCTTTGAGTGTGTCAAGCACAAGAAGACATTGGTCTTTTGTTAAAGACCCTGCTTTCAATCCTTGAATGCGTTTCCATAGGTCTGATCCCCATTCATTGGCTTGAGCTAGCTCTTTTATAAGGCTAAGAGCCCATTCTGGTGATTGTTTGCAGGCTTCGGTGATGTTTTCTAGAAGATCGTGTCTATCGAAGTTTGCCATTTCTCCCGTGCTGCCATGGCTCAATAGTAGTTCTATGTTCGAGTGTGGTGGGTTGTTTAGTAGCTCTTGGACAGACAAGGGGAGGGAAGGGTGGAAAAAGCTTTCCAGTCCGCTAGACCAAAAATGGAAACTCAAAATTAGAGGGTACGCGCAAAACTGGGTGTTCCATTTTTGATATTTTCTAGATTCGCAGTCGCGATGCTGCAATCAGGCTTGTTTTTGAGAGCCATGTCAGCCATCTGAATATGATTTCGGTGCGTGTATTTTCTTGGTATTTATTTCTGACGCTTACCGACTTTGCTGTTTCCTCGAATATCCTTTGAACAAAACTCTGGCGAACCTTGTGCCCGCAGTATTTATAACTAATTGCAACTGCTCGATAAATCTCTCGGTTCTTGGGGATGGCCCCAAGATCGATGTTGTTCATGATCCAATTTATCTTCTCTTCGGGGTTATGTTTGGGTTAAGTGTGCTTGCGTGAATGGCGAGTCTTTGTAGGATTTGGTGTTTTGACTTGATTAATACGTTCGCCCAAGAATCAAGTTGGTTTGTTTCATTGGTTTTTAGGTATTCCAGTGCATCGCGTGCAGCGTCAATCATTACATCAATGCCAGGTATGCTTGTTTCATCATCATGCCTGCCATCGATATTCTCAATAGCCATCCTATTCCAACCAAGGGGAAGGCTACCTGGATTCCAGATTTCATGACTGCTGGATATGTCTTCTAGCCGATCTATGATGCTTGTTAACAAGGGGGTGGCAATGAATTCAAGATTGGGTTTGATGTAATTTTCATACATATACCTGGGTCTATTGAGTGTATACGGTGGTCAGTGAGAACGTGATTATTGGTGTTGTCCCTAATCGAGTAATGTTTTGATGTAACGTCGTATTCATTTATGGCCATGAATGCTTTAAGGATAATTAATGGAGATTTGTGTTCATGGGCTTTTTCAGCAATCCATCTGAATACGTATTCATAGTTATGGATCGTGTGGTGTTTTCGTGTTGGCTTGGAGATTATTACGATGTCGGCTAATCGTTCGAAGGATTTTTCAAGTATCCGGTGTTCTTTGATGTACCTTCCAAGTTGCTCCCTATAGCTTTGGGTTCATCTCGAGATTGTGCTTGAGTGCAAGTTTCAACAGGGTGTTCGGATGATTGTTTGAGTGGTGTTCGGCTAACCATTGGGCGAGTATATCCTCTCTGTTGTTTAATGGATGGTCGTTGAATAGTGCGTTGAGATGTCCCTGCCTTTCAAGCCAAGCTGGCCATTCTTTCCCTTTTATATGCTTTGCGAAGAGCTTAGTGGTGTCATTTCGACCAAGAATGTAGTTGATTTCGCCTTTTAGAGCATCATTGTCCGTGGAGGGTTTTTGAGAGTTCAATTATTCTGTGTTCCCATTCCAATATACCGCGAGATGTCATGTCGGCAAGCTGATTGATAGAATCGTATAGCTCTATGTGCTCATTGAGTATTCCTTTGTGTATATTGTAGGTAATTGGCTCAATGCCAAGAAGCTTCCAGTTCTCCTTCCCCTTATCATCTGTATCTGTCAGCGCGAATCGTCCGGAAAGACGGTCGGCGGGAAGTGCTCGCGCAAGATAGTTCATGATTGCGTCATTGTGGCTATAGCCTATGAACAGAACCGTAAACTCTCGGAACACGTCAACCAGGAAGCGCCGTGCCCATCCCTCTGTCAAGTAGGCGCGACCGAAGTCAGCATCGGTCAGCACCATGTCCTTGGCGCGATGGGTGTTCAGTTCGGGTAATGCTCCATGTACATATACGATGCCGTTGAAGTCGTAGCCTTGGGGTAGGGCTGGAGCTCTGTAGATGTTGGGTGCTTCCGAGAAGCTATCGTCGTTTTTGAGCTCCTTGCAGGCTTCTTCGAAGAGCAGGTCAAAGTTCGTGGTGATAAGTCTTATTTTGGAGTCACGAAATAGCCTGATGATGTTGCGATGAAGATCGTTGGGCTTGCTTCCTTCAAGGGATAACGGTTCTATAGCACGTTGATGTACGTCTATCCCTTTGTTGTTTAGCGTTCCAAGGAAGCGATCCAGAGGCTCTGTCGGCTCGAGGCCCGTTCCTGATGCGATATCTTTTGCAAGTTTCCAGAAGCTGGGGAGGTTTGATGGACTTCCCATGGAGACACCTGCGCCGGCGAAGATGACCAGCTTGTCATCCCTGATGGCGTTGAGGATACGTTCATCAAAGTCTACTGATCCGAATCTGGCCATGATCTTTCGAGTGTCTGTGTTGATTCTTATGGCTATCGTAGCAGCTTGGCTTTTGAAGCGAATGGTGGCGTTCTGTGGTCTGAGCGGCTCCGTAGTTTTCATGCGACAGGTTCGCAAAGAAAGGCCCCGTCAGAGCCTTCTCTATCTCAATCTAAAACCAGACAGACTATCGATCAACCCCCGAACCAATAGCCGACATTCAGCCAAACCTCACCCGGCTCCAGCAGGCCGGAGACGTCAGATCGCTGGCTGCGGCTCTCCAGATCACCGGAAGGCGCCGGACAGGGCTTCACTCCTTCTTGATCCCCCGTCTGTTCTCTTTCCGATAAAACACATACAACCACCCGCAAGCGGTCAGATACAGGCCATAGCAGAAAAGACGTTCAAGCCAGGTCTCGGTTCGCCAGTATCTCAATGCCACAGAGAATTGTTCGGGCGGTACAACAACGACTTGCTGTTTCCCGTCTTCCAGAAATTCAATCTTTCTTATCGCCAGGCGCTGTAAAGTGCCTTTGTAATGCAATTGCGTGTAAAACGGACGCCTTTCAATGCTGATAATCTTTTCCGGGCGATGATTGTCTAAAAACTGGTTTCCTTGCTCGTCAAGAAAACAGGGGGCGTTCACGAAATAACTTCGTCCGCCATGTTCCAGTCCAAAAAAGGCAGGGCGTGCCGGCGGGGTGTGTTGATGTTGCCGCTCAAGTGCACGGCTTCTTCGCACATGGGCTGGAACAGGCTCAGTACCAGCGTGCTGCCCAGCAAGACCAGCAAAACACTCAGCAGTATCACGGCCACAATCAACTCAGGTTTGCTTATTCTGGGCATCACGCTTCCATCGTCCATTCATGTCGGTTGCCAGCCGTCGTTCCGATATCCCCATGCTTCATGGAGTCTTCCAGCGGATTGTGCAAAGAAAACCCCCGAAGGGGCCTTTTCTCATGTCAGATGACAAGCCATTCAGCTATCGAACAACACCTCAGAACCGATAGCTGACATTCAGCCGGACATCACGTCCGGGTTCCGGCAGGCTGGAGACGCCGGAGCGCTGGCTGTGGCTCTTGTAGTACTTGTTGAACAGGTTGTTGACCGCGAAGTTGACGTTCAGGTCGTCGGTGCCGAAGGGTTTCCAGTTGGCGTACAGGTCGTTGACGCCGTAGCCGCTGCGGCGAACCAGTTCGGGCGTGGCGGATGAGCCGCGCGAGCTGGGGATGTAGCCGGCGCTCTGCACGAAGCGGCCGCGCCAGCCCACTTCCACGTTGGGGGTTCTCCAGCTGGTAGGCCAGGCCGGTGGTCCAGGTGCGACCGATGGGGATGGCGGTGCTGGTCGAGTCGGCCCACTTCGCCGTCCAGTTTGGGCTTGCTGTAGGCCACGCCGGCGCGGGTGGTCCAGTGGCCGAAGGCGTAGGCGGCGCTCAGTTCGTAGCCGTGGTTCTTCAGCGTGCCGCTGTTGAAGAGGCGATAGTACGAGGCAGCCTGGCGACCCTGGCAGGGCGTGCCAGCCGCGTTGATGCACTGGTAGTCCTGGTGGTTTCGGGTGTTCTGGTGGAACACGGTGGCGGCCAGGCGCAGGGCCTGGGAGGGCGTGTAGGTGACGCCGGCTTCCAGGGTACGGGCGCGTTCGGCTTCCAGGTTGTTGTCGGCAATGACGCGGCGACCGCCGGCCAGCATGGCTTCGTACAGGCGCGGGCTGCGCGTGGCATAGGACAGGCCGGCGTTGAACGACACCTGTTCGTTCAGGTCATAGATGGCGGCAATGCTGGGGCTGATCTGGCCGTCGGAGACTTCGCTGCGGCCGGAGGTGCGCATCTTGAAGTGGTCGTAGCGCAGGCCGGTGGTGAGGGTGACGGGGTGCAGGTTCCAGATGCCTTCGGCGTAGACGCCGTAGTCGGTCTTGCGCTCGTTGACGGTGTCGATGGCCGTGCCGTTGGTGGACAGGCGGGAGCCGGGCTTGGCTTCCTGACGGCGCAGGTTCACGCCGTATTTCAGGATGTGCTCGTTGAACAGGTAGCTGTCCAGGTTGATGTTGGCGCCCTGGGTTTCCACTTCACTGGCGCCAAGCAGCAGGGTACCGGAGCCGGCGCGCGGGAAGTTCTTCATTTCGGCGCTCATCCGGTAGACATCGGTCTCGATCTTGTCCACCGGGCCCAGGCCGCGACCGGTGTAGGCCAGGCGGGTGGTGTCCTGCGTGTAGATGCGGTAGCGCGGGGCGTTGTTGGCCCTCGTTGTTGTCCTGCGAGAAGTCGAATTCTTCGCGCAGGGCGCGCACGCCGTGGGTCTTTTTCCTGGCGGTGGCTCAGTTCGATGCGGTTCTGCTCGTCCAGCGCATAGCCGAACTTGGCCAGCAGGCCACGCTGCCCCAGGGCGCTGTTCTGCACTTCGCGCTTGGCGCTGCCGCCGGACTTGTAGTTCTCCTTCGTCCAGTTGGCGTTGACGAGGGGCATCCAGTGCGCCGAACTGGCCGCAGGCAGCCACGCCGGCACCGCGGCCCTTGTTGCTGCTGAAGCCACCGTTGACCTTGCAGGCCCAGGGTCTGGCCGGGACGCAGCAGGTCCTGGCCGAGGCGGTGCGGGCCACGATGGCGCCGCTGGTGGCACCAATGCCGGCCGAGGCCGAGCCGGTGCCTTTCTGCACTTCGATGTCCTTGATGAGGGCCGGATCCAGCAGGAAGCGGCCGTTATGGTGGAACATCTGCGTGTCGGAATAGGTGTTGTCGACCTTGATGTCGATCTGGTCCTGACCCATGCCGCGAATGGTGACCCACTGCGAGTGTACCGTTGCCGCCGCCGAAGTTGATGGAAGGCTCGGCCGAGCACTTCCTTCATTTCATTAGCGGTGCTTTCTTCAGCGCCTAGTTGACCTTCTCGGTGGAGGAGGCCGCCTTTTCGATGGCGTAGATGGTCTGGAGCTGGGTTTCGGTGGGGCGGCGGACTGGGCGTCGCGCAAAGGTGCTGATGAGCGCCAGCGGCACGGCCTTCAGGCCGAGAGAGACGCAGTGTGAACGGAGTTTCATGTCTTGGGCGTCGGAACGGGTTGGAATGGCCAGGGCAGCCCGCATGGACTGCACAATGTGTCAGCGCCCAAGTATAAGTTCAATTCTCGTTTACATTATGCCTATCTTCATTCAGCTCACGCAGACAGTGCCCCGTTTCAGCAGCCACTGGCTGAACGTGCCAGTCCACGCTGTCCAGCAGGTTCTTGGTGATGAGCCCAGTTCAGGTGTCACCTTCAATACGCAGCTTGCGGTTGAAGAACAGGGTGTCAGGGGTCTTCTCGCGCATCATCATGCGCAGGAAGTCGATGCCGTTGGCGGCCAGTCGCAGGTCGGGGGCACCCTCGTAGTCCTGATCCAGGAACTTCTGGTCGTCAGCGCCAAAGCGCACCTTGATGCCGGCGTCCAGCACGTCGATCTCGAACTTCCTGCCGGCAAAGAGGCTCATGTCGGCGGGCAGCAGGCCTTTCTTCAGCATGGTGTTCAGCGCCAGCACCAGGGCAAGGCGCGGCGGCCGGCCGGGCAGGTGGGCCACGATGCGGCTTACCCAGGCGGGGGCGATGATCTCAGGCAAGGGCATGGCTTTCCTCCTTCAGGGCCTCGATGCCGGGCAGTCCGCGCCAGTAGCCGTCCACCGGGGTGCCCACGGCCAGGCGGGTGAGTTCGGGCTGCACGTCGGCCCAGGTGGCCTTGCCGTCCAGCACGTCGCGGTGCAGGCGGATGATCTCGGGCATGTCGTGCAGCTGGGGCGAGAGCCGCAGCAGGCTCACGCCCATGGCCTGCAGTTCCTGGTGGTGCGGCAGCAGGGTCTGGCTGCCGTAGGACATGGTCTGGATGCCGTTGATGGTCAGGAACGGCTTGCCTTCGCGGGTCTTCAGCACCAGGCCGTCCTCATGGTCCAGGCAGCGGAATTCGCAGTGGTCCTTGTTGAGGTTGTAGTGGCGGGCGGTGAAGCAGCGCGACGAATAGGCCAGCGGCATGCGGCCCCAGCCGAACAGTTCGGTCTCGATGCCTTCGGTGGCCGCCAGGATGGTGGCCAGCTTGTCGTGGTTGAGTTCGGTGGGGGCACCCAGCGGAAGGCGCCCAGCTGGCGGAACACGCCCAGCGTGGTCTCGTTGTAGATGTTGAGGCTGGCGCCGGCCACGAAGGGAATGTCGTGCTGACGGGCCAGCCGTACCGCACCCATGTCGTTGGCCTCGACCTTGAAGCGGTCCTGTCCGGTGATCTTGCGCAGCCGCCGCAGGTCGGTCTCGCTTTCCAGCAGCACCTGCGACGACAGGATGATTTCCTTGCCGCTGTCGGCCAGGTTCTCGGCCAGGCCGTACCAGTCGGCAAAGCGCATCTTCTGGCGGCGCGAGCACACGACTTCACCCAGATAGATGGTGTCCACCGGGGCATCCAGCATGGAGACATAGAAATCCAGCAGCGTTTCCTTCTGCCAGAAGAACTGGATGGGACCCAGCGACAGCCGGATCGGGTTCCGGGATTGAATCGGTTCGCTCATCGTGCCTGTCTCCTCATTTCCACGGCCGGTTGTAGGCGCCCAGGGTGGTCTGGTGTCCTTCGGATACCTTGCCCAGGGTCTTGTTCCAGAGCGGATCGACCCGGAAGTGTGACGGGTCGGCCGCGGCAGCATCCAGTGCCTTGCGCAGGGTGTGGGTGACCTGGGCGGTGTAGGTGGGGCTGCGCTGGCGGCCTTCCACCTTGATGGCGGCCACGCCAATGCCGATGAGATCCGGCAGCATTTCCAGCACGTTCAGGCTGGTGGGCTCTTCCAGCGCGTAATACGTGGCGTCGTTCACCTCGAAGCGGCCCTTGCACAGCGTGGGGTAGCCGGCCGGTTCCTGCGGGTTGTAGCGGTCAATGAGGACGTGGTTGAGCCGTACATCCATGCGGTCGGGAAGCTGTTCCCACCGCACGGCCTTGGCGGGCGAACACACGCCCTGCATGTTGGGCGATTCGCCCGTGGCGTAGCTGGACAGGATGCAGCGGCCTTCCACCATCACGCATAGGCTGCCGAAGCCGAACACCTCGATTTCCACGTCGGTGTTTTCAATGACGTGCTTGACCTGGCTGAGGGTGAGCACGCGGGGCAGCACGGCGCGACGGATGCCGAACAGCTCCTTCATGAGGTTGATGGCCTCGTAATTGGTGGCCGACCCCTGTACCGACATGTGCAGCCGCAGGTCGGGATGGCGATCACGGGCATAGGCCACGATGGCCGGATCCGCCACGATGATGGCGTCAGCGCCCAGCAGCACGGCGGTATCGACCGCGGCATGCCAGCGCTTTCACTTCGCCCGCCTGGGCAAAGGTGTTGATGGCCATGAGCACTTGGCGACCGCGCGCATGGGCATAGGCCACGCCTTCCTGGGCGGATTTCATGTCGAAATTGAGCCCCGGGAAATTGCGCGCGTTGGTGGCGTCCTTCAGCCCCATGTAGACCGTGTCCGCGCCATTGTCCACCGCCGTCTTCAGGGCAGGCAGGTTGCCCGCAGGGCATACCAGTTCCGGAATCCTTCGCATTATCTCTCCCGTAATTTCGACGGTGAAAGCCCTGTCGATCATAGTTCAGGAGGATTTTCGGCCCAAGGCATGGCCGTTGATCCGGATCAAATGGAGGGGGTTATATGCGGAAATCTCATTTATTAACTGATGATCGATAGGGAAGTTAAGTTGTGATTGATCGTGATGTTATGGTGGGGTGGGTTTGAATATTAAAGTGTGATTGATTTATGCGCTGGGTGAGGTGGAACGGAATATTAAGTTGTGATTGATTTGATAATTGGGTGGCGGTGGCGGGTGGCGGGTGACTGGATGTGTGGGGTGGGCGAGGTTCCGGCATTCCGCCCGCTGGAAGGGGCTGGTGAGCAATGCGGGGAAGAGGGGCGTGGGCGTCGAGCCGTCTGAAACCGCGTGAGGGATCCAGGGCTGAAAAGAGGCGGGGGTGCGAGGGGGCTGACCTACGGCGAGACTTTTGCGCCGGGACAAAGCAAAAAGGCCACCGCGAGGGTGGCCTTCTGGAATCTGGTGCCGGTGAAGAGAGTCGAACTCCCGACCTTCGCATTACGAATGCGCTGTCTCTACCAACTGAGCTACACCGGCTTGCGTGTGAGCCTGCGATTCTAACCCGAAACCGGGCGGTTTGGCAAGTCCGTCGAATGAGGGGTCTGCGGGCGTGCGGCTGGGGCGAGACAGTGGCAGGGTGAATGGGCGTTTCCGGGCGACGGGCGGGCGCAGGGTCAGGCCCCCGGAGTGCCCCCAACGTCGATCGGCGCCCTGGCCAGAAACTCCGCCACCGTCGGCCACTGCAGCCGCACGCGCAGCTCTGCGCTTCAGGCGGCGGGAGTCCAGCCGGCGGGATTCGCGCATGAAGCTCATCCGCACTTCGGACAGGGTCCGGGTCAGTTCAGCGCGCGAGTGGCGCGGGGGACGGGCAGGCCCAGGCGGTCGGCCACCTGGTCCAGGTAGTCGCCCAGGGTCATCTGGCTGTCGTCCACGGCGTTGATGACGACGCTGGCGCGGGCCGCGCAGCAGGGCGGTGCGGGCAATGCGGGCCAGGTCGTCGGCGTGGATGTGGTTGGTGATCACGTCGTCGGCCGGAATCAGGGCTGGTACCTGCTGGCGCAGCCGCTCCACCGGCAGGCGGTCGGCGGCGTAGATGCCGGGCACGCGCAGAACCAGGGCGGGCAGCGGCGGTGGCTGCAGGCGACGGTGGCGTGGCCCAGAGAGGCGGGCACTGTCGCGGTGGGCGCCGTCCGAGCGCGTACTGTCGGCGTGGGGGCCATCAGCGCGACGGCTGCCCGCGTTGGAACCGTCAGGGCAATGGAGGCCGAAGCGCACCCTGCCGCTCGGCGTCCACCCGGCGGCGGGCGCGGTCGGTCAGCGGCCGCAGCGTGTCGGTCTCTCGGGTGAAGGCGCCGCCCCGGTCGCCGTAGACGCCGGTGGTGGACAGGTAGACAAGGCGCGGGGCAGGGGCGTGCTGGCTCCGGCTCCGGGCCTGGGTGGCAGGGGCGGGCACGGCAAGCAATCGCAGCCGTCGACCGGGCGCCCAGGCGGTGGGCGCGGCCCGGGCGGGAAGGCGTGCTGGCGCGCTGGCCACGCGCCCGGGCCAGCGCCTGCAGCCAGCCCCGTGTCAGCCGGTCGGTCACTTCGCCGTCGCGGCTGGCGGGCGGGGCGGCGTGCAGGATGTGGGTGGCCCAGCGGGCCAGGCGGTGGGCGTCATCGGCCTGCATGGCCAGGGCGCCGGCTGTGCGGATCTTCTGCAGGGTCTCGTCGCTGCGTGCCACGCCAATGACCTGCCAGCCGTGGTGCAGCTGCCGCACCACGCGCTGGCCGACGTCGCCGCAGCCGATGATCAACAATCGTTGACGGCGGAAACGCCGGGGAACTCGGGCGATAATGCGGGGTTTGGCCTTTCTTCTGGATCATGCGCCAATCCTTACGGGGGAACTGACATGACTTACAACGTGACGATCTCGCCCAGCGGCCGCCAGTTCAAGGTGGACATCGGCACCACGGTGCTGGAAGCCGCGCTGGACCAGGGCATTGTGCTGCCTTATGGCTGCAAGGACGGCGCCTGTGGGGCGTGCAAGTCGCTGGTGACGGACGGTAGTGTAGAGCAGGGCAAGCACCTGCCGTCGGCACTGTCATCGGAAGAGATGGCGCAGGGTTATGCGCTGCTGTGCACGGCCACGCCCACGTCGGACCTCACCATCGAGGCGGCGGTGGTGGACGGGGCCAGCGACATCCCGGTGCGCAAGCTGCCCTGTCGGGTGCGCTCCATCGAGGCGCTGGCGCCGGACGTGCGCTGTATCCGGCTGCAGCTGCCGTTTTCCGAGCGGCTGGAGTATCTGGCCGGCCAGTACGTGGACCTGATCTTCCCCGACGGCGTGCGGCGCAGCTATTCCATGGCCACGGCGCCCGGTACGCTGGAGGACGTGGAGCTGCACATCCGCCACCTGCCGGGCGGGCATTTCACCGACCGGGTGTTCGGGGTGGGCTCGCGGCCGCCACTGAAGGAGCGCGAGATCTTCCGGCTGGAGGGGCCGTTCGGCACCTTCTTCCTGCGCGAGGACAGTGACAAGGCGGTGGTGCTGCTGGCCAGCGGCACGGGCTTTGCGCCCATCAAGGCCATTGTGGAGCGGATCACGGCGCTGCAGGCGGCCGGCCGCTTCCGGCGGCCGGTGCGGCTGTATTGGGGCGGGCGGCGTCCGGCTGATCTCTACCACGACGCGCTGTGCCGCCAGTGGGAGAAGGGACCTGGCCGACTTCCAGTATGTGCCGGTGCTGTCGGATGCGCAGCCCGAGGATGGCTGGCAGGGCCGTACCGGCTTCGTGCACCTGGCCGTGATGGCCGATCTGCCCGACATGTCGGGGCACGAGGTCTATGCCTGCGGCGTGCCGGTGATGGTGGAATCGGCCCGACGCGACTTCGTGGCGCAGTGCGGGCTGGATGCGGCCGATTTCTACGCCGATGCCTTCACGTCGGAGGCCGACCGGCAGGCGGCAGCCTGATCCGTCGCATTCGCAGGGGCCGCTGCTCGGACCCGGTGGGGTCGGGCGGCATGGGCCCCCGAATCTTCCTCACGGACTGCCGCCATGGCCGATTTCCGTAATCTGGCCGGCAGTCGAAACGACGAGCGCATATCAGGGCCGCCACGGGGCGGCCCCTGCTTCAGGAAAGGACCTGTGCACGGCAGCCGCAAGGCGCCGCCCGGCCTTCCCCAGTGAGGAGATGATCATGAGACGACTGCTCACGCCCAAGAACCTGCTGCTGCTGGTCCTGCTGGTCGTGATGTTCTGGTCCTTCACAGCGGTGCTTCGCCATCGCATGCAGCACGCCGCCGGCGTCGGCGGACAAGGCTGCGACGACGCAGGGCGGTGGCGCGGCAGGTGCGGCGCAAGCCTCGGATGGTGCACCCGAGCAGCCGGTGGGTTCACCGCTGGCCTATCTGCAGAAGCTGAAGGACGTGGCCGACAGGCCGGCCACCACCTACATCAGCCCGGCCGGCCCACGCTGGTGAAGTTCTGGGCCAGCTGGTGCCCGCTGTGTCTGTCCGAACTGGCCGACACCAATGCCTGGGCGACCGATGAGCGCTTCTCGTCGGCGGTGAATCTGGTCACGCTGGCTTCGCCCGGCTTCCTGCACGAGAAGCCGCAGGCCGACTTCGTGACGTGGTATGGCGGGCTGGACCATCCGGCCATGCCGGTGCTGCTGGACGCGGGTGGCCTCGCCGGCGCGGCAGCTGGGCGTGCGGTGTATCCGTCGGGTGCTGCTGGATGCCGATGGCGGCGTGGCGCGGGTGGTGCGCGGGCGCTCGTCCGAAGCGCAGGCGCTGGCCCTCATCGAGGACCCCTGAGGCCGATCTGGCACGGCTGGCACAGGCCGAGCGCTCCTTCTATCAACCGGATTCGCAAAAATCATCGAAAGTCACGAATACCAGGACCATCTATCTGGCCGGCGGCTGCTTCTGGGGCGGGAAGCTCATTTCCAGCGCATCCCGGGCGTGGTGGATGCCGTATCGGGCTGTGCCAATGGGCGCCGAAGAACCCCAGCTACGAGGACGTGATTCGCGGCGCAGGCCATGCCGAGACGGTGAAGGTGACCTATGACGCCGACCGCCTGAGCCTGGCCGACATCCTGCAGTACTACTTCCGCATCATCGATCCCACCAGCCTGAACAAGCAGGGCAATGACCGCGGTGCGCAGTACCGCACGGGCGTCTCACTACACGGATGCGGCTGATAAGGCCACCATCCAGCAGGCGCTGGATGCGCTGCAGCAGAAGCACAGCCGCCCGCTGGTGGTGGAGAACCCGCCGCTGCAGAACTTCTACGAGGCCGAGGAATATCACCAGGACTATCTGGCCAAGAACCCCAACGGTTACTGCCATATCGACGTGCGCAAGGCCGACGAGCCGCTGCCGGGCAAGCCGGCCGGCAATCCGCCGGCTGCGGCTGGCGTGGGCAAGGGCTTTGATGTGGCCAGCTATCGCAAGGCTTCGGATGCCGAACTGAAGCAGCGCCTGAGCGCCGAGCAGTACCGCGTCACGCAGCAAAGCGGCACCGAGCGCGCTTCACGCACGAGTATGACCACCTGTTTGCCCCCGGCATCTACGTGGACGTGGTGAGCGGACAGCCGCTCTTCAGCTCGAAGGACAAGTTCGATTCCGGCTGCGGCTGGCCCAGCTTCACGCGGCCCATCCAGCCGTCGGCCGTCACCGAGCACGAGGACCCTCAGCTACAACATGCGGCGCGTCGAGGTGCGCAGCCAGGCCGCTGATTCGCACCTGGGGCACGTGTTCCCCGACGGCCCGCGTGACAAGGGGGTCTGCGCTACTGCATCAACGGTGCCAGCCTGCGCTTCATCCCGCTGGAGAAGATGGCTGAAGAGGGCTACGGCAACCTGGTCGATGCCGTGAAGTGATCAGGGCGTGACGGGGCGGCCGGTGAAGGCATCCGGCTGCCCCATTGAAGGGATCACGCCGCTGAGAAAAAGCCCGGACCGAAGTCCGGGCAAAACCAACCAGGGAGGAATTCAGCCGGTGACTGAGGAAGTCACCGCTGCGGCTGAACAACGACATCTCCAGCGATCGGCCCCGATGTGTTGCGTGTTTGCGTCATGCGGGTGTGCGGGGCCGATGGGTGGCCGGATGGCCGGGAACGAAGGCGGGGTGCCCGGATTTTTCGTGTGCGTATTCGGAATGGGGCGTGGACTGTTCCGCGGGCGCTCGGGTCTTGCTGGGTGAGCTGATCCAGCGGGCAGCCTGATCCGAATGGCGGGCTTGTGCCGCGGTCATGGGGTCAACCCGACATCGCACGATATATCGTGAACGAGGCACACGGCCACGCTGCCCCTGCGTCAGGGCAAGGGACACCGTCCGTGCAGCCGTCGGCAACCGGCCAGCCTGTGGGGACTGTTCCCTCATCGCCGGCTGCCTATGCTGTCCACCGCCTGGGCCGGTTCGCGGCATGCGGATCTCTGCTGCCCGGGCTTCGGGCCCGACGCGACACGGACGGGCACAACGGAAACGGTCGTTTGACGCGATGGGGTGTTGTCTATGTGGATGGTCTGGGGTGGCGCGCTGCTGGTGCTGCTGAAGTGGCTGGAGGTCGATCCGGTCTCGAACTGGAGCTGGTGGTGGATTCTGGCACCGCTGGGCGTGGCCTTCCTGTGGTTCGAGTTCTTCGAGCGGATGTTTGGCCGCGACAAGCGCCAGCTGGAGATGGCCGCTTACGAAAAGCGTGCCCGCGAGCGCGTGGCGCAGACCTTCGATCAGCAGGCCCGCCGTTCCTGAGCGTTTTCGGCCTGGGCATTTTCCGGCGGCCGGGCCGCATCGGTGCCGCGGCCGCGTTGCGGTGTGGGGGGGCTGAAGTGTGTGCAGGACGCATCCTGACGGAATTCACCCCTGAAAAGCATGTAAGAATGGCCGCTTGTCCATTCCGTCCGGCGCTCTTTTCTTCCATGCTCGTCCATCCTCAGTTCGATCCCGTCGCTCTGCACATAGGCCCGCTGGCCATACGCTGGTACGGGCTGATGTACCTGGTGGCCTTTCACGCAGTTCGTGCTGCTGGGGCGCTGGCGCATCGCGCAGCGTCAGCCGGGCCAGCCGCTTCATGGCTTCACCGGCAAGGATGTCGAGGACCTGATGTTCTACGGCGTGCTGGGCGCGGTCATCGGCGGGCGCCTGGGGCACGTGCTGTTCTACGGGCTGTCGTACTACCTGGCGCACCCGTTGCACATTTTCTATGTCTGGGAAGGCGGCATGGCCTTTCACGGTGGCCTAGTGGGCGTGCTGCTTTTCGTGCGCACTCGTTTGCCCATCGACGTGGCGTGCGCTGGCTGGACCTGATGGATTTCGTGGCGCCGCTGGTGCCGCTGGGGCTGGCGGCCGGCCGGCTGGGCAACTACATCAATGGCGAGCTGTGGGGACGCGTCACCGACGTGCCGTGGGGCATGGTGTTTCCGCAGTCGGGTTCGGCGCTGCCGCGTCACCCGTCGCAGCTCTAGCGAGCTGGCGGCCGAGGGCTGCTGCTGTTCGTGGTGCTGTGGTGGTATTCGCGCCGGCCGCGGCCCACGGGGCGGTCAGCGGGCTCTTTCCTGGTGGGCTATGGCCTGTGCCGCTTCCTGGTGGAATACGTGCGCGAGCCCGACGATGGTTTCTGGGGGCCGCTGACGGCTGGCCAGGCGCTGACGCTGCCGATGCTGCTGGCCGGTGCCTGGCTGATGTGGCGGGCAGGGCGCAAGGCGGACTGACCTGCACATGGTCCCCTGATCGGCAGGCGCCCCGACTGGCAGCCCTGCCTGATCATGAGCGGGCGGAAGATCCGCCTGCAACGGGGGCCTGTCGTTTGTGAGGCCCGAAATGCAGAAAGGCCCGGACATGCCGGGCCTTTCGTGGAATGGGGTAACCCCGCCTGTGCCGGTTGGCCGGCATCCTGAACCGTTGATTCAGTTCAGGTCGGCAAAGAGAGCAGCCACATCAGGTTCATCCGACGAGGGACGATCGCAACAGTGGCACACTGTTTTCTCTTCACCTCATGCATCGCATTGGTTCAAGGAATATATGGCCTGAACGAACACTGCAGGGTTGAACCAATTATACGCGCTTGTCTGTCGAAGGGGGCAAGTTCTGCCGGTTGTCTCTTTCGCGGCCGCCGATGAGTGGCCGGTCAGTGTGGTTTCGCTGTTTCAGCGAACGCCCTCGAAGCGGCGGATGCCGTCGTCCAGTTCGTTGTTGAGCTGGGTGACCAGGGTCTGCACCTGCTCGACGGTGGCGGCGCTGGAGTCGACCGGCTGGCCCAGGAATTCGTAGGTGATCTGCAGGGCGGCGTTGACGGCGATGCGCTCGACGCCGTGGGCCAGGCTGGCGTCACGGATCTCGCGCATCTTCTGGTCGACGATGCGCACGGCGTTCATCAGCCGCGGCTTCTCGTTGGGGGGAACCTGCAGCTTGAAGGTGCGGTCAAGGATCTTGACCTCGATCTGTTCCATGGCCATGGCAGCTCCTGGGGCTTTCAGTCTTTGTCGGTCTGCGGCAGCGGCAGCCGCGCCAGGGCGGATTCCACGCGGGCACGGGCTTCGGCCAGTCGTTGCTGCATGTCGGCCTGGCTCATGGCGGCTTCACCCAGGCGGCCGCGCAGCAGCTGGTTTTTCGTCAGAGAGCTGGCGGGTGATTTTCAAGCAGGCGCCGGACGCGCTCGCCCAATAGCTGGAGATCGGTTTCCATGCCGCGGGATAGTAGGATTTGTGACAGGGGGTCAAGCGACACCCCGGGGAATGGCTGTACCCGATTTTGCCACGCGGCGCCCACTGGCGTCCGGTCATCGGGCCCCGGGCGTGTGTCATGGCACCATCTGCGGCCGCTGTCGGCGCCGGAATCGGGCGATGCGTTGTCCATGACATGCCCCTGTAATGCCAGGTGGGGCTGTAACGACCACGTTGGGGTATGTCATGGCAAAGGCAGAAGCCTGCCTTTACCATCGAAGGTTCCTGAAAGGTCTGGGCCGGGGCTCGTGCTCTGTCGGCGAAGGTGTGCCGGCATGTGGAGCCATCTGAGCCTTTCATGGGCCGTCGGCTGCCGTGGTTCTGCAGTTCCCCTCAACCGTCGTTCTCCTATTTCAAGGCAAGATGATGCACAAGGTGTCGTCCCGCTCTCGCTGGCAGCTTCTGCTGTCCTCCCTCCTGTTGGGTTCCGCGCTGTTTGCGGCAACCTCACCCGCCATGGCGGTCGATGCCGCACAGGGCGCGGGCGCGCAGGGTGCGGCGCAGGCTACCGGGGCTGGCGATGCCCAGGCCGACGCGGCCCTGGACTGGAAGGCCGGCCCGCAGCGCGTGGGCTCGCTGGAGGTGGAGCTGGTCTCGGATTCCCGCCAGGTGATGCCGGGCGAGACCTTCCGCATCGGCATGCGGCTGCGGCACGATCCGCACTGGCATACCTACTGGCGCAATCCGGGCGACACGGGCTATCCCACCCGCTTCGAGATCGAGGGGCCAGCCGACACGCAGTATTCCGACATCCGCTGGCCGGCGCCCGAGCGGCTGGCCATCGGGCCGCTGGCCAACTATGGCTACGAGGGCGAGGCCCTCATCTATCGTGACGTGACGCTGCCGGACAGCTTCAAGGGGCGTCAGGCGCGCTTCCGGGTCAAGGCCGAATGGCTGATCTGCAAGGAGGTCTGCATTCCCGGTGAGGCCGCGTTGCAGCTGGACGTGCCGGTGGGCGGCGTGACCGAGCCCGATCGGGCCGAGACGGCCAGTTTCGAGGCCGCACTGCCGCGGTGCGCCGGTGCCCGACCAGGAACCGGCGGCCGTGGGTTGGTGGCAGCGCGGCGGCCAGGCGGTGGTGGTGCTGCCCGATGCCGTCACGCAGGGCAAGGCGCCGCGCTCGGCGCTGTTCCTGCCGTACTTCAGCGGCGTGGTCAAACCCGTGGCACCGCAGAAGCTCATCGAGATCTCGGGCGAGGAAGGTCGTTATGGCCTGGCGCTGGAGCTGGATGAGCAGGGCGTGCGCTCGGCCGATCCGGGCTGGGGAAAAAGGAAGGGGCATCGTCGTCATCGACGACGGGCAGCCTGTTGAAGTGAACCTGCAGCGCCAGACGGTGGTGCCGGTGGCAGCGCGCACCGTGGCCATCGATGAACCGATCAAGGTGGACCTGACTGAGCCCGGCGCTGCCCAGGGCAATGGCGCCAAGAAGGGCGGGCTGCTGGGGCAGTTGCAGCTGGGCGGTGCGCCGGCGCAGGGCGGACAGGACATGCCGGCGGCCGGCGCCATGGCGTCCGGTGCCAATGGGCAGGGCGTTGATGCTGCTGCGTCAGGAGCACAGAACGGTGCTTCGGGCGCGCCGGGAGCGGCAGGCAGCGACAGTGCTGCGCCCGCCGCCCAAGCCGGACAGGATGGCAGCAGCCTGGGTGCCCAGGCCGAGCAGGCCGTCGATCAGGCACAGGACACGCTTGGCGCGCTGACGGGCACGCATGGGCAGGGTGAGTGGCTGGCGCTGGCTGGCGCCATTCTGGGGGCGTTCATCGGCGGCCTCATCCTCAACCTGATGCCCTGTGTGTTCCCCGGTCATCGGGCTCAAGATCCTTTCCTTTACCGAGGCGGCGGCCGGCAAGCCGGCTCAGGCGCGTCGCCATGCCATGGTGTTCGGCCTGGGCGTGGTGGTCAGCTTTCCCTGGTGCTGGCAGCCATCCTGCTGGGGCTGCGGGCGCTGGGCCAGGCGGCCGGCTGGGGCTTCCAGCCGCAGTCGCCGGTCTTCGTGGCCGTGCTGGCGCTGCTCTTCGTGGTCATCGGTCTCAACCTGTTCGGCGTGTTCGAGGCCGGCACGCGGCTCACGCAGCTGGGCGCGGCCGGGCAGGGCAGCCATCAGGGCTACTGGGGCAGCTTTCATGACGGGCGTGATGGCGGTGGTGGTGGCCACGCCCCTGCACGGCACCCTTCATGGGCGGCGCGGTGGGCTTTCACGCTCAGCAGCTCGCCGCTGCTGGTGCTGGTGGTGTTTGCCACCATCGGCGTGGGCATGGCGCTGCCGTATCTGGTGCTGGCCAGCAGCGAGCGTCTGCTGGCGATGCTGCGCGCCCGGGGGCCTGGCTGCAGACCTCAGCAGCTGCTGGCCTTCCCGATGTTCATCACCGCGGCCTGGCTGGTCTGGGTGCTGGCGCTGCAGTCCGATGCTGAGGGTGTGCTGCTGTTGCTGCTGGCTGCCATCTTCCTGTCCTTCAGCTGCTGGATCTACGGGCGCTGGCAGTTCGAGCTGCGCCCGCGCAGTGCGCGCAGCACGCCGGCCTGGATCATCACCGCGCTGCTGTCGCTGGTGGCTTGCGGCGTGCTGGTGAGCCGGCTGCCGGTGGTGGCCGAGGCTGCCCAGACGCAGGCCGCGCCGGTGTCGGGCAATGCCGCAACCAACGGCCCGGTGTCCATGTTGCCGCCGTCGTGCAAGCCGGAGGCCGATGGCCGTCTGCCGGCATCCTGCCGGGGCTGGCAGCCGTGGTCGCCCGAGCGCCAGGCCGCGGCGCGCGCCGCGGGGCGTGCCGGTCTTCGTGGACTTCTCGGCTGCCTGGTGCCTGAGCTGCCAGGTCAACGAGAAGGTGGCGCTGAACCGCGACGAGGTGCAGGCCGCCTTCCGCGACCGCAACGTGCTGCTGCTCAAGGCCGACTGGACGCGCCGCGATCCGGCCATCTCGGCCGAGCTGGCCCGCTTTGGCCGCAACAGCGTGCCGCTCTACCTGTTCTATGACGGCCCGCGATCCGAAGGCCGCGCCCGTGCAACTGCCTGAGCTGCTGACAGTGGATACCGTGCTCAAGGCCATCGGCGCGGCGAAGTAAGCGACGCCCCCGGTCGCCCTGAAGGCGACCGGATCGGATCGTCACGGGAGCGCTGCGCGCCATGGACAGGCCGCCGTGGTGGATGACCGGCCCGGTTCGGGCCGATTTTTCTGGGCAGTCGCTGCTATCCGGGTGGTTCCATTGCCCGGGCGGGTCTGCCCTGGTATCAGGGCCGGGTCGTGATCCGGCCGGTTTGTTCAGGCCGATGGGTTGCCGCTGGAGAGTCCCAGCACGGCCCGCATGTCGTGACAGGCCATGGGCCTTGTCGGCCAGGAAGCGGCAGGCGCAGGCTGCCGTCGGCGTAGTGGGCGCGGCTGGTGGCGCGGTGGCGGATCTCGATCTGCTCGCCGTTGCCGGCAAAGAGCACCGTGTGATCGCCCACGATATCGCCGCCACGGATGGTGGAAAAGCCGATGCTGCCGGGCTGGCGCGGGCCGGTGTGGCCCTCGCGGGCGAAGACGCCGATTTCGGCCAGCGGCTTGCCCAGCTGCCCGGCGATGGCCTCGCCGATGGCGAGGGCCAGCCCGAGGGGCATCTCACCTTGTGGCGGTGGTGGGCCCTCGATGACCTCGATGTCGGTGTCGGCCAGCATCTGCGTGGCCAGCTCGATGAGCCGGATGGCGGCATTGACGCCCGGGCTCATGCGTGGCGGCCTGCACGATGGCGATGTCCTGTGCGGCCTGCTGGATGCGGGCGCGCTGCTCGGTCGAGAAGCCGGTGGTGCCGATGACCATCTTCACGCCGCGTTGCCGGCGAGGCGTCCAGATAGACCATGCTGGCTTCGGGGCGGGTGAAGTCGATCAGCACCTGACAGCCGGCCAGGGCTCGTCAGTGTGGTCGGTGATGGTCACGCCGGTCTTTGCGCCCATGAAGGCGCCCGGCATCGGTGCCCAGCGCCGGGCTGTCGCTGCGGTCCAGCGCCGCCGCCAGTTCCATGTCGGGGGCGGCCAGAACGGCCTCGATCAGCATGCGCCCCATGCGGCCGGAGGCGCCAGTGATGGCAATCTTCATGAATTCACGTGCCTTTCGGTGGGTTGGTAGCCGGGCAGGGCCGGATCGTTCGGGTCGTCGCGCTCGGGCAGGCGATCATGCTTGATGTCGCTGACGCGGCCGTCGGCAAAGAACACCGTCACGCGGCGCAGCTCGGAATCGCCGTTCGGATACTGGAAGCGGAAGACGTATTCCCAGCGGTTGGGGTGGAACACGTCGGCCAGCAGCGGGGTGCCGATGCGCAGCCGCACCTCGTCGGGCGCCATGCCGGTGTGCACCCTCGTCCAGCATCTGCTGGTTGATGTAGTTGCTCTGCGGAATGGCAAAGCGATAGGGTTCCAGAAAAGCGCGCTGCGCGAGCGGTCGCTGGCGCAGCCGGCCAGCGTGGCGGCCGCGACCAGCAGCAACAGCGTGCCGGGGATGCAGGGAAAGACGGATGGGCATCAGAGGGATGGGCTCCTGGGTTGTGCGGAGGTGCCGGCGGCATGGAGCGGTCCGGGCCTGAACCGGCAATGATGCCATAGGCCGGCACCGCAGGGCGGGCCGGCGGGCATGCGAGGCAGGGTACCGGGAAGGCACGGGGGCGGTGCGACGCCGGCTGGGCCGTCTGTCGCTTCCTGGGCACGCCGGCCGTCGGCGCCATGTAAAGTTCCTGCAAAGTTCGGGCTGCCACGGGCCGGCCGGTGCAGGCATCCCCGTATGATAAGGGCTTCCTTCTCCCTGCTGTTCCCGTCTTCATGTCCTTATCGTCTCACAAGGCGTCCGGGCGCCGTACCACGCTGGTGGTCACGGCCCTGGTGCTGCTGGCCGTGGGTGCCGGCCTCTGGTTCTGGGTTCTGAAGCCCGCTTCCCGCGGCAGCTGCTGCGCCGGCGGGCATGCCCCCGCCGCCGGGTGCCGGCGGGCCGGGCGGTCACGGCGGCATGTCGCCCGTTACCGTCAGCGTGGTGAGTGCCGAGCAGGGCGCCTTCCCCGTGGTGATCCGCGCCGTGGGCAACGTCACCCCCTACAACACCGTCACCGTGGTGCCGCAGGTGGAAGGGCGGCTGCTGCGCGTGCATTTCCAGGAGGGTGCGCACGTGCAGGCCGGCCAGCTGCTGGCCGAGCTGGATCCGCGTGCGCTGCAGGCCAGTCTGGACGAGGGCGCGGGCACCCAGGCGCAGAACCAGGCCGAGCTGAAGAACGCCCGTTCCGATCTGGCGCGTTACGAGCGGCTCTATCGACAGGATTCGGTGTCCCGCCAGCAGCTGGAGACCCAGCGGGCGCTGGTGCGGCAGCTGCAGGCACGTTCGACCACCGATCAGGCCAAGGTGGACAACGCCCGCGTGCAGCTGGGCTACACGAAGATCCATGCGCCGGTGGCCGGCCGGCTGGGAGCTCTGAAGACCAACATCGGCGCCATGATCGGCCCTTCCACCGCGGACGGCCTGGTCAGCATCGTGCAGACCGACCCCATTTCGGTGATCTTCGGCGTGCCGGAGGTGCAGCTGACGGCGCTGCGCGACGCGATGTCCGCCGCTGCCGGCAATGGTCTGGCGGTGGAGGCCTGGGACCGCAGCGAGCAGGGCCCGGCTGGCCAGTGGCCGCCTCACCACGCTGGACAACCAGATCGACACCACAACCGGATCGCTGCGGGTTCGGGCGCGCTTCGACAATCCGGGCGAGACGCTCTTTCCTAACCAGTTCGTGAACATCCGCCTGACGCTGCAGACGCTGCCCAGGGCTGTCAGCGTGCCGGTGGATGCGGTGCAGTTCGGCACCCAGGGCAACTATGTCTATGTGGTGCGTGATGACAAGGCCCATGTGCGGGTCGTGAAGCTGGGCGCCACCACGGCCGATCGGGTGCAGATCGTCGAGGCTGGCCGCCGGCGACGGGTGGTGCTGGAAGGCATGGACCGGCTGCGCAACGGCAGCCCGGTGAAGATCGTGGCCGCCACCGAGGGCGATCCGGATGCCCTGCTGGCCCCGGGGCCGGGTGAAGGCCCAGCCGGTGGCCCGCCGCCCGGACCCTGAACACCATCATGAATTTCTCCCGTCCTTTCATCCTGCGGCCCATCGCCACGTCGCTGCTGATGGTGGCGCTGCTGGTGGCCGGCATGCTGGCCTGGCGGTTGCTGCCGGTGGCGGCGCTGCCGCAGGTCGACTATCCGGTCATCCAGGTGCAGGCCACGCTGCCGGGCGCCAGTCCCGGCACGGTGGCGCGGATGATCACCGCGCCGCTGGAACGCTACCTGGGCCAGATCTCCGGCCTCAAGCAGATGTCCTCGGCCAGCGGCGCCGGCGTCTCGGTCATCACGCTGCAGTTCGCGCTGGACAGCGACCTGGGCGTGGCCGAGCAGGACGTGCAGTCGGCGCTGGACAATGCCGAGAGCCTGCTGCCCGATGGCATGCCGGCCCCGCCACGCTATCGCAAGGTCAATCCGGCTGACACGCCGATTCTGACGCTGGCGGTCAGCTCGAAGACCCTGCCGCTGCCGCAGATCCACGACCTGGTGGACACCCGTATGGCGCAGAAGCTGGCGCAGGTGCAGGGCGTGGGTCAGGTGAGCCTGGCCGGTGGCCAGCGCCCGGCCATCCGCGTGCAGGCCGATTCCGCCGCTTTGAAGGCCGCCGGGCTCACGCTGGCCGACGTGCAGAAGGTGATTGCCTCGGCCAACGCCAATCTGCCCAAGGGCAGCTTCGATGGCCCGGTGCGCAGCACCACGCTGGATGCCAACGACCAGCTGACCACGGTGGCCCAGTACGAGGACCTGGTGGTGACATGGAAGAATGGCGTGCCGCTGCGCGTGCGCGACGTGGCGACCGTGGTGCAGGGGCCCGAGGACCGCTTTCTGGCCGCCTGGGCCGATGCCGAGCGGGCCATCCTGATCAGCGTGCAGCGCCAGCCCGATGCCAACGTCATCGAGGTGGCTGACCGGGTGCGTGCGCTGCTGCCGCGGCTGACCGCCACGCTGCCGGCCAGCGTGGACGTGCGCATCCTTACCGACCGTACCGAGAGCATCCGCAGCTCGGTGCGCGACGTGCAGGTGGAGCTGGTGCTGGCCGTGGGGCTGGTGGTGCTGGTGACGCTCGTGTTCCTGCGCTCGGTGCGCATGACGCTGATTCCGGCCGTGGTGGTGCCCATCTCGCTGGTGGCCACCTTTGCCGCCATGTACCTGGCCGATTATTCGCTCAACAACCTCAGCCTGATGGCGCTCACCATCGCCACCGGCTTCGTGGTCGATGACGCCATCGTGATGATGGAGAACATCGCCCGCCACCGGGAGCAGGGCAAGCCGGCGCTGCAGGCCGCCCTGGATGGCGCGAAGGAGATCGGCTTCACGCTGGTGTCGCTCACCGTCTCGCTGGTGGCTGTCCTGATTCCGCTGCTCTTCATGGGCGACGTGGTGGGGCGGCTCTTTCATGAATTTGCCGTCACGCTGGCGGTGGCCATTGGCATCTCGCTGCTGGTGTCGCTGACACTCACGCCCATGATGTCGGCGCGGATGCTGAAGGGCGAGACAGGACACGGCGGAGCAGGGCCGTCGGCGCGCCCCGCGCTGCTGGACCGGCTGATTGCCGCCTACGGCCGCAGCCTGGACCGCGTGCTGGATCACCAAGGGCTGATGCTGCTGGTAATGCTGGCCACGCTGGGGCTGACGGTCTGGCTCTACCTGCTGGTGCCCAAGGGCTTCTTCCCGGTGCAGGACAGCGGCGTCATCCAGGTGGTGACGCAGGCGCCCGGCACCATCTCGTTCGAGGCCATGAAGAAGCAGCAGGAGACCGTGGCCCGCCAGCTGCTGGAGGATTCGGACGTGGCCAGCTCTGTCGTCATTCATCGGCGTGGACGGCAGCAACACCGCGCTCAACACGGGCCGGATGCTGCTGAACCTGAAGTCGCACGAGGACCGTGCTGACGACGTGCTGGCCATCATCGACCGGCTGCGCCATCGGATGGCTGAGCGGCCCGAGGCCGAGCGCCGGACGATGGGCGTGTGGTTCCAGCCGGTGCAGGAGCTTTCCATCGAGGACCGCATCAGCCGCGCCCAGTACCAGATGACGCTGAGCACGCCCGACACGGCGCTGCTGGCCGAGTGGGTGCCGCGCCTGCAGACCGCGCTGGCCCAACGGCCCGAGCTGGCCGACATCGGCAGCGATCTGCAGAACGACGGCTGGCAGGCTTACGTGGAGATTGACTCGCACGGCCGCCGCCCGTCTGGGCGTGCAGGTACAGACCATCACCGCGGCCCTGCAGAATGCCTTCGCGCAGCGGCAGATTGCCACGCTCTTCACCCAGTCCAACCAGTACCGCGTGGTGCTGGAGCAGGATCCGGCACGGGCCCAGGGCATGGCGGCGCTGGACCACGTGTTCGTGGCGGCGTCCGACGGCACGCCGGTGGCGCTTTCCGCCCTGGCGCACTGGAGCAACCGCAAGGCGCCGGTGGTGGTGAACCATCAGTCGCAGTTCCCGGCGGCCACGCTGTCCTTCAACCTGGGCAACGGCCATTCGCTGGGGGATGCGGTGGCGGCCGTGGAAGAGGTGCAGCAGCAGCTGGGCTGGCCGCTGTCCATCGAGAGCCGCTTCCTGGGGGCCGCCGAGGCGTTCCGGGCATCGCTGTCGAACACGCTGTGGCTGGTGCTGGCCGCCGTGGTGGTGATGTACCTGGTGCTGGGCATCCTGTACGAGAGTGCCATTCACCCCATCACCATCCTGTCCACGCTGCCCTCGGCCACGGTGGGGGCGCTGCTGGCACTGCTCGTCAGCGGCCGGGCGCTGGACATGGTGGCCGTCATCGGCATCGTGCTGCTCATCGGCCTGGTGAAGAAGAACGGCATCATGATGGTGGACTTCGCGCTGGAGGCCGAGCGTCATGAACGGCTGTCGGCGCGTGCCGCCATCCACCGCGCTGCCATCCTGCGTTTCCGGCCCATCCTGATGACCACGCTGGCCGCGCTGCTGGGCGCGCTGCCGCTGATGCTGGCCAGCGGGTCGGGCGCCGAGCTGCGCCAGCCGCTGGGTCTGGTGATGGTGGGAGGGCTGCTGGTCAGCCAGGTGCTCACGCTCTACACCACGCCCGTCATCTACCTGTTCTTCGAGCGGATCGCGCAGCGCCGAGGCCGATGAAGCCGTTCTTTCCCGCTGACCTGCTGCCCATGAGCCCGTCCCCTGCCGTGATTGCCCGACGCCGATGAATCTGTCCCGTCCCTTCATCCGCCGACCCATCGGCAGCACCATGCTGGCGCTGGCCATCCTGCTGGCCGGCTGGCTGGCGTGGCGACAGCTGCCGGTGGCGCCGCTGCCGCAGATCGACACGCCGATGGTGGTGGTCTCGGCCAGCCTGCCCGGGGCCAGCCCCACCAGCATGGCGGCGACCGTGGCCGGGCCGCTGGAACGGGCGCTGGGCGCCATTGCGGGGCTGTCGTCCATCTCGTCGTCCAGCAGCACCGGCACCACCGAGGTGCGGCTCTTCTTCGACATCGACCGTGACCTGAACGAGGCCTCGCGTGAGGTGCAGGCGGCCATCAACGGCGTCATCGACCAGCTGCCGCCCGGCATGCCCAGCCGGCCCACCTTCCGCAAGCTCAATTCCTCCACCTCGCCCATCCTGGCACTGGCGCTGTCGTCGGCCACGCTTCCGCCCAGCCAGCTCTACGATCTGGCCGACAACATCGTGCTGCAGAAGATCTCGCGCGTGCAGGGGGTGGGCGAGGTCTCGCTGGGCGGCGCATCGCTGCCGGCCGTGCGCATCCGCTTCGAGCCCAGCGCGCTGGCTGCCCTGGGCATGTCGCTGGAGGATGCGCGCCAGGTGGTGGTGGCCGCCAGCGCCGAGGCGCCCGAGGGTTTTCTGGAGGATGAAGGCAACCGCTGGCTGGTGGCCACCGGGCGCAAGCTGAAGAATGCGGCCGACTTCTCGGACCTGGTGCTGCGCTGGAAGAACGGCCAGGCCGTGCGGCTCTCGGACGTGGCCGAGGTGAGGCGATTCGGTGGAGAACCGCTACAGCAGCGGTTTCCACAACCATCAGCCCGCCATCATCGCGCTCGTCACCCGTCAGCCCGATGCCAACGTGGTGGCCACCATCGATGCCATCAAGGCCACGCTGCCGCAGCTGCAGGCCATCCTGCCGCCGCAGGCCAGCCTCACCGTGGTGATGGACCGTTCGCTGGGCATCCGCGGCAGTCTGGCCGAGGCCCAGTGGACGCTGGTGTTCTCGTGCCTGATCGTGGCGGCGGTGGTGTGGCTCTTCGTGGCACGGCTGCGCACCGCGCTCATTCCGGTGGCGGTGATTCCGGTCTCGCTGATCGGCACCTTTGCCGTCATCTGGCTGGCGGGCTTTTCGCTCCAACAACCTCAGCATCATGGCGCTGGTGGTGGCGGCTGGCCTGGTGGTCGATGACGCCATCGTCGTGCTGGAGAACATCACCCGCCACACCGAGCGGGGCTGTCGCCTTATCGGGCTGCGATGCGCGGCGCGGGCGAGGTGAGCTTCACGCTGCTGGCGCTGAACGTGGCGCTGTTGGTGGTGTTCGTGGCCGTGCTGTTCATGGGCGGCATCATCGAGCGGCTGTTCCGCGAGTTCTCGCTCACGCTGGCGGCGGCCATCGTCATCTCGCTGGTCGTGTCGATCAGCCTGACGCCCGCGCTGTGCGCGCATGTGCTGCCGCGGGAAAGACGGCAAAAGGCATCCGAACATGACGCTGCACAGGCGGCTGCCTTGCCGGGGAACATGCCGGATGTGGCCCACGATGCAGGGGCAGGGGACGCCGGGGGATGGATGGGTGTCCGAGCGGGATGACGCCAACGCGACCCGCGCCCCATGGCATCGGCGCCTGCTGGGGCTTCATGCCAGCTATTTCCATCATCTGCAGGCGGCCTATGAGCATTCGCTGGCCTGGATGCTGCGCTACGCCTGGTATGGGATCGTGGCTCTGGTGGGATTGATCGCCGCCAGCGTCTGGCTGTTTGCCAACCTGCCACGATCGGATCTGCCCGAGCAGGACACGGGCGTGATCGGCGCCTTCATCCGGGGCGACGACGGTTTCTCCTTCCAGATCATGCAGCCGCGCATCGAGCGCTACCGCCGCTGGATCCTGTCCGATCCGGCTGTGCAGGATGTGGCCGGCATCAGCGGTGGCAGTGGCGGGCTCACCAACGCCCGCCTGGTCATCACCCTCAAGCCGCTGGCTGAACGCAAGGTGTCGGCGCGTCAGGTCATCGACCGCCTGCGACGCAACGCACCGCAGATGGCGGGCACCATGTTCTTCGGTCGTGTGGAGCAGGACCTGCAGCTGTCGCCCCCGAAGTTCGGGGACGATGCCGATCACGTGATCGTGCTGAAGTCGGGTGACCGGGATCTGCTGCAGACCTGGAACCAGCGGCTGGGCGTGGCGCTGTCGAAGCGCCCCGAGCTGGAGAACGTCAGCTACAGTCTGGGAGAGGACACTCGCCAGATCGTGCTGGACATCGACCGCAACACGGCCAGCCGACTGGGCGTGCAGCTGACCGATATCTCGGCGGCGCTCAGCAATTCGTTCGCGCAGCGCCAGGTGGCCACGCTGTACCAGGACCGCAACCAGTACCGGGTGGTGATGGAGGTTTCGAGCGCTTCACCGAGAACCCGCTGGCGCTGGATCGCGTGCAGATCATCACCAGCGAGGGCAAGTCGGTGGCGCTGGCCGAGGTGGCCCGCTGGCACTTCGGCATGGTGCAGGACCGCGAGCGCCACGTGGACCAGTTCTCGGCCGCCACCATCAGCTTCTCGGTGGCGGCTGACGTGACTGACGCCGCGGCCCTGGCGGCCGTGCGTGACGTGATCGACGCCGAGCGCATGCCGGTCACTGTCATTGCCGACATCGATGGCGACGATGGCCGACCCAAGTCACTGGTCAAGGCCGACGGCCAGGGCTGGCTGATCCTGGGGGTGGTGCTGGCCGTCTACCTGGTGCTGGGCATCCTGTACGAGAACCTGCTGCATCCGATCACCGTGCTTTCCACCATTCCCTCGGCGGGCGTGGGGGCGCTGCTGGCGCTGTGGGCCAGCAACACGCCGTTCAGCCTCATCGCGCTGCTGGGGCTCTTCCTGCTCATCGGCGTGGTGATGAAGAACGGCATCCTGATGATCGATGTGGCCCTGAAGAAGCAGCTCCACGAAGGACTGGCCCCGCAGGTAGCCATCCTGCAGGCGGCCGGCCAGCGTCTGCGTCCGATCCTGATGACCAACGTGGCGGCACTGGCCGGTGCCATTCCGCTGGCCATGGGCCTGGGCGATGGCGGCGAGCTGCGCCGTCCGATGGGTCTGGTCATCATCGGCGGCCTGGCGGTCAGTCAGCTCATCACCCTCTACACCACGCCGGCGCTGTACCTGCTGCTGGAGCGGTTGCAGCAGAGGTTGCGGCGGGGCCGGCGCTAGAATGGCTTCCTCTTTCCTCCTTGACTGAACCATTCGCTCCCGGAGCGTCATCTGCATGGACACCCTGCTGAGAATCGTCCGTTTCACCAACAAGACCTTCGCCCTATGGGTGCTGCTGTTCGGCGCCCTGGGTTTCGTGTTTCCGAGCCTTTTCCTGGGCCTGCGCAGCTGGATTCCCTACCTGCTGGCCGCCGTCATGCTGGGCATGGGGCTCACGCTGTCGGTGAAGGACTTCACCGGCGTGCTGCGCTACCCGAAGGCCGTGCTGGTGGGCGTGTGCGCCCAGTTCCTCATCATGCCCTCCCTGGCCTGGGGACTGTGCAAGGTCTTTGACCTGCCGCCCGATCTGGCCGTCGGCGTCATCCTGGTGGGGGCCTGCCCGGGCGGCACCGCGTCCAACGTCATGACCTATCTGGCCCGTGGCAACACGGCGCTGTCGGTGGCCTGCACCACGGTGGCCACGCTGCTGGCGCCGCTGCTCACCCCGCTGGTGTTCTGGCTGTTTGCCTCGCAGTGGCTGCAGGTGGATGCCTCGGGCATGTTCCTGTCGGTCGTGCAGGTGGTGCTGCTGCCCATCATCGTGGGTCTCATCATCAAGGCCATCCTGGGCCATCGCATCGACCATGTGGCCGAGACCATGCCGCTCATCTCGGTCATTGCCATCGTGCTGATCGTCGGTGCCGTGGTGGCGGGCAGCAAGGACCGCATCATCGATTCGGGCCTGCTGATCTTCGGCGTGGTGGTGCTGCACAACGGTCTGGGCTACCTGGGCGGGCTGCTGGCGGCGCGTCTGTTCAGGCTGCCGTTCTACGATGGCAAGGCCATCGCCATCGAGGTTGGTATGCAGAACTCCGGCCTGGGTGCCACGCTGGCCGGCCTGCACTTTGCCAGCGCGCCCATCGTCGCCGTGCCCAGCGCCGTCTTCAGCTTCTGGCACAACGTCTCGGGCCCCATCCTGGCCACCTGGTTTGCCAGCCGCCCCAACGGCAACGAGGGCACGGAAGAAACGGGCGGGAAGGGCGCCTGACCGGGCTTCACGACCGGGCTTTTCACGCTGGAAAGGCCGGTCGTCCTGACACGGTTCCGGCCGGTCCGGCATCGCATCGATCAGCCCTGCGGCTTCCGGACGGTCTGACGCGCGGTCGGACGGTCTGACCTGCTGTCGGACGGTCCGGCAGGCGATTCCCCGCTGCAAAAAGGGGGAATATCCGCCACAACCGCACCCGGACCATGGCTGGCGTCGTAAACTGGGGCGGCACCCGTGCTTCACCCTTTCTCCACCTTCCCTGGTTTGCTTTCATGCCTGACATGACCGCTCGGACCCCGATGACCGTGACGACCCTCTTTCGCCGCACCACGCTGGCGGCCAGCCTGCTGCTGGCGCTGGCCGGCTGCAGCGTGATGACGCCCTACAAGGTGCCTGCCTCGGCGCTGGAAGCACCGCTGGAGCAGAACAGCGGCTGGCATCTGGCGTCCAGCACGGAACGCGAGGCTGTGGCGAACCAGGCGCAGGCTGGCCAGAACGGTGCCGTTGGCCAGAAGACGGGCGTGGCCGGGAGCGGTCAACAGCCCGATGACCGCATTGCCGTCGTCAGCCTGATCGATGGTGCAGCCTTCCAGGATCCGGTCCTGAAGGATCTGCTGCAGCGCCTGCAGTCCGGCAACCTCTCGATGGTGCAGGCCGAGGCCCCGGCTGCGCCAGGCCCAGGCCACGCTGTCGGGCGCGGGGGCTGCCCGCCTGCCGCAGGTCGGCGTCAACGTTCAGGGGGGCCGCTCGGGCAGCAAGGGCAGCGCTACGGGCCGAAGCAGTTCTGGCGGCAATGTCGGCGCGCTCAGCGCCCTGGGACTGGACCAGGACACGCTGTCCCAGCTGGGGGGCAACGGCAAGGGCGCCACCAACAACGTTCAGGCCGGCACCACCATCAGCTGGGCTCCGGACCTGTGGGGCAAGGTCTCGGCCCAGGTCGAATCGGGCCGTGCGGCTCTAGAAGCCGCCGAGGCCAACCGCCGCGCTGCCGAGCTTCAGGCTCAGGTCAGTCTCATCCAGGCCTACTGGCGCATGCGTCTGGCCGAGGCGCAGCTCATCCTGCAGGCCCGTTCCGAAGCGACCTCCGAGCGTTCGCTGCAGCTCACCCGCAATCAGTATCAGGCCGGTCTGGTGACGCGGGCCGACGTGGTGCAGGCCGAGACCAGCCTGCAGTCGGTCGTCACCCAGCGCCATGCCCTGGAACGCAGTCGTGACACCGAACGCCACGCCATTGCCGTGCTGATGGGTCTGCCGCCGTCGTCTCTCACCGCCGCTGACCTCGCACCCACCGCCGTGGCTAATGCCGTTCCGGGTGGTAAGGACGCCTCGGCACCGCCCGTCACGTTGCCGATGGTGCCCGCCATTCCCGAGACGCTCTCCATCGATCTGCTGCGCCGCCGTCCCTGACGTGCGTGTGGCCGAACGCCAGGTGGCGGCTGCCAATGCCGACGTGGGCGTGGCCCGTGGTGCCTGGCTGCCCGACCTGACGCTCAGCACCACCGGCACCCTCAGCTCGGCCACGGTCGCCAATCTGCTGTCATCGCCGCTGCGTTCCTGGTCGGTTGGTGCCCAGCTGGCCCAGACCCTGTTCGACGGCGGCACCCGCAGTGCCGCTCTGAAGACCCAGGAAGCCGCCTACGACGAGAAGGTGGCGGCCTACCGCCTGCAGGTGCTCACCGCCCTGCAGGAGATCGAGGACGGCCTGCTGTCGCGTCGCACGCTGGCCAACCAGGAAACCGACCAGCAGCGTCTGGTGGCGCTGGCGCAGGAAGCCGAGCGCGTGGTGCGCAACCGCTACCAGGGCGGGGTGGTGAACTACGCCGAGCTGGCCTCTGCCGAGAGCACAAGCCTCAGCGCCCAGAGTCAGCTGCTGTCCCTGCAGGCCGAGCGGCTGAACAACTACATCACCCCTGCTGGCGGCCGTGGGAGGGTCCTGGCAGCTGCCGTGATCAGCGCCGGCTGGCCTCCAGCAACTCGGCCGCGTGAGCCCGGGTCGTGCCGGTGATCTTCTTGCCGCCCAGCATCCGGGCGATCTCTTCCTGCCGGGCGGCCTCGTCCAGCCGTTCCACACGGCTGGAGACCGAGTTCGTCGAGCGCGTCTTCAGCACCTTCAGATGATGATCGGCGCGTGCGGCCACCCTGGGGCAGGTGGGTCACGCACAGCACCTGCGACTCGGCCGCCAGCCGCTGCATCAGCTCGCCGATGACGGCCGCCACCGCGCCGCCCACACCGGTGTCGGCCTCGTCGAAGATCAGGATCGACACCGGGGCCGAGCGCGCCGCCAGCACCGCAATGGCCAGCCCGATGCGGAGAGCTCCCGCCCGAGGCCACCCGGGCGATGGGGCGGGGCGTGGCGCCTTCGTGGGCGGCGATCTGGAACTCCACCGCATCGATGCCTGACGGCCCGGGGCGGCCGGTGTGCAGGCGATCAGCAGCCGGGTGCCCGGCATGCCCAGACGCTCGATCTGCTCGGTGACCTCGCCGGCCAGACGTGCAGCCGTCTTCTTGCGGGCCGCGACGACCTTCTCGGCCAGCTTGCGGTAGGCGGTCTCGGCCTCTGCGCTGGCGGCTTCCAGTTTCTCGATGTCGACCGCTGCGCCCAGCTGTTCCAGCTCGGCCTGCAGGCCCTCCAGGTGCGAAGCCAGGTCCTGCAGGTTGCAGGCGCAGCTTGCAGGGCCGTGTTGAAGAGCGCCGCCACCCGCTGCTCCACCTCGGCAAAGCGTTCCGGATCCAGGTCCACCCGGTCGGCGTAGGCGGCCAGCTCGCTGGCGGCCTCGTCGATCTGGATGACGGCGGAATCCACCAGTTCGGCAGCGTTCTTCAGGGCAGGGTCGATCTCGGCCAGGGCGCGCAGGCGCCCCTGCAGGCTGCCCAGGCGGCCGGCAATGGCATCCTCGTCGCGCTCCAGTGCATTGGCCAGCGCATCCGCCCCGGCCAGCAGGTCATGGGCGTGCGCCAGCCGCTGCTGCTCGGCCGACAGGGCCTCCCATTCGCCCGGTGCCAGCCGAAGCTGCGTCAGCTCGTCGATCTCCCACTGCAGCCGCTCGATGCGGATGGCTTCCTCGCGAGAACCGCTGCGTGCCGCTTCCAGCGCCCTGGACGCCTGCTGCCAGCGCTGCCAGCCCTGGGCCAGATCGGCCAGTAGTCGTTCCTGCCCGGCCAGCCGGTCCAGCAGCTCGCGCTGGGCGCCAGGGCGCAGCAGGTGCTGCGATTCATGCTGGCCATGGATGTCCACCAGCTGCTCGCCCAGCTCACGCAGCCGGGCAATGGTGCTGGGGTGGCCATTGATCTGGGCGAGAGAGCGGCCGTCCTTCTCGACGATGCGGCGCAGCAGCAGCTGGCCTGGATCGCCGGCCAGGTCGTGTTCGGCCAGCCAGGCAGTCAGCGTGTCGTCAATGCCGAAGAGCGCCGAGATGTCGAGCCCGCTCGGCCCCTCGCGCACCAGCGTGGCATCACCGCGCCCGCCCAGCACCAGGCCCATCGCATCCAGCAGGGATGGACTTGCCGGCCCCGGTCTCGCCGGTCAGCACCGTGAAGCCCGGCCCGAATTCGATCTCGGCCGATTCGACGATCACGAAATCCCTGAGTCGCAACCATTGCAGCATGATGGAAAGCCTCTCGTCCTGGAAAGCGCTTCGTATGAACTTCGTATGGAATCTGTCAGCCCCGCCGCGGCTCCAGCCCCGGAATCTCGTGCCAGTTGAGCTTGGTGCGCAGCGTGGCGTAGTAGCTGTAGCCCGGTGGATGCAGGAAGCGGCTGGAGTCGGGCGAACGGTGGAGCACCACCCGGTCGCCCAGCTGCAGGGATGCAAAGGACTGCATGTCGCAGTTGAGCCGGGCGTTCCGTCCGTGGCGGATGGTCAGCTCCACCTCGCACTGGTCGGGCAGGATGATGGGACGCGCCGACAGCGACTGGGGCGCCACCGGCGCCAGCACGAAGCCGTGCAGCGACGGATGCATCAGCGGCCCGCCCACCGACAGCGCATAGGCCGTGGAGCCCGTGGGCGTGGCCACGATCAGGCCGTCGGCGCGCGGGCTGTACATGTAAAGCCCGTTGACGCTCACCTCGATCTCGATCAGCCCGGTGTGCGAGCTGCGGCTGATCACCACGTCATTGAGCGCCCGGGAATGAAAGAGCGCCTTGCCGTCCCGCCAGATATTCGCCTCGAGCAGCGACCGCTCCTCGATCTCGTAGTGGCCGTTCAGGATCTCGTCCAGCCCTTCTGCCAGTCCGACATCGGGATGTCGGTGATGAAGCCCAGCCGCCCCCGGTTGATGCCGACGATGGGCACCTTCAGCGGGGCCAGCGCGCGGGCCACCCCAGCATGGTGCCGTCGCCCCCACCACCACGGCCAGATCGGCCCGGCGACCCAGTGACTGCACCAGCCGCATGTTGCGGCTGATCTCGGTCAGCACCGTGACACCGCGCTGGGTCAGCCAGTCGGCGATTTCCTCGAGGATGCGCTCACGCAGCCCGTCGGATTGCGGGCGACCGAACAGCGCGATGGTCTTGAAAGGGGCAGTCATGCGGCGGATTGAACCATAATTCCGGATAATTGCGTCATGGTCATTGACTCCTGCCGGGTCATCCCGGGTAAGCCGAATGGATGAACGCGCCCGAATCCTGCTCAAGTCCCTCATCGAACACTACATCGTCGACGGCCAGCCCGTGGGCTCGCGCACGCTGTCGCAGTACTCGCGCCTGGACCTGTCGCCGGCCACCATCCGCAACGTCATGGCCAATCTGGAAGAGCATGGCCTGATTGCCCACCGCCACACGTCCAGCGGTCGCGTGCCCACCCGCGTGGCTACCGGCTGTTTGTCGACTCGCTGCTCACCGTCCAGCCCCTGGAGGCCGGCGAGGCCAGCCAGATGCAGGGGCCCTGGTGGCCCAGGAGCCCCGCCAGGTCCTGGCCAAGGCCGCGGGGCTGCTCTCGGAGCTTTTCGTCCTTTGCCGGCGTGGTCTCCACCCAGCGCCGCAGTGGCACCTTCCGGCACATCGAGTTCCTGCGGCTCTCGGCCCGACGCGTGCTGCTCATTCTTGTGTCGCCCGAGGGGGACGTGCACAACCGCATGCTGCAGCTTGACCGCGACCACACGCCATCCACCCTAAACGAAGCGGCCAACTACATCAACGCCCATTACGCCGGCATCGGCTTCGATGAGATCAAGCGCCGCCTGGGTACCGAGCTGGCCGAGCTGCGCCGTGACATCAGCGCCCTGATGCAGCGCGCCGTCGATGCCGGCCGCGAGGCTGTGGAAGACGACAGCGACAAGATGCTCATCGCCGGCAGCAGCAACTTTGTCGGCATTCCTGACTTCGCTGACGACATGGCGCGCCTGAAGCAGCTCTTCAGCCTCTTCGAGCAGCGCACCGACCTGCTGCAGCTGATGGATGCCTCGGCCCGCGCCAGCGGCGTGCAGATCTACATTGGCGGTGAATCCGAGCTGGTGCCGATGGAAGAACTGTCCATCGTCATTGCCCCCTACAAGGCCGACGGCAAGGTGGTGGGTACCCTGGGTGTCATTGGCCCCACCCGCATGGCCTACCAGCGGATGATCCCCATGGTGGACATCACGGCGCGGCTGGTGTCGTCGGCGCTGGATGCGGGACGGGAGTGAGCAGGGCGTCATGGCCCTCGGGCGTGGTCAGCTGTCGTGCCTGCTGTCGTGCCCCCGTGCAACGCCTGAAAACGGCATTGTCAGCCAGCCCCTACAATCAGCGCTGATCACTGACGATGGACCCCGTTGTCCACATGACCGACGCCTGCCATGAACGATACCGTCCCACCCTCCCGCGCCGCCATCCTGCTGGTCCAGCTGGGCACGCCCGACAAGCCGGAGGTGCCGGAGGTGCGCCGCTACCTGCGTGAGTTCCTCTCCGACCGGCGGGTGGTCGAGCAGTCGCCCCTCATCTGGTGGCCCATCCTGTACTCCATGGTGCTGACCCGCCGACCCGAGGAATCGGCCGAGAAGTACCGCTCCATCTGGACCAAGGCCGGCTCGCCGCTGCTGGTCAACACGAAGCTGGTGGCCGAGGCGCTGCAGGACGAGCTGAACAAGCGGGGCCGGCAGGTGGAGGTGGTCTGGGCCATGCGCTATGGCAACCCGTCGATGGTCGATGCCCTGCGCGACCTGCGCGACCGGGGTTTCTCACGCATCGTCGTGCTGCCGATGTACCCGCAGTACTCGGCTGCCACCAGCGGCACCGTGTTCGACGTGATTGCCCGCGAGTTCCTCCAGTGGCGCAGCATTCCGGCGCTGCGCTTCCTGCAGAGCTTTCACGACGACCCCGGCTACATCGCCGCCGTGGCCGAGAGCATCCGCCACTCCTGGCGCCAGTCCGAGGCCGGCAAGCCCGAGAAGCTCATCTTCAGCTTCCACGGCCTGCCGCAGAGTTGCGTGGATCAGGGCGACCCCTACGTGAAGCAGTGCCAGGAAAGCGCTGCCCTCATCGCTGCCGCCCTGGGGCTGGCCAAGGAGGACTGGCTGGTGACCTTCCAGTCGCGCTTCGGCCGCGCGGAATGGGTCAAGCCCTACACCCAGCCCACCGTGGAGGCGCTGGCCAGGAAGGGCGTCAAGACCGTGGATGTGGTGTGCCCGGGGTTCGTGTCCGACTGCATCGAGACGCTGGAAGAGATCGACATGGAGGTGCACAACGCCTTCGTGGGCGCTGGCGGCAAGCGCTTCCGCTACATCCATTGCCTCAACGACGCTCCGCTGTGGATCCACGCCCTGGCCGACATCGTGGGCAACGAGCTGGCAGGGTGGAAGACGCTGGAGGCAGAGCAGGGGCGGCGCAAGGGGTGAGGGGCTGTCCAGTGGCTGACCGATCTGTGATTCCGTCGTCTGAAGAGTCTGAAGGGCACCAACGGCAGCAGCAGCGTCCGGAACAGCCCAGGCTGACGGCGGTGGACTGGCTGCTTGCGCAGAAAAGTCTTGAGAACCGGTCGCGTGCCGAGATCGATGAGGCCTTGCGTGAGGAGCGCGATTGGTGACGCAATACGGATCGGAATTCCTGGGCATCGTCCTCATCCACTTCCTGGCGGTCATCTCGCCGGGGCCGGATTTTGCGGTGGCCATCCGCCAGAGCGTGCGGCATGGGCGTCAGGTTGGCATCTGGACGGCGCTGGGTATCGGGGCCGGCATGTCGATCCATGTGCTCTACACGCTGGTGGGCATCAGCGCGCTGCTGCGCACCACGCCGTGGGCGATGTCGGCCGCCCGCTGGGCCGGTGCGGCCTACCTGCTGTGGCTGGGCATCCGCTTCGTGCGCAGCGCGCCTCCGACGCCGCAGGATGTGGCCGTGCAGGGGCCGGCACAGGAAGTGCGGTGGGGATGCTCCCGCGGTGATGATGCCGGAAGCTGCGTCGGTCCCGATGCCTGAACCAGCCGCCCGCCGTGCCTTCTGGGTGGGCTTCATGACGAACGCCACCAATCCCAAGGCCACACTGTTCTTTCTGGCCGTGTTCACCACCGTGGTCAGCCCGGCCACACCGCTGTGGGTGCAGGGCCTCTACGGTCTCTGGATGTGCGTAGCCACGGCAGCCTGGTTCGTGGTGGTGGCGCTGCTCTTCTCGCGGCAGGCTGTGCGGCAGCGCTTCCTGGCCTATGGCCACTGGTTCGAGCGCATCATGGGCGTGCTGCTGCTGGCCTTTGCGCTGAAGCTGTTCCCTGTCCTGAAGCAGGCACCCGGCAACGGGACGCAGAAGCAGGGACGATTGAACGAAGCCCCACAGCCTGTCCTGCTTCGACTACCATGAAAACCCCCGGTCCGTGAAGGATGCGGGGCTTTGCCTGCAGGGGGAGCGGCCGGCGAAGACGGGACATATCGATGCCTTCGCCTGCAGCGGCTTTCAGGACTCGGCCTCCAGCCGGTTGCGCACGCCGCTGGTGACGCCCCCCAGACGGCCGTAGCGCTGACGGCTGCCACGCGTGGACTCACGGTCGCGCAGGTTGCTGTGAGGGGCTTTGGCGGCCTGTCGGGCCTTCTGTTCGGCGCGTGCCTTGGCATTCTCGCGGACATGCACCACGAAGCCGCCCAGCATCACCAGGATGGCGGCCACGGCCGTGGCCAGCACCATGTGGCGGTACTCGTCGATGAACATCATGATGACCAGCGAGCCGATGATGAAGGCGATGACGGCATAGGTGAGCCAGGGGAACAGCCACATCTTCAGCCGGATCTCGCGGCCTTCGGCCTCCAGCTTGCGACGCATCTTCAGCTGCGAGAAGGCGATGACCAGGTAGACCAGCATGGCGATCATGCCCGTGGTGTTCATCAGCACGTCCAGAATGTCCTTCGGGCGCAGCGAATCGAAGAAGTTCAGCACCGCGATGAACACGGCGATGGAGCACGAGGCGATGACCGAGTACACGGGGATGCCGCGGGTGGAGGTCTGCTTGAAGATGGGGTGGGCATCGCCGCGCTTGGCCAGCGAGAACAGCATGCGCGAGGCGGTGTAGTGGGCCGAGATCAGGCAGCTGCTGACCGAGGTGAGCACCACGAAGTTCATCAGGTACTGGGCACCGGGCACACCCAGCAGTTCCAGGGTGCGGCGATAGGAGCCGTAGCCGGACTCGCCCAGATGCGGGTCGTTCCAGGGCACCAGGCAGACGATCAGGAAGATCGAGCCGATGTAGAAGAGGCAGATCCGCCAGACGACCGAGTTGGTGGCCTTGACGATCTGCTCGGCCGGGTTGGCCGATTCCGAGGCCGCAATGGTGACGATCTCGGCGCCCAGGAAGGCGAACATCACCCCCAGCATGGCCACGACGACCGACGACCAGCCGTTGGGCATGAAGCCGCCATGGGCCGTGAGGTTGGCGATGCCATGCACCGTGCCACCCTGCCAGAGGTTGAGGACCGCCAGCAGGCAGATGATGATGAAGCAGACGATGGCCGTGACCTTGATCAGCGCGAACCAGAACTCGAACTCGCCGTAGTTGCGCACGTTCATGAAGTTGATGCTGATCAGCAGCAACGTGGCCACCAGGGTGAACACGTTGACCGAGATGTCGGGGAACCAGGTGTTCAGGATCATCCCGGCCACATAGGCTCCCAGGCCATCAGCAGGGCCCAGAACCACCAGTACAGCCAGCCGATGGTGAAGCCGGCCCAGCGGCCGATGGCCTTGTCGGCGTAGGTGGAGAACGAGCCGGTGTCGGGCGAGGAGGTAGCCATTTCACCCAGCATGCGCATGATGAGCATGACCACGATGCCGCCGGCCAGGTAGGCCAGCACCACGGCGGGGCCCGTGGTGTAGATGATCTTGCCCGAGCCCACGAACAGTGCTGCACCGATCACGCCGGCAATCGACATCATCGTGAGGGTGACGGGTCTTCAGGGAGGCCTGGAGCTGCTCGGTATTTTTCCGCTTGCCTGAGCAGCTGTAGTTGGGGGCGTTCGTGGTCTCTTTCATATCGTGATTCTTGTATCGTATGAATATTGGACTGACCGATCACCGCATGAAATGAAGCGATGATTCTGGCGCGAGCAGGTCTGTCGAACGCACGAGCCAGGACGGGCGCATGTCAAAAACGTAGCACAGGAAACCGGGCTGAAAATGCAGGCGCGGGTTTTTGGGATGGGTAATCCCCAGTGTTTTATGATGCGCTGCAGAAAACAAGGATTCGCTGCGACAAAATACGCATGAATCGGCTTGTGGAGCCGGATGGCGGGACAAGATTTAATTCGGAATTAAATCAGGGGATAAATGTGGAGAAGGAGAGCTGAATGGGTTAGGGGTAATCCCTAGGGGGTCTCCGGGCAGTAGCGTGCAGGCGTGCGTCGCATCACGGCTTCTCGGGCCGTGTTTGATCATGGATAGGGCGTCAGATTATTGCCATATCGCCCGGGATATAAGGGCGTTTGTCTGGAATAGCGGTGGAAAATGGTTTGTCCGGGGGCGCCAGATCCGGATGCGGAAAAGAAAGGCCACGCGAAAGCGTGGCCTTGTCGTGGGCGATCCGGGGCGGCGCATCAGGACGCCGCCTGCGACAGGCCCGGAGGCCGGATCTGTCGCCAGCGGGGCATGACTGCCGCCGTCAGGATCACTGCGGCGGAATGCGCAGCTTCTGTCCCGGGTAGATCTTGTCGGGGTGCGACAGCATGGGCCGGTTGGCCTCGAAGATCTTGTTGTACAGGTTGGCGTTGCCGTAGTGCTCCTTGGCGATCTTCGAGAGCGTGTCGCCCTTGACCACGGTGTAGTAGCGGGCCTCGGGGGCGGACGTGGCCACCGTCAGCTCGTCGTTGACCTGCTCCACGCCGGCCACGTTGCCGCAGCACAGCAGGATCTTTTCCTTGGTTTCCTGGTCGGAAGCCTGGCCCGAGACCGTGACGGCGCTGCTGGCACCATCGAACTTCACGCTCAGGTTCTCGGCGTCCAGGTTCTGGGCGCGGATGTAGGTGACGATCGCATCGGCCGCCGCCTGGTTGGCCGCATCGGGGTTGCTGGCCGGGGTGGCGGCCTGGGCCGTGCCGCCGCCAAACAGCTTCTCGCCGGCTTCCTTCATGAAGGACATCAGACTCATGCGGTTTCTCCTGTGAATGGTTGAGGGATGGGCGGCACCATGGGTCGCGTGCTGCCCGGCCCCCGGCGTCCGGACGGGTGCCTGGGGCCAGACGTCTATTGTGGACCATGTTGGCAACCCATGGCGGGGTCTGCCCATGCCATGGACGTGTGCGCCACAGTGGCGTTTCCAGAGGGGTCCGGCATGACGGGACTGGCCCGTATCGCGCTCCTGGCGCGGATCTTCCGTCCTCTGGGGCAGACCGTTCGTGCCGCCTGGGCAGGGATGTGGTCAAATCCGGGTTGTGAATCCTTGTTTCACCCCTATGTAGGGGTGATGTTCATGCCCGCGGGGGGAGGCAACCATGTCCGCCACCGGGGTGGGCGGCAGCTGCGCTGTCGCCGGATTCGACAGACTTTTTCAAGATAATGGGGTATTCCAAGCCATGAAGGATTTCAGAAAGCACGGCGATTCGCATCACCCCGGTCAGCATCCGCAGTCGCAGCATGGCTACGGGGGGCGGCCGATGTTCGCCAACGATCCGCGTGACTACCCGCGGGCCGGCCAGCGGCATGGGCATGCCGACGAGCCCTACTACGACGCCGGCCAGAGCTGGCAGCAGCGGGGCAGCACGCCGCACAGCCGAGCCAGGGTCAGCAGGCCGCCCATGGCCAGCCGCAGGGTGCCCAACCTGGCCAGGCGGCCCCGCAGGGCCAGGAAGGCTGGCAGACCGCTGGCCAGGAAGCCCCCCTGCATGCCGAGGCCGGACAGGATGACGCTGTCGTGGCCGCCCTGCAGGCCGAGATCGAGGCCCTGAAGGCCCAGCTGGCCGAGGCCGAGCAGAAGGCCGGCGAGAACCACGAGCACTTCGTGCGCGCCAGTGCCGAGACGGAAAACGTCCGCCGCCGCAGCAAGGAAGAGCTGGACAAGGCGCGCAAGTTCGCCATCGAGGGCTTTGCCGAGTCGCTGCTGCCGGTCTGCGACAGCCTGGAAATGGCGCTCACCGTCGAGACCCCGTCGGTCGACAGCATCCGCGAGGGTGTGCAGGCCACGCTGCGCCAGCTGCAGCAGGCGCTGGAGCGCAACAAGGTCCAGGTCGTCGACCCGCTGGGCCAGCGCTTCGACCCCAACACCCAGCAGGCCATTTCCATGCAGCCCAACCCGGAGGTGGCGGCCAACCACGTGGCGGCCGTACTGCAGAAAGGCTATCTGATCAACGATCGGGTCCTGCGCCCGGCCATGGTGGTGGTCAGCCAGGGCTGAGCCCGCTGACGGGGCGCAAGGGGCAGGGTGGGGCGCTGTCCGCCCAGCCGTCTTCTGCCGGGAAAGGTCAGTTCATGAAATTTTTCACTTGACCCCTTGAAAGCCTCCGTACCACCCCCAATTGCGGATCATCGCTGAAACAAACCACTGCGGGAGCCAGTCTGCAGACGCCGTGCGGCCCGGCCGCACACCTGCCACCGGCTCTCCCGAATACCTGAGGAAGAACAAACATGGGAAAAATCATCGGTATTGACCTGGGCACCACCAACTCGTGCGTCTCGGTCATGGAGGGCAACACCCCCAAGGTCATCGAGAACGCCGAGGGTACCCGCACCACGCCGTCCATCGTCGCCTACATGGAAGACGGCGAGATCCTGGTCGGTGCGCCTGCCAAGCGCCAGGCCGTCACCAACCCGGCCAACACGCTGTTCGCCATCAAGCGCCTCATCGGCCGCAAGTTTGGTGAAGAAGCCGTCCAGAAGGACATCGGCCTGATGCCCTACAAGATCGTCAAGGCTGACAACGGCGACGCCTGGGTGGAAGTGCGCGACAAGAAGCTGGCCCCGCCGCAGATCTCGGCCGAAGTGCTGCGCAAGATGAAGAAGACCGCCGAGGACTACCTGGGCGAGGAAGTGACCGAAGCCGTCATCACGGTGCCGGCCTACTTCAACGACAGCCAGCGTCAGGCCACCAAGGACGCCGGCAAGATCGCCGGTCTGGAAGTCAAGCGCATCATTAACGAGCCGACCGCAGCTGCGCTGGCCTTCGGCATGGACAAGGGCGGCAACAAGGACCGCAAGGTCGTCGTCTATGACCTGGGCGGCGGCACGTTCGACGTGTCCATCATCGACCTGGCCGACGTGGACGGCGAGAAGCAGTTCGAGGTGCTCTCCACCAACGGCGACACCTTCCTGGGCGGCGAGGACTTCGACCAGCGCATCATCGACTACATCATCACCGAGTTCAAGAAGGAACGCGGCGTTGACCTGTCCAAGGACGTGCTGGCCCTGCAGCGCCTGAAGGAAGCCGCCGAGAAGGCCAAGATCGAGCTGTCGTCCAGCAACCAGACCGAAGTCAACCTGCCCTACATCACCATGGGCGCGGCCGGTCCGGAGCACCTGAACATGAAGATCACCCGCGCCAAGCTGGAAGCGCTGGTGGAAGACCTGATCGAGCGCACCATTGCGCCGTGCCGCACCGCCATCAAGGATGCCGGTATCAAGGTCTCGGACATCGACGACGTGATCCTGGTCGGCGGCATGACCCGCATGCCCAAGGTGCAGGAGAAGGTCAAGGAGTTCTTCGGCAAGGAACCGCGCCGTGACGTGAACCCGGACGAGGCTGTGGCCGTGGGCGCTGCCGTGCAGGGCTCCGTGCTGTCGGGCGACCGCAAGGACGTGCTGCTGCTGGACGTGACGCCGCTGTCGCTGGGTATCGAGACCCTGGGTGGCGTGATGACCAAGATGATCAAGAAGAACACCACGATCCCGACCAAGTTCAGTCAGGTGTTCTCCACCGCCGACGACAACCAGCCGGCCGTGACCATCAAGGTGTTCCAGGGTGAGCGCGAGATCGCTTCGGCCAACAAGGCGCTGGGCGAGTTCAATCTGGAAGGCATCCCGCCGGCACCGCGCGGCATGCCCCAGATTGAGGTCACCTTCGACATCGACGCCAACGGCATCCCTGCACGTGTCGGCCAAGGACAAGGCCACCGGCAAGGAGAACAAGATCACCATCAAGGCGAACTCGGGCCTGTCCGACGCCGAGATCGACAAGATGGTGCGCGACGCCGAGGAGCACGCCGACGAGGACAAGCAGCGCGTCGAGCTGACCCAGGCCCGCAACAACGCCGATGCCCTGGTGCACTCGGTCGAGAAATCGCTGAAGGAACACGGCGACAAGCTCGACGCCGACGAGAAGTCGAAGATCGAGTCCGCCCTGGAAGCGGCCCGTGAAGCGGTGAAGGGCGACGACAAGGCCCGCATCGAGGAAACCAGCAACGCGCTGACCGAAGCCGCCCAGAAACTTGGCGAGAAGGTCTACGCCGAGGCCCAGGCTGCTGCCGCAGGCGCAGCCGGTGCAGCGGGTGCGGCAGCGGGTGCTTCGTCGGCCGAAAGTGCCCACTCGACGGAAACCGCTGGCGACGATGTGGTCGACGCCGACTTCAAGGAAGTCAAGCGCGACTGATCGCGGTACAGTCCGGTGGCCTGCCGCCGGACACGCCGGCAGTCCCCGGCTGGCTGCATGACGGGCAGGGCGGCTTCACGAAGCGCCTGCCCGCATGGCTCTCCATTCCGATACCCGGTCCGCCGGGTATCTTGCTTTGAATCCCGACATTTCCGAAAGGTGCCTCGAGGGGCCTTTCGCCAACGCCTGTCAGCCATGGCCAAACGCGACTATTACTCTGTGCTGGGGGTGGGCAAGAACGCCACCGACGAAGAAATCAAGAAGGCCTATCGCAAGATGGCCATGAAATATCACCCGGACCGCAACCCGGGTGACAAGCAGGCCGAAGACAAGTTCAAGGAAGTGGGCGAGGCCTACGACGTGCTGGGCGACCGCAGCAAGCGCGACGCCTATGACCGCTACGGCCACGCTGGCGTTGACGGCATGGGTGGCATGGGCGGTGGTCCCGGTGGCGGCGCAGGGGGCTTCGGTGGCTTTGCCGAGGCCTTTGGCGACATCTTCGGCGACATCTTCGGTGGCGGCGGCAGTCGTGGCGGGGCCAACCAGGTCTTCCGTGGTGCCGACCTGCGCTACGCCATGGAAATCACGCTGGAGCAGGCCGCCAACGGCTACGAGACCGAGATCCGCATCCCCTCCTGGGAAAACTGCACCACTTGCAAGGGCACCGGCGCCAAGGCCGGCACCAAGCCCCAGACCTGTGGCACCTGTCACGGCCAGGGCCAGGTGCGCATGCAGCAGGGCTTCTTCTCGGTGCAGCAGACCTGTCCCACCTGCCACGGCAGTGGCAAGGTCGTGAAGGATCCGTGCGAGGCCTGTGACGGTGCCGGCCGCATCAAGAAGACCAAGACGCTGCAGGTCAAGGTGCCCGCCGGCATCGACGACGGCATGCGCATCCGCTCGGCCGGCAACGGCGAGCCGGGTACCAACGGCGGCCCGGCCGGCGACCTGTACGTCGAGATCCGCATCAAGGAGCATTCGGTCTTCAAGCGTGACGGCGACGACCTGCACTGTGAAGTGCCCATCAGCATGGTCACCGCCGCACTGGGCGGCACCATCCAGGTGCCCACCCTGGGGGCAGCGCCGAGATCGAACTGCCGGAAGGCGTGCAGCCCGGCAAGGTCTTCCGCCTGCGGGGCAAGGGCATCAAGGGCATTCGTGCCCAGATGCCGGGCGACCTCTACGCCCACATCACGGTGGAAGTGCCCGTGCGCCTGACCGACAAGCAGAAGCAGATGCTGCGCGAGCTGGACCAGAGCCTGTCGGACGCCAAGCACAGCCCGCAGACCCGCAGCTGGAAGGACCGGTTGAAGGAGTTCTTCCAGTAACGCAGGTCATGGGAAGTTTCTGAAGGACATCGAGTTGACCTCAATCGGACCAGGCGTCTGATTGAGGTCAATTCGTTTCATGGGCCCGCTGTTCGGACAGGTATCGCTCGGCTGCCTTGGCCAGCAGGCCGGAACGGGTCTCGTGGTGAGCCTCTGCATAGGCATCAATGCGGGCCAGCAGGTACTCGGGCCAGCTCACATTGAACCGCGTCTGCTTCAGCGACAGCCGTTGCAGATCGACATCGATCAGCGCCCAGGTGGCACCGGCATAGTCCGCTTCCTGTGCCAGTTCCTCGATCTGGCGCGTGGAAACCGTGACGGCCTCGCCGTCTTCCAGCATCCCTTCCAGATGGAAGACGATGGCTTCTCGCGTGTTGGACAGCGCTTCCTCGATGGTCTCGCCGGCCGAGAAGCAGCCCGGAATGTCCGGTACGGTCACCCCGTAAAGTGAGTCCGTGTCCTTGTGAATGGCTACAGGAATGAGCATGGTGTCCGGTTCCGTGATGGTTACTTGAGACCTGCCTGCTTGAGAATGCTCTGAACCGTTCCGCGCGGAAGATCCTTGTTGGGGTGAGGAATGGTCACGCGCCCGGGAAGGGTGGGGTGCTTGTACTGTCGATGGCTGCCACGGGTAGCAACCAGATGCCAGCCGTGGGCTTCGATCAGTTTGATGAGTTCCTTGCCGCCCATGGTGGTGGTGTTATTGGTGTGTGTAATGATCACACGTGGTCATGCAGCGGGCAACCGGATGCCGGATAGGCGGGGGTTCCGTGATCGCGCCTCCGACCGGAGGTGTCCGGACTTTCGGGTGGATCATGATCTCGGGGTACCTGTATCGGATAGATTTACAACAGTGGAGAGTCTCAGGCTGAAATAAAAATGACTTTGTTACGATGGTTCCGCCCAGCAAATGTCCAGCTTGTCTGGAACGGGTTGCGAGCCGCAATCCGCATAGCATTTTTAGTCGTTGGCGATGAACTCCGGTCCGGGGACTCGCCAGTCGGCGAGTCCCCGGACCGGAGTTCATCGCTCCTCAAGTAGGCATGTTTGAAAAATTGATTCTCCAACCCAACAGTTCTGTTGGATCAAGAGTAAAAATTTGGGCGGGCCCTTTGGAAAAAGGCCTGCCTTTTTGCGCAAAAGAGAATGGATTGATTTTTTTCTTTGTGAGCAAATAAAAGGTATAAATACTCCTTCAAAGAGAAGGGAGGCGGTTAAAAAGGTTCATAGAGAGTTGCTCTCAAGACTATAGAGTTGTTTATGCTGAACCTTTTTTGAGGAGTTTTCGAAAGATAATTCAAGAAAAAGAAAGAATTTAATCTCCTTGACCTTGAGGAAGATATATCAAAAATATCAGATTTGATTATAATAATATTGGAGAGCCCTGGTTCAATTTGTAGAACTGGGTGCCTTTTTCGCGCGCGCTGTTTCAGAAACAAGTTGGTTGTAATAAATAATTCTGACTATCTAACCGAGGATTCTTTTATAAACGGCGGTCCGCTAAAGGCGGTTTCTGACAGCAAAGGGCGTGTTCTTTGGTATGAGATGCGAAGCAATGGAGTTACGCAACTTGATGGCATAGGTAGTGTATTTTCTGATATAAGGAAAAATTCTAGGCATTGCTGGGTAGAAAAACTAGAAGCAGGGTTCATAAAATCATTCCTTTGGATGTCGATAAGTCGTCTCTTTATTTTTATTCATGATTTGATACATTTTTATGGGTCCTGTTTCTTACGTGGAGATAGTTCGATTTCTTATCGCGCTTTTTGGTCAAGATGAGAGCTATGATTCGCTGAAGAAAATTCTGGCGATTCTAAAGTCATCTGGGATGGTGTGTTCGAGTGAGGTTTCGACTAGCAATGGAAAGAAAGAGTGGGTCTATAGAACTCTTTCTAAGGAAACATATCTGGACTACGAGTTTGATACATATCCATTGATTGCTTCAATGAGAAGAGAAAATTTTTCTTAGGAATCCATGGAGATTTTGAAAATGAGAATAATCGATAAGATGTCTGAGGATTTGTATGTTCCGAAAAACTAATTGACGATGCCCTGAAAGATCCTTGGAGGTCTTGCAAGATAATAAAAATTAAAAAGAGAAATGGAAGAGGGTATAGAACTGTATATCACCCTTCGGTTGGACTGAAAAATGATTCAGTCATGGCTGGGAGGCGTGATATTTTCAAAAGCTTCTGTGAGCAGTATTGCCTCTGCCTATTTAAAAGGCAGGTCTATACTTGATAATGCAAACGCGCACAAAAAGGTTTAATTATATGATAAGAGTCGATATAAAAGATTTTTGAGTCAATACAGTTAGATGATTTGATATGCGTTATGCGTCGAAATAAAAAGCTTCTTGGTGCTTTCTCTTTGGATGAGGAGTTGTTTGACCTCTCCGTAGGGCGTGTTTCTCTAATTCCCGGGAAGCTCCAATTGGGTATGCCACTTCGCCCATGATAGCGAATGCCGTAATGGAAGATTGGGATGCTGGACTTATGAAACGTTTGAATGAGCGTTTCGATTGGGGTTTTTGTTTGACCAGGTATGCAGATGATTTTGTGTTTTCAACAAATATAAAAGGGGGGGGCAAAGAATTTTTGGAGGAAATTGAAGAGTTTTGTAAGAGTAGATCTTGTCCATCTCTTGTGATTAATGAAGAAAAGACTAAATTCATGAGTAAGATGCGTGGCGCGATTGTTACTGGGTTGGTTATAAATAACGATGGAAATGTTCGGCCTGGTAGAAGATATAGAGATAGTGTTAGGCTGCTGCTGTCTTTGTATAAGAAGGAAGTCTTGATAAGTCGAAATATTCTAGTCTTTCCGGCCACCTTTCTTATATCAAATATGTTGATCCAAGTTTTTTTACTACTCTGTCTTTTAAGTATTTCGAAGAAATCGATGCTTTGATGAAGCCTCATTGCGAGGAAAGAGGCGGTCATTGATGCTTATTATAGTTTGGGGGTAGCATGCGGTCTATCTGTATTGGATAGACTGGATTTAAGGATGAGCCAAGCAACCAACCAACAGGAATTCGACCGTGCCAGCCAGGGTGCTGGTGGGGGCGTCAACTCGGCCGTGCGGGCCTTCCGGGCCGTGGGCGGCACGCCGCGCTTCATCCAGCGGGCCGAGGGCGCCCGCATGTGGGACGTGGAGGGCAAGGCCTACATCGATTACGTGGGCTCGTGGGGGCCGGCCATTGTTGGCCACTCGCACCCCGAGGTGCTGAAGGCCGTGCAGGCGGCCGTGGCCGATGGCCTGTCGTTCGGTGCGCCCAATGTGCGCGAGACCGAGCTGGCACAGAAGATGTGCGACATGTTCCCGCACGTCGAGCGGGTGCGCTTCACCAGTTCCGGCACGGAATCCACGATGTCGGCGCTGCGGCTGGCGCGGGGCTACACGGGCCGCAACCGCATCATCAAGTTCGAGGGCTGCTACCACGGCACGGCCGACAGCCTGCTGGTGAAGGCGGGCAGCGGGGCGCTGGCCTTCGGCAACCCCAGTTCAGCCGGCGTGCCCGAGGACGTGGTCAAGCACACGCTCATCGCCCGCTACAACGATCTGGACAGCGTTCGCCGCCTGTTCGAGCAGTACCCCGATGACGTGGCCTGCCTGATCGTCGAGCCCATCCCCGGCAACATGAACATGATGGTGCCGCAACCCGGCTTCCTGGAAGGGCTGCGCGAGCTGTGCACCCAGTATGGCGCCGTGCTGATCTTCGACGAGGTGATGTCGGGCTTTCGGGTGACGCTGACGGGCGCGCAGGGCTGGTGCGGCATCACGCCGGACCTGTCCACCTTCGGCAAGGTCATCGGCGGCGGCATGCCCGTCGGCGCCGTGGCCGGCCCGGCTCGCATCATGGAGCGCTTCGCACCGCTGGGCAATGTCTACCAGGCAGGCACGCTGTCGGGCAACCCCGATCGCCATGGCGGCCGGCATTGCCACCATCGACCTGATCTCCCGTCCCGGCTTCCACGACGAACTGAACCGCCGGATGACGCGGCTGGTGGAGGGTCTGAATGCGGCGGCGAAGAAGACCGGCGTGGCGTTCTGCGCCCGCGCCCTGGGTGGCCTGGGCGGCATGTACTTCGTGCCACGCCGCCCTTGTACTTCGAGGAAGCCACCGACCAGAACCTGGAGCAGTACAAGCGCTTCTATCACCTGATGCTGGAAGGCGGTGTCTACCTGCCGCCTTCGCCGGTGGAAGCCTTCTTCCTGTCGTCAGCCCATACCGACGAGGACATCGATCAGACCGTGGCACTGGCCGAGAAGAGCCTGGCTGCGGTGGCGTGATTGCCACGGGGGGTGATGGGGAGACTCCCGGCCGGCGCACCGGCTGGGACCGATCAGTGCCTGGTCATATGGGTCTGTCGGGACATTCTGTTCAGGTCAGTCTGTCATGAGCCATGTCCTGACGTCGATCGTCATACCCGTATGAAACTGTCGCTGTATTTTGCCACCAGCGCATCATGCGTGAGGAGACGCATGGGTTCAGCCAATGCCTGTGCGATCAGAATGCGATCGAACGGATCCTTGTGGTGGTGGGGCAGCGTCTCCACCATCAGGCTATGCTCCGCCTGGATGGGAAGAATCCTGTAGCCCGATAGCTGGAAATACTTCAGCGCGTCGGCTGAACCGATGGGCATGTCGTCACTGTTTCTACTGTGCTTGATGGCGATTTCCCACAGGCTGGCGACACTTGTCCATATCGCATGCTTTGGGTTCGCGATCAGCTCTCGGGCCTGTGCAGGGAGCCTCGGGCTGTCGTCAATGGCCCAAAGCGCGATGTGAGTGTCCAGCAGAATATTCAAGATTCTCTGTCCCCCTGGAAGAGGGCTTCGATCTCGGCGTTCTGGGCATCGATGTTGTCAGGGATCCTGAAGAGCCCTTTGGCAACGCCAATGCGCTTCTCGCTGCTGCCATGGGTGATGGGAACAAGCTTGGCTGCAGGGCGGCCGTTGCGGGATATGACGATTTCGGGTTCGTGTCCGCTCTCGACGGCCTGTACCAGGCGAGACAGAGAGGACTTGGCTTCCAGCATGTTGACCATGGTCATGGGAGGGATTCCGGGTATCGTTAATGGTCTTAGTCTAGTCTGGCTAAGCGTGCCGATCAACCGTTGCATCCATTCCATCCAGGGGAGTGGGCTTTTGCCCGCTTCGCTCCCCATCTGGCGCGAAAATGCAGGAAAAGTCAGCTCCGGCTGGCATGACGTCATCGCTTCTTTCCTTTCCTGCATCCATGAAGCAAGCATTCCTTCCCACCATTCTCTGCGCGGCGGTGCTGGCCATGGCCGGCTGTGTCACCGAAAGTTCCCACGTAGTGGAAAGCCCGAAGGTGACCAGCCACGGTACGGCGTACCAGGGTCAGAAGGCCCCCATCTCGGTCGGCAAGTTCGACAACAAGTCCAGCTTCCAGAACGGGATCTTTCGGGATGGCGAGGATCGGCTGGGAAATCAGTCGCGCACCATTCTGGTGGCGCACCCGCAGCAGACGGGGCGATTCAATGTGCTGGATCGCACCAACATGAGCGAGGCGGCGCAGGAAGCGAAGATCTCCGGCCGGGCGCAGAACCTGAAGGGCGCCACGTATCTGATTTCGGGTGATGTGACCGAGTTCGGCCGCAAGAATGTGGGTGATCATCAGCTCTTCGGCATTCTGGGTCGTGGCAAGAAGCAGGTGGCTTATGCCAAGGTGACGCTGAATGTGGTGGATGTGAATTCGTCCGAGGTGGTGTATTCCACGCAGGGGGCGGGTGAATACGAGCTGTCCAATCGCGAGGTGTTGGGTTTTGGCGGTACGGCGGGCTATGACGCCACGCTCAACGGCAAGGTGCTGGATCTGGCCATTCGTGAGGCCGTGAACAACCTGGTGTCGGCCATCGAGTCCGGGCACTGGACGCCGGCCAATTGAGGGGAAGGGCATGCATCAGGGCATTGGCCGGCTGACGCTGGTGGCGCTGCCGTTATGGCTGGCAGCGTGTGCCAGCTGGCCGCAGACGCTGTATCACTGGGGCAACTATCCGGACACGATTCACGCCTGGTATGACGGTAACGATGACTGGGTCGGGCAGGAGAGGGCACTGCGCAAGATCATCAGCGATGCAGCGACCCGACAGAGAGGTGGGGCCAGGGGTGCATGGCCAGCTGGGCTTTGGTGCTGTCCCGCCAGGGGCGGGATGATGAGGCAAAGGCCGAGTTCGCCGAGGAGCAGGCGCTGTATCCGGAATCCGCCACCTTCATGACGCGGCTGCAGGGTCGGCGGATGGCAGCCAGCAAGCCGCAGGATGGTCATGACATGACATCCGGGAAGGACAACGCTGCAGGAGGGCACGCAAGATGATGAAGCCATTTGCGCTGGCCGTGGCATTGTCGGCCCTGGTGCTGGCGGGCTGTGCGAACCATCGTCCGAAAGGCTACGATTATTCGGCACTGAAGCAGAGTGATCCGCGTTCCATTCTGGTGGTGATGCCCACCAGTGATTCAACGGACATTCGTGCCGAGAGCAGTGTGCTGGCGCAGGCCACGGTGCCGCTGGCCGAGCGTGGCTATTATGTCTTCCCGGTTGCACTGGTGGACGAGATGTTCCGCCAGAACGGGCTGACCAACGGGACACGATATCCAGCAGGCGCCCATCCGCAAGCTGCGCGAGATCTTCGGTGCTGATGCAGTGATGTATCTGCACGTGGAAGAATACGGCGCCAGCTACGAGGTGGTCAAACAGCGTGACCACAGTGACGGTGAAAGGCAAGCTGGTGGACCTGAAGAATGGCAGGACGCTCTGGGAAGGGCGCGCCAGCAGCCATTCGGAGTCCGGCCATGCCAACGACGATACCCTGACGGCAATAGTTTCAGCGGCGGTCGACCAGATTCTTGATGCCATCAACGACAGTGGTTACAAGATGGCCGGCTATACTGACGCGCTGCTGTTCAGCCGTGGCGACCGGGGAGGGCTGCTGTACGGGCCCTCCCATCCGGAGCATGCGACGCCCTGAGCGTCATTTCGTTCGCCACCTCATGGCTCTGCCTTCGGCACCATAGCCGCTGACGCGACCGGATCCGAACTTGTTCGGGTCCCAATCATTTTTTGCAAGCCAGGTGGTGCAGTACTTGTGGTCTGCCACGGTGCTGTCCTTCTCGTCTTTCGCGTTGACGTGCCAGCACAGGTCCACATCGTTGGCGTGCCATTGGGACTGCTCCAGCGTCAGCCAGACAGAAGCTTTCTTCTTGCTGGCCTCATCGTTCGGGGTTGCCCAGGACTGCAGGGTGCTGCCAAACGGGATCAACTGATTGTCGGTGAAGGTTCGTGCGCTGGTGCCCCTGCAGTTGTGCTTTCCTTGTACAGCTCGTAGGGCCTGCTTGCTGTTCCGGTCAATGCCATGGAAGTCCAGGCTCAGCTGATTGGGCAGCGTGAAGCCTTTGCTCAGGTCATGGTTCACCTGCATGGCCAGCCCCACCTGCGGGTACTCCTCGTGAGCGACGCGAGGGTTCTGCTCGTCCCTGATAGCTGCCGGTGGTGAAGGTGTGCAGGTAGTTGCCGATGGCAGGTGAATAGCCATCGACGAACGGGGTATAGTTGTCCTTTCCGCCATCGGCATAGGCTGCGCCCGTGCTCTGGTGCGTGAGGGAAATGCGCTGCGGAGCATCGCTGCTGCGGATTGCATCGGCGTAGTCGGCCAGCATGCGCTTCATCATGTCGCGGTTCCGATCGTTGGTGGAATCGAACATGGCGGCCAGCTGGGCACCGCTGATGCCGTACTGATTCACGGCCTGGGTGGCGGTCTTCAGGCTTTCGGTGGGAACGTACCGGGGCTCATTGAGGTTGTTCCAGTTCCATGTGGTGGCGGTGTCCCACTGATAGCTGGTGTAGCGGTTTTCGTAGGTCAGCGCCTTGTATACCAGAGGCTGGCCGGGTTTCCACCCTTCCGGAACTTCCCACTCGTTGCATCGGGTATGAAGAATGCCGTAGTCCGTTGCGACGCTATCCACGTCAATGCAGATGCGGAATCCTGACTTGCCCGCGGAAGCGGAGTAGAGTTTTGCCGAGGGATACGAGGTGCCGTTGCTCCAGTGGTGTTCGGCCCCGATGTCGTAGGTCTGATCGGACTGGATGGTCTGGCCGTTGGCGCTCCGCAATGTGTACTCTTTTCCCGCCAGGGTCACGATCACCTGTGCCGCGATGTCGAGCTTGAGGGGGACGGCCTGGGTGGCAGATGCCCCACGATTGGGCAGCCCCGGGGCAGATAGTCCCAGCCGGATGGTGTGTGCATCCACGGAGGTTGTACGCGCGCCTGCCGGGTTGCGCGTGGGGCCCAAGGAATCATCGATCCGGTAAGTGTAGGGAGCGCCCAGGCCTGCTTCGGTGCCATCGGCTGGCACGATGTCTTCTCGGCTCAGCATGACAGGGCCCGAGAATCTCTCGTATTTCGGGGGCTCCGTGCCGCGGCCCGAGGTGTAGTAGTGATTGGGCGGCAGCCACGCGGTCAGATCACGCCCCTGGGCGTCCTGATGGCTGGTCTGCGACAGCAACGCCTGAATCAGCACGTCCCCACGGATCTTGCCGTTTGCGATGGGCGGGGTGTCGGGCGTGACGGCCTCCTTGGTGGTGCGCCCGGATGCATTTGGCATGGGGCGCTGCCGAGGAATCTTGTGTCGTGACCGTCAGATCGGTGGCGGCTTTGATCTGCGGGCCGCCAGCATCGGTACGGGGGGTATCCTGGCCGCCGCCGCAGGCGGCTAGTGCCAGCGTGATGGCCAGGGTCAGAGGATGCAGGGTTGTGCGTTTTTCGACGTGCATGGTTCTCTCCGCGTGGTGGTCTCCGTGAAGTGTTCTTCTTGTTCTGTGGTCAGTATGGAGAGCGGTCTGCGGGGTGTCGACAGATTTAATACCGCGTGAAAATTCTTACATTTGCGTCGAATTTATATAGGTTGCGAATCATTGTCCCATTCGGGAATTTAACGGGTCGGCAGCATCTGGATGGCTTTCTCGGCACGGCGTGCCTGGGTTTCAGGCTTCCTGGCTTCGGTTAGCCAACGAATGTATTCGCGCTGGTGGGAAGGTGGAAGCGCGTGAAAGCGCCGTTGGGCTTCGGGGTTGTTCTGCAGGGCGTCCTGCAAGGGAGGCGGGATGTTCTGCATGATGTTGCTGCGTCGGGTGGGTGGATGGACAGAGGGGTTCCCTGAATTTTAGGGAACCCCTCGGAACGGATGGGCCTTGCAGCCGAGCTTTCGCCCGGCTGTGGCTTCACGTGGGTAGACCCGGTTTCAACGGGGCTGATGAAACGCCATCATGGCTCACTGGCCCTTGGCCTGGGTGCTCCAGGTGGGGACGCCATTGTCACTGGGCCTGTCGGTTTCGGCGTGGTAACCCTGCGGCAGCAGGGGCTGACCCGGTGTCCAGCCTTCGGGCACCGTCCAGGTGGTGCAGTACCGGCCGAATTCGGTCAGGAACACGGATACGTACCAGCACATGTCCACGGCGCGCGGGTTGGGCTGGCTCTGCTGGATGATCAGCTGTATCTGGGCCTTGGGATTGCTCTGTCGAGTCGTACCAGGACTGCACGGGAATGCCGAACATGATCTGCTTGTTGGCGGCAATGGTCAGGGCTGCACGGTCACCGCTGAGCTGTTCACCCTCGTAGACCTGCGTGGCCTTCAGTTCCCAGTCGCGGCCGCGGACGTTCAGGCCGGACCAGCGGGGTAGCGTCAGACTCTGGGCGTTGGCGTTCACGTGGATGGCCAGGGTGTTCTGCGGGTAGTTCCCGGGAGCGTGTGTTGGGTACTTGTTCGCTCAACCATGCGCCGGTGCTGAACACGTACAGGTAGCTGCCGGTGGCCGGTGAATAGGTGGCCGTGTCGGCGCTGCCGTCAGCATAGCTGGTGGCCCGGCTGTCGTGGTGGAACGAGACCCGCTGCGGATCCAGGCTGGAAGCAGGCTGGTTATAGGGAGCAAGGCTGGCCGTCGCGTAGGCCGGCAGGCGCTGCATGCCCTTGGCACGGGGGGTGAAGGCATCCAGCATGGCGGCTAGCACTGCACCGCTCACGCCCCGGTCATTCACGGCCTCGGTCGTGGTCTTCAGGCTCTCTGCGTTGACGTATTGCGGGGCCTTGCGGTTGCTCCAGCTCCGTTCGCCGTAGCTGCCGCCTATCTCGAAGTGCAGCTTCCTGCTGAATGTCTGGGTCACGTGCTTGAGGGGCTGGCCAGCCTTCCAGCCAGCCGGAACTTCCCAGACATCACACAGGGTCTCGAATTCGGTGTATTTCGGTTTGAACTGGGCGCAGGTGGAGAACTGGTTGGCGCTGTCGCCAGGTTGGCCGAAGACCGATGCCTGGGAGGAGGCGGCCGGATTGGAGCTTTCCCATTCATGCTTCCATTGGTCCAGGTCGTAGACTTCGTTGGGTTGAATCGTCGTGACCGTCTTGGCGACCAGAGTCTCCTGGGTGGTGCTGGGGGGCTCGTACTCATCCTGAGCGGCGCTCGAGGGAGTGCTCTGGACCTGAGCCTGGGTGCCGATCTCCAGCGCGCCAGCGGCGGCCTGTGCCGCACCGGTGCCGCCATTGGGCAGGCCCGCGGCAGACAGGCCGAAGCGCAGGGTCTGGCTGGTGATGTTCAGCATCAAGGGATCATTGATGAGCCGGCGAGGCCCCTGACTGATCTCGAACTGATAGTAGTGGCGACCCAGGGCGGCGGTGTTCGCGTCGGTGGGACGGATGTTCTGGCTGGCCAGTACCACGGGGGCGACGGACGGTTGGCTGCCTTGTTGACCCCCGCCCAGGGAGCCCCAGGTGTAGGTCTCGGGTGACAGCCAGGCGGTCTGCGGGTTGTTCTGGGCGTCAAGGCGTGCCGTGCGCGACAGCAGCGCCTGGATCAGCACGTCGCCTCGCACCTGTTTCCGGTTTTCCGAGAGGGGCGGGGTGTCGGCGGTGGCCACGGCCTTGGTGGCACGACCCGAAGCGGATGTCCGGGCAGCTTCCGGCGTGTCGGCGGTGTCCAGCGTGGTGGCCGGCAGGCCGGTATCGGCCTTGGTCTGCGGACCGGGGGCGCTGGTCTGGGGTGTGTCCTGGTTGCCGCCGCAGGCGGCCAGCGCCAGGGTCACGGCCAGGGCCAGGGGATGCAGGGCGTGGCGAGTGTTGATGCTCATGGGTTCTTCCTCATGAAATGTCTCCGTGGGGATCGTGTTTTGCAGAGCATTATGAATATCGACACAATGAGCGTCGACAAATCTAACATTAGCTAGAATTTCTTACGTTTTGGTCGTAAGTGTTTCTTGATCGCTTTCGGAGATGCGATGGCCGCCAGGGCCGTTCAGAGGATCCCTGGCGGGTGAGGGGGCATGAGGCCCGGTGGGTGGGCTGGATGCCGGCTACACTGTGTCCGGGAGGTTCACGGCAGGCGTGGGCCGGCAGGGGCCGGCGCGATCTGCGACCCGAGAGCATGAGCAAGCCAGACTATCCGGTGACGACGGCGGTGCGTTTCCTGCGCGAGCACCATATCGATTTCGAGCCGCACCTGTATCCGTATGTGGAGCACGGCGGCACGGCGCATTCGGCCGAGAGTCTGGGGGTGCCCTGAGCATCAGGTCATCAAGACCATCGTGCTGGAGAACGAGCAGAAGAAGGGGCTGATCGTGCTGATGCACGGCGATCGCCAGATTTCCACGCGCAACCTGGCGCGCGAGCTGGGCATGAAGCACATCGAGCCGGCGGACCCGAAGCAGGCCAACAAGTGGACGGGCTATCTGGTGGGAGGCACCAGCCCGTTCGGCACGAAGACGCGGCTGCCGGTGTATGTGGAGCGCACGATCCTGGATCTGCCGGTGATCTACATCAACGGCGGCAAGCGTGGCTTTCTGGTGGCCATTTCACCGGCCGGGCTGCAGGCGCTGGAGGCCCAGCCGGTGAGCGTGGCGACGGAAGGGTGAGGCAGGCGGCGGGCTGCCGGGCAGGGCCCGGCAGTGTCCCGGTGCCGCCTTCAGTCTTTCGATCGGGTGTTGATCTCGATGTGGCCGGTGAGCGTCCTGTGCACGGGGCAGCGATCGGCGATTTCCAGCACGCGCTGGCGCTCCGCGTCGGTCAGGTTGCCCGCCAGGGTGATCTCCCGCTCAAGGATGTCGACGACCTCATCGGCCGCTGCACCGTTCGGTGCGTCCGATGCCTGCGGGGCTGCAGGCCGGGTGATGCGTCGATGGTTCAGCTCCACCTTCACGTCATCCAGCTGCAGGCCCTTGCGGTTGGCGTACATGCGGATGGTCATGGAGGTGCAGGTGCCCAGGGCCGAGAGCAGCAGCGTGTAGGGGTCAGGGACCCAGGTTGGTGCCGCCCATGGTTTCGGGTTCGTCGGCCACCAGGGTATGGCGACCGGCCCTGCAGGCCACGCAGGAACTGGTGGTTCAGTTCGGTGACAAGGATACGGCTGGGGGCCAGGTCGGGTTTGACGGGAACGGCCGGGACCTTGGGTTCGGGGCTGCTGGACTGAACGGCAGGGGTCCAGGTAGCGCGATGCCCAGGCGACGATGCAGCTGGCGACGTATTCGGCGTCTTCGGCGCGCGAGAGCAGGTGATCGGCGCCGTCCAGCGAGATGAAGCTCTTGGGGTGGCGGGCGGCTTCGTAGATTTTCTGGGCCTGCTCTGATGGCGACCGTGGTGTCGTGCGGCGAGTGAAAGACCAGCAGGGCCTCTGCCCAGACGGGCGATGCGGCTGGCCTGGTCCTGGCCGGCCACGTCTTCCAGGAACTGGCGCTTGATGGTGAACTGGCGACCGGCCAGCGAGACGGCGGATTCGCCGTGTGCGCGGATGGCATCCAGATCCTTGCGGAACTGACGCAGGACGTGGCTGGGCTCGGCCGGTGCGGCGATGGTGGTGACGGCCCGGGCTTCGGGAATGCCCTGGGCCGCGGCCAGCACGGCGGCACCGCCCAGGCTGTGGCCGATCAGCAGGGCCGGCGCTTGGTATTCGCGCCGCAGGAAGTCGGCGGCGGCCAGCAGGTCGGTGACGTTGGAGGTGAAGTTGCTGTCGGCGAAGTCGCCCTCGCTGGCGCCCAGACCGGTGAAGTCGAAGCGCATCACGGCCACGCCGCGTGCCTGCAGGGCACGGCTGATGCGGGCAGCAGCCTTGACGTCCTTGCCGCAGGTGAAGCAGTGGGCGAAGAGGGCGAAGGCGCAGGGGTTGTCGGGCAGATCCAGGACACCCGCCAGTTCCTGGCCGCTGGCATTCTGGAAGGTGATGTGTTTCTGGTCATGGTGTGAGGGGCCGGGCTGACAGCCGGCATGAGGGGGCGGATCAATCCGGCCCGAAGGGTCTTGGTGGGGGATAAAGGAAGGAACTCTGACTTGAAGCGCATTCTGACGGGCAGGCGAGGCATCCTGGCGCCTGGGCCGTCGATCGGCGGTTGCGGTGGCGCTCAGCGGGTGATGATGTTGCCGCCGGCGCCCGTGCTGCCGCCGTATCCGCCCGGGCCGGCGGAGTAGTCCGGTGGCATGGGGGGCAGGCCGGCTTTCTGGCGCACGGCATTCACGTAGGCGTTGCCATCCAGCGGGCGGCCGTGCCGCTGCGATTGCCACAGGGCCTCGACCAGACATTCCTGCACGACGTGGGCGGCGTCGTGGGCACTGCCCAGCTTCACCTCCAGCACGTCCATGGCCTGGCGGATGCCGCGGGGCTGGTCGATGCCGCGCTGCTCGCTGATGGCCAGGTGCAGCGACAGGTGCAGGAAGGGGTTGCTGCGGCCGGCTTCGGGGCTGTAGTCGGCTTCCAGTGCCCGATCCAGGTCAGCCAGCTCGTCGTGATATTCAGGGTGCTGGCCGATCCATTGCAGGGCGACCATCTCCAGAGGCTCCAGCGGGGTGCCCTGCTGGTGTTTCTTCCAGACGTTGCAGAAGTAGCGGCGCACGTCGGCGACGGAGGGATTGAAGAGCATGGGCGTAGGGAAGGGCCGGTCAGGCGTTGCGTCAGGGAGGTTATGGGGCGGTTACGGCAGGCGCAGGGCGGGAGGGTGGGGCATGGTGCAGACAGGGGCCAGCGTGGGCAGGGCCCTCCGGTGCTTCATGCCCTGCCGTCTCGTGCCCTGGTGCTTCATGCCTTGGTAATTGTTCATGCCTTTGGGGCGTGGCGCCCGGTCCAGCGCCGACTTGCGGGGCGGAGGCAGGGTCTTGGGCTGGTAGGGGCAGAGATCCGCGATGGGACAGCGCCAGCACTCGGGCGTGCGCGCCTTGCAGATGTAGCGGCCGTGCAGGATGAGCCAGTGGTGGGCGTTCTGGCGGTAATCCCTGGGCACGACTTTCAGCAGCTTCTGCTCGACTTCCTCGACATTCTTGCCCGGGGCCAGGCCGGTGCGGTTGGAGACCCGGAAGATGTGGGTGTCCACGGCGATGGTGGGGTGGCCGAAGGCAACGTTCAGGACGACGTTGGCGGTCTTGCGGCCGACGCCAGGCAGGGCTTCGAGGGCGGCGCGGTCATCGGGCACTTCGCCGCCATGCTGGTCGATGAGGATCTGGCTCATGGCCAGCAGGTTCTTCGCCTTGTTGCGGAAGAGCCCGATGGTGCGGATGGCTTCGGTGATGTTCTCCAGCCCCAGCTCGACCATGGCCTGCGGGGTGGGGGCCAGTGGAAAGAGCCGTCGGGTGACGATGTTGACGCTCTTGTCGGTGGCCTGGGCCGAGAGCAGCACGGCGGCCAGCAGCTGATAGGGGCTTCCGTATTCCAGTTCGGACTGGGGATCGGGATTGGCGGCGGCCAGACGCCGGAACATCTCCTGGCGGTTTGCAGGGGCTCATGCGGTGGGTCGTGGGCGGGGCATCCGGATGCGGGCACGGATGGCGGCCAGGCGGCGGGCCTTCTCGTCGGTGTCGACCAGGGCGACGTTGGGGTCGCGGAGCAGGGTGTCTGTGGTTCCGGGTGCTGCCGGTCCGGTCGTGGGGGATTCTGCCCGAGGGGCGGCATGGCCGGTGGTGATGTCGGCGGTGCCGTTCCCGGCGGAGACATCTTCTGCGGAACGCGGGTTGGCAGCGTGTGAGGCCTTCAGCCGCTGGTCACGGCGCTGGTGGTGCTGGCGGCCGTGCCGGGCATCGGACGCCTGCCAGGGGCTGGCCAGCGGCACCAGGGAAATGCAGTCGGTGGGGCAGGGTCGCAGGCACAGTTCGCAGCCGGTGCAGCGGTCGGTCAGCACCTGGTGCTGAAAGCGCGGGGCGCCCACGATGGCGTCGACCGGACAGGCCAGGATGCACTTGGTGCAGCCGATGCAGTGCAGGGGATCGATGCGGACCACATGCCGCACGGGCATGGGCTCCAGGTCTGCCGCCAGCGGCACGACGGGCTGGTCGAGCAGTCTGGCCAGGGCCTGGATGGTGGCATCGGCGCCCGGCGGGCAGCGGTCGATGGCGGCCTCGCCCGCGGGCGATGGCGCCGGCATAGGCATGGCAGTCGTCGTAGCCGCAGCGCCGGCACTGGGTCTGGGGAAGCAGCCGGTCGATGGCATCGACCAGGGCCACGGCGGTCATCGGCTGAAGGGATGGGGCCATGGTCCGATTGTAGTGATCATGGGTGGACAATCCTTGACAGACCGTGTGTTGCAAAAAAACACGAATTCCCCTTGCCTGGGCATCAGCAATATCCCTGAAGCTTATTCTGAATGAGATTCCTACCCAATCTCAGATATATTGATAGGACGGGAGGAGGCAAAAGAGCGTCGGCCGGATGGCCATTCGGGACAGGAAAGCAGGGGCGGGCGTAATGCCCGCCGACAGGGTCAGCCTTCCAGGTACTGCAGCTTGTTGGGCGTGCCGTTCCAGTCGTCGGCGTCTTCAAGCGGCGACTTGCTGCGGGTGATGGCCGGCCAGTTGGGCGCCTTCTCGGCGTTGATGGCGATGAAGTTTTCCTGATCGCCAGGCACGTCTTCCTCGGCGACAATGGCTTCCGCGGGGCATTCCGGCACGCAGACGGCACAGTCGATACACTCGTCGGGATCGATGACGAGCATGTTGGGACCTTCCCGGAAGCAGTCCACCGGGCATACATCGACGCAGTCGGTGTATTTGCAGCGGATGCAATTATCGAGCACGATGTGGGCCATTGCAGCGTGACAGGTATGAGATGATAGAAGAGGGCAGTATTTTATCCTCTTGCATGCCGGTCTGGCGATCCTGAATTCATGGAAAAGTCGATGATCATTGCCTCTTTACTTGATACCGACCTGTACAAGTTCACGATGATGCAGGTGGTGCTGCATCACTTTCCCCGGGGCGCAGGTGGAGTACCGCTTCAAGTGCCGCAACGAGGGCGTGGACCTGGTGCCGCTGATCGACGATATCCAGCGCGAGATCGAGGCGCTGTGCTCGCTGCGCTTCACCGACGAGGAGCTGGACTACCTGCGGCAGTTCCGCTTCCTGAAGAGCGATTTCATCGACTTTCTCGGTCTTTTCCAGATGAATCGCAAGTACATCTCGGTTGCACCGGCGCCGCAGGGCAACGGCGAGATCGATATCGTCATCAAGGGGCCGTGGCTGCACACCATCCTCTTCGAGATCCCGGTGCTGGCCATCGTCAACGAGCTGTACTTCCGGCGGCTGGCGCCCAACCCGGACTACGACGAGGGTCGCCGGCGGCTGGACGAGAAGATCGCCACCATCGTGGACGATCCGGAGATGGAAGGGCATCCGCATTGCCGACTACGGCACGCGCCGGCGCTTTCTCGGCGCGCTGGCAGGAGGAGGTGCTGCAGGTCTGCAAGGAGCGGCTGGGCGATGTCCTGACCGGCACGTCGAACGTGATGCTGGCGATGCGCTACGGGCTGCGGCCGCTGGGCACGATGGCGCATGAGTACCTGCAGGCCTGCCAGGCGCTGGGGCCGCGGCTGCGTGATTCGCAGATCTTTGCCTTCGAGACTTGGGCGCGCGAGTACCGCGGCGACCTGGGCATCGCGCTGTCGGACGTGTACGGGCTGGATGCGTTCCTGCGCGACTTCGACATGTACTTCTGCAAGCTCTTCGACGGCGCACGGCACGATTCGGGCGATCCGTTCGAGTGGGGCGAGCGCCTGATCCGGCACTACACGGCCAACCGGGTCGATCCGGCCTCCAAGACGCTGGTGTTCTCCGATTCGCTCACCTTCGACCTGATGAAGGCGCTGTACCGGCGCTTCCACGAGCGGGTGGTGGTGCGCTTCGGCATCGGCACCAACCTCACCAACGACCTGGGCTACAAGCCGCTGGCCATCGTCATCAAGATGGTGGGCTGCAATGGCCAGCCCGTGGCCAAGCTGTCCGACGACCCGGGCAAGAACATGGTGACCGACCACGACTACCCTGCAGTACCTGCGCAAGGTGTTCGACATTTCCTCGCAGCAGATTCCCACGCCCGCCCCGGCGCCGGGCAGCGTGGCCGATATCGCAGGCGGGGAGTGAGTGCGCGGGGGCGGGCGCCGCGCTCAGGCGGCGTGCCTTCCGGTCGGGCGTGTGCCGGCTGCAGGCTGCACGCGCCCCCGTTGCGGGGTCCGGATTGCGGGGCTCCAGATCTAGAAGAAGAGCCGCACGCCCAGCATCAGCAGGCTTTCGGGCGTGGCACTGCCCGATTCAGCCGCATAGCGGCTCTCGGCAAAGGTGGCCATCTCGCGCGACAGCCGCGAGGTGAGACCCAGGCCGATGATGCCGTGCGTCTTGTAGCGCTGCTTGACGGTACTGTTGCCGTCGGTGACCTGATGGCGCACTTCCACCTGCAGCCGGGGCTGTATCGGCCCGAAGGTGCCGAACCAGTCGGTTTTCACACGCTGCCCAGCGACAGGCTGGACAGCGAGCGATTGCTGTGCGCGCCACGACCGTCCAGCTGGGTGGCATCCAGTTGCGTGGCCACCAGATCGTAACGGCTGTAGGGCGAGAAGCTCCAGCCATGGAAGGTCTCCGGGCTGGCGGTTCAGCTCCAGGCTGATGGCCTGCGACATGCCCGAGACGCCCAGGCCGGTGCCGGCATAGGACTGCAGGAAGTCGCGTCGCGCCCGGTGCATGCCCAGCGAGACGCTCATGTCGAGCATCACGGCGCGCATCGGCTGCAGCGACATGTAGGCCGACAGGACGGTGCCGGAGGCCTTGCGGGTGGCAATGCGCCCCGCGGCAAAGCCGATGGCCACTTCCTCGTTGACCTGCTGGTCGCTGCCGACGATGGTGCCCGGCGTGGTCAATCCCAGGCCGCTGCTGTTGTTGATGCTGTAGAGCGTGCCGCGTACGTAGACATTCGTCTTGCCCGGTGCGCTGTTGAGCAGGCGGGCCGTGCCGGGCTGCAGGCCGCGCGTGGCCAGCGGGATGTTGCCGCTGATCTTGTCGGAGAGCTGCAGCTGGTTGTGAAAGCGGGGGACATCGCGGCTGCTGGCACGCGCCAGCTGCTTCTGGCGGGTGCGGATCTGCGCCATGTGGGTCTGGATGCCACCCTGGGCCTGATCCAGGAAGGACTCCGAGGCCTTGCGGCAGATGCCACCGGACATCTCGTTGCTGGCCTGGGCCAGGGCAGGGAGCGTCAGCAGCGCCGCCATCGAGAGGGCGAGGATCGGTCGTCCGGTAAACTGTGCCCGGCGGGCGGCGAAGGCCGGCAGACGACGCGGGTTTGTGACAGGGGACCACATGATTGCTGCACGCAAATAGACGTTGCGACGATGTTTCAGGGTGCCGACGGTGCCCCCGAGGATTGCTCTCCGGGAAGGAGGAAACCCGTGAGGCATGATTCTTCTGGAAAACATCGTTCGATCCATCTCCGGACGGACGAGTGGTCACGAACTGGCCCCTGATCGGTCCCGGTATCTCATTGTCCGTCTTTTGTTCGTCCTTTGTATCAACAGAAGGTCTCGTGTATCGAAATGGAAACATGTCAGGATGCAGTCCGCGGCCCCCTCGCCACAGCAGGGTGAGACGGGCGTCGGAAAAAGCGGCGAGGCGGCTGGTGGGCCTGATCCCGGCGGCCGGACGTGGCACGCGGCTGGCGCCGTTGCCCTTCAGCAGGAGCTGGTGCCGGTGGGCTTCCAGCACGCCAGCGAAGGGGCCGACCGCAAGCCCAAGCCGGTGTCGCAGTACCTGCTGGAGCGGATGCGGCTGGCCGGCGCGCAACAGGTGTTCTTCATCACGCGCCCGGGCAAGGGCGATATTGCCGACTACTATGGCGACGGCAGCCGGCTGGGCATGGACTTTGCCTATCTGCAGGCACGGCTGCCCTGGGGGCCGCCGTTCCCGCTGTCTGCAGGCCGTGCCTTTTCATTGGGGATGCCGACGTGGTGTTCGGCTTTCCCGACATCCTGATCGACCCGGTGGATTCGTTCACGCCACTGCTGGCGCGCCGGGCCGAGACCGGCGCCGACGTGGTGCTGGGGCTGTTCGACGCCACCGCCCGTGAGCCGGGTGACGTGATCACCCTGGATGAGGCGAGCGGCCGCGTGCTGGGGCTGGAGACCAAGGAAGAGCGGCCGAATCGGCCCGAACACTACACCTGCTGGATGTTCGCGGTCTGGAACGGGCGCTTCTCGGCCTTCCTGCGGGAAGAATGCGAGCGGCTGGCCGAGGTGGCGCGTGCCCGCATCGCGGCCGATCCGGCCGGCAAGGCTCCCGAGTGGCCGGTGGGTGCCGTCATCTCGGCGGCCATCCGTGCGGGGCTACACGTCAACAGCGTCTATTTTCCCCAGGGACGTTTTCTGGACATCGGTGAGCCCGCCGGCATCACGGCGGCGGCTGCCTTCCCCGGTGTCTGGGATGGGCTGACACCGCATCCGGCGGACGGTGGGCGATGACGCTTCGAGGGCATCCCCTGCGCCTGGTGGCTGGTGCCGGAAGCCGGGCGGCATGAGCGGCTGTCGCGCTGGATCGGCGCGCTGGCGGCCCCTGCACGGCGGGTCCCGGTGTTCGAGCCGCATCTGACGCTGGCGCTGTCCACGCTGCCGGAGGGGCGGATGATGCCGGCCGTTCGGGGCACGACTGGCCGCTGCCGTGGCAGTCCCCGGCCGGGCAGGGGCGGCCGACGAGGGACTGCAGCCCCTGACGCTGAACACCGTGGGGCTGGGGCACGATCCGCACTTCTTTTCGGCCTTCCACCTGCGCATGGCCCCCAGTCAGGTTGAGCGGCAGACCCTGGCGGCGCTAGTGCGGGTGCTGCACGGGGTGCTGGGGCCGGCCTGGGACACCCGGCCGCCGGCCTTTGCGCCCCATGTGAGCCTGGCCTACGGCGAGTGGACCGAGGAACGGCGTCGGCAGGTGCGCGACACGCCCATCGACCCCTGAGCTGGCACGGATCCGCTTCGACACGCTGGTGGGGGTGCGGCCGCGCGCCGGGGCCCGCACGCTGGACCGCGTGGCCGATTGGGAGATCTTCCTGCGGCTGCCGCTGAGCCAGGGCTGAGCGGCTGGGTCAGTGGTCAGTGGTCAGGGCGGTCAGGGCGGTCAGGGCGGTCAGGGCGGTCAGGGCGGTCAGGGCGGTTAGCGGTCAGCGGTCAGCGGGCAAGGCGGTCGGGTAAATGAGACAGACTGGCAACAAACAGGGGATATCCCCAATCGGCACGCTGCGATGCCGGACGTAGGATGTCCGAGGAGGTGGCGGCTGGCCGGAGGGCCGACACCGCCATTGTCTGTGTGGCCTGTCTTTCTGTCCGCCGGGCGCCGGTTGCAGGTGCCCGAAAGACGGCCGCGCAGTGATCGATCATCATTCAAGGAGCGGGCATCGCATGACCGGAGGTTACGTCATGTCCAGCCTGGAGGAGGCCTTTCGCAAGGCGCAGCAGGACGTGCACGCACTGAGCGTGCCGCCCGGGCGCATCATGCAGCTGCGCCTGTACGCGCTCTTCATGCAGGCCACGTCCGGCAACGCCTCGGGCGCCCGTCCCGGGTTCTCCGACTTCGAGGCCCGCTCGCGCTGGGATGCCTGGCAGGCCCTGTCGGGCCTGGCGCGTGAGGACGCCATGTCCGAGTACATCGCCGAGGCCGGGCGTCTGAAATATCGACAGTTGCTGGGAGCCGTCTAGGGCGTTTGGGTTTTCCCCGGATACCGGATATCATCACGGGTTCCTTGCCACACGGTGTCGGTGCAAGCCGGGCCGGTGGCTTTCTTCCCACGGAAATCCAGAAGGGTAATCCATGCGACATTATGAAATCGTCTTCATGGTCCATCCGGACCAGAGCGAACAAGTGCCTGCAATGATCGACCGTTACAAGCAGATGGTCGAAGGCACCAACGGCAAGATGCACCGGGTCGAGGACTGGGGCCGGCTGCAACTGGCCTATCCCATTCAGAAGATCGGCAAGGCGCACTACGTGCTGATGAACGTCGAGTGCGACCAGCACACGCTGGGCGAGATCGAGAATGCCTTCCGCTTCAACGACGCCGTGCTGCGCCACCTGGTGGTGCGGATGGACAAGGCCGAGACCGGCCCGTCCGTCATGAGCAAGCGTCTGCAGAAGGAAGAGTCCCGCAAGGCAGGCAGCTCCGAGGTCCCCTGCAGCGGCCGAAGGCAAGGCAGCCGAGTAATCGGCAGCGCGTGTGCAGCAGGCAGCCCGAGACCCTGTGGTGCCAGCCCCGTCCGATGATCATCCGGAAGCATCCGCTCCGGCCCGGAAATCATCTGGAGCTGACCGCCATCCTCTCGGAGCGCGAGACGCTGCGCTACAACCCGTCGGGCGTTCCGGTGGTGGAATGCGTGCTCACCCACGAATCCATCCTGCCCCTGAGGCCGGCATCGACCGTCGCGTCAACCTTCGGGTCCAGGCCGTCGCCATTGGTGACGTGGGCCCACCGGCTGGTCGAGATCGACCCCGGCACCCGGTTGAGCGTCAGCGGGCTCTCGGCCCAGGCCCGCAAGAGCACCCGCATCGTCTGCCTGCACCTGACACGCATCGATCAGTACTGAACAAACACTCAAGAGGTTTCATCATGGTTGGTTTCCGTCGCGGCAGCAAAGACCGCAAACCCAAACGTCCCGCCCAGTCCGCCCTGTTCAAGCGCAAGAAGTTCTGCTGCTTCACGGCCGAGAAGGTGGAATGGATCGACTACAAGGACGTCGACACGCTGAAGGACTTCGTGACCGAGCAGGGCAAGATCATTCCTGCCCGCCTCACCGGCACCCGTGCTCACTATCAGCGTCAGCTGGGCGTCGCCATCCGGCGTGCTCGCTTCCTGGCCCTGATGCCCTACACCGACAACCACTGATACCCCATCGCGGGGCCGCAACCTGCCGTCATCTCCGTGATGGCGGTGCGCGACCCGGCAGGAGCACATGATGCAGATTATTTTGCTTTGAGAAAGTCGTCAACCTCGGTCAGCTGGGCGATGTCGTCCGCGTCCGGGATGGCTATGCCCGCAACTTCCTGATCCCGCAGGGCAAGGCCCGTCGTGCCACCCAGGCCGCCGTGGCCGAGTTCGAGGCCCGTCGTGCCGAGCTGGAGCGCCTGCAGGCCGAGAAAGCTGGCCGCTGCCCAGGCCGAAGGCGAGAAAGCTGGCCGGTCGCCAGTTCTCGCTGAACGAGAAGGCCGGCGTCGATGGCCGCCTGTTCGGTTCGGTCACCAACGCCAACGTGGCCGAGACCCTGCACAAGGCCGGCTTTCGCCAGCGTGCAGAAGTCCATGATCCGCATGCCGGAAGGTCACATCAAGACCATCGGCGAGCACCCGGTGCAGGTTGCCCCTGCACACCGACGTGCTGGTCGACATCACCATCAACGTGGTGGGCGAGACGGCCTGATTGCCGTGTCAGGGCCCATGTCCGGCCAGTCCCCGGGGCGCTTGCCCCGGCAGGTTGGCTTGAGGCCCGATCGATGGTCAGGAGGCCTGTTCAGGTCCATGGCCATCCAGCCGTACAGAAAAGCGGGGCGTCCCTTGGCGGGGTCGCCCCGCTTTTGATTTTTGCGTGTCCGGGTTCCCCTGTCCGGGCCGTTTCCGGCTTCTTCCGTCACCGTAAGGCTTGCATTCCATGGATAGCGAGATTGCATAACCGTGGCTGCCGCCGCATTCGATCGAGGCCGAGCAATCGGTGCTGGGCGGGCTGCTGCCGAACAACGGCACCTGGGAAGATATTGCCGACATCATCACCGATGATGACTTCTACCGGCATGATCACCGGATGATATGGCAGCACATCTCCAACCTGCTGCGTGCCGGCCGACCGGCCGATGCGCTGACCGTGAAGGATGCGCTGCAGCAGTCCGGCCGGCTGGAGGATGCCGGCGGCGAGCAGTATCTGGCGATGCTGTCCAACGCCGTCATCTCGGCCAGCAACATCCGCCACTACGCCGAGATGGTGCGCGACCGGGCCGTGCTGCGCAGGCTGATTGCCGTGTCGGACCAGATCGCCACCGAAGCCTTCAATGCCCAGGGCCGGCCGGTCAACGAGGTACTGGACGCGGCCGAGGCCGAGATGTTCAAGATTGCCGAGGACAGCGGCAAGAAGCGCAACGACTTCCAGCACATCGGTCCGCTGTCGGGCAAGGTCTTCCAGCGCATCGACGAACTCTACAACCGCGACAACCCCAGCGAGATCACCGGCATTGCCACCGGTTTCGTGGACCTGGACCGGATGACCTCCGGCATGCAGCCCGGCGACCTGATCATCGTGGCGGCCCGCCCGTCGGTGGGCAAGACGGCCTTTGCGCTCAACATCGGCGAGCACGTGGCCGTGCACGAGTAGCTGCCGGTGGCGGTCTTCAGTATGGAGATGGGCGCCGAGCAGCTGGTGATGCGTCTGATCGGCTCCACGGGGCGCATCGACCAGCAGCGGCTGCGTACCGGCCGGCTGACCGAGGACGACTTCATCCGGCTCACCGACGCCATGGGCAAGATGCAGGATGCGCCGATGTTCATCGACGAGACGCCGGCGCTCAATCCCTTCGAGCTGCGGGCCCGTGCCCGACGCCTGGCGCGCCAGTACGGCCACCTGGGGCTCATCGTCATCGACTACCTGCAGCTGATGACCGGCGCCAATCCGGGCGGCCGCGAGAACCGCGCCACCGAAGTGGGCGAGATCTCGCGGGCGCTGAAGTCGCTGGCCAAGGAGCTGAAGTGTCCCGTCATTGCGCTGTCGCAGCTCTCGCGGGAGGTGGAGAAGCGCCAGGACAAGAAGCCCATCATGAGTGACCTGCGCGAATCGGGGCTCGATCGAGCAGGATGCTGACGTGATCTTCTTCATCCACCGCGACGACCGCTACGACCCTGACGCCGAGACCAAGGGGATGGCCGAGATCATCATCGGCAAGCAGCGTAACGGCCCGATCGGCTCCGTCACGCTGGCCTTCCAGGGACAGTACACCAAGTTCGAGAACTTCGCCGCGAGCTGAGGCGCCGAGGCGGCCCGCGTCGGGGACGTCACAGAAAAAGGCGTGTCCGCTTTCCCGAAGAGAAACCGGGCCGATGCAGTCTCGGCCCGGTTTTTCATTCATCCGCGATGGTGCTGCGCCGGCGTAACCCATTCGACAGGCGGCGGGTCGCTCAGCGCACCGCATGGCCGCCGGCAACAGCTTGTTCAGTACGCTGGCGGTGGCTCGTTCAGCCTGCCAGCGGATCTGTTGCCAGCGGCAGGTCGCTCAGCTTGCCAGGGGCATGGCCGCCCGCGGCGGGTGCTGATTCCCTGCCCCTGTTGCCGCCCTTGCCGTGCAGCAGGTGGCGGCTCAGGAAGGCGCGCACCGGTTTCTCGTACAGCACGTACACCGCAGCGGCCACCGTCAGCGTGGCGGCAAACACGATCGCCGTGTAGACGGGCAGACTGAACTGCAGCGCGCCCAGGCGCTTGACGGCCCCCATCACGTAGATGTGGAAGATGTAGATGGGGTAGGACAGTTCACCCAGGAAGTCGATGGTGGCCTTGGCGGGCTGGCCCAGCTTCCGGAAGGCCTGCTCGCAGGCCAGCGTCAGCACCACCAGCGCGGTGCTGGGCAGCCCGATGACCACCACGCGCACCCATTTGTCCAGCGCCATCTCCTGCGTGACCAGGCCCGTGTCGGGCAGCAGCGCCCAGGTGTAGAGCACCAGGCCCCGCCCACGGCGGCCAGCATCGGCAGCCTGGCGTGCTCGATGAAGCGGGTGCTGGAGAGCAGCTGAGCCAGCAGCATGCCGTAGATGAACTCGACCACGTAGGCATCGCTCCAGAAGGCCAGTGCGGATTCCGGGGCGGCGTAGGGATGCACCGCCGTCAGGGACACCAGCAGCAGCGAGCTGATGAGCAGGCGGTGCTGGTGCGAGATCTTCAGGGCGATGAAGAACACCAGATAGAAGAGGATCTCGTAGTTCAGCGACCAGCCCAGCGTCAGCAGCGGCATGTGGTACTGGATGCTCTCGTTCCACACGGGGATGAAGAAGAGCGAGCCCAGCAGCTTGTCGACGTCCAGGCTGGTGTGGTTGAGCATGCCGGGCGCTTTCAGCGCGATGGCGGCCAGGGCCAGCGTGCCCAGCCAGTACAGCGGCACGATGCGGATCAGCCGTCGGGTGAAGAACTGCGGCGCACCGTCCCGGGTGACGTAGTAGATGATGAAGCCCGAGATGACGAAAAAGATGTCGACGCCACTGCTGCCGAAGGGGGTGAGTCCCACTTCGTTGCGGATGTGGCTGATGACCACCAGCGCCGCGGCGATGAAGCGCAGCGCCTGCAGCGAGTAGAGGGTCTTGTCGGCACGGGCGGGCTGTGCCGATTGCGGGGCCTGGCCGGCGGGATGAGAGCGCAGGATACTTGCCATGGGATGGGGCTCCGAATGGAGCGCCCATCTTAGGAAAGTGTTGTTTTCATGTCACTCGCCAATCCAGTCCGAGTGTGAGGAATTCCGGCTCCGTCGGCTGAACGCACGTCACCATGTGTGCACTTTTCCCGCTTCCGGAGTCGGCCCACGCAACGGGCCAGTGCGGCCGCTGCTCCAGGTTACAGCACGTCTGCCGCGAAATCTGCCAGCCGCGAGCGCTCACCGCGCTGCAGCGTCAGGTGCCCGCCGTGCTTCCAGCCCTTGAAGCGCTCCACCACGTAGGTGAGGCCCGACGAGGCCTCGGTGAGGTAGGGCGTGTCGATCTGGGCGATGTTGCCCAGGCAGACCACCTTGGTGCCGGGGCCTGCGCGGGTGGCCAGCGTCTTCATCTGCTTGGGCGTGAGGTTCTGCGCCTCGTCGATGATCAGGTACTTGTTGTTGAAGGTGCGGCCGCGCATGAAGGACATCGACTTCACCCGGATGCGCGAGCGGATGAGATCGGCCGCCGCGGCACGCCCCCATTCGCCACCGGCACTGCCGCGATTGAGCACCTCCAGGTTGTCTTCCAGGGCGCCCATCCAGGGCTGCATCTTCTCTTCCTCGGTACCGGGCAGGTAGCCGATGTCGTCGCCCACCGGCACGGTGGCGCGGGTCATGATGATCTCGGTGAAGCGCTTCTGGTCCAGCGTCTGTGCCAGCCCCGCGGTGAGCGCCAGCAGCGTCTTGCCGGTGCCGGCCTGGCCCAGCAGCGTCACGAAGTCGATGTCCGGATCCAGCAGCAGGTTCAGGGCGAAAGTTCTGCTCGCGGTTGCGGGCGGTGATGCCCCAGATGGCGTGGCGCGCCTGGGTGTAGTCGCGCACCACACGCAGCACGGCCCGGTCACCCTCGCGCTCACGCACCTGGGCAAACAGCGGCGTGCCGCCATCTTCTTCCAGGTACACGAACTGGTTGAGCAGCATGGAAGGCACCAGCGGGCCGCGGATGCGGTAATAGGTCACGCCGCCGTCCTGCCAGGACTCCATGTCCTTGCCATGGGTCTGCCAGAAATCGGCCGGCAGGGCCAGCGAGCCGCTGTAGAGCAGGTCCAGGTCGTCGGTGACCTGGTCGTTGAAGTAGTCCTCGGCCGGCAGGCCCAGCGAACGGGCCTTGATGCGCATGTTGATGTCCTTGGACACCAGCACCACCTGCCGCTCGGGAAAGACCTGGCGCAGCGCGGCCGTCACCGACAGAATGCGGTTGTCGGCCTTGCCGGGGGGCAGCGCTCGGGCAGGGCGCTTCCAGCACGCGGGTCTGCAGGAAGAGCCGTCCGGTGGCGTCGGAATGGCCCAGCCGGTCCAGCGGGATGCCCTGCTCGATGCTGCCCTCGATGCCGGCCAGCAGCTCGTCCAGGCTGCGGCTGACCTGGCGGGCGTGGCGCGAGACCTCGCTCATGCCGCGCTTGTGGTCGTCCAGCTCTTCCAGCGTGATCATCGGCAGGAACACGTCGTGCTCCTGGAAGCGGAAGAGGGCGGTGGGATCGTGCATCAGCACGTTGGTGTCCAGCACGAACAGCTTGTGGGTCGCCGCCTCGGTGCCCGGGGCGCGGTGCCGACGCGCATGACGAGCAGGTGCGACGGGTGCCACCGTGGTGTCTGGCCGAGCCGTGCCGGATGCGGCATCGGGCGTGGCTCCTGCGGGCGGCGCGCTGAGCAGCGCGGCTGTCTGGGTGCTGCCCTGAGCCGGTGCGGCCTCGGTGCCCGGGTCCGGGCGCCTGCCGTCGGCTGTGCAGCACCTGTGGCCGATGCGGCAGGGCTGCTGACCGGGGCCGTGGCCTGGACGCGACCGCCAGCCTTGCCCGCGGCAGCGTTCCTTGCCGGCATCCCGACCCCTGGGCTGCCGTGGCAGACCGGCGGCGACACGGCTTCAGCCACGGGCGTGGCAGACCGGGATCGAGGGCGAGCTCCAGCGCCGGGTCGGCCTCGGCCTGGGCGGATGCGCTCTTTCTGCGGCGGCTGGCCGGCAGCTTTGGCCTTGTTGCGCGAGGCAGCCTTTGATGTCGAGGCGTTCACCCCGGGTGGAGGGGGCTTTGGGGAGCGGCATGGGACAGGCGGCGGGCAAGGGCCCTGGCCGTGGATAGGGGTCGGGGTATCAGAAGGCGCAGGAAGGTGAGGCGTGAAGCTCCGCGCACGGCGGCCAGCACGTCGGCCACATGGCCGGGCACCTTCACCTTGCGCCACTCCCTTGACCAGCACGCCGGCGCGGTTGATGAGGAAGGTGGAGCGCTCGATGCCACGCACCTGCGTTGCCGTACATGTTCTTCAGTCTGATGACGTCGAACAGCGTGCAGAGTGCCTCATCGGGGTCGCTGATCAGCGCGAAGGGCAGCTCCAGCTTCTGGCGGAAGTTGGCGGGCTTTTTCAGGCTGTCGCGCGAGATGCCGTACACCCTCGGCGCCCAGCGGTGAGGAAGTCCCGCCAGGCCGCGGCAAAAGTCGCTGGCTTCATCTCGTGCAGCCCTGGGGATGCTGTCCTTCGGGTAGAAGTAGAGCACCACCATCCGGCCATTGAGCTCGTTGAAGTTCAGGGGGCCGGCTGTGGTCTCGGCCGTGAAGTCGGGCACCTTCTGCCGATCTTCAGGACGGGGGCGTGGGCAGGGCGCGGAGGATGTTTGCATGAGCGGGAGAATCAGGAATTCGAGGGGCAGGGGCGCAGGCGGACGGGGCGCCGACGATCAGGGCGCAGCCACCAGGGCGAGCAGGACCTGGCGGCCTTCGGCCATCAGGATGTTGTAGGTACGGCACGCCGCTACCGAATCCATGGTTTCCAGACCGATGCCGGCCTGCAACAGTGGACGCGAGCACGAGGGCGGCGGAAACTGCAGGCGTGCGCCGGTACCCAGCAGGATGACTTCCGGGCGTGGCTCGGCCAGTGCCAGCAGGGTCTCGGGCGTGAGGGCCGCCAGACCGTCGATGGACCAGGGCTGCGCGGGGCCCTGCGGACGCAGCAGCAGCGGTCCCTTCGTGCCGTGCCCCGTTGACTTCCACCCAGCCGGTACCGTAGGCGGTGATGGCGTTGAGATCGTCGTGGTGGTCGGGGTGCAGTTTCATGGATGGGGCCGGCGGGCGGGCTGAAACCTGCCGACGGTGATGCGCAGGTGCGGGATGGGCCGCAGCCGGTGTACATTATGCGGTCATTCCCATAGTACCGCACCTTTCACGGTGCCCGCAGTCATCATGAAGACCATCCACAAGTCTGCCAAGCTGGCCAACGTCTGCTACGACATCCGCGGACCGGTGCTGGCCCGGGCCCGGCAGATGGAGGAGGACGGCCAGCGCATCATCAAGCTGAATATCGGCAACATGGCGCCGTTTCGGCTTCGATGCGCCCGACGAGGTTCGCCAGGACATCATGCGCTAACCCTGGCCGATGCCTCCGGTTATTCGGATTCCAAGGGCCTCTTTCTCGGCGCGCAAGGCCGTCATGCACTATTCGCAGCTCAAGGGCATCCGCGGCGTCACGGTCGATGACATCTATATCGGCAACGGCGTGAGCGAGCTGATCGTGCTGTCGCTCAACGCGCTGCTGGACACGGGCGACGAGGTACTGGTGCCCACGCCCGATTACCCGCTGTGGACGGCGGCGGTCAGCCTCTCGGGCGGCTCGGCCGTGCACTACATGTGCGATGAAGGCGCGGGCTGGCTGCCGGATCTGGACGACATCCGCGCCAAGATCACCGAGCGCACGCGTGCCATCGTCATCATCAACCCCAACAACCCCACCGGCGCGCTGTATCCGGACGACCTGCTGAAGGAGATCCTCGAGATCGCCCGCCAGCACGGCCTGATCGTCTTTGCCGACGAGATCTACGACAAGATCCTCTACGACGGCGCCACGCACACCTCCATCGCCTCGCTGGCCGATGACGTGCTGTGCATCACCATGAACGGCCTGTCCAAGAACTACCGCGCCTGCGGCTACCGGGCCGGCTGGATGATCATCTCGGGCGACAAGCGCGGGGCGACCGACTATCTGGAAGGTCTGAACATGCTCGCCTCCATGCGGCTGTGTGCCAACGTGCCCGGCCAGCTGGGCATCCAGACCGCGCTGGGTGGCTATCAGAGCATCAACGAGCTGGTGCAGCCCGGCGGGCGGCTGGCGCGCCAGCGCGATCTGGCCTGGGAGATGATCACCAGCATTCCGGGCGTGAGCTGCTACAAGGCGCGTGCAGCCCTCTATCTCTTCCCGCGCCTCGATCCGCAGATGTATCCGATCGACGACGACCAGCGCTTCATCCTGCAGCTGCTGGAACGTGAGCGGGTACTGCTGGTGCAGGGCACCGGCTTCAACTGGCCGGAGCACGACCACTTCCGTGTCGTGTTCCTGCCCAATTCCGACGACCTGACCGAGGCCTTCCGGCGCATCGATCGCTTCCTGGCCGACTATCGCTCGCGCCACGGCCGGGTCGGCTGACAACAACGAAAGGCGGGCGCTGTCGGCAGGCAGGCCCGCTGCACAGGACAGAAAGAACCAGGAGTCATTCCATCGTATGAAAGTGATCAAGGTCGGGCTGCTCGGCATGGGTACCGTGGGCAGCGGCGTATTCGAGGTGCTGAAGAACAACGCTGCCGAGATCAGCCGGCGCGCCGGCTGCACCATCCAGATCGGTCGCGTCGTCGTGCGTGACCCCGAGGAAGTCCGCACGCTGGTGGGCCCCGACATTCCGCTCAGCAGCGATCCTTTCGACATCGTGAACGACCCTGCCATCGATGTGCTGGTGGAGGTGATGGGCGGCACCACGCTGGCCCGTGATGTCGTGCTGGCCGCCATTGCCAAGGGCAAGCAGGTCGTCACCGCCAACAAGGCGCTGCTGGCCGTGCATGGCAACGAGATCTTCGCCCGTGCCCGCGAGGCCGGTGTGATGGTGGCCTTCGAGGCTGCCGTGGCCGGCGGCATTCCCATCGTGAAGGCGCTGCGCGAGGGGCTTTCGGCCAACCGCGTGCAGATGGTGGCCGGCATCATCAACGGCACCACCAACTTCATCCTGTCCGAGATGCGTGACAAGGGCATCAGCTTCGATGTGGCGCTGGCCGAGGCACAGCGCCTGGGCTATGCCGAGGCCGATCCCACCTTCGACATCGAGGGCATCGACGCCGCCCACAAGGCCACGCTGCTGGCCTCCATCGCCTTCGGCGTGCCCGTGCAGTTCGACGGTGCCTTCATCGAGGGCATCAGCAAGCTGGCAGCCGAGGACTTCACCTACGCCGACCAGCTGGGCTACCGCATCAAGCTGCTGGGCATCGCCCGCCGTCGCGCTGAGGGCATCGAGCTGCGCGTGCATCCCACGCTCATCCCGGCGCGCCGCCTGCTGGCCAACGTCGAGGGTGCAATGAACGCCGTCTGGGTCAAGGGTGACGCCGTGGGCGAGACCCTCTACTACGGTCCGGGCGCCGGCAAGCTGCCCACCGCCAGTGCCGTGGTGGCCGACCTGGTGGACGTGGCCCGCCAGATCGAGGTCGCGCCCGAAAGTCGCGTCCCCTACCTGGCCTTCCAGCAGGACCAGCTGCAGCAGGTGCCGGTGCTGCCGGCCTCCGAGATGGAGACCGCCTACTACCTGCGCATCCCGGTACGCGACGAGCCGGGCGTGCTGGCCGACATCACCCGCATCATGGCGGACGAGGGCGTTTCCATCGACGCCATGCTGCAGCGCCAGCCCTCCGAAGGCGCCAACACCACCGACATCATCCTCATGACCCACCGCACGGTCGAGAAGTGCATCGACATCGCCAGCCGGCGCATCGAGGCACTGCCCTCCGTGACGGCTGCTCCGGTGCGGCTGCGGGTCGAAGCGCTGGACTGAACGACCATGGAATACATCTCCACCCGGGGCGGCATGCCCCCGCTGCGCTTCAGCGACATCCTGCTGGGCGGACTGGCGCCTGATGGCGGTCTCGTCATGCCCGCCAGCATTCCGCAGATCGACAACGACACCCTGCAGGGCTGGCGCAGCCTGTCGTATGCCCAGCTGGCCTTCGAGGTGCTCAGCCGCTACTGCGACGACATTCCCTGCCGACGATCTGAAGCGGCTTGTCGAGGAAACCTACACGGCAGAGACCTTCGGCACGCGCGCCATCACCCCGCTGACCGAGCTGGAAGCGGCCAGCGCCGAACGCGGTTCGCTGCTGGTGCAGCACCTGTCCAATGGCCCCACGCTGGCCTTCAAGGACATGGCCATGCAGCTGCTGGGTCGGCTCTTCGAGTACACGCTGCTCAAGCAGGACCGCTGGCTCAACATCGTCGGCGCCACCTCGGGTGACACCGGCAGTGCGGCCGAGTACGCCACGCGCGGCCGCCAGCGGCTGCGAGTCTTCATGCTGTCGCCGGCCGGAGCGGATGAGCGCCTTCCAGCGCGCCCAGATGTTCAGCCTGATGGACGACAACATCCACAACATCGCCATTGAGGCGTGTTCGACGACCGTCAGACCTGGTCAAGGCCCTGGCCTCCGACCTGGCGTTCAAGAAGCGCCACCACATCGGCAGCGTCAACTCCATCAACTGGGCGCGCGTGGTGGCCCAGGTGGTCTCACTACTCTGGGCTACCTGCAGGCCACCGCCGCGCATCCCGATCGATGCCAACGGGCGGCCCGGCGCAGGTCTCGTCCACCGTGCCCAGCGGCAACTTCGGCAACGTGCTGGCGGTCACATCGCCCGGCGCATGGGCCTGCCCATCCGCCGCCCTGGTGGTGGCCACCAACGAGAACGACGTGCTGGACGAGTTCTTCCGCACCGGCCGCTATCGCGTGCGCAGCGCCCGCGAGACGCACGCCACCTCCAGCCCGTCGATGGACATCTCCAAGGCCTCCAACTTCGAGCGCTTCGTCTTCGACCTGCTCGACGGTGACGCAGCAGCGCCTGAAGGCACTCTGGCAGCAGCTGGGCCAGACCGGCGAGTTTCGACCTGTCCGGCACCGATGCCTTCGCCCGCGCCGCCGAGTGGGGCTTCGTCTCGGCAGCAGCTGCCATGCCGACCGCCTGCAGACCATCCGCAAGTGGCATGACGAGCGCGGCGTGCTCGTCGATACCCACACGGCCGACGGCCTGAAGGTGGCCCAGCAGTACCGCGAGCCCGGCATCCCGATGATCTGCCTGGAGACCGCGCTGCCGGGCCAAGTTCGCCGAGAGCATCGTCGAGGCCACGGGCCAGCAGCCGCCGGTGCCTGAGGCGCTGGCCGACCTGGAACATCGCGTGCAGCGCTACGTGCGCATGCCCGCCGATGCCGCGCTGCTGAAGGCCTACGTGGCCGCGCGCACCTGATGGCGGCGCCAGTGGGGCAGGGCGCGCGCCATGGCCTTGTCTTCGGCTTTGCCGGTTACTCAGGCTCGGGCAAGACCACGCTCATCGAGCAGGTCATTCCGCGCCTGCGGCCGCTGGCCGGAAGGTCTCGGTCATCAAGCACGCCCACCATCGCTTCGACTTTCGACACCCCGGGCAAGGATTCCTGGCGGCATCGCCAGGCCGGCGCCACCGAGGTCCTGCTCACCACGGACCAGCGCTGGGTGCTGATGCACGAGCTGCGGGGCCAGCCCGAACCGGGTCTGGAGGCGCAGCTGGCCCGCATGAGCCCCAGTGACGTGGTGTTGATCGAGGGCTTCAAGACGGCCGCCATCCCCAAGATCGAGGTCCATCGGCCGGCGCTGGGCAAGCCCCTGCTGCATCCTGACGATCTCTGGATCCAGGCCATCGCCACCGATGCGCCGCTGGACGTGCCGTTGCCGCTGCTGGATCTGAACGACCCGGACGCCGTCACCGCCTTCATCCTGGCCCGGGTCGGTTCCTCGGCCACCGTGCCCGGTCGTCAGCCTTCCGGAACTTCCGACGCCCCCTAGCGCCATGTCCGCATTGCTTCCCTTCGACGACGCCTTCGCCCGCCTGCTGTCGCACGCCGACACGCTGCCGGGTACCGAGACCATCGACACCATGAATGCGGACGGGCGCGTGCTGGCCCGGGCGCTGGTGTCCTCGCTGGATGTCCCCCCCTGGGACAATGCCCAGATGGATGGCTATGCCGTGCGCGCCGCCGACCTGGCGGCCAACCCGGACTCGGTGTTTCCCGTCTCGCAGCGCATCCCCGCCGGCCATCAGGGCCAGCCGCTCCAGCCCGGCACCGTGGCGCGCATCTTCACGGGCGCGGCCCTGCCGCCCGGCGCCGATGCCGTGGTGATGCAGGAGGAGGTGGAAGCCGGCCTGCCACTACCCGGCGCCGAGGGCACGGGCGTGCGCTTCCGGGGGCAGCCCGCATCGGGCGCCTGGGTGCGTCGCCGCGCCGAGGATATCGCCGCCGGCAGCACCGTGCTGGCCGAAGGGGCACGCCTCACCCCGGCCGCTGTCGGTCTGGCCGCATCCATCGGCGCGGCCACGCTGGAGGTGCGTCGTCGTCCGCGCGTGGCCTGCTTCTTTACCGGCGACGAGCTGGTCATGCCCGGCCAGCCGCTGCCGGCCGGCGGCATCTCACAACTCCAACCGCTTTTCGTGCTGAACGCGCTGCTGCGCCGACTGGGCTGCGAGGTGCTGGATCTGGGCATCGTCCCCGACTCACGGGAGGCCACCCGTCAGGCCCTGCGTGAGGCGGCCGAAGGCGCCGACCTGATCATCAGCGCTGGCGGTGTCTCGGTGGGCGAGGAAGACCACGTGCGCCCGGCCGTCGAGGCCGAAGGACAGATTGACCTGTGGCGCGTGGCCATCAAGCCCGGCCGGCCACTGGCCTACGGGCGGGTGGGGGCGCCACGGTCCCCGAAGGCGCACGCGCTGCCGTTCCCGGCAGCTTTGCCCATTTCATCGGCCTGCCCGGCAACCCCGTCTCGGCCTTCGTCACCTTCCTGCTGTTCGTGCGACCCTTCGTGCTGCGGCTGCAGGGCATCCAGGCTGTCGAACCGCAGGCCGTCACGCTCATCAGCGGCTTCGACTGGACCAACCCTGATCGCCGCCGCGAGTTCCCTGCGCGCCGTGCATCTGCCCTGACGGCCGCCTGGGCCTGTTCCGCCAGCAGGGCTCCGCCGTGCTCACCTCGGCTGTCGTGGGGCACGGCCTCATCGACAATCCCGCCCGGTCAGCCATCCGGCAGGGCGATGCAGTGCGCTTCCTGTCCTTTGCCGAGCTGCTGAACTGAACCATGAACATCGAACTGCTGTTCTTTGCCAGCCTGCGCGAACGTCTGGGATTGGCCTCCGAGCGCCTGCTGCTGCCGGCGGACGTGCAGACCGTTGGCGCCCTGCGCCAGCACCTGGCCGCCTGGGCGGCCCCCGGGCCGAAGTCTTCACGCCGCCCGCCAGCGGCAAGGACACCCTGCGGGCCGCCGTGGCCCAGGCCATGGCCACACCCGACACCCCGCTGCACGAGGGCGCCGAAGTGGCGTTCTTCCCGCCGGTGACGGGGGGCTGATCCGTGTCCTCCGTGGCCCCCTCATCCACGTCCAGACGCAGGACTTTCGATGTCGGCGCGAGCTGAGGCGCCTGCAGGCGCTCACGCGGGAAGTGGGGGCCGTGGCCTCTTCGTGGGCTACGTGCGTGACAGCAACCAGGGCGACGGCGTGACCGGCATGACGCTGGAGCACTATCCGGCATGACCGAAAAGGCGCTGGCCGACATCTGCCAGCGGCCCAGACGCGCTGGCCGCTGCTGGGCCTGACCGTCATCCACCGCGTGGGACCGCTGGCCCCGGGCGAGCAGATCGTGCTGGTGGCCGTGGCCTCGCGCCACCGTGACGCCGCCTTTTGAGGCCTGCCGCTTCATCATGGACTTCCTGAAGACCGAGGCCCCGTTCTGGAAGAAGGAAGCCACCACGGACGGCGAGGAGCGCTGGGTGGACGCACGCGACAGCGACGAGGCGGCGCGCAGCCGCTGGCTCTGATGGGCGTGTCTGGTGCCCGTGCCCTGCGCACGGACACGCCCATGAAGAAGCTGTCCTGATTTACAGCAGCGGCGCCGCCAGTCGTGCCAGGCTGGCCACCATCCGCTGATTGAAGCTGTCGGGCTGGTGATCGCGCATGCAGCTGCGTGGCCGATTCCAGATCCTTCAGGAACTGCCGCGCCATCTCGGACGTGGTCTTCTTGTCGTAGATGGCCGCCATCACCTCGAAATTCAGCCGGAAGCTGCGGTTGTCCATGTTGGCCGTGCCGATCATCGACAGCTCGTCGTCGATGACCAGCGTCTTGGCGTGGATGAAGCGCGGCACGTAGGCATAGACCTTCACGCGCCGGGCCAGCACCTCCTCCACGAAGGTGGAGGCGGCCAACCCCGTCAGCAGCTGGTCGGACTCCATCGGTACCAGCAGCCGCACGTCCAGCCCGCGCCCGGCCGCTAGTGGTCAGCGCGGTCAGGACCGATTCGTCCGGGATGAAGTAGGGCGTCGTGATCCAGATCCGTCGGCGCGCCGAGGACATGGCGGCAAAGAAGTAGCGGTAGATGGCGTACTCGCTGCGGTCCGGACCCGGAATCGATGATCTGCACCCAGGGCTGGCTCTCGTCGCGGGGCCTGTCGGCGGGCAGCGGGAACCAGGCCAGAATGTCCTGCGGCGTGGTCAGCGCCTTGTCCAGCCGCGCCAGATGGCCCTGAGCTCGCGCCCGCATACAGCCAGTCCTCCAGGAAGATCCGCTGCAGGTCCAGTGCCGCGCTGCCCTTGAGCGCCAGGTGCGTGTCGCGCCATGCGGTCGCGCCCGTGCAGGCAACCGACTCGACCCGCTCCACATTGATGCCGCCCGTGAAGCCATAGAGTGCATCGATGACCACGATCTTGCGGTGGGTGCGGAAGTTCACCATGCTGGGCCGGAAGGGCAGGAAGCGGGGCGGGTTGAAGACCCGCACCTCGCCACCGGCCTCGCGCAGCGGCTTCCAGAAATCGCTGCGGCAGCGCCCAGAGCCCACGGCATCCACCAGCATCCGCACCTTCACGCCGGCGCGGGCCTTCTCAGTCAGCAGGTCGCGCCAGCGGGTGCCGATCTCGTCGGGCTTGAAGATGTAGTACTCCACATGGATGTGGTGCTCGGCCTTCAGCATCGCCGGGCCTCGATGGCGGCGTAGGTGGCGTCACCGTCGATCAGGATCTGCAGCCCCTGTACCTGGCGCGGCGGTGCGCTGCCACACTCGGTGGCCACCCGTGCCTGGGCCAGCAGCCAGTGGCGCGAGGCCAGCGTCTCGGGCAGCGGCTGGGTGCGGTGCGGACCGTGGTGCGCCGCCAGGTGGCGGGCCAGCCTCGCGGCGGACGTTGCGGCGCTTGAGCTTGCGGGGGCCGAAGAGGAAATAGCACACCAGGCTGAGCACCGGCAGGCTGAGAAAGGCCAGGATCCATGAGAGCGTGGCCAGCGGCGGTCGCCGCTGCCCCAGCAGGAACAGGATGCTGCCCACCTCCAGCACCGCGTACAGCAGCACCCGGTGCGTGACCGAGATGCTCTGCCAGATGAGCTGGAGTTCGGTGAGCAGGTGGTTCAGGAATTCCATCGGAGACGCAGGAGGAGGGCGTTCAAGGGCTTCCGTGACGGACCGGACGCAGGCCCTTCATGGTACCGGTCGTCCCCGTCTGGCAGGAAGCGCCTTCGCTGTGTCCCGCGCAGGCGCCATGGGTGAATGGGCCATGACCGTACGGGCCGCACGGACCAGCGCCTCCGGGAGGCGGGTCATTCCGGTGCTCGCCGCCCGGTGCCGTGTCATGCTTCCCCTGTCTGTATCACAGTCCTTCACGCTGAAAAACTTGTCTTGAATTCTGACAGGAAGTCCCTATATCTGTTGTATTCTGAACTCAACGGAAGGCCGGATGCCTTTCCTGGCGGAATTCCAGGCCGGCTCCGCGCCCTGCTGTGAATTCCCTGCCAGCCCTTTGCTGAAAGAGATACCAACATGCGTATAGACAAACTCACCACCCAATTCCAGGAAGCCCCTGTCCGAAGCCCAGAGCCTGGCCGTCTCGGCAGACAACCCCTACATCGAGCCGATCCACGTGCTGGCTGCCATCATTGCCCAGCCGGACGGTTCCGGCCGTGCATTGCTGGAGCGCGCCGGCGTTCGCATCTCGGCCCTGCGCAGCTCGGTCGAGGCCGCACTGAAGAACCCTGCCGCAGGTCAGTGGCCAGTCCAGCCAGCCGCAGGTCAGCCGCGAGCTGCTCAAGCTGCTCACCCAGGCCGAAAAGGACGCCGAAAAGCGCGGCGACCAGTACGTGGCCATCGAGATGTTCCTGCTGGCGCTGACCGAGGGCGATGGCCGTCAGGGCGGCGAGGCAGGCCGGCTGCTGGTGCAGGCCGGGCTCACCCACAAGTCGCTGCAGGCGGCTGTCGATGCCGTGCGCGGGGGCAGGCCGTCGAATCTGCAGGATGCCGAGGGCCAGCGCGAGGCGCTGAAGAAATACACGCTGGACCTGACCGAGCGGGCCCGTGCGGGCAAGCTCGACCCGGTCATCGGCCGTGACGACGAGATCCGTCGCACCATCCAGATCCTGCAGCGTCGCTCCAAGAACAACCCCGTGCTGATCGGCGAGCCCGGCGTGGGCAAGACCGCCATCGTCGAGGGCTGGCCCAGCGCATCGTCAACGGCGAGGTGCCCGATTCGCTGAAGAACAAGCGCGTGCTGGCGCTGGACATGGCCGCGCTGCTGGCCGGTGCCAAGTATCGGGGCGAGTTCGAGGAACGCCTGAAGGCCGTGCTCAAGGACATCGCTGCGGATGAAGGCCGCACCATCGTCTTCATCGACGAGATCCACACCATGGTGGGCGCCGGCAAGAGCGACGGTGCCATGGATGCCGGCAACATGCTCAAGCTCCGCCCTGGCACGCGGCGAACTGCATTGCGTGGGCGCCACCACCCTGGATGAATACCGCAAGTACATCGAGAAGGACGCTGCCCTGGAGCGCCGCTTCCAGAAAGTGCTGGTGGGCGAGCCGTCGGTGGAATCCACCATCGCCATCCTGCGCGGCCTGCAGGAACGCTATGAGATCCACCACGGCGTGGAGATCACCGACCCGGCCATCGTGGCTGCGGCCGAGCTGTCCAACCGCTACATCACCGACCGCTTCCTGCCTGACAAGGCGATCGACCTCATCGACGAGGCCGCTTCGCGCATCAAGATGGAGATCGACTCCAAGCCCGAGGTGATGGACCGCCTGGACCGCCGGCTGATCCAGCTCAAGATCGAGCGCGAGGCTGTGCGCAAGGAGACCGATGACGCATCGAAGAAACGCCTGGAGCTGATCGAGCAGGAAATCGCCCGCATCAGCAAGGAATACGCGGACTACGAAGAGATCCTGAAAGCCGAGAAGGCCGCCGTGCAGGGCAGCGCCCAGATCAAGGGCGAGATCGACCAGCTGCGGGCGCAGATGGCCGAGCTGCAGCGCAAGGGCCAGTACGAGAAACTGGCCGAGCTGCAGTACGGCAAGCCGCCCGAGCTGGAAAAAGCGCCTGGCCGAGGTCAACGCCGAGACCAACCTCAAGGCCGACGAGGCCGCGGCCAGCGGCAAGCCGAAGCTGCTGCGCACGGTGGTGGGCGCCGAGGAAATCGCCGAAGTGGTCTCGCGCGCCACGGGCATTCCCGTGTCCAAGATGATGGAAGGCGAGCGCGAAAAACTGCTCAAGATGGAAGAAGAGCTGCACAAGCGGGTGGTTGGCCAGGACGAGGCCGTCACGCTGGTGTCCGACGCCATCCGCCGTTCGCGCTGCCGGCCTGGCCGATCCCAACCGGCCGTGGGGTTCCTTCCTCTTCCTGGGGCCCACCGGCGTGGGCAAGACGGAACTGTGCAAGGCGCTGGCCCGCTTCATGTTCGATTCGAAGATCACCTGATCCGCATCGACATGAGCGAATTCATGGAGAAACACTCCGTGGCGCGACTGATCGGTGCGCCTCCGGGATACGTGGGCTATGAAGAGGGCGGCTACCTGACCGAGGCCGTGCGGCGCAACCCGTACAGCGTCATCCTGCTCGACGAGATCGAGAAGGCGCATCCGGACGTGTTCAACATCCCGCTGCAGGTGCTGGACGACGGCCGGCTGACCGACGGCCAGGGCCGTACCGTGGACTTCCGCAACACCGTGGTGGTGATGACCAGCAACATCGGCTCCGCCGAGATCCAGCGCCTGTCGGCCGACAAGACGCTGAACGATCCGGACGTGATCAAGGAAGCCGTGATGGGCGAGGTGCGCCAGCACTTCCGGCCGGAATTCATCAACCGGATCGACGAAGTGGTGGTCTTCCACGGCCTGGACGCCAAGCACATCCGCGACATCTCGGTCATCCAGCTCAAGAGCCTGAGAAACGCCTGGCCGAGCGCGACCTCAAGCTGGAAGTCAGCGAGGCTGCACTCGACGAACTGGCCAAAGTGGGCTTCGATCCGCTGTATGGCGCACGTCCGCTCAAGCGCGCCATCCAGCAGAAACTGGAGAACCCCATCGCCAAGCGCGTACTGGAAGGTCGTTATGCACCGAACGAAACCATCCCGGTGGATTTCCGGACGGACATTTCACGTTCGAGAAAGCCGGCAACTGATGAGGACGGGCTGACGCCAGCCCGACAGCTCGACGGCCCGGCCTGATGGCTTGACCTGATGGCTCTGGCGCCTGAAGGCCCCGGCACCGAAGAACATCTCGGTGCCGGGGCCTTCTGTTCCTGCTTCCTTGCGACAGGCCGTGTCCTGCATCGGCGGCTGCAGCGCAGGTCGATAGTGCATGCCGATTGCCGGATGCCGGATGCCGGATGCAGCGATTCGGCGATTCAGCGATTCAGCGATTCAGCGATCTCCCGATGCCCCTGATGCCCCGATGCCCTGATGTCTTCGCTCCCCGCGTTTTTCCGCAGGGCCGTGTGTCGACGCATTGCCCGTGTGGTGTCCGGTTTTCTGATCATCCGATGCTGCAACACGCTGACATCAATCACGTAGTCAGCGCGAATCAATGAAACATCCAAGCGCTATTGTTGACATACATCCGCATACACTCGTTCTTTGAATCGACAGATTGCATACGATTTGTATCTACCTCCTGCTCTAGCATCTTCTGGCAATTCTTTTGACAGATTGGGAGGTAGTGCAGAACATGCTGATCAGATTCACGACGTCGACCTCGATGGTGGCCGCTGCGGTGGCCGCGCTTTTCCTGGCTGGTTGCGGCGGCGGTTCGGACAATAGCGGCGGCGCAGGCGACCGAATCCGGGCGGCCTGTCGACCAAGACCAATGGCACGGGCGCTGCTGGTACGAACGCAGCCAACGCGACGGGCAGCACCGAAACCACGGGTACGGCCGGGCTGCCGATGCTGGCGCAGCCGCCCCTGCAACCGCGCCTGCTTTTCCAGCCACGGCGCCATCACCGAAGCCGGGATCAGCACCGAACTGTTCGAGAAAATCCTCAGCACGCAGACCGCCTATGTGCGGGTCGACCCTCGTGCTCTATCCGATCAGCCGCAACCATGCGGCCAGCCAGCTGGTTTCGCCGGATGACCACCCTGCACCAGCCGCTGAATCGCAACCAGTGGATGGATACCCCCGATCTGCCCGACATGCTGTCCTATCAGCAGCCGGTGGACGGAGTTCATCGTCCACAGCTGGGGTGCAGACCGCAGTGGCCAGAATGCTGACGCCAAGATCATCAGCGCCGTGGCCAGCTTCGGCTATGTCTTTCACGAGGAAGCCGATTCCCCTGACAAGCGCCTGACCCTGAAGACTGATGCCGAGATCAGCATGGCTACAGCCGTGACGCGAACACGGGCGCCGAGACTTATCGGGAAACCGATACGCTGAAGGCCGATGCCGAGAAGGTGATCCCGCGCGATGGCGTGGTGAACTTCGACGAATCCGTCCAGGAATGGACGCACGCCACCGGGAATGCTCTTCACGGCGGCAAGATGACACTCCTCGTCCAGCGGGGCGACTCTCCGGACGAAGTGATGTTCTGCCTGAAGATGGAGTCGCGCAGGAAGAACCTCAACGCTGCCGATCCGGCCAGCCCGCCGCAGCCCAAGTCCGATGTCCAGCGCACCGCCTGCAGCCTATGGCAGGTGCCCGCCAACTGGACGGCCAAAGCAGTCGCTGACTTACAACGGTATCTTTGTCAGCGAAGATCTCAGCGTCGAGGGCAACGTCAACGGCGGCAACGTTCGCTACTGGAAGACCAAGCCTGTCTCGGCGGCTACCCAGGACGCAGCCGCTGCGGGCCAGGCGGGGAATGGAACCGCTGCCAACACGGCAACGGATGGTGCAGCGGCCGTGAACGCCGGAGCCGCGGCAGCCACTACCGGTGACGCCACGCAGAACGCGGCGGCCCAGACAGCGGATGCCGCACAGGCGGATGCAACCAGCCAGGCGGCCGCCGATGCCGCTGCCGCTGCTGATGCAGCCGGCAACGGTGCCGCCTCGGTCAGCACCGAAAGCGGCCATGCCGCCGCCGTGGCCCAGCAGCATGGCCAGGCAGCCGGCCCCTGCCACCCGGCCTGCTGCCGGTGATGCCGCCGCTACGCCAGCAGATGCCTCGAAGCCCAACCCCAGCCGACGACGGATGCCGCACCGGCAGCCGGCGCGACCGACGCTGCCACGCCGGCTGCTGACGCCGCTGCTCAGCCGGACGCCGCTAGCCGGCTGTTGACGCCGCTGCTCAGCCGGACGCCGCCGCCGGTCGAGCGCCGCTGCCACACCGGCCCCTGCAACGGATGCTGCCGCCCAGACCCCCGCTGCGCCAACCGCCGCGGATGCTGCTCCTGCAACGGACGCCAGCAAGCCGGACGCAACCCCGGCAACCGGCGCGACCGATGCAGCCAAACCGGCGACGGATGCCAAACCCGCAACGGGTGCGACTGACGCCGCTGCACCGGCTGCTGACGCGGCCGCGCCCAGCCGGACATTGCCAAACCAGCCGACCAGGACACCGCAGCTGATTCGGCTTCGCCGCAGGTGCAGCCGGCCAGGATGCAGCAGCGGGCAACGCGGAGGCTGGCGCTGCAGGCAACAGCACGCTCAAGCCCACCACGCTCAGCAGCCAATGAGCGTTGATGGCCTGACCTGAAGACAGGCAGACCATGGGCCCACTTCACTGGGCCAGATAGACCCGGCTACGGCGGCCCGAGCGCCGCAGTAGCCGGGTTTTCTCGTATGCACGGTGGGGCGCATGCACAGCCTTGCTATGCTCTTGGGATCCGATGGCTTCACTCATGCCTGTCGGATACGGATAGAGCACCTTGGATGAAGCGAACCTGTGCCCCATCCCTGGGGGCGGCGCGCTCATTCCTTGTTCTCGTCACATAACCCAAACAAGGAGACCGTGATGTCCCGTTGGCAATGGCTGATGTCCCGCCTGGGCAAGCAGCTCTGGGTCCGGAACCTCGGCCATCGGGGTCATGGGCATCCTGATTGCCGTACTGTCCGCTGTCATTGAGCGGTACCTGCCCTGGGAGCTGTCAGGCGAGGTCAGCCGCGAGGCCGTGGACAGTCTGCTGAGCATCCTGGCGTCCAGCATGCTCGCTGTCACCACCTTCTCGCTGAGCATCATGGTGTCGGCCTATGGCTCGGCCACCAACACCGCCACGCCCCGTGCCACCCGCCTGCTGATCGAAGACTCGTTGACCCAGACCGTGCTGGCCAACTTCGTCGGCTCGTTCCTCTTCGGCATCATGGGGCTGATCATGCTGAAGGTGGGCCTGTACGGCGAACGGGGGCGGATCGTCCTCTTCGTGGCCACCATCCTCGTCATTGCCCTGGTCGTGGTGTCGCTCATGCAATGGATCGACCATCTCACCCGGCTTGGGCGCCTGGGTGAAACCACGAACCGGGTGGAGGCCGCGGCACGCAAGGCCATGGAAGCCCGTCTGGCCCCATCTTACATGGGCGGCACGCCGCTTCTGGATCCAGACCACCAGATTCCGGCCAATGCCATGCCGGTCTTCGGACCGGAGATCGGTTATGTCCAGAACGTCGACATCCCGGCTTTGTCCGCCTTCTGCAAGGAACACGAGACGCGCGTCTACCTCTCGGCTCTGCCGGGAACCTTCATCTATCCCGACACGCCCCTGCTGTGGGTCGCGCCAACGGCTGCCTTGAAGGAAGACAGAACCGACCCTGCCGACCCTGCGAAGGCAGAAAAGGGGGATGCCGACCGGATGGCGTGGTCCCAACCGTTGCAGGCTGCCTTTTCCATGGGCAATGAGCGCTCCTTCGAGCAGGATCCCCGGTTCCGGCCTGGTGGTGCTGAGCGAGATCGCCTCCCGCGCTCTGTCGCCTGCTGTCAACGACCCGGGCACCGCCATCAGCGTCATCGGCCGCGTGACCCGCCTGCTCAACACATGGGCCCAGGCCTCGCGGAAGCCGTCGGACGCTGACGCGGAAAAGGGGCAAGAGCCGGACTATCCGCATGTCCATGTTCCGCCCGTCACCGCCATGGACCTGTTCGATGACGCCTTCATGCTGATTGCGCGGGATGGCGCCGGCATGATCGAAGTCCAGCTGCCCCTGCAGAAGTCCCTGCTGGCGTTGAGCCGGATAGGCGATGCGACCTTCGCAGAAGCTGCGCGGGTTCATTCCCGGATGGCGCTGGACCGCGCAGAAGCCGCGCTACCCCTGGAGGAAGAAAAACGCCGGGTTCGTGCCCTGGCGCAAGCGGTGAAAGAGGGCGCTTGAGGCAGAGGGAGGTTGGTTGGCTGAAGCTGGGCGAGACTGCCTGGTCTTTGAGACAGGGGTAGAGACAGGGGTAGAGACAGGTAGAGACAGGGGTAGAGACAGGGTAGAGACAGGGGTAGAGACAGGGTAGAGACAGGGTAGAGACAGGGGCCTGAAGTCTCTGAGGCCGTCCGAGTTGGAGACAGGACCCAGGGAGCAAAAGAGCGCTCCAAGGCTGAATGACTGCATCTGAGACAGACGGGGTTGAGGTCGAGGGAGGGTCAAACTGAGGCTGAGAGAGGCGGGAGAGAGGCGAGCGAACGTTGAGAGATGGCCCATGACGCGCCAAGGTCGTAGTTAGTTACAAAGACTTACATCTTGGGTGCGATCGCCTGAAGATTGGCTTCTGGAGCCGAAGTAAGGAATTTGTCGTGGCAAAAATGAGGCATTGAAGGCTCGTTGTCGCAAAAAAATTTCATCGAAAGCGTTTGACAACCCGATCCGACATGCCCATAATCCACCCTTCGCTGCTGACACAGCGACGCGACGAAAGACACAGTCTTCCGATCAGCGTGAAGTCCTAACGGACGAGGTGTTGGCGGCTCGTTCCTCAAAAATCAGCAGCCGATAAGTGTGGGCGTTTGGGGTAGGCGGCTGACGCTGCAGCGTAAGCTATGTGGTGTTTGGCAAAGAGAAATACCCTGATGCTCACATGAAATTGATTTTTCCAAGTCAGTTTTGATGAGAGCTTGCAAAGATCGAACTGAAGAGTTTGATCCTGGCTCAGATTGAACGCTGGCGGCATGCTTTTACACATACGCAAGTCGAACGGCAGCGCGGGCTTCGGGCCTGGCGGCGAGTGGCGAACGGGTGAGTAATACATCGGAACGTGCCCAGTAGTGGGGGATAGCTCGGCGAAAGCCGGATTAATACCGCATACGACCTGAGGGTGAAAGCGGGGATCTTCGGACCTCGCGCTATTGGAGCGGCCGATGGCAGATTAGCTAGTTGGTGGGGTAAAAGGCCTCACATATGACGATCTGTAGCTGGTCTGAGAGGACGACCAGCCACACTGGGACTGAGACACGGCCCAGACTCCTACGGAGGCAGCAGTGGGGAATTTTGGACAATGGGCGAAAGCCTGATCCAGCAATGCCGCGTGTGTGATGAAGGCCTTCGGGTTGTAAAAGCACTTTTTGGCGGGAACGAAAGGACCGCTAAAGCTAATACCATGGTTCGATGACTGGTACCCGCAGAATAAGCACCGGCTAACTACGTGCCAGCAGCCGCGGTAATACGTAGGGTGCAAGCGTTAATCGGAATTACTGGGCGTAAAGAGTGCGCAGGCGGTTTTGCAAGACCGATGTGAAATCCCCGCTTAACCTGGGAACCGCATTGGTGACTGCAAGGCTAGAGGTGTGTCAGAGGGAGGTGGAATTCCGCATGTAGCAGTGAAATGCGTAGATATGCGGAGGAACACCGATGGCGAAGGCAGCCTCCTGGGATAACACTGACGCTCGCTGCACGAAAGCGTGGGGAGCAAACAGAGATTAGATACCCTGGTAGTCCACGCCCCTAAACGATGTCTACTAGTTGTCGGGGATTAATTTTCTGGTAACGCAGCTAATCGCGTGAAGTAGACCGCCTGGGAGAGTACGGTCGCAAGATTAAAACTCAAAGGAATTGACGGGGACCCGCACAGCGGTGGATGATGTGGATTAATTCGATGCAACGCGAAAAACCTTACCTACGCTTGACATGTCCGGAACCCTGAAGAGATTTGGGGGTGCTCGAGAGAGAGCTGGAACACAGGTGCTGCATGGCTGTCGTCAGCTCGTGTCGTGAGATGTTGGGTTAAGTCCCGCAACGAGCGCAACTTTATCATTAGTTGCTACGCAAGGGCACTCTAATCGAGACTGCTGGTGACAAACCGGAGGAAGGTGGGATGACGTCAAGTCCTCGCGGCCCTTATGTGTAGGGCTTCACACGTCATACAATGGTCGGTACAGAGGGTTGCGAAGCCGCGAGGTGGAGCCAATCCCAAAAACCGATCTGTAGTCCGGATTGCAGATCTGCAACTCGACTGCATGAAGTCGGAATCGCTAGTAATCGCGGATCAGCATGCCGCGGTGAATACGTTCCCGGGTCTTGTACACACCGCCCGTCACACCATGGGAGTGGGTTTTACCAGAAGTAGGTAGCTTAACCGCAAAGGGAGGGCGCTTACCACGGTAGGGCTCTGCGACTGGGGTGAAGTCGTAACAAGGCTAGCCGTACCGGGAAGGTGCGGCTGGATCACCTCCTTTCACGAGAAACACCCTCGGAACAAAACGCTCACACTTATCGGCTGTTGGTTGTCGGAGCAAGATTCAACATTCTGGATCTGAGCCAGAAATTGTAGGGTTCTACGGGTCTGTAGCTCCCAGCTGGTTAGAGCACCGTCTTGATAAGGCGGGGTCGATGGTTCGAGTCCATCTAGACCCACCATCATCTGGGCATGAGCAAAGAGCCCATGCCGATGAAGGGGGTGTAGCTCAGCTGGGAGAGCACCTGCTTTGCAAGCAGGGGTCATCGGTTCGATCCCCGTTCACCTCCACCATTTCTGTTCAGAACGTCCAGACGGCACAAGCCACGAATTCAAGACAGGCGATCCCGTCCTGGCGCACAAGCACCAGGGCAGAGTCGAGTGTCGAATCTTGATCTTTAAAAATTTGATAGTAGTCGACAAGTTGTTCCGTAGCTGGAACAACGATGTGATTGCGTCGAACAAGTCTCAACGAAAGAGTTCCGAGTGAACTGAGAGGCGGCGAAAACGCAGCATGCTTGATCCTGGATTTGAAGAGTTCAAGTCCGCAAACCCTATAGGGTCAAGTGAATAAGTGCATGTGGTGGATGCCTTGGCGATTACAGGCGATGAAGGACGTTGTAGCCTGCGAAAAGCCGCGGGGAGCTGGCAAACAAGCTTTGATCCGCGGATGTCCGAATGGGGAAACCCACCCGCAAGGGTATCGCTGACTGAATTCATAGGTCAGCGAGGCGAACGTGGCGAACTGAAACATCTAAGTAGCCACAGGAAAAGAAATCAACCGAGATTCCGAAAGTAGTGGCGAGCGAAATCAGAGCAGCTGTGCGTGATAGTCGATTGGCTAGTGGAACGGCATGGAAAGGCCGGCCATAGAGGGTGATAGCCCCTTACACGAAAGCGAATCGGTGGTACTGAGCGTACGACAAGTAGGGCGGGACACGTGTAATCCTGTCTGAAGATGGGGGGACCATCCTCCAAGGCTAAATACTCGTAATCGACCGATAGTGAACAAGTACTGTGAAGGAAAGGCGAAAAGAACCCCGGGAGGGGAGTGAAATAGATCCTGAAACCGCATGCATACAAACAGTCGGAGCCTCGCAAGGGGTGACGGCGTACCTTTTGTATAATGGGTCAGCGACTTACGTTCAGTGGCAAGCTTTAACCAGATAGGGGAGGCGCAGGGAAACCGAGTCCGAATAGGGGCGCCATAGTCGCTGGGCGTAGACCCGAAACCAGGTGATCTATCCATGGTCAGGATGAAGGTTGGGTAACACCAGCTGGAGGTCCGAACCGACTAATGTTGCAAAAATTAGCGGATGAACTGTGGATAGGGGTGAAGGCTAATCAAACCTGGAAATAGCTGGTTCTCCCGAAAACTATTTAGGTAGTGCGTCATGTATTGCTCCAGGGGTAGAGCACTGTAATGGTTGTGGACCATCGCGGCTTACCACGCCATAGCAAACTCCGAATACCTGGAAGTATGAGCATGGCAGACAGTCGCCGAGTGCTAACGTCCGGCGGCAAGAGGGAAACAACCCAGACCTACAGCTAAGGTCCCAAAGTGTGGCTAAGTGGGAAACGAAAGTGGGAAGGCTAAAACAGTCAGGATGTTGGCTTAGAAGCAGCCATCATTTAAAGAAAGCGTAATAGCTCACTGATCGAGTCGTCCTGCGCGGAAGATGTAACGGGGCTAAGCCATGCACCGAAGCTAGGGCTGCACTCTGTCGAGTGCGGGGTAGGGAGCGTTCTGTAAGCCTGTGAAGGTGTCTCGTAAGGGATGACTGGAGGTATCAGAAGTGCGAATGCTGACATGAGTAGCGTTAAAGCGGGTGAAAAGCCCGCTCGCCGTAAGCGCAAGGTTTCCCTACGCAACGTTCATCGGCGTAGGGTGAGTCGGCCCCTAAGGTGAGGGCGAAAGCCATAGCTGATGGGAAGCTGGTTAATATTCCAGCACCGATTTCTAGTGCGATGGGGGACGGATCGTGGAAGGTTCGTCCGGGTGTTGGAGTCCCGGTTCCTGACCTGTAGGTGTGTCTGGTAGGTAAATCCGCCAGGCGTATGCCGAGGGTTGGGACGAGCGAGCTTGCTCGCGAAGCAACTGAAGTGGTTCCAAGAAAAGCCTCTAAGCTTCAGCTAGAAACGACCGTACCGCAAACCAACACTGGTGCGCGAGATGAGTATTCTCAGGCGCTTGAGAGAACTCAGGGAGAAGGAACTCGGCAAATTGACACCGTAACTTCGGAAGAAGGTGTGCCTTTGGTAGCTTGAGTGTGAACAACACAAGGGCGAAGAGGTTGCAAAGAATAGGTGGCTGCGACTGTTTATTAAAAACACAGCACTCTGCAAACACGAAAGTGGACGTATAGGGTGTGACGCCTGCCCGGTGCCGGAAGGTTAAGTGATGGGGTGCAAGCTCTTGATCGAAGCCCCGGTAAACGGCGGCCGTAACTATAACGGTCCTAAGGTAGCGAAATTCCTTGTCGGGTAAGTTCCGACCTGCACAGAATGGCGTAACGATGGCCACCTGTCTCCTCCCGAGACTCAGCGTTGAAATGTTTGTGATGATGCAATCTCCCCGCAGCTAGACGGAAAGACCCCATGAACCTTTACTGTAGCTTTTGCATTGGATTGCGAACCGACTTGTGTAGGATAGGTGGGAGGCTTTGAAGTCAGGACGCCAGTCTTGATGGAGCCATCCTTGAAATACCACCCTGGTTTGTTCGCGGTTCTAACCTAGGCCCGTCATCCGGGCCGGAGACAGTGCATGGTGGGCAGTTTGACTGGAGCGGTCTCCTCCTAAAGAGTAACGGAGGAGTTCGAAGGTACGCTTGGTACGGTCGGACATCGTGCCTAAAGTGCAATGGCAAAAGCGTGCTTAACTGCGAGACTGACAAGTCGAGCAGGTGCGAGCAGGGACATAGTGATCCGGTGGTTCTGTATGGAAGGGCCATCGCTCAACGGATAAAAGGTACTCTGGGGATAACAGGCTGATACCGCCCAAGAGTTCATATCGACGGCGGTGTTTGGCACCTCGATGTCGGCTCATCTCATCCTGGGGCTGCAGCCGGTCCCAAAGGGTATGGCTGTTCGCCATTTAAAGAGGTACGTGAGCTGGGTTTAAAACGTCGTGAGACAGTTTGGTCCCCTATCTGCTGTGGGCGTTGGAGATTTGACGGGGGCTGCTCCTAGTACGAGGAGGACCGGGTGGACACACCTCTGGTGTACCTGTTGTCACGCCAGTGGCATCGCAGGGTAGCTAAGTGTGGAAGAGATAACCGCTGAAAGCATCTAAGCGGGAAACTTGCCTGAAGATGAGATCTCCTGGGACTCTGATCCCTGAAGGGTCGTCCAAGACCAGGACGTTGATAGGCCGGGTGTGGAAGCGCAGTAATGCGTGCAGCTAACCGGTACTAATTGCCCGTGAGGCTTGACCCTATAGTTTTGCGAGATCCAGCATGCTGCTGGGCCGCCATCAGTTGACTCGACATGACTCTGCACGCAGACTCGTTCGAGACTCAGTCACATCGTCGTCGGAATACCCTGGACTCCTCCAGAAACTTCCGATACACTCGTCGACCCTATCAGACATCGGCAGCAAGCCTTGGCAACTCGCCAGGCTCGCCGCCAACAAGCTTTGTCTGACGACCATAGCGAAGTGGAAACCACCCTTCCCATCCCGAACAGGAACGTGAAACGCTTTTTGCGCCGATGATAGTGGGCCCGCGCCCGTGAAAGTAGGGACATCGTCAGACACCTATTCATGAAAAAGCCCGTACGTCGTACGGGCTTTTTTTTCGTCCCTACTCTTCGCCGCACGTTTCATTCGCTCGTTTTCTGATGAATCGGCGTGGCAGCAGCGTCGGGGCAAGTGTCGTTGTTGCCACCACACTGCTCATGGATGCACCCAACCCGGCGTCCAACTGGGGTATCGTCTCCAGTTACCCCCATCACTTATCGGAGAGGATCATGGAGCGGTTGGTTCGAGATCAGCAAGAGCAAGGACGGTCAGTTCCGTTTTTGTCCTGAAGGCCGGTAATGCCGAGACCATTCTGACCAGCGAGTTGTACAAGGAGAAGGCCTCGGCTCAGAACGGCATTGAGTCCGTTCAGAAGAACAGTGGCAACGACGCCCGTTATGAGCTGAAGACTGCGTCGAACGGCAAGTTCCACTTCAACCTGAAGGCGGGCAATGGCCAAGTGATCGGCACTAGCCAGCTGTATGCGACCGAGGCCAGCCGCGACAAGGGCATTGCCAGCGTGAAGACCAACGGTGCATCCACGCAGGTGAAGGATCTGACCTGATTGGGGCTGACGCATCTGGCGGATCTGCTCCGGCTGGCTCCGCTGGCACGGCGAGTCAGGCCAGTTCCATGGGAAAGGCGGTATCGGCTCCAGCCGGAAAGGGCTGGAAATCGATACCGCCTTTTTTACTACCGGACCGTCAGGCTCCTTAGTCTGCTCAGGCCTCTGAACCTGCAAGAGTGGTGAGACCTGTTGGACCCGGTGGACCCGGTGGACCCGGTGGACCCGGTGGAGCTGACGGGCCCTTGAGCCCGTCAGGTTCTTCAGACCCGTCAGATCTGTCAGCGAGCGGCCGTCAGCACGCGCCGGCCCAGCACCAGGGCGCTGCCCACGAAGGCGGCCAGGGCCCAGCCAGGCGGCGGCGGTGTCCCAGTTTTCCAGGACTCAGTGCCAGCGGGGCCTCGGAGCCGCCGCTGGTGACCGAGAAGGCGATGATGAAGGCCAGCAGCACGCCCACCAGGCTTTCACCTACGATCAGGCCGGCAGCGAACAGGGTGCCGGTGCGCTCGGCGCGCTTCAGCGGGCCGGCGGCGTTGTTGCCGTAGTGGGTACGGATGCGCCTCCGCAGCCAGGCAGCCAGCAGGGTACCGATGACGATGGGCATGTTGACGGCCGGCGGTAGGTAGATGCCCATGCCCACGGCCAGCACTGGCAGGCTCATGTTCATGCCCTGTTTGCGGCGCAGCAGCACGTCCACGATGATCAGGGCCACACCGATGCCCATGCCGGTGAAGATGTAGCTCCACTCGCAGGTCGTGGCGGAAGATGCCGTTGGCGATGGTGGTCATCAGCGTGGCTTGCGGGGCGGCCAGCGCTGACTGGCGTCCATGCCTCACGCGGCATGGCGCCGGTGAAGCCATAGGCCTGGTAGAGCATTTCCAGCACCGGGGCGATGACCAGCGCACCGACCACGCAGCCGATGATCAGCGCCACCTGCTGCCGCCAGGGGGTGGCATGCACCAGCCAGCCCGTCTTCAGATCCTGCAGGTTGTCGTTGGAGACCGAGGCCACCGCAATGACGGCCGTACCGGAGAAGAGGGTCAGCGCAACCATGAACTGGCGGTTGGCTTCGTCGGCGAACAGGTTGGAGGATTCGCCAATCACCAGCAGCACCAGCGAGACGATGACAACCGAGATGATGCCGATGCCCGAGATGGGGCTGGACGATGAGCCCACCAGGCCCGCCATGTATCCGCAGGCGGCTGCTACCAGGAAGCCGATGAAGAAGGCCAGTGCGGTGCACACCACGACCAGCAGCCAGCCCAGGCCGCTGGGGATGGTGGCAGCATCCACGAAGTGATGGAAGCCCAGGCCCAGCATCAGCAGCATGCCGACAGACCAGGCGATCATGGCCGTGGGGCTGAGGTCCTGCTCGATGCGGTTGCGGCCTGCTCGTGCTTGCCGCTCATGGCCTTGAACGAGAGCTGCATGCCTTCGATCATGGGTTTCAGCAGCGTGATCAGCGTCCAGATGGCGGCCACGCCGATGGTGCCGGCGCCGATGAAGCGTACCTTGTTCTTCCAGAGCGAGAGCGCATACGACGCCATGTCCATGTCGGCCGGTTGCGGGGCCACGGACGAGAAGTAGGGCACCAGCACGCCCCAGGCGATGGCGATGCCCAGCAGGATGGCGATGCCGCCGGCCAGGTTCACCAGGAAGCCGGCTCCCAGCAGTGCCAGCGAACAGCCCATGGGCAGCTGGAAGATGGCGGCGCCGCTCTTGAACCAGTAGCTGGCACTGTCGGCCATGACGCGCAGGCCGTTGGCGCAGAAGCTCACGAGGCCCGAGATGGCACCGCCCAGCGCGATTTCGCGGATGCCGCTGTCGGCCGAACCGTCCTCGGCGTGTTCCTGGCTGCCGGCCTTCAGGATCTCGGCGGCTGCCACACCTCGGGGTAGGGCAGCGGGCTGTTGACCACCATGGCGTGGCGCAGCGGGATGGTGAAGATCACACCCAGGATGCCGCCCGAGGTGCACAGCAGCACCGTCTGCCAGAACGGGAAGCTGCTCCAGTAGCCGGCCATCAGCAGGCCGGGCAGGATGAAGATCACCGAGGACAGGGTGCCGGCGGCCGATGCCTGGGTCTGCACCATGTTGTTTTTCCAGGATGTTGCTGCCGTGCGCAGCGCAGCAGCGCCATCGAGATCACCGCGGCCGGGATGGACGAGGCGAAGGTCAGGCCCACCTTCAGACCCAGGTAGACGTTGGAGGCCGTGAACACGACCGTGATCAGTGCGCCCAGCACCATGCGCGCGCAGCGTCAGCTCCGCGGTAATTGGCATAGGGGTCCGGACTGGCCGGGGCGGCAGAAGCGGCGGACATCGTTGGTTCTCCTTTGTTGTCGATCTTGGATGCCATCGCCAATGCGGGCCGGCGGCATGTATTTCCGGAATGAATCGGCTTGTTGGAATCCTCCGGATGCGGGCTGCATCCGGTCCGGGCTGAAAGATCAGGGGCCCGAGCGCAGGCCCTGCGATCTGCTCAGCCCCAGGTCTTGTCGTCGGTGCCGGCGACGCCAGGCCAGTAGTGGCTGTCCGGCAGTGCCCGGGCACCGAAGATGGCCTGGCCCACGCGCACCACCGTGGCACCTTCCTCGATGGCGATCTCGTAGTCGCCCGACATGCCCATCGACAGCTCGTCGAAGGAGAGGCCAGCCGGTGCCTCCTGGCGCAGCCGGTCACGCAGCGAGCGCAGCAGGATGAAGCACTGCCGCACCCGTTCGGCCTCGCTGGAAAAGAGCGCCAGCGTCATCAGCCCGCGCACGCGCAGCGCCGAGAAGCCAGGCAGGGCCTGCACGAAGGCCGGCACATCCTCGGGTGACAGTCCGAACTTGCTGGGCTCGCCCGAGGTGTTGACCTGTACAAACACATCCAGCGACCGCCCCTCGGCCTGCAGCCGCTTGTCCAGGGCCTCGGCCACTCGCAGGCTGTCCAGTGCCTGGAACTCGGCGGCAAAGCGCGCCACCACCTTGGCCTTGTTGGTCTGCAGATGTCCGATGACCGACCACTTCAGATCGGTGAGATCCTGCATGGCCTGCCACTTGCCATAGGCCTCCTGCACCTTGTTCTCGCCCAGAAAGCGGCAGCCGGCCCCATAGGCCGCCCGGATCGCATCCTCGCCCTTGGTCTTGCTGACCGGCAGGAGTCGCACCGTGGCCGGATCACGCCCGGCGCGCTGGCAGGCTGCCTCGATGCGGGCATGCACCGCAGCCAGGTTGTGCCGGAAGTCGTCCACGGTGGTGGCCTGCGGGTACTGGCCATGCTGGTCGTGAGCGGTCTGGGTGTTGGTGGAGGAGGCTTCGGAAGGCTGGGAAGACTGGGGGTTCATTGCACAGGAATGGCAAGACGTGAAACGCTCATTCTATCTCTGTTGCTTTTCGTGAAACGAGATTGGAGCAGGATCGCGTTCAGCGGGCGTGCAGCAGCCCTCATACCTGGTGCCTTGGACGGGCACCAGGAGCATCCCCTAAAAAGGACCGTCAGCCCCTGTCCTTGTGGTTGCGAATCCCGCTGATGACGTGCCCTGTGGGGGCTTGGGCACCGTGGGCTGATTCGCAGTGTCCGGTCTGGTCGTCGAAGAAGAAGTCGGGCTCGAATTCGCGCAGGAAGGGGCCCTTGTGCAGGCCGCCCAGGAAGAAGGCCTCGTCCACCTCCACTTTCCAGTCCATCAGCGTGCGGATGGCGCGTTCATGCGCCGGGGCGCTGCGGGCCGTCACCAGGCGGTTCGGATACGCATGTGCGGGGGTGCGGCCTGGCGCAGGCGGTAGAGCGCTTCCAGCAGTGGTTTGAAGGGGCCGGGGGCAGCGGGTGGTGGCGCGACTTGCCTCGTGGTCCTGAAAGGCCGACAGGGCCCTGGCAGGGCAGATCTGCTCGGCTTCGTCGGAGAACAGTACGGCGTCGCCGTCGAAGGCGATGCGCACTTCGTCGGGGTGGGATTCTGCCCGTTGAGGTGACTGCGGGTAGACGCGTGCGGCCGGGAAGCCGGCTTCCAGCGCCGCCCGCACGTCGTCGGCGTTGGCCGACAGGAAGAGGTGGGCGCCCAGCGGCTTCAGGTACGCATAGGGGGCCGGCCGCGCGTGAAGACGCCACGTTCCAGCGGCACGCCATGATGGTGGGCCGAGCGGAAGGCGCGCATGCCGCTGGTGGGGTCGTTGCGCGAGGCAGGACCACGTCCACGCGCCGCTCGGTCTCGTCGTTGAAGGCCAGCAGCTTCTTCACCAGCGGCATGGCCACGCCACCCTTGGCGGGCAGGTCCAGCAGCTCCAGCTGGCGTGCCATGTAGGCGCGGTCGTCACCGGCTTCGAACAGGCGGTTCTCTTCCTCGAAGTCGAAGAGGGCGCGGGAGGCGATGGCGACGATGAGCTTGACGGGAGGTGGGGGCATGGGATGAGGCGTTCGGGTGGCAGCAGAGGGCGTGGCCGGCTCAGGAGCCAGCGCTCATCTGGGTGTCGGTGGGAGGTACGGACTCATCTGCCGCGTCGTCGTTCTTGTGGGTGACAGCGTCGATGGCGGCCTCCACGGTCCCTTGACGACCACTTCGGCAACCGATTCGGCACCGGCGGAAAAAGGCTTTCCAGGAGGCTGGACAGGGGCGGCATGGGATAACGGGGCCGTATGGCTAGGTAGGCGAGGACAGAGTCTGCAGCATGCCTGTGTACGGGGGCATGGTCAACGGGGGTAGACTTTTTCATGAAGAGAACCATGGCCATGAAGATCTCCTTACTGTTTCCCAAGGATCTGTCGGTGCGCATGAAGTCCGCGATGTGGACTGCGATGCTCCTGCTCCTTATATCAGGTCTATTTGCGCTGACGTTCGTTCCTGACGTCCAGATCGTGTCGGTGGATGATGAGTGGGTATAAGGCCAGGGTCACGAGCATCGCGGTTCCTGATCGGAAGGCCGGATCGTGGAGACCGAGTTTGATGCGAGTGGTGTGTCCAGCCCTGACGAGAAGGAAGGTCGTTGTCAGGCTGCCTGGCGATACGGCCAGTCGGGTCGGTCTGAATAAGTCCGAAGATTATTATCTGATATTGGGAAATGGCCACGTATCGGGATCCGGTGGCACGAAAGAAAAACGCAAAACATGTCGTTCGGATCATGGGTCTGGATGGTTCTGTCCTGCTTCTGAAACCGGAGCTGTTTTTCTCATATAGACGTTATCAACGAGAAGGTTCGCATCATCATCGGTGTATTCTGGGTGGGGGCGTTGTTTTACTTGTTCGTGTCATTATCGGCATGGCTGAAGTTGCGCAGACAACGCCGACTGTCGTCCCCGCCTCTTCCTGATTCATCTGGCGTTTGTTGTCTGAATCAGACGTCGCGGGGTATCGCTGGCCTGGCGGGATGATGGCCGTCCCGCGTGGATGGACGGCGTTATCATGAAACGGCTTTTGCCGGAAGCTGCGTGCTGCACATGGGCGCAGCCGCCCAGCCATGCG